>Ga0179591_1338986_pt1 | contig 15318 bp, 20 predicted proteins | sample CZOMad2_1_08_16f_FD_182891 | JGI IMG/M metagenome (GOLD analysis project Ga0179591, IMG submission 182891) | Vadose zone soil fungal communities from Angelo Coast Range Reserve, California, USA - CZOMad2_1_08_16fungal (PacBio error correction) | ecosystem: Environmental > Terrestrial > Soil >...
TTTTCTTCTGGAGGGAAAGAGGGAGACGGGGTGGGTTGGTCTGCCCCCACCAGGTTAGGGGGGGTACGCGGGTGTCTGGAGAACCCAACCCATAGCAAAAAAAAGCACAACAAACACGTGAAAGGGAAAGTAGAAAACGAGAGAGATAGCGTGTTCAAAAAAAAAAGGCCATCAAAAGGGGTGGCGAAGCCCAATAGGACTACTCCTTCCTCGAAAAGGGCTCCTGGAACTTCTACGGACCACAGAGGAGCAATGCCACGCCAGGCCCTCCAAGGGCAGGAAAAACCGTGGCAGGTGAAATGTAAAGAAATGAAAAGGTCGCGTCAATAAAGAAAAGGGCAAATGCAAGGGCGAGAAAAATAACCAGCCGAGGCCACTCGAGAAAGGGCCGACCCAATGTGGATTAGGGTCAGCGAGTGCGTCTGCCCCGAAAACGAGGGGTAAATGCCCCAAAGGGTCGGGGGTGTAAAACAAAAAGAAAAAATTTGCCCTATCAGCCGAAGTCTATGAAGCTTCCTCAAACCGTCAGGAAAGGCAAAGGGGGTCATGGAAAAAAAACCGGCAAAAATTCTGTACTGTGAAAACCAGAGGAATGCAGGAAAAAAAAAACAGAAAAAAAAAAAAAAAAAACAGAAAAAAGAAAAAAAAAGAAAAAAAAAAAAAAAAAAATAAAGAAAAAGAAAAAAAAAAAAAAAAAAACAGGACCCTGGTAAGTGGAAAGTCTGGACCAAGGGCCTGGGACGGCTAAACCTACAAGGGCAGATCGGTTGTCGATGGTGGAGGGGGGGCGAAACCTGAACAGCAGGAACTTGAAATCTCTTGGAAGCCTATTCGGAAGGTCCTAAAAAATGGAAGTAAAATTTTAAGAACCAGGAAGGAGGTACGAGGGGACAGTCATGAAGACGGAGAAAACACGGGGAACTCCAAGGTCGCCCGTGGTCCGTCCTGAGGACGTCCAAGATCATTGAGCACCGGAAACGGTATTCGGTTAACACGGTCGAAACTGCAAGCTTGGGGCAGGGGAAGTAGAGTTGGCGAAACCAAACCAACGCATCAACGAACGCGGGGGGGGGGGGGGGGGGGGGGGGGGGGGGGGGCAGTAGCGAAGAAAACAATCTCAAAGTCCCAACACTCGCGGGGAATCCAGAGGCACCAACCTTCGACAACCTATGCTGAAAAAAAATGGATGTACAACACAAATAACGGTCCCTGGACCTAGCAACACGTTGTCATAAAAAGAACATGGTGCTCCAGGTCCATGAGGGGGAGTGGTCCCAAACATCGGAGGGGAGCTCGCCCGCCCCGCCGAGGGCAGTCGCCACCGAACCAACGTTTCCGTTAGGGACCGGCGTCCGGAGGCCGGGGCCCAAAGCTGGTAGAAAAGGAGTAAGAAAATGCGAAAATCGGTAAACGGCCGGGTAAGGGGGGCCCTTGCCCAATAGAGGAAAGTTTGGGTCAAAGAAGGAAGAAAACACCTGAGCGAGAGCGGCCGCCAGCACAGGAAGGAGGTCCGTCGGGGGCGTTTGGCCGGAGACACCCTTGGTAGAACAAGGGGTGTTTGCGAGGCACTCAGGCGGAGGTGTGCACCTGACTTCCCCGAACCGAAGTACGGCAACCCAAAAAAAATTTCAAAAAGGAGCGAAGGTCACCAAGGGGTACGGTTACCAGTCAGCAGTCGCGTGTGCACGATCTTCTAAAGCCGGTACAAAATCAGAACGTCATCGACCACCAAAGAAGAAGGGGAGAAGAGGGAAAGAACAAATGGCCCCCAAGGGCAAATCAAGCGTGCCCTCGGCCCCCATTGGGTGTAAGCATTTCCGGACCACAAAAACGTAGGATAGAAAAAAGAAAAGAAAGGGGGTTCTGGGGGAGACACCCGCTGAGGGAGGCGGCCGGATTCGCTTGCCAAAGGTTGGCCCCCTGCTGAATTTGGGGGGGGAAAAAGGAACTTTCGCGAAGTTTGCGTAAGTCGACCAGGGATCGTCCTTCATCCGCGTAATCTGGCGTGAGTAGCCCCGCGGGAAGCACGTTCTGCTCCAATGGGGGAGCCTTGGGGACGTACGAGGGGGTATATCGGGGGGGGGCGTCGGGACGGTCGAAGACAGAAGAGGGCCTACGAACGTGAAAACCCCGGGGTCCAAACCTCCAAGGTGGACCACGCACGGGGTCACGCACGGCAAAAGGTGGGACAGTGTAGACGTTTTGATTAACCCTGGAGCGATCGGCCGATAACGGAAAGGTCCTTTCATTAAGGGGAACCCAAAGATCTACTTTCTTGAAGCCAGGCCAAACAGTTCCCACTTGTAAAAGAGAGGGGGGGCGCCAAAAGTCTTAGTAAACACTGTCACGGGCCGCGAAACGCTAACTGAACCGTACCGCCAGTCGTTACCTTTTGCGCCCCACCAGTGCCCACAGCCGCGGGAGGACGGCGCTAGATTGTTGGGAACCCTTGTAAGTCAACCCAACTGCCGTCACAACTGGGGTCACCCCACCATTTACGGATGACAACGTTAATGCAACGAAGTTACAAAAACGACCTGGGACGGGTTTTTTTGCAGCTCCAGTGGACTCCGGGTATGGGTGGAAGAAATCAGAAGGAGTCGGGCGGGCCAACAGGTGCGTCCCATTCTCTGGCCCAAAAAAGCAGAAAACGGGTGAACGTAAAAGGGGAGGGGGTCGACATCAATTCGCCCAGCCCAAGCAGAAAAATCACATCACCGAAAGAAAAGGAAGGGAGACCCACGGTTTCCAACCCGAAAGGGGGACGATCAAAGCCCGGACCAAAAAGGGGGCTGAACAGCAGGGTCAGTGAAGCAAAGAAAGGGTCGGTCATGAACAGAACGAGGGGCGGGTGCAGTTCCTTTGGGAACAAAGAAAACACCCAGGAATGTAAAACCCATAATGAGTGTGAGGGGCAGGAGGACGTGAATCGGACCCACCTGGACGGGCAGGTGTGCCGTCAAAACAAAATCGGGGGGGGACTCAAAGGCCAGGCCTGAAAGAAAAAGACTGGGGAGCGGAGGGGGGGAAGTGTCACATGCCAGTACCCCTGTAGGTTCTGCAAAGGTGGGAAAAAAAAAAAATCCCCAAACGAAACTCAAAGAGAAAATTTAGTAGCACGTTGGAAAAAGGGCTGGAAATAGATGGGGAGGCCGCTTGGTCTGCAAAAAAAAACACACTTCTTGACTAGGGCCCAAGGAACGTGGTGGGGGGCCAAAAACCTCGGGAAAAAAGGGCAAGGTCCACGCCACCAGGGGAGGTCCCAAGCCTGGCAAGGACTCCGAAAAAAAAAAACGATATATGTTGCCCAAAAGACATTGGGAAAGAGAGAATACCCAAAACAGGAACCATAACCGGAGTCGAAGTGGAACTGGAAGTCATGAGGAAGCCAGATTAAGGAAGGGCAGCCCAGCTAAACTCGGACCGAGACGAGGGCGCGCAAAATCAAAGACAGGGGAGAGAAAAAATAATCCACAGTTGGGAAGGTCGTGCGCCAGGACTCTTGAGGAAAGAAAGTGCCCGATGCTGCAATGGGGCGTGGACACAGAGGGCGTAACCACAGGGGTTAGGAGGTGGCGGGTTCACACCTCGGACGGGAAGGAAAAAACGTGATGAGATTAAATTAATGCTTTTGAACAGAAAAGAGGCAAAAAACCCATAGGAATAGAAAAAAGGGGGGGGAAGGGAAGAATGAACAGCCGAACCGACTAATAGACTAATCCAACGACAGGGGTAAAAAACTTCCTGCAGAAAAAGGAGACATCGCAAGTCTGATCAATGAAAAAGCAAACCCACACTGCTGCCATGTGGAACTAGATGCCGGCAGTTAAAAAGAAGGAAAAAAAAAAGACCAAAGAAAAAGTAAAAATCGTAGGAGAAAGAGGAAGCAAAAACGCTATCCGGTTTTGGCAAAAGGGTGGGACCAAAATTGTTTGGAGAGGTTGAAGGTCGGGGGGAATTAGAGTGAAAGGCTCCGCCGGGAACGGACCCCGGAGTCCTTAAAAACGGGCCAGACACAACCGGAGGAATTTGGATCAATACCTGTCAGTCCTTAAACTAAAGACGCCAAGGGATCCCAAAATTTTCTGGAAGAAAAGGGAATTCAATGGGGGGAAACCTGGAAGGGACCGGACTAAAACCTGAGACGAACAAGGCCCAAAAAACCCTTTAAAGACTGAAGGTGCCAGGGATGGGACTCGAGACGAGAAAGGAGGCGGTCGATGGTTGTAAATGGTCGGGGAGGAAACAAGGAACAAAAGACGTCAAAATAAAAAAAAGGGGGGAAAGGTAAAGACCGAGGTTCGGGAGATGAATGGAAAGACTCATCTTAGGCGGATGGCAGTACTACCTGGGAACGAACTCAATGTCAAGAGAAAAAAAGGTTTTCTGGGGAAATTAGGAACAAGTAATCGTAAACACGGGGGGAACTAAGTACATCTTGGGAAGCTGCGTTGGAAGGGAATTGGGAAGGGGGTTCCCGACTGGGGTGGGAGGGGAAAGTAGTTAAAAAGCAACAATCCCAAACGCATCACAGGGAGGGGGGGGGACTGAACGAATTGAAAACCAGGGGAGGGCGGAAAACCGCCGGAAGTCCTAGTGGAAAAACCAGAAAAGATCCAGGGAATCGGATGAAAACAGAAAGAGGAGGCGTCTTACCGATGGGTGGCAGAGGTGTGTCCATCAAGGAGGAAATTTAAGGGGGTGCGCATTTCTAGGGTACCATACTTAAAGGAGATCGGCTCCGGAAACGCCGCGGGCACGGGGCCACCGGGGCAAAAGTTTTACGGGGGGTTAAAAGGCGAGGGGACGTCTTCCCTGGTAAGGACCGGAAGAGTGCCCTTTCCGAACACGCGGGGGAGAAAAGGGGGTTAAACTTGTGGACCCTCGCATTGGGGGGAAGGAAAGGTAAAGACTTAAATTGGGTCAAAGAGGCAGTTCAAAAGATCGGAGATGGGGAGGAACGCAGCCAATATGCGTAGGGAGAAAACCGGGGGGGGAAGTGAAACCCCTGGGAAAGACCGGAAAAGTAGTAGGCCGTTCCGATTCTAGGGGGGGAAGGGGAAGCAACCACGGAAGAAAACACCAAGGGAAAAAAAGGACAGAGGAGACCCATTGCTTCTAGCCAAAAGGTAACTTTTACCTCAGCTGAGAAGGATACAAAAGGGGGAAATGGTTGTAAGAGGGGATAAAAGAAAGAAGAAAAGTAAGAAAACCGACGCAGTGGACAGAAAAAGAGAAAAACAAGAAGCAGTCGAGGCCAAAATCGGCACAAGTGGGGAGAAAGAGAATGAGAGAAAAAACAACAAACGAAAAGAGGAGGGGAAAGAAGAAGAGATGAAACCAAGGCCGTTCGCATCTCTTGGAAAAAGACGGGTGGTCTGGGAAGACGGTACAGGGGGGGGGAGATAAAGTTTAGAAGACTTGAGGGGGGGGGAGGGGCTAAAAACACCACACCACACTACTCTCGTTAGATCATGAGGAGGGTCTGACACTGAGTGTCTAGGGTAATGTCCAGTCAAAGTCTACTCTAAACGGGGCTGCAACACATCTGGGAAGAGAAACAGCAAGACAAATCAAAAAGTAACAGGGGGGGAACAGGGTCAGTGTCTGCAGTACAGCTCCAAGGGTGTTACCTCGAGGGCCACACACTGTGTGGGTGTAAAAAGGGGGTGAGTGAAAGGTGCGGTGCACTGGGGGCTCAGGAGGGGGGCAGACGGGTCAGGCACTATGCAAGAAAAAAAAGGTGTCAGAGAATGAGGAAGGGGGAGGTGCGCAGAAGACAAAGGGGCAGCACCACCACCCAAAACCCCCACAAAAAAACAAACAAAAAAAAAAAAAAAAAAAAAGAAAAAAGACTCCAAGAGAAAATCCGGACCAACAAATACACAAATAAAATTTTTCACTGTCGGGTGAGCGCAAACCCCCCTGTCGTTCAACTACCTGGCGTGGGGCCTATGAGGGTTTGGGGAGGGGCGCGGAAGCAAGGTCAAAATCAGAACGGGGAAGGTACGAGGGTCTTGAGGGAAACAAGAAGACTACGTCTCCCACATTTAAAAAACCGGACCAGGGCATCGAAAGAGGGGTCCTGGAGGGGCAGAAAAAGGAGGTGTTCACTACAAAGGGTCCAGGGTGGACAAGCCCGCGAAGGGAGGGAGGGCCAGGAGAAAAAAAATATTGGGGGGGGACGGGGGGGATTTCCCTAAAAAAAAAATGAAAAAAATAAAGATCGAGGGATTAAAGAGACCTCTGGGGGCTCAGTAAAAAAAGGGGTCAGAAATTCCGGAAGGACCTTAGGTCCGGGGGAGGGTTTTAAGAAGGGGAAAAAAAACTCAACTCCGAGGTTGCAAAGAGGTTCGGGGGGTCCCTTTAAACTCCGGATGTCAAGGACGAGACAGGTGATGGAACGGGTTTACCCGCAAAAGCACTCCTCAGGGCCACCAAGAGAAGCCACGGAAAAAAAGAGAAAAAACGGTGAAACCGGACTGAAAAAGAAAAAAAATCGACCAAGTACCAAAGCCCAAAACTCCCGGACCCCAAAAATGGAAAGAAGAAAATAAACATCAAAAGTTAATTGACCGGGATAACTTGGAAAATCACCAAGAGATACGAAATTCAGGGCAAAGGCACCGGAACATAGTTCTTTACACAACGGGGCACCGACCAGGAAAAACTACTCCTATAAACGTAAAATCGGAGAAATGTGCGGGTGTCCATACTACGACAACACCCAAAAGGAAAGAAAAAGAGACGGTCCAAAAGTAAGGAAAAGGCAAAGTTGGACGGTTCAAGAAAGTTACAAGAGGGGGAGTGGGAGCGGGAAAAATGTGAGGAACCGAAACAGGAAAAAAGGTGGAGGCCAATTTATCACGTGGGGAGGGGTAAACGAACGGCCGGTTAAAAGGACGAAAACACGCCCTAAACTTAGCAAGAGAAAAGAATGCACGTTCAGGGGGGGGGAAAAGACGGACGACTTCAGTGGTCCAGCAAAAGGAAAACTGAAATCCGGCCGGGGCGTCGGACAGCAAAGAGTAGAGAAAAAGGGGGGGACCTCGAAAAACCCTCGAGGACAAAAAAAAAAAATAGAGGGTGAATAAAGATAAAGGAGGGGAACTTGCGTAACCAACAGGAGGAAGAAAATGGGTACGGAAAAAAATGGGGGAAGACAAGCGGCCGGGGGGAAGGGGAAAGAACACGAAAAGGGAGAAGGAAGGACCGGTTATCTTGCGTAAGATGGGGGAGGTGGATGGATGGAGGGGGGGACGGCAATCCCTAAAAAGAAGAAGGTTTATTCCCTCTGGAAACCCTCAATCTATCTAAAAAGGGGGGAGAGGGGGGAAAAGAAGGAAAGTAGGGGAAGTGACTGACCTCAACCGGTAAAAATGGAAAAAAGCGACGGTGGGAAAAAAGGGACCTCTCAGCCTCAGGAACTCTCAAAAGATCAGGAAAATACCAGAAACCTCCAAAATCGTAAGATTTGTTCCAAACCACTTGGGGAAGAAGCACGTGCCGAGGACACCGATGAAAACTCTAATAAAAGGACATAAGAGTAGGCCACGTAGAGAGGCAAGAAAGACTAAAAATAGGCTGTAGGACATATCCGCTGGAATCGGAAAGGGAAGGGAATCTAAAAAGGGGGAAGGGTAAGGTTTCGTAAGGAAAAAACAACAGGAACCGCCCACTGAAACAAAAACCGGGTGAAATGGGGGCAAGATCACATTGCAAAAAATAACAAAAAAGAAGGGGGGTCCGCGGGCCGCCCACGGCTCATACGCAAAGACCACGGGGAAAGGATGGAAAAAGGCAAGAAAAAGGTTTGTCGCCGGGCGACCGGGAGGACAAGAAAACGAAGAAAGGGAAGCAGGAAATCCCCCCCAAGAAACAAAAAGGTTGCAAGAACGAAAAAAGAAGAATCTGGTCGTGGGATGAAGGGAAGAAACGATCCCCCCACAAACGGAGGGCCGCCTCGGCTATTGGAAAAAAAATCGGTTTTCGTGAGGGGGGGAAAAAAACGCATTCGGGGGAAAAAACTTCAAAAAACGGAAACAGGTGAAAAACACAACAAAATGTCCAGCCCAGGGTTAAAAGGGCCTTGGTTTTGTTGGTGACACAAGTAAAAAAAAGGAGGCCAAAAAGGGGAAGAGCGGGGGCAACGTCAGTGGGGAAGAATATGGATGGGTCACAGGAATGGGGTCTCGGCGATGGGAAGCCGAAAAAAGAGACCTCAGCACCCCTAACGCTTCGGATAGGAAGCACGCCCTCAAGGAAAACCTCAAAGAAAGTCCGAATCAAACTAAAAAAAGAAAAAAAAAGGGAAAGAAAAAAAAACCTCCAGTCAATGGAGAGCCAAACAGCAAAGGTTTACTGCGGGAGCCGGGGATGAAAAACCGGGAAAAAAAGTGAGAAAATGGGTGGGGGCCCAGGTTCGAAGACAAAAAGGGTCCCACACAGATAGCGCGGAAAGCCTGGCCCGAACCGGAGAAAAAAAAAAAGGGTAAAAAAACCGTTCCGTATTGGGGACGAATCAAGAAAAAAGGGAGGGCGCGGGGAAACGGCAGGCTTAACGACTGCCGAACTGATGCGGTTGAAAAGGAAGGTGAATCGCATGGAAGAAGGAAAATTGGGGGTCCAGTAAGACGAAAAACGAGAAAAAAGACTCGAGCAATCGGAGCACTCAACAAAGGTCTAGGAAAAGGGCCGCTTGGACCAAAGGGAAAAAAGGTGGTGTAAAAAACGTATCAAGGGAAACGGGGAAGAGGGGGGTGCGGAAATACGGAAAAAGAACCAAAACTCATGAAAAAACAAAAACAAACAATTGTCAACCCATATGAAGAAGGGGGGGTGAAGGTGAAAAAAAAACCTCGTGAGCGATGTGAGAGAATCAGGGGGTCGAAAGAAGGGTGGTAAGAGAGGGAACGAGAACGTGCATCCGGAAAACCACTAAGAAAAAAAAAAAAAACCAGTGAAAAAAGGGGCGAAAAAATACGCTGAAGTGACCAGCCCGCGGCCAGGGGTTCAAAATCCTACTAACACACCAAAAGTAGGAGAATGGGGTGTTTCGACAAAGACACCCGAAGGGCCTAGGCAGAAAAAAATGAAAAAAAAAAAAAAGGGTCGGGGTTGGGACGCAACCTTTGGGAAGGCCGGCGGAAAGAAGGGGGGGGGGGAGCAGTTCGACAGGGCGTACCCCGGCAGAAGAAGCCCTCGAACAAAAACCAAAAAACAGGGAGGACAGGTAACCAGCGTGGGACCAAACGAAAGGGGGGATTAAGGGTGGAAAAAAGGGGGGGTCGGGCATGTGACCAAAAAAAAAAAGGGGAGCCAGCGGGTCCCTGACAGGAAGGGCAAAACCAAAAGGTTTCAGGGGAAAATCAAAGCCGCAGAAAGAAAACTTTTTTAAACCTGAGATGAACAGAGTTTGTCACGGGGCCATGAGAGTCAGGATAGCCGATGACTGAAAAAACCGTTAAAAACAGAAAAAGGAAAGGAACCAAAATAATCTTCTATTCTTCGGAAACAAAGAGGAAAGAAATAGAAAAAATAAACGTACGAGGAAAACATTCGAAGGGGACCTAAGAAACGAAACCAAAAAAAGGAAAGGGACATATGCAAAGGGACTAGGGGGGGAAAAACAACTTAACCGTCTTTAATCTCCCCACTTCTAGCAAGGGCTCGGAGAAAAGGGGGCAGTTTGGTTAAGCTGAACAGTCGAAAGCCCCTGAAAAGAAAAAGAAGAAATGAACTCATTAAGGAAGTACCTGGGAGGGGTGGGCGGAAAAAGGTAAAAGTCTTTATCCATTAAGGAGAAGGGCGAGGGTGCAGGAACTGGTACTTCAAGGAGAGAACAAAACTCTGCAAAGGTTCAAAAAAGAATGGGGGTTAAATCCCATTACCAAAACAGACTTCCCGCAAAAAGAAACAGCGTCAAGAATTGGACAAGCGTCACGAAGAAAAGGGGGGAAAAACCAGCCCCCTGAAATTTGGGGAAGTATCATAGCATTACGAAAAAAAAAAAGTTTGGGAACTGACCGTGAGGGGAAAGGGGGAAAAAAAACTGGAGGGCGTCAATGATGAGGGCAGAGGGCGAGGGCAAAGTCGTCACCGAGGGAAAAAACGTATTTTGGTGGAACTTTAAACTGCTTAGAAGAACTTTGGCTTGGTTGGGAGAAAACGGGTCCATCAAGAAAAGAAAGAAAAATACAGCCCATAGGGGGGTGTCTTCTGAGAAGAAGGGAGGGAGAGGCTGGGAACAAGGGGATTTGGACCCTGCCCTTTAGAACCCACCGTGGGAAAAAGGACTGTTGTAGGGAACGCCACAGATTAACCTTTATTTGACCCGAAAAGGATAAAAAAAGTGACAGACAAAGGGGAAGACTCCTTGACAATCAAAAAAAAGAAAAAAATGAAAATAAGGAAGGCTGAGGTGAACAAAAACTTTGCTGGGGTGGTCCACAACCGGAATGGCAGATTCAGGCTGGGAAGGGGGACCGACCATCTGCAAGAAACGAAGGTCAAAAAATTAGGAAAAATGGGGGGGCCAAAACCAGACCGGTAGTCGATGGTGAGCGCGAGGGCATATCTCCGCGGGGGGACGTGGAGAAAAGGGAGAGACCCTAGAAGAAGGGCTCGAAGGGGGACCCGTGGTCGAAAATGTCCTAGAAAAAAAGGGGCAAGTTGGGGGAGGTAAACGAAATTAAAAGGGGTTCAGGTCCTTGTCCGAGCACTGGACGATAGAGAGAGTGGGTTTCTGATGAAGAAGGAGGATCTCCTCCCCAAAAAAGGGGGTCAGGGTTGAAAATTAAAGTGAAAAACCTCGGGTAAGGGAACAAGGGAGAAATATCTCTCTTAAAAACAACAATTTAGAAAGGGGGAAAGAGATGGGGTTAGGGTTATCACGCAGGTGGAAGAAACAAAAGAATTTTAAGAAGAACCAGCATCACCACGGAAATCGGCCTTAAAAATACTCTCCAAAAAAAAACCGAAACCAAAAGCTTATAAATTAACCAAAAAAAACAAAAGCAAACGGCATGAACGGTCACATCTATGGACTAGTCGCTCCAGGAACAAAGGACCAGCATACACCCTGGATAAAAGCTCCAAAAAACGCGTAATCCTGGATGAAAAATTTGGGAAATACATACGGGTTGACCCCAGGTAGAGGTAAGCTGCCTGCCACTGCCCAGAAGGCCTTATTAAGAAAATAGGGAAAAAAAACAAACAGACATATAGAGAGAAAACGACATGTCTGGAAAAAGTAGCCCCAAGGAGTAAAAAATCCCCACGAGCGAAAAGGCGCCATGTGAAATGGGATTTGACAAAACAGTCAACCCAGATGGAAGGGCGAAAAATGGGGGGGAGCTGAAAAAACTAGAAAGGGAGTGCCAGACTGCCAAGAAATGAAAAAGAGGGGGGGAGGGGTTCTTGCAAAACAGTAACGATCGGCAAACATTGGGGGGGATGAATGTAAATAAGAAACCCGCCGCAAGGGACACGAGGGGGCGTAGGGGGGGGAAAAACAGGAAAGAGAACGTTCCTGGGGAACCCGCAATAAAAAAGTTCAAACGAAAGAGAGTAAAAACCAGAAACCACGGTGCATAAACAGTGGGCGGAAAGAAGAGAAACACAGTTCATCTGAAAAACAAAAGTATAATGACCCCAAGGGGGGGACAAAAAAAAAAACGGAAATAAGATTGGGGTTCAAGGAAGGCTAAAGAGGAATGTGCGAAAAACCAACGAAAAGAGCACCTGAGAGAGGGGACAGTCTCCTTAAAAAAAAAAAAAACGCAGGAAAGGTCTCGGAAACAAAAAAAAGCACGCGGGGAAAAAAAAAAAGAGAACTTCAGGGGGGACAAAAAAAAAAACAAAAAAGGGACGGCCAAAAAACCGGGGGTCAAAGGAAGGGAAAAAAAAAGATCAAAGAAAGAAGGAACAGGGCGCAATGGGTACCCCAAAAAAAAAAAAGGTTCCCACAAAGAGTCAGAAAAAAAAAAAAAGGAAGAAAATCACACAGAAGACGCCAAGGTACGCGTAAAAGGAGGGGGAAAAGGAGGACGTGGTCGCGCCGGGAACCAAGGGCAAGACCGGCTGGAAAAATAAAAAAGAAAGAAAAGGGACGGGACGGTCGGAAAAAAAAAAAGGGGCTCGAAAGGGAGGATTCAGGTCAAAAAAAATACATACGCCAAAAAAACCGCGGCGAATCCTCAGGGGCGCAAAAAAAAAAATCGTCGAACCCGGGCAAAAACAGCCACCATTAAGAAAAAAAAAAGGGGGGAAAAAAAAAGAAGAAAATGGTCGCGGGGGGGGTTTGCAAGCGCCAAACCGATAAAAACAGTAAACCTACACCAAATTGGGGGAGCCAGAAAAAAAAAAAAAAAGCGGTACGGTTTCCCCAGAAGGGAAAAAAAAAAAATGGCAGAACGAAAATCGGGGGCGGGGGAAAGCCGGGGGAACGCCGGAAAAGTCTAAAGCAGAAAAAAAAAACAGAAGGCCATAACCCAAGGAAATGGACCAACAAAAATGCGAGGGGAAGCCCCTCGGGCAAAAGGGGGTTGTCAAAACGAAATCAAAAACAAAGTAAGGAAAAGAGAGAATGTTGGCAGAAAAAAAAGGGGGAAGAAAAAGGGGAAAAAAAAAAGCATGGATTTCTCAAAAAAAAGGGGGACGGGAATCTGGAAGGAGGAAAGGTGGGAGTTGACAGGGGTTCAAAAATTGGGGGGGGAAGAAAAAGAGAACGAAAACATGAACCGGAAGTCTCAAAAAAAATGAAAAAAAACTTAAACAGAAAAAAAAGGGTTGGTGGCCCTCGACGAAGATAAGTGAACTTACTTCTTTTTTATGGGTGGTGAAGAAACCCAGAACGGGAGGAAAACATACTTCAAGGAGGAAAGCGGCAACGGTTTCTCAATTGTGAAGGAACGGCCACACGGAACGGGCCGTTGAACTTCGCTAAGGCGAAGGCAGCCGACCAGGAAGGGTCCTTTCCTGGGTGAAACCAAGAAGCAGCTAATCCGACGCAGAGCACTTTCCCAAGAAGTTGCGAAGGAAAGAGGTAGGAGTCAGGGGAAGACAGAAAAAAGAAAGAGAGGAAGTAGTGTCGGGAGGGGAAGAGAGTCGGTTAAAGGGGAAGTAGAAAACTGGAGCGGGCGCCAGTGGTGGGGGACCTGGAAAGAAAAAACACAGTCACACAAAAGGGGAACGATGACGTTAGAGAGGAAGGGGGTGACCGTAACCGGACGGTGGGTGGGGAAAAAATGCAAGGCGAAATTCGGAAGGGGGGTGTGGAGGATCGCCCCAGGGTAACAAACAGTGCCTAAAAAAGGACGGTACGAAGGAGAAGTGACAGGCGGGGGGAAAGTTGGGGTCAAAATACCCTTATCCGCTAACCAAAAAAAAAAAGCGTAACAACCAGAAAAAAAAAGGGGAAAAACGAACGGGGGGAAAGGAAACAATGGGCCCCGGCCTAGTGTTAAAGAAAACGGACAAAGTTAAAGGGCAGGTATATCAATCAGGTGGGCCGTGAAGGAAAAAAAACGCACGTGTAAAAGGGCCAACAGGTCCCGAACAGTTTTGATGGCAAGCAGATTCTTAAGGATGCTAAAGAAAGGCGGGGGACAGAGAGGTTACGCGAGAAAATCATCACCAAAACATATAGAGGAACGAGTGAACTAGCCACCACAATTAGCACATGGGGGAAGGGGGGGGCAGGACCCCTTTCTGGACTTGGAAGAGAACGTGGAGACCGACAGGAAAAAAGGAAAAAACCCAAAAAAACCTTGGGGAAAAACTGGAAACCCGCAGTGAGTCACTGGACAAAAAAAAACTGGGGAAAAAAATATCTTACTACAGAAAGGGGCTGGGCCCGGATTGAAATCTAGTAGGAACAAAAAGGGTTGGAAAAAAATGGTTTGACAACCAGGAGGGCAAGGGTCACTCTTACGAAAGATTCGGCCAGGAAAATAGGGGGCTCAAAGGGGAGCTTACCAACTATGTCTGAAAAGAAAAGGGAAGAAGACCACCCTCGGTGGAGGCCTTAGATTATACCTCGTAACGTCTGGGGGGGGATGAATTCCTTCAAAAAAAACCGCAGGGAGGGTGGGGGGGTGTGGGGTCCGGAATAGGGTTTTACCAGGAAAAAAACAAAAAGGAAAAAATCCTGTAAAGGTCCTAAAAAAAGAGGATGGGAATGCTAAAATGGTGGGAAAGTAGAGGATTACGAAGGAGGGATGGCCCAAATAGGCACCTCCAAAAACCCAAGCAGTGTTGGGAGGCCCGGGGAAGGGCCAAAAAAAAAAAATAAGCACCAAAAAAAAAATCAAAGAAGAAAACAGGAAAGGGATGAGAAGAGTGATTGAAAGGTAGAAACGCCAACCAGAGGAGACCAGACAACCGGTGAAAGGGGCTGGGGAGAACCACAATCTGAAAGATAAAACTGAAACGACCAGAAAAAAGGAAAACAGGGAGAGAACGTCCCTTCGTAGTCAGCCACAAAAAAAAAGCCAGCTAAAAAGGGGAGGGGTCCAAAGTTGGGGGCCAAGTAAGAGGCCGGCCCAGGACGGGAAAAAAGGGCGAAAAGAAGGAAAAATAGCCAGCAATAAAAAAAAACGGTAATCGAAAAATTGGTCCGGGTCATTTGGGAAGGGGAAATAAGGGGGCCCACAAGTCCGCCGGGCGACGGAGCGTGAAAAAGTAGGTGTAAAGGCCCAAAGGGGTCAAAAAAAAAAAAAGCCTAAGGAGGGATCGTCTGTAAAGCCAAGAGGCTGGCACAGCCGTGCGTGAAGCCGCACGGTGGAAAACGGGAAGCAAAGGGAGTTCAAGTGAAAAATGAGAGTTCAAACTCAAAAAACGTTGTGGGAAAAAATGCTCGACAATGGTGGGCGCGCCTCTAAAAAAATCTAAACAAAAACAAGCCTGGGGTGAATGATGAGTCCCCACGACGAAAAAAAAAGCCGCAAAAGGGGCACGATTAAAAAAAAAGACGGGGGAAAAAACGGGAGGACAGGGGGAGAGCAACACAGAGGGGGCCGGAAGTGGGGGGAAAAACGCTTCCCATGGTAGGGAAGAAAGGGAAGGGGCAAAACAACGTGGGGCCAGGGAGCGAAAAACTGGCAAAAAAAAGACACAAAGTGGGGAAGGGGCAAAAGGAACAAGGAGGCCGATGACAAGTGGGGGGACAAGCACAAAACGGCATGGCGAAAAAAAAAAATAAAAACGCCATCGAACGAGAGGCGAGGCACGAATGGACAAAAACTTAAAAGCCGCCATAGAGGGTTGGACAAGGCTTCGGAAAAAATAGCGAAGGCAACGCCCGCTAACCCTTTTGAC
>Ga0179591_1227721_pt1 | contig 15317 bp, 19 predicted proteins | sample CZOMad2_1_08_16f_FD_182891 | JGI IMG/M metagenome (GOLD analysis project Ga0179591, IMG submission 182891) | Vadose zone soil fungal communities from Angelo Coast Range Reserve, California, USA - CZOMad2_1_08_16fungal (PacBio error correction) | ecosystem: Environmental > Terrestrial > Soil >...
GGGTTGCATAACAAAGACACTGGGCCCTGATTGGGAGAAGGCAAATAGAGAGGAAGGGCATAACAAAAAGAGAGGGGATTTGGCCGAGCCGCTAAAATCGAAGGACACTGTTATCATGAGGGAAGGGTCATAACGTCTTAGTGGCAGACAGAGAGGGGGGAAATCAACGATCGATAGCGAAGAGAAAAAATGCGGCTTTTGCGAAAAGAAAAACGCAGCCGGGAGAGAAAGGTCTAAAAACGGTTTCACTAGAAGGGAAAAAAAAGAACCACGGACAACCTAAAAAAGGGAACAGCCGAAGGGGAGGGGGAGAAAGACACTATACGTCTTTCTGGTCTGATACTCGGAACCTTCATAAAAAGGGGGTCGGGGAAGTGTCTGAGGAAACAAGGTGAAAAAGGAAAAAGAACAAACACCGATTTCCTCTTACAAAAGACCAAAAAAGGATCGCGCAATCCGCTCTTCCTGAGGGTAGGACACAAGCGCACGAGAGGAAAAAAGGGAAAAGGGTAGAAAACGAGGGGGGAAAAGGGGGGGAAAAAGCAGCGACTTGCAGTGGGGGGACGAGTTGTAAAGAAAGGCGCTCGCGACCATCACTTCACACGCAGCTTCAAGGGTCATTCCAATCTCCCAAAAAAGGACCTGGGGGGGAGAGTAGGGGGGGCTAATTTTTGACAGTACAGAGGGGAACGGGGGGAAGAAGAAGGACATCGATTCGCTTAGGGCGAACGACAGCCGTAAGGACCTAACATCTGAAGAGGGGGGGGGGGGTTATAGAAAGGGGAAGGGAGTTGACTGATCTCATAAAGAAGGGAGGGAATTGTGAGAGGCAAACAATTTCACCAAGAAAAGCGGACAAACCGAGAGGAAGACCCAAACTGGGGTTGAAGGAATAAGATGAAGGAAAAAAGGGGGAATCGGAAAAAGTCAGACCAGAGAAAGAGGGAGGGAAAAACCGGGTGAGTATTATTGCCTCAACCTGCCAAGCGTGGCGGTTTTGGAAACATAGGCTGGCGACAATCTGGAAGGAGGTAAGACAAAGAAGGGGGAGAGAAAGAAGACCGAAAACAGCAATACTAAGGGGTGAGTTAGTCCAGGTAAGAAGGAGGAGGGAAATCGGAGGGTCGCACAAAGGGTCGAAGAGACGTGAGACCAAACTTGGAGGAAGGGACCGCCCTACACTCCTGGGCGAGCCACTTACGACAAACGCTGTAACCTCAAAAACTAATCATCACTGGAGGTAAAGGTGGGAGCCAACAGGACTCAGGAGACAAGCCCAGAATCAGGAAAAAAGGGGAAAGAATTTTGTCCTACAAGAAGTCATGGTGAATGAGTTTCACATCTGATCTGAAGGGGGGGGGAAGAGAACGCACGATGAAGGGGGGGGTAACCTGCTCTAACATTCGGGGAAGAAGGGGGCGGCTTTGAAACGGAAAACTCGCCGGTCGTGGAGAAACCATATTGGGGTGGGACTTCAAAACTTTGGGGAACTTGCAGGGAGACACAAGGGAAGGGCATAGATCTGCCTAAGGGTGGGTAGTATTCCTAGGGGTTGAAAAAGAAAGGGAAAAAGTCCTGAAATAATTAACAAGGTATTGATAAAGGTAACAAGGAAAACAACTTCCGTAAAAGACAGGGGGAGGTCCTAGTCTGAAAGAAGGAAGAAGAAATCCAAGATTGAACAGGTCGAAATCAGGGGAAGAAAAAGAACACCGGCAATCTCTGAGTGTAAAACTTAAAGGTACTTTAAAAGGGAACAGGAGGTCTTCAATCGACGGGGGGAAGGGAAGACACGTCGGCCTGAAACCGTTCTCTCAGAAGCGGGTCCAGTCAAGCAAACGAAAAAGGTGCCGGAAATGATCGGCAGGGGGAATTAACAGTTCAACATAAAGAGGGAGGGAATTGCCAATTAGCGTTAAAAAGGAGTCGGTCAAAGAAAAAAGCGCCGAAGAATCAATCCACTTACAGAGAGGAAAGAAAGGGTGAAGAAAAATGAAATGACTGGATTTCACTGAAGGCGTTTTCCGTAGCAAAAGCCAAAACGGCGCCCAGTGCTCTGAATGAATGGCTGAGGAGGTATTAAAGGGGAGTTGGGTTGGGGATGATGGCACTATACACAAGCAACTGGAGAGGAATCTCTGCACCAGGATCGAAACGCACTCGAAATTGCTAAGGAGAAAAAGGGGGGGACAACTTGAGGTGGGGGGGGGGACGTTCAAGGGGGGGGGGGAAGAGGACATTATCTGCATGACCGAAAAAAAAAGAAAAAGTTCGAATTCCCAAAAAAGTAAGAGCTTGTAAAAAAACTCCTTATTCTTTTGGGGAATGTCAGAAAAGAAAATTAACTGACTGGGTAAAAAGGTTAAAAGAGGGATCAGGGCATTGGAACACATTAAAACTAAGAAAGGAAAAGGGAGGCTGAAGAGCGGTTCAATTGAAGGCATCTAGCTTGCGGGGGGTCAGAAAGGCCGTGGTTGAAAGAAAAAGAAAGGAAAGAAGGAATCCGCAAAAGGGCATGGGAGAAAGAAAAAAAAAAGGGCGTTTGATTGTCGACGACAAATTATGGTTGTGTTATTTCTCTCCAGGCAGTAAAACAAGGGCGAAAAAAACAGAGAACATAACAAAAAAAAAAAAAACTGTGAAAAAGACAATCAAGATCCCGGAAAAAAAAAAAAGGCAAAGAGTAGAGACTAAAAAAAACGTGGACGTAACCAGAGCTAAGGTGCTAAAGGGGGCATAGGTAGGGGGGAAGAAACGCCCTGGCTTTCTCGGGAACGGACGAACGACAGGGTGGACGAATTGGTCCCGCGAAAAGGAGACAGTCCAGAGTTGTTTGGGGAACACAAGGGAAGGTTCATCTATAAAAAACGCCGCGCACGGAGAGTTGGGGTCAAAGAAAAAAAAAAAGGGGACGCAATGAAAGGCCAACGGGGGTGGACAGAATTTTCTATGAAGAAAGGGGAAGAGATTCAACGAGTAAAAAAGGCAAAATCACGCGTGCATGAGTCAGAATTGGGAAGGGGACACATTGTCGGGGAAGGCAAAAGGGGACTTGTAAAGCAGGGTTGGGGGAAGAAGGATATAACCGCTCTAAAACCAACTGCGGCCCAACAATAGGGAACCGCAAAAAACATCTCTGGAGATACAGCAAAGGAAGGGGGGGTCAAACCCAACAAGGAAGAGTGAGGTTGTCAGGACCCCATCAACATGCCCCCTGTCAGGGAGAGAGAGAGTACCCCACAAGCTGCTCCAACTTTACAAGCAATCCGAGTGTGTTTTTGAAGGAAGCTATTTCCAATACTGCAAAACAACAAGACAGAGAAGGGGGGAAAAGAAAAAAAATACCCAATAAAAAAGGAGGGGAGTGCCCCCTATTATGGGGGAAACGGAAAACGTCGTCATGCAAAAACATGGTCTGATTCCTTCGGAAAGTTCCGGGATAAAAAAACGGTATAAAGTAACATGCCAACAAAAAAGCCAGGGGGAAAAATGGTTCCTCTGCAATATAGGATATGGTGATTTGGATCGGAGTCCGGAGAATGTGGGAGGGGGCGTAATTGAAGGAATTCCGGAGGAGGAAAAAAAAGTACCGTGAAAAAATAGAAGTCTTCTTAAAAAAAAAAAAGGAATGGGGAGGGGAAAGTGTTCTAACGAGAGACAGACAACGACACGGGAGATGGCAGCGATGAAAAGCGGTCTGTGAATGCAACGCTCGCAACAGAAAAATAGAAGGGGGGGGGGGGGGGAAAGGGGCGGGTGTGAAGGTTTGAAACAAAGGGAACGACCAGAGCCTTTCTGAAGGAAAAGGGAATCTAACCAGCCGAAAGGAAGAAAGACAGATCCGGCAGAAAAAGGCGACGCCCGGGCGTAGGTCGGTGGGGAGAAAAACAATCGCGACGAGGAAGTTTAGTGAAACGGGAAGGTTTCCACTGCGGCGCCGTCATCAGCCGCATCAGTGGAGGGGGCAACTAAAACAAGGAAGGGGGCAAGGGGCCGACAAATAACAAAACGGGATGTGGCCCAATGGAGGGGAAAAAAAAGGAAAAAGGGCGTCTGTCTGATGGTGATCTTAAAGGAGAAGATCTAGGTCGTAAAAAAAAAACTGGGTCAGAAATAGGAACACATTGCCTTTAAAGACGAAAAAAAAAAAAAAAAGATCAAACCCAAAAACGCCAATTAAGATTCGAGGCAAAAAACAGAAAAAAAAAGGGGGAGGAGGAAAGAGAAGATGATGCCATGGTGGGACTTGGTACGGGAGGACGGTCTTTAAGTGGGAATGGGATTAAACTCAAAACGGTACAAATTGAGAGGGGACTATCAAATGAAAGGTAACACTTCCTAAGAAGGAATCGGAGAAGGAACGAATCCCCCTCCGCCAGCGAGATTGTTACCTGTTGATTTCCAGAACTTCCAAGATCAAATGAAAAAAAAGAACACTACCCCAAGGGGCGGGAAGGAAAAGGGGAATTGCGCGATGGAAAAAAACCCTCCCGGTTAAAAGTTGGAGAGGAAGCTGTAAGTGGGGAGACGCAAAAAAACGAGGGGTGGACTTTGGAAAGACCAATCTCAAGGGGGGAGGGGAAGGAAGGGGTGCTCGTACTCGAAAACATTCTTCCCCTGGTAAAAGGGCTTTTATATGAACAGTCAAGGGGTACGAAAGGATCTGGGAGGGGAGAAGAAGAGCACAAAATGAACCTCCAGGAAAAGAGGTAGTTGGTCATCTGTGAAATAAGCCGGGTTCAGAGAGCGGACCATCGGCCGAACCAGGGGGAGGGGTTGCTCGATTTAGAAACAGGGGACGACGCCTGGGGGACTGGGCCAATCAGGGATACCCGACAGTTAGAATGGCCGATATTGGAAAAAAAAGGGAAGGGCACATTGAAAAGGGGAACGGGGACCAGCCTCCTCTGACCTCCAGCCGGGAGGAACATGCCGACGGGCAGATTCAATGTGGAAACGAGGGGGGGTAAAGGGGGAAGAAAAAGTCGACGGTGTGTATCGGAAGGTAAGCCGTAATCCTAACGGGGGGGGGTGCCCGAAGAAACGTCCTTCTTCAAAAACTCTCTTGGAGAACGAATCTTGACAGATGGAAGAAAGAAAAAAAGGGGTCAGTGATTTGGACAGGACTCAGGCGTGCAGGCGAAGTGGGAAGAGGGGGAAACAGGTAAGGGAAAAATCCGGAAAAAGTAAACCAACTCACGGATCCTGTAGGGGGGACGCAGCATGGGGGGGGTTGGTATATATAAGAAAGGAGTAATGGGGACCTTTTTGCTGGATGCAACTGACAAGGGAAGTGGGGAAACTCCTGGGGAGGAAAGAAAACGTTGAAGCAGGAATTTGCCCTATGGGGAAATGCCTCAGAAGAGGGGGTTTTCCAGAAAAGCGGGCTACGAGATAGGGGCCAAAAAAAATCTAACAGGTTCCAACGGTGAAGAGAAAAATGGGGAGAATAATCAGGGTAGAGAAAGAGGAAGGGAGTGTCACATGTGCAAACGGGGGGGGACGCGGTGGATCAGACACGGGGGGGGGGTAAAAAAAGGAAGGCAACCTTTCCTTCCGGGGGAAAAGACGAGGTTTGTATTCCGCCCAAAAAAAAAGAAAAATAGCTCCAAGGGCGCACGACAGGGGTTGGGTCAGGAGAGGAATTCGGGCCGTTGTGAAAACGCAAAAAATAGGGAGAGACAGGGGAAGGAATCGGCAAAAAAACAACAGATTGTCGTGGCACCAAAAAGAGAGGTCCAGGGAGTGTCCTTCAAAAAAAAGGTACTTGGGAACGGCCGGATAAAGCGTAGGGAAAAGAAGGGCTTAAAAAGAAAAGGAGGAGAGCCTTCAGGGGAAGTGGGGATTTATGGCGCTTGGGGAGCACATTTGCTGATGTTAATGGAGCTGGGGGGTTGGGAAACGTGACTTTAAAAGAAAAGAAGTACTTACGAGGGCTACAAATACGAACAAAAGCATGTCTTACCAGAATCACAATCCAGCTTCATGTAATGGGGGAAAAGGACGCTGGCCGGCAGGGAGAGACGCAAGTGTGAGGTAAAAAAAAAACATAAAAGGTCCAAAGAGAAAAGCACTATATTAGGAAGCATGGAACAGCTCGTGCTCCGTTTGGGAAAGGGAAAGCAAAGAAAAAAAAGGACGGTCCAAGGAATGACGTGGGGGGAAGGGGGAACCTGGATTGGTAAAATTTTTCCCAGCGTGTCAGGTTTTCAGAAAAGAGACCCAAAAAAGCCTATGAAGGTACGGGTTACGAGACGGGAACGGGGGGGGGGGGACCTGATCCTAAAAAGTTGGAGGGGGACAGGACGGGAACTTCCTATCCAAGGGTATGACGGATTGACGAGGGAGAAAAAGAAAAACAAGAAATTTCCCAAGTAAGAGGGACGCCCTACGAGAGGAAGAAGGGGGGGAAATCCTGGTTATTCAAGCAAAAAGACTTCAAAGAGGAGGCCCAGGGAGAAAAAAGGAAGAACTAAGCACAACAGAAGGGAAAAGCAAAAAAGATGTCAGGAAGAATTGTACCGGAAAAAGGAACTGCGGGGGACCAAGTTCTCATAAACGGCAACAAAAAAAGATCTCCAAGCATTCGGAAAAAGGGGAAGAACTTTTTCTCAGGGAAATCGGGTTGCTCCGTATATTCACGTGGGGTATTGAAGGAGAGACTTCCTCTTTTGAACTCAATCCTATAAAAAAAACGGGGAAAAAACGGTACTCATTGGTACAAGTCCTAAAAAAGGAAAAGCTGGCAATTGAAATTACTCTGGGACCACTGGTATCAGATGGGGGGTCGGAAAAAAAAGGGGACTTTCCACTTTGTACTTTGAAAAGGGGGTCGTATTCCAAGGGAAAAAAATTTAAGGAGAACCAGGAGGGGGGAGTCCGGAAGCAGGGATGGAAACGAAGGGGGATGCGGGGGAAAGGGTTCTTCACCGGCAAAACCAACACTCAGAGTGCACAAAAGGGGGGGGAAGGTCTGCGGTATGAGGGGAAAAAGGGAGGGGGGTCGGGCCTTCTCGTGCCAGGACCTGGTTTGGCGAAGATCAATAGAGATTGGAACGGGGTGGGCAGCACGAGAATTGGGGGAGACATGGGGAAAAATCGCGGAAAGGGGTTCCAGTATTAAAAAAAACAAGAACGCGTGGAGGCACAAAGAGGATAACTTGTCTAAAACCCCCAAGAGGGGGGAGGCAGAGGGACACTGTGAAAAGATTGTTCTCCTGACAAGTGGCCGAAAAGAAAAAAACAATAAAAGGGGGCAGCATAGACAAAAAGAAACGGACGACGCAAAGGAAGACGCAAACGGAACAACTGGGGGGGGGAAGAATGCCGGGAAAAGAAGGCCATCGGGGGGTCGGGAATAGGAAAACGGAAGAGATATGGTCAAGAAGAGACGAAATTAATCTATGTACATCAGAAAAAAATGGGGGGGGCATGACCAAAGTAGTGGGGAACTGCGGGGAAAAGATTTCTTCTAAGGAAAACGACGGCTCCAAGGGTTGTACAGCAAAAACATGATGAAAAAAAAAAATCTGGTTGGAATTGTGGGACAAGCTGGGGAAACTAAGCAGAAATGGAGTTTTAATATTCTTAAGTGGGGGAAAAAGATGAACTTCTCGAATTGTGTTAGGAGGGGGAAAAGCCAAGGGGGACCGAAAGATTGTGAAGGGGCATGACCAAGAGAGGGTTTCCTTATATTTGAAGGGGTTTTTTAGGAACTAGAGGGGGCATGGGGTCTCTCTTTTGGGTCAGCAGGGTCAGTAAAGATCGTGCAAACAGCCACGTATGCAAAAAGTCGGAAGATCAAAAGAATCAATCCATTGAGAAAGATGAAGTGTTTAGGATACCGGGGGAAAGGCGACTGAAATAGGGAAGGAAGTCAAAAAAAAAAAAAAAAAAAAATTTGGTCAGACTGGGAGCGCTTTGTGTGGCCCACGGGGGGAAGGGGGAAAAATTGTGAATAGAACAAGAGACCCTGAAAACAGCAAAAAGGGGGATGGCGCTTTTAAAAGTGATACTCCAAATTTAGGAGGGAAAAATGGGTACCCTTTAAAAAGGTGGGGAGGGGGTTGACGCGGAGGGGGGGGGCCCAAAAAAAAAAAAAAGCGATTTAAAAAGGAGTGGATAGAGGGAGAACAATCCACTTGGTTGAAAAAGTAAGCGGCAGTTGGGAAAACGAAGAAAAAAACAGGGCTCCCACAAAAAATGCGGACGCTCTCCAGCACGGAAAAGGGGGACTGGGTTTTGGGGGGAAGCATGCCTGGAAGGCTGCCAAACGGTGGGAGCGGGGGGTAGGGACGTCTCACTTTGTATTCCTCCGAAACTCCAGGTCGGGCCAGAAAAGGTGGCCCTTAGAGGAGTGAAAGGGCCAACCAGAGGACGAAAGGGAGAAACCCGAACATTTAAAAGATCAGCTGGGGGGGAAGATGTCGTAACGAGGGGGATGGTGTGCGCCGTCAACTGGGGAAAAGTTGGTCTAGGGAAAGTCTGAAGAAAGCCTAATGCTGGGGGGGAACTGTTAAAAAATGGGGGGAAAATTCTGGCAAAAGGAAAGAGGAGGAAAGGGTGGGTATGTGTAAAATCGAAAATTGGGGGGGGATTTCAGATTCTGCAGCTTACCAGAAACTACGAAAGGGGGTTTACTTGAAAAAAAAGTGGGACATCTTTCTGTTTAACTGGACCCCTTGGGGTCCTGGGGGGGGGCACGGGATTTGGTTGTTCGAAGTTAGGAGGAAAAAGTTGGGTTCGAAAACGTATAGGTCGGAGGCGGGTGCTGCGCGAAGAAAAAAGAAAAGAGACTCGGGAGGAAAGGGATATAGAGAGATCTTATCTAATAGTAGAAAAAAGATAACTAGGGATCCGGAGAAAAACCCTGACTGATAAAAACAAGGTGAGAAAAAAAGAAAAACATTGACAGCTCTTGTCAATCTATAAGATGGGTGACAAATCATCTCTCACGGTTGTAGGAATATCAGCGAGAAACACGAGGTTATAAAGACACTATCTCAACAACAACAACGAGGGAGATAGTATTTGTACCATAACTCAAAAAAGGAGGTCGTGTTGCTATAGTAAGATGAAAAGGTCATGAGGGGGTAAAATACAACAAGTCTTTGGTCCAAAAAGCAGAAAAAAACCAAATTCACAAAGTTAAATTAGTGTGTCGCGAAAGAGTCTCCGAGTTTCAAAAGGGAGGTCGAAAGAAAATACGGAGACGAAATCTCTACAGGCGGCGATTTAAAAAAGCAAGAACCGTCAGAAAAAAAGAGAAATAGCTGGTTTTCCCCCGAGAAGGTCAACAAGAAAAAGAACAAGACTAAAAAAGAAAAGAAGGGCGGAAAAAACAAATGGGGGGACAAACAGCTCAGGGGGGGGGGGGCAAGGGGGGAACGGAAGACTTCGATCAACGGCGATAAAAAGTTGACAAGGGGACTGGAAAAAAGCATGTGACAGACCGTAAAACCGATGGAAAGATGAAAGACGCGACCCAGCCGGGGGCTCATCGCACAAACCTTCAGAAAAAGCAACACGGAGGATTACAGAAAGATCGAAGCAGGGAAAAAATGTCCCTGGTAGGGAGGGAGGGGGGTCCATTTCAAAGAAAAGAGAAAACGGGAGCAAGGAGAGCAGAGAAAGTGGCGCGTAGCTAACCGTCCAAGAGGGAAGAATTCCAGGCAGGCAGGGGAAAACAGGAAAGAATGGATGGGGGGGAGAAGAGGTTTTTTCGGGAAAAAGGGGTTGGGGGAAAAAAAAGCCCCGAAAGCGAAGGGGAACATCATAGGCAAAATAGATCCCGCTAAAAGAGGGGGAGGGACACCCCTTCAAGGAAAACGGCACATCGTTACAAGAAGATGAAGTGGGGGAAAAATTGAGAATTAAGAGAGGCAAGCCCAAGGGAGAAAATGTGGAGAAAAAAAAAGTCACCGCAACGCGGAAAAGCGAGCAAACGAACAAAATGTGGGGCACTGATCAGTCAAAGGAACAAACCAAAAAAGAAGAAAAAAAGAGGCTGTACAGGTCCGAAACAAACCTATAAAGGAGGAGGACACAAAAGAGGGGGTGATGGGTATTAATCTGAGGAAGGAGGTTTCTGGTGTCACATGGTGGAGGAGCAAGAATCCTTCTAATACAGAAATCTTGAAGAGAAGAAACCAATACCCATAACTAAGGGACTTTCTTTCCTGGGGGAAATATCTTCAAGGGTAGAGGAGAGAACCACAAAGTTCTAGAAGGAAGGTAATAGAAAAAATGTAAATAAATGATAAACAAAAAAAGGGGATGCCCATTCGCCCAACGAGGGGGGGTCCTGTGAAAGAAACGGGGTAGGGGGGTCAAGTTGGCTCACCATCTTTGCAAGCGTCGAAGAAAAGAGGACCGTGCCAAGATGACAGAAAATGGGTCCTAAAATTCTGGGTGACGTCATCGGTGGGCTTTAAAAACAATAAGCCGAGAAAGATTTATACTGCCGAGTCATGGAGGGGGGGGGGGGGCGCTGAGAGGAAGGTTGCCAGAAAGAAGGGCAGAAGCGGCGAATAGTACAGGAAACGAAAGGAAGAAAAAAAGAAAAGAATTGGTGCTGCTGTCAAAAAGGGGTCAAAACTGGGAGAAAAAAAAAACGGTGTTCCATCTGAGAGCCGTGGTGGTTAGGCAGGACGATGGTGTTGGGTCCAGCATATAAAAGAAGAAAAAAACTTTACTTGCGATCACCATGAAGGAAAACTTGGACAGGAAAAAAGAACATGAGAAAAAGAATAAAGTGGAAAAATAGGAGAGAACATTATTAAGGCAGAATCCCTAACGGAAACCAGGACCCGTATAGCGAAAGGCAAATTGGAATCTAGGAGGGCATAAACGTGAACGAATCGCGTTCCTGAGGAATCAATTAAGGGGGAAAGTAAAGGCCATTCCAAGTCGAAAAACCATTACGACTGAAAAGTACACAGAAAAAGAGGAAAATACGGCCCACAATAGAGGGCAACGTCAGTAACATGTCCGAAAGAAAGCGGTCCTGCCCAATAGAGGGGAAATGCTGCGCACAGAAACTGGCGCAACCCCTTACCATCGGGAGGGGATAGGAGAAAGAAAAATGCCTGGAGAAGGGGAACAAGGGAAGAAAAGGCAAAAAAAAAACGGGCGTTCCTTAGAGAAAGGATACAAAACGTGAAATAAAGGGAAAAGGCCGGCATCTGAAAAGGGGACGTGGGGAGGGGGGTGATAAGGGTTGAAAAGAAAAAATGTCGTTACTAACCATTAGTCAAAAGAAAATTGACTCATAGGGTCAACAGGAGGAAAAAATTGCAGGGGAAGTTGGGTAGGGGGGAAGTAGTATCTCATACAGGAAGAGGAAAGGACAAACTACTTCCCTTCACAATGTTGAGGAAAGGAAACCTGGGAGTCGGGTCGGAATCGCAAGAAAAGAAATTGGGGGGTAAATTCTAAAAACTTACTCTTAAAAAGTGAAAAGAAAGTTCAGTTGAAGTAAAAGCGGAAGACACCGTGATTTGTCTAAAGAGTCCCTTCATAAGAACATCTATGCTGGGGGCAAAGGGAGGGGTGCAACAGAGAAACAGGCACAGGCCAAGAACAAGCCAAAAATGTCATTAAAAACGATGATTGAGTAAAGAAAACACATGGGATTGGTTTTCGGAATGGATGCTCTGGAAAAAACTTGAAAAAACTTCAAGAACCAGAAGGAAAGGAAAAAATAAATTGGCTCAAAATCAAGAAGAGGGATCACATTGTCCCGGAAAGTAGTGAAGAGAGGAACTCCCCATGGCGGTAATCTGGAAAGTAAAAGGAGAAGTCCAATAAATTTCTGAAACAGCCGCCCGGTGGATGCGCTGGGGAAGGGGTGGGCAGAAACGGACTGGTTGGGGGGGGTGGACTATATTGTGGAACGAGAAAACATGCAAAAAAGAGCGTTGGGAAAAGACCGACCGTGGCCATCGAGCAAACCCGCAAAAAAAGGGGGGACTCGTTTTTGGGGCGGAAAGAGAAGGCCCACAAAAAAACCTCAGGCCGGTTCGGGAGAGTATCCGAAACGTTCCAAGCGTCAAAGCTAAGACAGTCCAGGGACACTAGTGTCAGATTCTGAGTCAGCATTGTAAAGAGAATTGGGGCCCCTAGGAAAATGTATAGAGGTAAAATTATCGGGGAGGGACGCGAGGGGAAAAACCCAGAGAGGGGGACCCTCCAAATAAAAAAAAAAAAAAAGGCCCATGCCTCACGGGGAACAAAAGAAGGGTGCGTGTGCCAAAAGGCACTGGCTGGGGGGGGGAGAACAAAGCCCGGTATATTATAGAAACTCGGACAAAAAAAACAAATAGGCATCCAACTACAGATCAAGGGGGTGGTGAAACAAGGAAGAAACGGTTCCCTAAGGGACTGAGCGCAAGGGAGCAGGAAAACAAGAAAAGAAAACCAAAAAAAGGATCTAGCCCCCGATAAAGGGGGTGTGACTACGGGAAAGGTACTAGGCAAAACAATGGAGAAGGGTCGAAGACAACATGGAAAGGGTAACCCTAGAAAGGGGACAAAAAAAGCACCATTCACCCATCCCCTGGTCCACAAAAAGGGAAGAAGTGTCAATATCATTAAAAAAAAATGGGGAATGGGGGGGAAAAAGGCTCTACTTCCACTAAGGCGGGAGGGGACGCGAAAACAGGTAATATCGTCTACAGTTAAAAAAAGTCAGTAGGGGCAGTGAAAATTAAATGTCTTCTTCAAAGGGGGGTCGAACTCTAGAAAAAGAGGAAAATGACGGACGAGGGAAAGCGATCAACCGTGCTTTTAAAGACAAGACATCAAAACACGAATTGGACGGGATGTCCTGTTTCCGAGGAGGGGGAGGCAAGAAGCCTTCAACCTTCAAAAAAAAAATGGAAGGGAAAAAAGACTAAACAACCTCAGCAGGAAGCTCGAAAGGATGACAATTAGACGACACCTTGGAGATTTTAAACTGGAAAACGAAACCTCGACAGCGCTCCAGTTGTTGGAAGGGAGGATCCATTTAAAAGGGACGGAAGAAGGGAAAAAGAAACGCGACATCAATGTCAGCCGTCAAAAACCGCATGGCGGAAGAATATGAAAAAAAAAAAAGTCAGAAAGTGTAATTCTTCCAATAAAAAGGGAAGGAGGAGTTTTAGCTGCATTATAAAAAGAGGGGGCGTAAACGTTCTCCATAGGGAACCTCGTAAATTGTAAAGCGAAAAAACCAAATACCGAAGTGACCTACACGACCACAGCCAATTGATCTAAGGACGAAAACAAAAAACTTATGATTAGGGAAAGGAAAAAGGGGATGATGGCATTGGACGGGGGAAGGGGAGGGGAAGAGTCGGCCATTAGGTTCTTGGGGGCAAAAACAAAAAAACAGGGATGACTATTCATAGACCAGGAAAGAACAAAAGAAGGAAAAAGGAAGACTTACCGATATTCACAAGAAGAAGCGTCTTTTCCGAGGGTGAATGCCGAAAGTGGCAAACGTCGAATCAAAGAGCAAAAGGACGCCAACAGCGAGCCGTTGGGACGGTGTAAGAAAAATTGATTCAGAGATGGAAGGCCCGAACAGTTGACCATGGCCGAAAAGAGAAAAACCACACTGTTGCGACGAGAGGTGTTAGTTTTCAAGACAAAAATCGCCTTGCGGGAGAGGGGCTCAGACGACGATGAGAGATAAGCAAACTTTGAGGGGGGAGATGAAGGGAGAGATGGAAATGCAGGAAAAAGAAGAGTACGCTCGCAAAAAGGAAAAAAAAACCACAAACAGTCCAATGCAAGTAAGGGTTTTTGTGGAGGGGAAGTTTAAAGCCAAGAAATGGGGCAATCTCTGGGAAACTCATCCGAAAAAAAAAAAGGGGGGGGGGAGTTTGCCGCGAGTTTAGAAAAGGACTTGGAAAACGAAAAGGGGGGAAAGGGGAATTGGGCACAATAGAAGAACTCAAGGTTAAGCAACATCATCTAGGGAATCCGTCAAAGGTAGAGCAATCAGCTGCCGAAAAAAGCACATAAAAAAACGATATCCATCTCAAAAAAAAAAGAAAAAAACGTGAGTATGAACGTGGGGGAAAAGGACCAGGGGGGGGGTGGAACATGGGGGGCGAGAAAGTTTTGTTATCGGACCCAGGGAAGGCCCCGCACAAAACGATGTTTGAAAACAGCAGAACTTGAAACCGAGTAAAACAACTCATCACAAAGGGGGAGATCGGGACGGAACTGGTGTCTTGCTGGGGGGTTTCTCAACAGAAGGGCGTTCAAAAAAGAAAAAGTATCAAAAAGGCAGTACAGTGGACATAAATGAACAAAAAAAACAAAACTCGGATAATGTAAGGGGTCGAAAGGGGGGGGGTAGAAAATAGTTCATCCGACAGGGGGGAAAACTATGGCTGCACACAAAAAAAAAAAAAACAGGAAGGGAAGTGGGGAACGCCACCGGGGTAGGAGATGAAGGAAAGCTGGGACAGGGGCCCTGAATTGTAAGGAGATCAAACTGTGGGACGAAAAAGTTCTAAAAGGAATGCGGACAGACACATCCATCTACATAGAGGGTGGACCCTAGAAGGGAACAGGGGGGAGAAAAAACACATAAGGAGGCACAAGAAGTGCAGGGCAACCTGTTCCTGGTTGAATAAAAACTCGTTAAGAGGGGGGGGGATTATACTAAACCTTGACGAAGAAAGGCAATTTTCCGGGTCCGGGCCGGTGGGGGATCAAAAAGCCTCCAGGAGGAAAACAAGGAGAGCTCGGTTTTAACGATGACGGGGGGTGTCAGGGGGAAAAACGAGGGTTGGGAAGCCGCAGGTCCACATAAATTCAGGGGGACCTGTTCAGTAAAGACGCCAGAAAAAAAAGGGCTTTTCAATTGCATGAAAGTATTTGGGTGCCAGGAATACAGCTGAATAGAGGAAAGGCTGTACAACTTGAAAGGAAGATTAAGATGAGAAACTTTTGAGATTGTATTAGGGGACCTTGAGCAAAAGTTTGAGGGTTCACAAAACAAAAGTCTCGACTGTTACACCAAGGTGTGTTCAGTAGGAATTGTCTGCTTTGGGGGTTGGGGGGGGCGAAGGGGGAAAAGGAACGTAATCGCGCCATCTAAAAAAAAAATGGAAAGGTAACTAACTCAACGACTCCAGCAACGGCCCAGGGAGGGGGAGTGGTTTTGGGATTCAAAAAACGGGCCGGACGGACACTGTTCGGGGAAAAAGAAAAAGGAATCTGGACACAAGCGCAGACGAGGATGAATTAGGACCAAAAAGCGCGTGGTAGGCAATTCCTCTGCCGGTCGCAGGGGCGGTTACGGTTCAACCGGGTTAGGAGAA
>Ga0179591_1273798_pt1 | contig 15317 bp, 15 predicted proteins | sample CZOMad2_1_08_16f_FD_182891 | JGI IMG/M metagenome (GOLD analysis project Ga0179591, IMG submission 182891) | Vadose zone soil fungal communities from Angelo Coast Range Reserve, California, USA - CZOMad2_1_08_16fungal (PacBio error correction) | ecosystem: Environmental > Terrestrial > Soil >...
ACTAAAACAAGTCGGCGCTTCTTAACCGCGAAATATATTTGTGGGAAGGGAGCGGGTGGACGTCTGGTTGCCGTAACCTACAGCGCCGGATAGGGGGAAGCGAGCCTAAGGAGGTACTGGACGGAGAAGGGGGGCGCGGGACCATATTAAATCACGTTTTTTCTCTAACCCCGGTCGGGGGGGGAAAGGGAGGGGTTAAGGGTTGAATACATGAGGAAACTCTAAATTGGAAAAAAGACTGGGCCCAGACGACGCCGGGGGGGTGGAGCGTTCAAACTTAATGTTGGTCTGCTGTACCACTGGTAGCAAAGAGGAAAGCAGGGAAGAGTTGGGTAAGCTGGTGTACTCAGAGACCCACGCAATGGAGGGCTCTACTATCAGTACGGATAAAGCCGCGTTGAAGTAGACCTGCGCGCAGACAGGAAGAAGTTAAAACATGAGACAGGTGAATGTGAAAAGTCGGGGGCGAGAGTGGGGTTCACGTGGGACACAGACAAACAGCGTCGATCTGCAGGACGGATCAATTTCAAAGCAGTAGGGGGTGGGGAAAGGAGAAAATACAAACGGAGAGGGGCTTGTGGAATAGAAGCTCGTGCCGTCGAGGAAAAGCTACTAGTATTTCCAAAAAAATTTGCCATGAGAACGACGGGTCATCTACCAGGGGTTCGGGGGACTCATTATCTCCGTCCGGGGGTGCAAAACCAGACGCCCTAAAAGCAACTACACACACTCAAAGAGAGGGGAGAACCATCGGGGAGAAGTTTGTGCAGAACCTGATAATCGCTCACAGGCTAGACTTCCTACGCGAAAGGGAAATCCGATAGCAGGAGCTCCTCATGCAATTGGGCAAGACTGGAGGAAGGCCGTCGACTCTGGAGGGCGAAGATTTAGGGGGCGCGAAGGAAGGACTAGGAGGGGGAGGCGGTGGGGTTTATTGACGAGGGGGTCGGGGAGAGGGAAGGCGGCAAAAGAAATCAGGAATCACTTGACTAAAAGATATGCAAAGGGGGGTTGAGGGTGAGGAAGTCTCAAGAAGTGGAAAAAGAGGGCCGGTCGGACAAAGGTCTCGAAAAGGATATTAGGGGGGACCCGAATTTACATCTTTCATAAAGATACGAAAAGGAAAGAAGCAAAAAATTAAACGAAACGCTTGCCGACCCAGACCTCCAGGCGTAATACAAAAAAAGGGGGAGGGCAGGGAGGTGGCGAGACGTGAAAACGAGCAGCGGACTATGCGGGGTGGAAAGGAAACTAACCGAAAAATGATCTCGGCGGGGGTAGATAAGGTAGTCGAGGGGGTCCTTCAAACAGAATGACGCAACGATGTGTCGTTTTTCCTACACTGTCTCAGAAAGGGAGGACAAATATTCAGAAAGGACAGCAAAACCTCGTAATTCAAAAAACGAATGAAAAAGGTAAGGAAACCGGGTAACATGGGGGGTGTGTAACTCGTGTCTCCTTCAACGCACAACCCAAAACTTTGGAGTGAAGAAAAGAGAGAAGGGAGGCATGGTCGAGACCGGGGAATGGACTGGCAACCGACGTCGGGGGAGGAGGCGCAGTCGAAGATGCCAGCAATACCAAGAAGCCCAGTTCAAGGGGGGGAGGGGAAAGATGGGGTCTAACCGATGAACAAGATTCAAAAGATCGTGAAGGGGCACGCGTATGCAAACCATCTTCCTGTCTAACAGCATCTCGAGGACTACAAGGAAGTGGGACGAATGAAAACTGGTTCTGTCCGTGCGGGATACGGAAAGCATTTGACGACGGAGAAGTAAAATACACAGGAAGGGGAAGGGATAGATCAAAAAACGTGGCACAAGGGACGCCGCGCGCAAGAGATGGAGGAACAGACTAAGGGGTTTTGGACCTCCAAGCGAAGCCATGAATATAGGCGACAAACAAACCTGTCGAATGGTCAAACTCACTCTGAGAAGTAACTTTGCACAGCCAAAAGGAAAGGAATGCAAGTCAACATGGCAAAAATATTCGTGCGGGCTATAAAAAAAATCCGCGCGCACGAATGCACAGGGGACAGTCAGATGGGGGAGTGCAAGAGGGGGAAAATCCTCGTAAAGAAGCAAAAAATCAGAGTCCGTTGAGAGTTAGGGTGCAAGGAAATAATACGACGCGGCGGATCAAGGGGGAGGACAGCGGAAAAAAAAAGCTGCAAGAAAGAAGCACGTCACATCTCGACGGAACAACCTCTGAGGCCGTGAGAAAAAGGGCTACTTTAAAGGCCGTCTCCCGAGAGAAAGAGAGAGGGGAAGGGGAGGCATTAATTGAAGTGCCTTCCTGAGAAAAGAAGGGAGGACTACAAGGAAGCTGCAAGCCAGGTGGAGAATCTCGGGATGGCTAAGGGGGTCTCGTAAGTCTGGACTTCAGGGCGCTATGGCCAGGGGGGAGAATCAAAAAATCAAATAGATGACAATCCTAGCCAGCGGTGAACAGCCAGGTCCCGCGGAGCGAGCCAACGGGGGGCAACTAAGGCCGCAAGAAAGAAGAAGGAACAGGATCGTTGCTCGGAATGCGCGAAAGGACTTTCTATATGTTAAAAAAAATGCTTGGATTGAAGAAAATACTAGAAACCGAACGTTTCCCGAAAAGACGACAGGGGAGTATATCATCATAGACAAAAAAAAGTATTATAAATGGATCTCTACGGGAGATAGCGAATAAGCTGAGTGGATTAGAGTCAGATACAAAAAAGAAATAGTTGTGGGGAGTGAAAAACCCTAATACAGCATCTTAGGTGGAAAGAAAAGAGGGAGAAAGCTTAGTTTCTAAGTCTTCCGGGGCTGGGGGGGGGGTCAATGGTGCACCATTTTCTTCTGGCGACTGGAGAGGAAGGAGGGCCTCTGCGAGACTTGAGCACACATATCTGGGGTCCGCTCTAATCTCTCGAAAAGTAAAGAAGACGGAAGTATGAGACATCCTTAGCCAACGGGGCTTTGTAACTAAATTCTGAGGAAAGGAATTAAATGGGGGGAGACGTCCTTAAAGGAAGGAAGCGGAAGAGGAAGAATTTCAATCCCGCGGTCCGACGTCAATGACTGTAGGAGAACGTGACTCATAGGGGGAGAGCAACGGCGAAGTGTGGGCCAGTCCTGAGATAGGAGGGTTAGGATGGAGAATGGTCGGTAGATAAAGTTGCAAAAAGACTGCAGCGAAAAGTGCCTGAGAGGACAGACGCGAGAGGGTATTCAGGGACATTGTGGCAAAGGGACTTTAATCGGGAGGACGAGGGGAAAAAGCGGAAAGAAAATCAGGCCATTAAAGACATAAAAGGAACTCAAGTGCGCGCGGAATGATGAACCGGCCGAAGACTTGAGTTGCGAATTTTTTGGGCGAAAATCCTTCGTGTCAGTGAAGAGAAAAGGTTAAAAAAAGCAAGCGTAGAGTGAAAGATGGACCAAGGCGACTTGTGAAAGAAGATGCGTAATTCGACGTAGGCCAAAACGAACTGAATCCGCTGACGTAACGGACGGAAGGGGAAACCGAATACGGGTTGGGCCCGCTGTAAATGCATTTGGTTCTGGGTGGAGGCGGGCACGTAGGAGGGAAAATTCTTTAAAGGGGATTGACACCAGCAAGGCTCATGAGGGAAAGACGGGAGGGAGCGCGAGGCTGTGGGGCGGCTGTGTTTTTGAAGAAAGAGATAAAGCGAGGGGGAAGCGGGGGCAAGTTGGCCGCCGTCACCCATCTCCTGCGAAAACGGGAATTAGATAGGGGGTGGACGGGAGGGGTCTCAGGCCGAGGGCACGGAGGCGGCAGGGGAGGGGAAAAAAAAAAATGTCAGAGCGTCCGCTAAAAAATCGCATCGGGGGCCATGAGACAAAAGGTGGGAGGGGGAAGGATAAGTAGCGTGTACAGGACACCGTGGAGGGGGAGTTTCTCAGTCAAAAACGTTTTTTTGGAAATACGATGTGGGGAAGCGGCCGCATGATGCGACAGCGTTTCGAAACCGCCAACAAAGAGTCGAGTCATATCGTTTTGCACGGGACAAGAGAGAGGACCGCGAAATGGGTAAAAGGAAGGGGGTAAGTTTCAAAAAAAAACCCGCGTCTATTCCGGGACACGTCGCGCCAAAACGGTAAGGCACCAATCAACGAATGTGGTGCCGCCGGCAGAGCAGGAGCCGCTGGGAGGGGGACGGGGGATGTCGAAGTGGAATACGAGGGGGGACTGGGAGAGATAAGTGAGTGGTGGGGGGGGGGGCGGACAAAAAAACTCGCAAACGGTCGCCGCGGTAGGCAGAAAAGTCAGTCGCAAAGGCGGGGAGATGCCCGTAACAAAGTCCTTAGAATTAATTGCGAGAGTTGAAAGACCTAAGGGGCTCGCACCAAAGGACCCTCGCAACGCGAAACACACACCGAAGACAGCTAGACGCGGAGCGCAAATATCTCTAGAGAGGTCGTCTGGGAAAGGCACGTGAAAAAGAAGCTTGTACGTGAGCATGAGAGCGGCGTACTGGATGAACGGGGAGGGCGGTAAGAAGAGGGAGAGGAGGGGTGAAGGAGAAGGAAAAAAGTCGCACGTAAAGAAAATGAACCGGGCGGAGGGGGGGTGCGAGGGCAGGGAGGCGGGACTGTCACACAGGGGAATGATGTTGGGCAACATTCCGATAGTGTCACGAATTAAGCAAGGGGAGGAGGAGGGGGGAGCAAAACATACCCCACTGTCCTTCGAGCCGTCGTTCCGGAAAAAGCCCCACGCGAAAAACGACCAAAGAGGTTATAAACCTTCCTGCAACAAAAACGGGGATATCAAAACGAGGGATACCGATAAGGGGCAAATTACGATGTGTGGGGTTGGACTCACCGAAACGCATCAACGAGCAAAGGAACTGTCGTTTAATAATTGGGAGAAAGAAAAAGTCAGTAGGTGGCCGCGAACAGGAGCAGGCGTACCTGGGAAGGAACGCGGATATATATCACTCATGGCTGGGCGAGGGGAAAAAAGAATTAACACCCGGCCATAATCGTGAAGATGGGATAACTTGGAAAGCATAAGAAACACAGTCATGCCCGAGGGTAATATTCTAGTAAGGAAAGAGGCAAACCAGATCGCACAGAAGAAGTCTCCACCCTAAAAACGCAAGCGAACGTAGGGAGCGGAGAGTGATAAAAGACACACGTGATTTAATATCGTGTAAAAGAGAACCAGGAAAAAAACGACAAAAGGAAAGCCGGAATCTGGTTAACTTCCACCTCGAAGTGCGCTGAGAAAAGGGGAGTTCTGCCTTCCGCAAGAAAGAAAAAAGAGGAGGGAGTCCGGGTACGCTGACCCGGGGAAGTGATCTAAATGTAATCGGGATTTCGGAGAAACACGTTTCAAGATGGGCCGCAAGTTTTACCCGAAATAAGACGAACGCGAGGTGGGAGTTAAAAATAAAAAAATACCGGGGCTGCAAAATCGCGAAAAGACCTGATGGAAGGGGAAAATGAGGCACGCCATCGATAGAAAGTCGTTCTACTACTACAAGACCAAAGAAAATAAAAGGATTGTTAGCGAACTGGGGGATTGAAAATCTCTTCAGTTCGTTGCCCCCCTGGAAAAAGGATCGCGAGGAAGGGAGGTTGGTCTAGGGCCTAAATCAGGAAGCCTGCGTCACGAAGGTGCCTACGAGCTTCCAATATCTAACATGGGTCTCAAAAACGAGGGAGATGTGAGACAAGGGCAGGTACAAGTCCAGGAGAAAAGGGAAGACTTTATGGTGGAAAAGATGCACATGGGGGGGGGGACTATTCAAAAAAGGGGGACAATTCCTAAACCCGGCTCCCCACCTAGGGTCCGGGGGTCGGAAGGTAAAACTTAAAAGAAGGGGTGAGAGGTATACACGCAAGGGGGACAAAAATACAAGTTCTCAGAAAAGATGGGTGAAAGCGGTCCTCAGGAAATGCCCGCCGAATCGCCTTGTTGAATGAGCGGAGGGAGGGAAAACGTGAGGCTACGACTAACCGGGTAAAATCGGCTGCTACCATGGTCGCCTTGTCAAACACGGAGCCGATAGGGGGCCAAAAAAAACGATCTCCCCAACATCCCAACTTCAAACGAGTCCGGAAATCTGAAACAGTCCGGGTAAAAGCTTCTCTGATCCTCCGCCGTCAGAATGTTAGGTCAGTCAATTTTCCGCGTTCACCGTGCTTCAACCACAACGGCTCAAACGTTTTGAGGAGTTCGTCGGAGGGCGGGGCGGCGTCAAAAAAACTCGTCAGACCAATTCAAAAAACTCCTTACGTCCGCAGAAAGGGAAGAGGAAAGCATGTTTCTTAAAAAAGCGACAGTCGAGATTCTGCTGCGCAAGAAGAATCCCAGAAACTCTCAGGATACAAGTTTAAAAACTCTTCTTCATCGACAAAAAGTGGTGAGGAAAATAAAAAGGGATCCCGGGCTCGATGCCCGTACCAGACGCGACCTGAATAATTTTAAAGTGGAAGCGGGACGGAAGAGCCGGGAGCCACTCAAAAGCAGTCGGAGAAGGGGCAGGAATAAAAGAAGCAGAACAAGAAAATCAAAAGGGAAAAAGGGGAAGGAAAGATCGAGCGGGCCGCGCAGGAAAAGCAACCAAAGGGCCCCGGGCCGGGGTCAGACCATCTCTCGAAAAAAACAAAAAACGAGGATGAGAAAATATATAGGGTGACGGCGCGGAAAGGAACGGCGGGGTTCACTTTGCCGGTGCAAAGGAGGGCAGGGGGGGAGCGGAAGAAGAGGGGGGGGAAAGAGGAACGAGGCCGGAAACTTATCGCGGCGTGCGTAGGGTACTGATTTCAAGGAAATTCGAGACAGAATTCTGGGTGCGATGCATGGCGTACTAAAGGAAGAAACTCTTCCATTCTGTCAAAATTATTCAGGGAGGAAAGAGAAAGAGAGGGGAAAGAACACTAAATGTAGGCCGTTTGAGGTGAATGCCCCACTTCCCGGATCAGGAGGACGATGAAGGGGGAAGGACCTTGTAGCGCGTAAGATGGAGGACTGCATTGTCTCAAGCATAATCTCAGGTCCATTAGACCAAACCAATAAGGAAGAAGGCCTGGTGGCTAAAAGGGGGATCATTCGTTTTTGTTTTTGGGGAAAGATTTGTCTTCAGAGGTAGCGGAGAGAAAAAGCCAAAAAAGCGAGCGCAAAAAATGGTAAATCATCGGGGGGGTTAAGCAAACACTGGAAATGCGTCACAAATGAGGCGTGAGTGGAAGAGCTCCGAAGGAAAAGTCCTAAGGCACTTAATCGGGAAGAACTGGCTGTTGGATCCAGGTGGGAGGAATCAGGAGAAAAAGGTAGGGGTTCAAAAGGCGAAACCATTGCAAAGGCAAAGATTTGCAAGGAGGAGTCCGGGGGGAAAGAGAACCACCTAGCGAAAGCCGCGTACAGGCCCATTCAAGTGTACTTAGGGGTAACCGAATGCTTACCTGCGTGGACAAAAGCGGGAGAGGACGTAGGATTTGTCACTTCTTTCCATAATTGCAGTGGTCTAGCAGGAAAAAAGTTGGCTGTGAAAAGGGTTTCTCAAAGGGACCCCTTGAAAAGAAATAACCTGGAGCCGACATGGGTGTTACATGGAAGAGAAAAGAGTGAGCAAGGAGAAAAGAGGGGGAAAGGCTCCATTTACGGGCAGATTGGACGGAGCAACTCTCAGGGAAATCATAAAGATAAATCTTATAGTGGGCGAACCGCATGTGGACGAGGGGCAGGGAGGAATTCAGGGGGAAGAGTACGGCTTTCCTGGAGTTCGCGCCCCGAAGGATAGAGAGAAAGAACAGGCGGGGGAAAAACGACCAACGCTTTCACGTGCAAAGGAGGGAGGGGGGAAAAACCGGGGAAGTTAATCAAGAGGGGAAGGGTCTTCTGGGTCGCACAAAGGAGCTTGGGCGGTCTGACAACTTTTCATCAGGGATAAGAAGGAGGTCGACGGAGGGTTCCAGTCCATTGGTTGTACTCAAAAGGTCTTAAGTTCGTTTGGGACGGGGAAAAAGGGGATTGCTCGAAGTAGGGGACATTCATCGGCTACAATGGCAACGTAGAGGAGGAGAGGGAAACTAACAGAAAAAATTTTTTTTTTGGGGGCCTGCTCGAGGGACGAAGTGGGGGGACGGAAAAAGACAGAAACCTGGGTAGGGCCAGAGAAAAAGTCAAGTGCGGGCGCCGTGCGCGGATTGTAACCGAGAGGAAAATCACGGTGGGGGCGCGACGAAAAGCAGTCATCCGTTGGACGTTCTGTTTAATACCTGGTCATGCGGGGGGGAATTTGAGGAGGAAGATGAGACGCCGGGGGGTTAGAATCGTGCTTCCTTATGGTCTGGGATGGACCCCTTTAAAGAAGAAGAGTAACCGCCGACGTTTTTGTTTGCAGGTTGCAAGAGACAGCATATTTCCTATATACGGGTATCAAAGACGGAAAAAGAGGAGAAAGGTGGGGGAGGAAATCTACTATAAAAACCGAAGTCGAACCAAGGATGCACGAGATATGAATTGTAATCTCGGCGAAAAAAGGAGTGGGTTGAGTTTCTCATCCCTGCGGAAAGCAAATTCAAGTATCCGGGCGAGGCGGGTGGGGGGAATTTGACTTGACGGCATACTTTAGACGAGGGGGGGGTGGTGGGGAAAAGGGAAAATAGGGATCAAAGGAGAGTCTATATTATAGACCTAAATGGTGGCCGATCAAAGAAACCGACCGATTGAAAGAAGAACATCCTGGCAAGGACATCATCCCCTTAGGGGGACAAACTAACAGAAAAAGAGAACGCAACCAACCCACCCCCAAAAACCCCCCCACCCCCAAAAAACCAAACCCCCCCCCCAAACCCCACCCCACCCCACACCACAAAACCCCAACCAACACACACCCCCCCCCCCCCCCCAACAAAACCCCCCCCCAAAAACAAAAAAAAACCCCCCAAAACCCAAAACCCCCCCACCCCCCCCCCCCCCCCCCCCAAACCCCCACCACCCCCCCCCCCCCCCAAACCCACCCAAACAAACCAAACCCAAAGCAAAAACAAAAAAAAAAACAACACAACCCCCCCCAACACCCCCCCCCCCCACCCCCCCCCCCACCACCCACCCCCCCCCCCCCCCCACCACACAAAAAAAAACACCACCCCCCCCCCCCCCCAAAAACCGGTGCGGTTGTTTTTTTTTTTTTTTTTGTTTTGTGGTTTAAATTTTTTTTTAACAAAAAACAAAAAAAACACCAAACCCACAAAACAAAAAAAAAAAAAAGGTGGGGGTTTTTTTTGGTTTTTTTTTGTTGTTTTTGGGTGTTGTGTTGGGTTGTTTTTTTGTTTTTGTTTTGTTTGTTGGTGTTTGTGGTGTAGGGTTGGTAGTGACGGTTTGGTCTTTTGTGGGCTTGTGGTTGTTTTTTTGTGGTTTTTGGGGTTGTTGGGGGGCGTCCGTCGGTTTTTGTTTTTTAGGGCAGGAGCTCAACGGGGAGACGGTGTGGGGCGTCGCCTCGAACCCTCCCTACCTGCTGAATCTCGCTCTTCGACCTCACTTCTCCAAACCCTCAAAAAATCAAGAGGACGACTTTGCCGGGCTCAGCACTCATGCGAGATTTGTTTAGAAACAAAGACTCCGGGGCAGGGAATGCGGGGTGGTTGGGCGTGACTCGGGCAGTTCCCGCGGGACGGGCTTGAAGGAAGGCAAAGAAGAAATGAGAGGCAAACGGGTTCTTCAGGTCCGGGAAAACAAATGACGGAAGGAAGGAACGGGCGCCAGAAGAGCGAAAACTCGTGAATGTGAGCCCAACCAACGCCCATAAGTTAACAACAGAACCAAGCAGAGGAAATTAACAGAAAGGGGAAAGACAATAGCGAGGCACCTGCTTCCAGCTACCGTCAAAGCGTCATACAAAAAGGAAACGGGCGTACAAGGGTGGACCGTTGATCGGCCATATTAAGAAGGTGCTTGTTGCAACTTACACATCATCTTGGACTCGGGAAGCGATCAGGAGGCGGGGAAGACAGGCCAAACTATTTGACCGCTACAGGTTTCGGGGTTGTGTTACAAGACACGAGGGGACTCAGGGAGGGCGGCAAAGAGCCTCAAAAAGTGACAGACGATGTCTAAAAAAAAAGAAAAGAAAAGAGAGAAAGGTACGGGAAGCACAAAGGTCTAATTAAAACACCCACCTTGTTGAGAGAAGCAAGATGCGAAGTGGCAGTCGTCGAAAGAGAGGATTGTAAGATCAAGGAGGAAAAGGAGAAGGCTCAGATTGACATCCTTCAAGGCTCCCGATGCGAGCATTAGAAAAAAACGGGGGAGGGGCAGAGATGGGGGGGAGGGAGGCCACAAAAGAAAAACGATTCCTACGTCCTGCAGGGCAAAAAAATCGGCTCACAGGGAAATAACAACAAGGGGGAGGGGGGGGAAACCCCAGTACTGGGCCAAAGGAAGCCTGGTAGTCAAATGGCAAGGACCTGAAGCAGTGAGAAAAAAAAAATCAAAGAGGGGGGAAAAAGAACAAGGAAGGGAGCGGGCATCAAAAAATATCGACGGCATTCGGAAGAATACGGAATCGCTGGGGAATCTTTGTGGAGCTCAAAGGAAGACAATGAAGAGAGAAACCGGAACCGATGGTCGAGCATCGGGGAGAAACCGTGGATAAAGTTCGAGGGGGACTCCCCGGCCAAATGGAAAACGAAAACAAATCGAAAAAGAAAGAGGAGGAGGCTAATATCCTCGCGAAAAGATTGGCGAAACATGTAACAGGGAAAGGAAAGGGTGCGTTCCCGATGGCGAAGCGGAATCCATCCGAGCAAGGACCGTGGAAGAAATGTGTTAATGAAATAAGGCGCCATTAGCGGAAAGGGGGAAGGTGCGACCGGCGGAAAAAGACAATCTCGCGACTGGCAACGAACGGAAAACCTAGGAGAAGGGGCTGACATCAGCGAAGGAGCGAAGAGGGGCATCTCCGGACTAATTGTTTGGAAAGAAAGGAAAGGGAATGGAAGGAGGGAAGGAAGTACCGGCCAGAAGGCGTCTAAACCTAAGCCGTGGAAAGCCATTTGGGGAGAAAAGGCGGCGCGTCGACGGGGAAAAAAAAAATCATCATTCTTGACTGTAGCGAAGGGAGGAATCAACGGAGGGGCGACACAGGGGTAAAAAAGAAGAGTACTCCGCGCGCAAGTCGGGGGGGGGATTCGCAAGGTGAACGGCAAGGACAACAGACCGAAGAGAACTATTAGATCTGGCGCATCTTTTGCGTCGACTCCAGAGGGCGAGATTTACAAAAAGCATCGGGTGGATGCGACGACCCCTCACCCTACGGTTTCCGGAGGAAAAAAAGAATCAGTAGGAGCATAACTCAAACGAGGGAGAAAAGAGAGGATCAAGGGGGACGATAGCCGTAACGGGGGGGATTCGAGTCGCTCAGAATTCAGGGGTCAATCACATATCTAATGACGTGACGGAAGTTACGACAGAAAATAGAAAGGAGAGGACGGGGCTGGGAAAGTGGGGGGAAAGGGAAAAGTTTCGCGTGGACGGCTGCTTCGGTTTTCCCGCTGGGCAGGAAGGGGAGGAAAAAGAGCGGGATGCGCAAGGTCTGAACTAGAAGAACTCAAGCTCAAGACGTCGCAAAGCCAGGCGACCAAAACTTTCGGTGGCAAGGAAAAAACAGGAGGAGAGAAGAAGTCTTGATCGGCCTTACTGGTCAACACTCATCACCGGGAAGGAGAAGGCCCTTTTCCAAAATCAAGGAGAGAGACGTGAAATCACATCAATATCTATAGCAAAAGGGAAAAGAGTTGTCTCAGTTCAGATATTCCAGACTAGAGCTGGTGAGAGCGACGTTCCGGGGACGGGCCTCGAAAGACGTCTAGACTGCGCGTCTTGGTTAAATGAAACACCATACATGCGGGAAAAGGAACTGAGAGGGAAAAAGGAAAGGAAGAGGGGTATTTCAACATGAACCCAATCATCCCTGATACAGGCCCGGACACTAGAGACGCGAGGAGGGAAAGCACCAAGCGGAGCTTTGGTTTGACCTTCGCAGTAGGGGCAGGGGGAGGAAGAGAAAACGGGTTATCAATAGGCGCGTATTTGGAAAAATTCGACGGGTCGCGAATAGAAAGAAATTTCTTCCGTAGGGCGTCCACCTACTGAATAGAAATCGGAGGGAAGAAGAGCTCCGGGGCCGACTTACTGGGTAAGGAGTAAGGAAGTTTTGAGGTGACCAATAGGGGAGGGAGCGTGGAATGCTTGTAAACGGTTCCATCCCACAAGCCATTCGCTCAGGGGAAGGGACACGCGAATCGGAAAGGATCTGTTTTTGGACGCGGAAGACCCATCACAGCGGGTGCAGAAGGGGCATCGGTGGTCCACCTGAAAAACACCTAGCGAAAGAAGGATAGAGGGTCATGGGGAAGGCTGGGGCATCACGAAAAGCCATCGCGAGCGTAAAGGTTCAAGCAAAAGGGAAAAGCGTTCGACGAAAGGCGAAGTCGCATCGGGGAGAAGTAAAAAATTGTTTGGGGGGGGGGGGCGGGAAGGAGACCTGCGTGTGAAAAAAAACCATTGTACTGGGATAGTGGTTAAATGGTGTTGGGAAGAGAAGAAATCGGAAGGTGTGGCAGCTTTGGACCCAGTCGAAGCTTGTCGGAACCATCCAAAAACAAAATCTGGAACCATGCTAAATAATGCCGATCCCTCCGCATAACGGAGGAAAGGGCCGGAAAGATAACGGTGAGTTGAAACACAATAGCACTAAGAAAAACGGACGCGCCACCACAGGGTACGAAGGAAAAAAGGCTGTTTGGATGCCGCCGAGGCAGGTAATCGGGCCTCTCAACGCTATATAAGAAAGGGGGGGGTGAGGGAAAAGGGTAGAGAGGTCTGGTCTAACGAGAATCAGTGGTTGGGATCACGCCGACTCCGTGTAAAGACGCGTCTGGCCGACTGGACATTCAGACTACTGGTCAGAAAAAAGGCAAGAGAGAAAAAAGGGAAAGATCCGAGTGTAAGATCGTTTAAATGGGGACTGACTCGTTGAAACACAAGGAAAAAAGAACGTGGTCAAAACGAAAAACTTACTCCACCCAACACCGAATCATCAGAGGGAGACGAAATAAATCAGGGTCGCCCACGTGAGAAAAAACGCACTTGAAAACAGCCTATTGGGGCACGTGAGCAGAAAAAGGAAGCGGGCGTCTGTCTAACGGCGTAGAAAGGGATGTCGAGAATGTATTCAAAAAACGTACCCGAAAAGAGGAAAGAAGAAATTTCGGCCGGGTTGGGGGGGGGGGGTGCAGACCAGATAGGGAGTAAGCAGGAAAAGGAGATGATGGAAACCTGGGGGACCGAGATGGTCACCGCAGCAGAAGGTGGAATTCTTGGTTAGTGGCCAATGGAAGAAAGACAAGGGGAGTCATGGCATGAGGAACCGCGGCCTTAACAGCCCACGGCGGCGACAGATGGGGATGCAGGGCATACACCCCTTCAAAACGATTCGCCACTATACCCTGTAATGCAGATCAGCGGGGGGGAAAGAACAAGAACAGGAGGGACAGAAGAAATTAAATATTCATCTTGGCAGGGGTTACTAATGTCTCGGTAGTTGTGAAAGAGGACCAAGGATATGCAAGTCAAGACTCAGAAAAGTAAGGATAGAGGCAAATTCAAAACCCACCGTGCGGGGGGAGCGGGACACCACAGAAAAAACGTGGCAGCAAGAGTCAGGGCAGGGGAAAGGGTCAAAAGGAATCACAGGAAGGAAGACCGGATAAAAATGGACTGAACATGACAAATCCAACAAATATAGCAACGAAAGGTCTGCAACCAAACTCATCGAACTTCTTCCGAGTAGAAAAAAAGGGGTGAGTCGTGGAAAGCGAACAGAGAAGAAAGGAAAAACCAAGAGGCAGTTCATCGGCCCCTACACCTGAACTGAGTAAAAGGAAAAGAACGTCCCCCTTGTGGGGGTGGGGGCGCAGGAAAAACTAACCAAGGGGGGGTATAGAGAGGAGAACGTGATAGAAATGTAAGGACGATGCTGGTCGTAAAAAGTGCTATGCAAACCGGGGACCCCGAAAAAAGACTCCTACCTGATAGTATAAAAAAAATACTGGCGAAAGCGAAATCATGCTTACCCGAGAGCGGAAGACTGAAACAGGAGGAAAGGAATAGTCAGCAGAAAAACGAAGAACATCAAAAAAACAGAGCTGAAAATAACACAATGGGTTGCTGGGGAAGGATGTAACTCGAGGGGGCGGGGGCCCCACAGATGTAGAATCATCAGTCGAGGCGGTGCGAGCAAATGAAGGAGAAGGAAAGACAACTAAGGTAAGACGAGAGGAAAAATATCCGAACAGAAGGGTCAAAACAACGAGTAAATAGTTGTAGAAAGGAGAAGACACGACGGACGTGAAAAGAAAAGGCGGAAAAAATGGAGCCTGTTAAAAAGCTTGGGTTAGCTATGAGGGGATATTCCATTGAACAATTCTGCCCCGGAACCTAGGAAATTGTGGGAGCGTGAATTGTCATTCGACCCTAGAAAGTGGCGCGTCTACCCTCACAATTAAAGGAAAAAGAAAAACATTAAGAGAACAGCAGTTGAAAGCGGGGCAAAGACTGGACGTTGAAGCCGAACGGCATCGCCTTGTACGAGGGAAGGTGAATGCTCAGGCTATTGCAAGAAACGCTACGACGCTTCAAAAACTAGGGACCATGGGTGGAGAAGGGGAAAACTACCAGTAAAAATCAATTGAGTAACGGATCAAAACGCGGGAATAGAAAAGAAGACCCATCTTCAAAAAAGTTACCGTCCATAAAAGGTTGCAAAGTCCGTGAGGGAGAAGGGGGAAATCACCTAATAAGTCATAAAAGGGGTCTTGAAGCAGTCAGTTTCAACAAGGGACGTGCTTTCTCAGAAACCAAACGTGGCGGCTGGCGGGTGGGGGAAAAAGAACGAGAAGAAAATGTAAAAAAAAACAAAGAGGAGGTCCCGAAACTCCCAAGCGCAACGATCATGTCGGGCAGTCGACATGGAGGAGATTCTGCAGAAAAAAAAGGTTAGATCCAGCTTCAAAAAAAAAAGCGCTACAAGGTTCTGTAGGTCATCGAGAAGTAGAAGGGGGGGCAAAGGACAAAGGGAGCAAAAAAGAAGACCTAGATTTACTACGGCCGCCGCCTGTAAATTGGGAAAGTGGACAAGTCTTCAGATCCGTGCCACGCAGCGCACGAACGTCCGTCCTCATAGGGCAAATATGAGAAGAAAAAATGACCCGAGGAGCAGAGAGAAACTAGCCTCTAGGAGGCAAAAGAAGCCTAGACCAACATGCGCAAAAGGAAAAAAACCGAGACCCTTTTGAACAAGACGTGTC
>Ga0179591_1220765_pt1 | contig 15313 bp, 26 predicted proteins | sample CZOMad2_1_08_16f_FD_182891 | JGI IMG/M metagenome (GOLD analysis project Ga0179591, IMG submission 182891) | Vadose zone soil fungal communities from Angelo Coast Range Reserve, California, USA - CZOMad2_1_08_16fungal (PacBio error correction) | ecosystem: Environmental > Terrestrial > Soil >...
GGGGGGGGGGGGGGGGGGAGGGGTTCTGGGTATACTCAGAGCAAGGGGGTTAACCGGCGTTGGCCGCCTTCATAAAAAAAATAGAAAAGTTTTGTAACGCGTCCGTTCAGAGGGATCAATCAATTAATACGAAGAAGAGAAGCATGACCTACCAGGGAAGGAAGATGAGCTAATGTCGAGGGCAAAAAAAATTGTGGTTTCACCCATTATTGGGGGGGGCGAAGGTTCTCGCATGAGTTGGGGCGGTAGGAGCCAAGGGGGGGGGTCCATCCAGACGGCTGAACATTTTGGGTCGGATTACGTGAAAAAATACGGGGAAAGACCAGAATCCTTCTAACGCTATCCATAATCCGGTTAAGAACCGATGGAGGAAGGGGGGTCGATCAGGGTTATCGATATGAAGCAAACGCGTCAAAAACTTTTCCTAAGGGGGGGGAAATTTTGGGGGAGGGGGGGGGTGTGTGGTGTGGTTTTCTTTCCCTACAGGTGCTACGAACTACAACGCCGAGAATTACAACGGGCACAAAAAACGGGGTACGTAAGGATGGAAAATAAGGGGGGGGGGGTACAGGTGACAAGCCAAAGGGTATCGGCGATCAAAACCAGCCGGGCCTTCCAATTAGAGATTTAAATAGGTTCAGAATATTTGAAGAAAAAGAAAAACCGGCTGGGAGGGGGGGGGCGCAAAAAGGGGGCAGGACCTCCAAGTAAGAAAAATGGGATGCACCAACGGGTAAAAGGGTGGGGGGAGAAACTTAACCAGCGAGGGGGATCGACCTGGAAGGATATGGGTCTCAACGGTACCAAGGATGGGTGTAGGTGGTGGGGTGCTTCGTGGCGAAGGAGCCCGACGAAATAGAGAGAAGATGCAAAAAAAAAGAAAAACGCAATGGCTAGGGAGTCTTGTCGTACTCCCTCTGGGCTCGAAGGGGGGGGTATGGGGAGAGAACAATCAGAACCTAACGGCGAAAACAGACTAACAATCTTAACGCCCAGCGCTTTCGCAGTCGGAATATCACGAAGCACGGGAGGGGAAAGGGGGGGGGGGGGTCGCGGCATGACAAATTTTCATCGAAGGGGGATGGCAATCAAAAAGCGAAAACCGATCAGACCATTGTTAAACCAAAGGAGATCAGGGGGAGGTGACTATCGCCAAAAATGGATAAAATGCAATGATATCATGGACTGGATCTCGTTCTGGGCCGGGTGGGGTAGAAGTTTGCAGTTGGAGCCGCTGAAGAACCCGGGAACGAGGAGGGCAATGGGGGATGCTGGATCTCCGGACACGTACCTAAAGTTTGCTCCGGTCACCCGTACGACCACAAATGGCAGACGTTTGGCAACTTCCCATATGCGGGAGAATAGGGGTAGACAAAAAAAAGGGAGGGGTTACCGGGAAGCCATAGGGTTCAAGATCCCTGCAATCGGGAGGGGACATAATTTTGTAAAAAACAGGGAGGGGAAAAGAAAGGGTGCAAAACTCCTGGGGCTGTTGGAAAAAAAAAACAGACCTCATGGGCTGCCCTTCGAACACCGTTCTGACTACGCGGAGCGGCGCGCTCTTTTGGGGGGCGTGCAAGATAACCGGACACTGGAGGGTGCAATGCGTTCGCATGAGGTGAAAGGGAGAATGGAGATTTGAAGAGAAGGAGTGATAAAAAACCGCCCTGGTTTAAGCAGAGCTACGTATCAGGTAAAAAGCTAACCGAAACAGTTGAGAAAAGTAGAAGAGGGGTTACACAGGGGGGAAGGGAAGGGGTTGGTCCATGCTTATCATGGTCGAATCATTGGTAAGTTGGGGGGGACGGAGAGAAGGAAGAGGGGCGAAGGGGGGGGGGAATTCAACTTCCTCTGGAGCGCCCAGAGGGAATGAATAACAACTCTGGGCCTGCGTTTAAAAAGGAGGGTACACTTTCCCTCACGATCTGCAGCGCGGGAAAGGGAGGGAATGGAGGGGGTGGGGGGGAAGTATCATCACCACTCGGGCGGTGGATAGGGGACATCGGTAATGGGGAATTGGATGCTGGCTCAACGGCCAGGAAGACAGAGAATCTGACAACAAACACGAGAGTGAGGAAGGGCTCCATTCGCGAAGGGTGGGGGAAAAGAAGGAAATAACGATGGGAGAGGGTTAAAGTCCAATTGCCGTTAACTGCTAGAAAATACCACCACGGATGGAAAAGTCGTTGAAGGAAAAGGGAGGGGAACTCCGGAAAAGAAGGGACCAAAAAAGAGGAAGGAAATTGCGGTTGCTCCTCCGGATCTACGACGGGGTCTCCCCTTATAAAGCCAAAACAGCTACTAGAATCCCGACAAAGAAAAAAAAAAAAAGGGGGAGAGAAAAGGAAAGAGGGAAATAGGGGACGGTATTCCGGGGTGACAAAGCTGGGAGAACATGGGTGCGAGTGGAAAGCTGTTTTGAGAAACAGGAAACTGAGAAAAAAAAGCAAACAGGGAGGGGGGTTAGAACGTAGTTAGATCTCAGGAGTAACTAATGTCTCAAAGAAAAAGCATGGCCCCACGACCGGTTCAGTTATCAGGAGGGTGGTGGGGGGAAAGAGGGGAACCGGCACTCGACGGACACGACGACCATCGGCATCACGTAATTGCAAGGACCAATATGGACGTGTCGTAAACACGGAGGGGGGAAAAAGGGGTGCCGAGTGGGTGGTGGCCCTAACATCCAGATCCTTAGGCGAGAAACAATACTGGCGGAGGAAACCGAGTGGTGGGTATGGGGCACTGAGATCGAAGCCAGAAAGGTAGTGACCACGACCATGTTTGTTTTGTCGAAGTAGGGGGAAAAGCAAAAAAGCTAGGGGCGGGGGGGCCCGAGAAAAGTAAACCTGTTACTTACGCGTCTACTTGGTTGAATAAGGGAGGGCAAAGAAAAGCAAGACAAAAGGGAAAAAGGGGGAGCGAGCTCAAAGGGAGAAGCATTTACAATTTCAGTAGTAAAAAGATGAAAGATCTACGGTATGAGGGTAATGGAGGCGGTGAGGGGTGGGGCGAACCAGATTTGGAGGGGGAGGTAAAACTCCGTTACGGAAAACGTATAAGAAGGTGGGAAGCGAGGTGACGAGGGGGTGGGGGGAATGGGGTGATGTTGAGTTCACGGTTAGGTGCTAGGAACTGGGAGGGAGAGAAGAGGTGGGAGCAGAAGGGGTGGGTGAGAACAGAGGAGGGAAAAATGGCGTGAGGGAGGCGAGGGAGGGGCGGGGGGGGAACAGGATACGTGGGGTGGGCGTGGGTAGGTTAGTGTACAAGGTGGGGGTTGTGGGTTGGGGGGGGAGGTGCAAAGGGTGGAGATAATTACCGCGTGGAAAGGGGAGTGGTAGTAGTGGCGCCAAGGTGCTGGGTGATGTGGAGGATGAGATGATGAGGGTTGGCGAGGAGAGATGAGAGGGTTGGCCGGAGAAGGAGGAGAAGCAGGAGGGAGAAGGGAGGGGGATGGATAAGGTTGGAGGACTGGGAGGAGGGTGGAGATGGGGTGGTGGGGAGAAAGACGCGGGGTGGGACGAGAAGAGAGTGTGGAAGTAAATGAGTGGGAAGAGGGGAGGGGGGGGTGGGGCAGTATGGGGGAGGGGGTGTGATGAGAGGGGGGAGTGGCTAAAGGAGAAGGACTGAAGAGGCAGGATAGACAGGGAGGGCAGTGGGGGGGGGGTTGAGGTGGGGGACGGAGAGGCGAGAGTATGCGGAGGCGAAGGTAAAAGGGAGAAGGGTGGGAGGCGGAAGGGGGTAGAAAGAAGGGGGGGGACCGAGACATGAGGGGGGAAGGGGGGAGCGTGGGGTGGAGGCTTGAGCCGAACGATCGGGTGGGAACGCTGAGGGGGGAGGAGAGGGGGGGTGGGTGGTGGGGAGGGGGGATTAGGGCGGGGGGGGGAGGGAAAGTGGACGGGGGGGGGCACGGGAGCAACGAGTGGGGGGTCGGGCGGTCAATTGTGCATGGTGCGAGATAACGGAGCGATTTGGAGTGAAACGGGGTGGTAAAAAGCGAGGGGACGAGTGAGGGGGCGGGCGGAGGTGAGAGGGGGAGGGTGTGGAGGGCGGTTGGTGGGAAAAGGGGGACGAGGGGAAGTGAGGGGGGGGGTACGAGGAGATGGGGGAGCGGGATGGGGGAGGGAGATCGACAAGCGAGAGTGGGGTCTGTGGGCTGGACGGATGGCGGAAGGATGGTAGAATGGGACGAGGGAGGGTTCTTAAGCATTGGAGGGGGAGATCGCGCATAAGGTTTGTGGTGGTGGGAGGGGCGCTTAGAAGAAAGAGGGGATTCGGAGGGGGTGTTGGCCAGGAGAACGTGGAGACGGGTCAAAGAGGGGGGGGGGATGTTTAGGGAAGTAATGGAGCGGGTTAGAAAAGAAAAGGAGAGGGTAAAAAGGATGGGGGGGTAGCGAAGAGGAACAAGAATGGGGGTGGAATAGGGAGTGGACGGGGGGGGGGAGAAGGGTGGTGGGTGGGACGAGAGGGGGAGGGAGAAGGAGGAGAGGAGCAAGGGAGGAGGGTGAGCAGGGGGAGGAGATGGGGGGTGGTAGAGGGAGGCGGGGGGAAGAAGAGGGAAACATTGGGGAGGGATGGAAGTAGTAGGGGGGAAACGAGCGGGGGGAGGGAAGGAAGGGGGGACGGGGAGGAGGGAAGGGGGGGGAGAGAAATGGGAAAGTGGTGGGAGGGGGTAAGAGAGTGGAGGGCGGGTATGAATGTAGGCAGGGCGGGGAGAAACGGGGAATAGAGGGGAATAGGTCGGTGGGGACGAGAGGAAGAGCCAAAAAAAAAAAATAAACAAAACCTAATCTCTTTTGAATAGGCTATGTCTGGAGTAGGCGGATGGTTTTCCTACATGCTGTCCGAGCGCGGGGTACGTCTTCCAATGGATTGTGGTGATCGGGGTGCTGTGCGGAGAAGGGGCAGTGTGGGAAAGAGGCTGGGGCGGGGAGAAGTGCTCGTGGGGAGAGACGCGAGGGGTGGGTGGGGTCAGAATAGTGCGAGGGGTGACGTCGGGTATATCGGGGGATGTCTCTTGGGGCGGGGAGGGGGGGTAGTTGGCGGTAGGTTGCCAATGCACTTACGGTTGCGGGCGCCCCGCGGAGGAGTTTGGGGGTGAGGATTGAGGTAGAGTGGTAAAATTAGGGGGTGAAGGGGAAGAGGGTGGGTCGGTGAATTCGTTAAAGTCGGAAGAGGTTTAGCCGGTAGGGACTGGAGATGACGGGAGTCTGCCGGGAGACAGTGGTGAGAAAGGAGAAAGGTTGGGTGGAGGGGTGGGTGGTGAAAAGGTGCGGGTACCCGTGTGTAGGCCCTGGAGGATCTCCCCGATAGCCGAGGCTTTGCATTTGCATCCCTGCTTTTCGGGAAGTGCTAGGGTTGATACTTTTGACTTTAAGGGGGTGTGAGGGAGGGCCTCGTTCAGAAGTTTCCTCGGGGGGGGCGAGGTGAGGTGTGAAAGTAGGGGGGGTGAACGGCAGTACTTCTGGGGGTAGTACCGATTATCCGCCGGGGGGGCCTGGCTGGAGTGGTTATCTGGCATTCCTTCCAAGGGGGGCTTGATGAGTGTTTCCGGCCCATCTCGAGTTGGGGGTGCTTTGGCGCGGCGTTTTGGTGGCTACGTTGTTCGTTTCTATGCGTCGTGCTCCTGTACCTGCAACTGTGGCTACTCTCTTCCGCTGGGGGGTTCGGGTCGCTCTGGTGCCGTTAGTGGACCGCTTGAGTTGGTAATTGGGCGCGAGCCTCTATTCTGCGTACGGGATTGGGTGAGGCCGAGCTTTGCTCGAATGAGCGGTCGGCAAACTTGCAGGGACGTATTGTAGGGAAAGGAGTGCGCGCCGTTCAGGGTGTTTGTGGAACTTTCCCGCAGTTGTTCGGTGCGGGTGAAGGCATAATTCACTTGAAGCGTTCTCACGATTCGGGGCGGCGGGTCGTGGGGTGAAGGTGTACCTGCCTTGGTCCTTGTACCATGTGTGCCTTCCGCAACCGACCTATCCCTGGTGGCTGTCCTGGGTCTCGGCTCTGTTGGCCATCGTCTTTAGGACGTGATTGATGTTTCCGTTGTGCTCTTATGACGTTAGGGGGGCGAACTGGAGCGTCTTGCACGCTTCACGTTGTGGGCCTTCTCTTGAGCGCTTCCGGCGCCCGAGCGTTTCGCGATAATGTTTCGGTAACCTTTCCCACTGTGAGTGGGACGAGGGGAGAGCCAACAGGCTACTCGGGTGCGCGGCGGGCGCGGTGGACTCATTCTGTCTGCTCTTCTATTATGCCCTCCCTGTTATATCCATCTTTGGTGCCTGCCCATCTTTGATCATGGTCGTGCGTTCTTGGGCGGTTGGGGGTTCGCGGGGCTGATAGATTACCTGTTAGGTTCTGAGAGGGGGTGTGTCGGGGGGGGGGGGTGTGGGCACTAACCGAATAACGGATATAGGGCACAGGCGTGTCTGTCTGAGGGGGGGGGGGGGGGGGGGCGTGATTGTTGGGGATTGGGGAGGGGAAAGGAGGGGGAGAAGGGGGGGCGGCGGGGAGGGGGGGGGGAAGGGGAGGGGCGGGCGGGGGGAAAGGGTGGGGGGGGGTGATAAGGGGGATTCGTGGGGGCGGGGGGGGGGGGGGGGGGGATGGAGGTGAGGGGTTAGGGGAAAGGAGGGAGTGTAGAGAAGGTGACGGTAGCTTGGAGGGCTAGGTGACTGCGGAGGAGGGGTGGGCGGAGGGGGATAGGGGGCGGGGGTGTGTCAAGATATGGGAGGAGTTTGGAAGGGTGCTGGGGGGGGAGGGGGGAAAGAGGGGTGGGGACGGATGGGGAGGAAGAAGGGGGGAGGTTCGAGGGGGGAGAGGGGGTTCGGGGGGGGGGAATGATTGTTCTATCCCAATGTCTTACGGCCCTGCGAGTTTTCGCTGGGGAAGGCTGGAGAGTTTGTGATTAGGGGTGTTATAGTTTCTCTGACGTTTTTTCGTATTAATTGGAAAACATTGGGTCAAGTAGATCAGTACGGGGACATTCCAAAGTCTGGATAATGGTGAAACGAGAACAAATCGTGCGACGGGGAGAGGATCTCATGACAGAAAAAATGTTGTGGGGAAAATATAGTGGTTGTAGGCGGTGGGGCGCTTCGGGAGTGTTCTTCATGTGGCGAGTAGCTCCAAAAAAAAAGGGAAAGAGAAAAGAAAGAGCTAAACGAACCGGTTTTCAAACTATAAGGGCATACTTTTTCTTCGCGGCGTTTTGTTCTCATAAACAGCGCCAGAACGCCACCCTAACACGTAGAGGAAGTTAGGAAAACCAAGAGGGGGAAAAAGTTCCTAACATCAAGATCACTAAGACTAAGATTCAAACGCCCCAAACTGTTATAACAAAAACCGTGTTCTAAGTTGGTGAATCCCATTGCGGACATGAAGGGGTTCCATAGCGAAGAAAGGGGGGGGCAAAGAGGGGGGTAAGGTGGTTTTATGGTATGTCTTGAAAAGTTGCTGCCCGGACCACTCTCTCTGCAATCAACCGGGGTTTTGTTGCAAAACGACAGCAATGGGGGGAAATCTGAACCAGGGGAGGAGAACCCAGGTGTCGAACATGTATCGTGCACGTGGAACCGGGAAGAAAAGGTAGCGCGATAACTACACCGTCGGGGTAAGACAACACCAACATCCACAAAATAAAACAAAGTAGGGGAAAAAGTGGGGCTAGCTCACCGTAATACAAAGAGGTACTAAATCTCTTCGATGATAGATAAGGGAAGGTTTCGTTTATCAGGATTAGGGTCGGGGTACAAATCCGGTTAAGGTAAGAAGGGGAGGTGACACCTTGCAGCGCTTACAAAGGTTTTCCAGGATAGGCAGCAAAAAACGTGCACGGTATGATCAGGGTGTGGAGCAAAGTTTACGACTCCGTGAAAAAACTCTGGTGGGGGGGGGGAAGGACAAAAACATTAGGAAATATCATAATGGAAGGCGTAGCCGATCCCGGGAGAGGGATTCATGAAAAAGATACCCACTTCAAGGAGACAAAGCGGGGTAAAGATGGGGGGGGGCGGAAGGAAAAAAGAGGGGGAAAAAAGGGGGAGACCAACTTGACGAAGGAAAGGGGTATCAACCACAACCCAAGCTCTAAGGAGGGTGAAAAAAAGGATTGGTAGACTAGGTATGCAGAGACGGGAAAGTCAGGGCGTACCCGACGAGAAAGGGGAAGGGGGAAGAGCACTCAATCGGTTGGGGGGGGAGAAGAAAATCCAGCTAAACAACAACCAATTCATGGGGGGGATTAAATAAAAAAAAATCGTTTATCACTTCACCCTCTCAAAAGATGCCTAAGGGAAGAAGAAACTGTTCCCTCGTAGGAAAATGGGAGTAACGGAGGGAGAAGAGTAGATATCTAAGAGAGCTTGTTTTGTGACTGTGATAAAAGAAGTCAAGGTGGGATGAAACTTACTTTCAATCTGTGGGGTTCGCCTGCAGCCAAAAAAGTCTCAGTAACAAGGATGTAAGGGAAAGGGGTAATCAAAATGAACGGGAAGAAAGGGCTGCTCGGGGTAACCAGTCTTCAGGATAGTCGAATTAAAGTCGAGGCGTGACCCTAAAAAAAAGGGGGTTGTGGGGACAAAAAGAGGGAGGAGGTATTTGTCAAACAGGGGAGTCAAATCAAGGAGAAGTCTTTAAGTGAGTTCACGGGTTGGAAAAAAGTGCTAGGTTGTTTGGGGGATTCAATAATTCCGGCAAAGCTAAAGAGAGGGAAAAAATACGGGAGCCAGCGGGGATCCCGGCCTGTTAAGGGTCAGCATCGAATAGGTCCTCACGTGGGGAAGTAAAGTGGGGGGTGCTGAGGATATGACGCACAGGACCAAAAAAGGGTGGACCGCGGTGGAGGGGGGTCGGGACTTACAACGTTTCCTCTTCCTATAAAAAGACCTGGAAGTGCACCAAAAAAGTACGAGACCAACGACGTTTACTGCGCTTCCGTTACAAAGAATGTGAAAGGGGAGAGAAAAGGACCAGGAGGGAAAAAGGTAGAAAAACACCCGCTCTAAAAAAGAAGGGAGAGTTAAAAGCAAGTCTTGGGATCAACAGGAACTCCAAACAACACGGAAACCGGGGGAGGGGAAAAAAAAATTAAGCCGTAATTGCGTTTATGAACAAATGGGGTCATAACGTGGAATGAACAACCTACAGGAACATTTTTTTTCCGAAGCGGTCAATCTCACTGAGGTGGATAGGGAAAAAAGGAAATGTCAAGGAAGGGGGCTGGGCTAACCGAAAAGAAATCAGTCGCTAGTGTGTATGGGCTTTCTGGCGCCCCGGGTGCGCGCCGAACGCCTCGAGAGTAAGACACATGTCTACTCACTCCAGAGCGCAAAGATCTCGCAAAACAGCGTAGGGAGCCATAGTAGGGATGATTCGACGGTTCGAAGGCTCCAGAATTGCGGGGAAGGAGCGACTGAACTCACGAAGAAAGAATCCGATATACCATCTTCTACGGGAGAATAAGAAACTCCTGACATGGGACCCATAGGAACACTCCTTACAAACAACAGAGACTGTACGGCACGGAAAAAAGTGTGTGCCGTGCCGGGCATGCCAAATTTGCCACGGTGCCAGCCCCCAGGCCAGGTGGGGGCAAACGAAAAAAACGCCTCTCCAATATCAAGGGGGTCCAGCCCCCCGTATACCATTCCATTGGAGAAGGAAAAGGAGAAGAGTTGTGATAAGGTAAATATACTCGCAACAAAATTTGTGGAAACAATGGTCTCAACATTGAAGGGCTAACGCGGCCCCGGGGGAAAATTTACAATAAAGTTTCTACTTGACCTTATTGGCATAATTGGGAGTGGGCGAGCAGAGGGAACAGGCGACGGGGGGAAAAAATCTTGCAAGAAGAAAGTCTTTTTATACTCGCGCGAAAAAAAAACTTAAAGACGTGTTGAACCGTCACCAACGGTCAGCGAGCCCCTTAGACCACCAAATGAATGTGAAAGGGCTCCGTATACGGACTGGCGATCCAATGAAGGGGAAAACAAAATTGGAGGTTAAGAACAAAGCCATGTTTGTATCAAGCCATAACGAGGCACCGTTTCACAAACCATTGGACGGAGGGGGGCAAACAGAATGGAACGCCTGGACTGGCACGACCGCGGGAAGATATGTCCATGATGTTCTTCGTAAAAGGAGGCTTGGGGGTTTGGGTACATTGGTCCTTCTGATTTAAAATATCAAAAAACGGAGTAACAGGAAAAAAGGGGCAGGCGGGGACCAATGACATAGAGGGAGCTTGATCTATCCCTTAGGAACGCGCGGGGGATATTGTAGACAAGCCCACCTAACCCTTCTCGTCACGCCGAACTGCCACGACGTGGGTTGCTTGGCAGGTTGGGGAAAAGCGTCTATCAGGTAAAAGCTTTAAGAAAAAAAAAGGGTGGGAGGATAAGATAGACGAAGTTGGTAAAAAGAGAAAAGGGTTGGTGCCATTGTAGACGAGTGGTTAGAAAAAACTGGGTGTGTAGGGATATATACGCTGATAGTTGGGGGAAGGGACCTATAAAAAGAGCGACGATAAGAAAGTGATATAGGCGGGTACAACAAAAAAGGACCACCATGGTAGGTGGGGGCCGGAGGGTACACTCAAAGGATCGAAGACGGAACGGGGTGGGAGGAACATCGGTGTCTTTTAAAAAAGCAGCCATTACAAACGGCACGATAACCCCGACAAACAAAACAGAAAAAAAAAAAACAACAAAAAACAGTCAAGGAGGGTGGGAGACGGAAAAGAAAGACGGAGAGTCATACTATCTCTCAATCAAGGAAAATCAAACCCAGAATGGAAAGATCGAGGGATCCACTCTCAGGATGACTGAGTGACTCAACCGTGAAAATACCAAGGGGGGGAGAAGGGGGTATAAAGGACGATTTACAAAAATTTCAAGTGGGGGAGGGTGCTCAAGCAGAATGGAAACTTAGCTTTCTAGGTATCGTGAGAAAAGATGAAAATATTTAACCAGACGGGATTAAATCGTCTTGAGAAAAAAAAGGAAAAATAGGACAGGTAGGGGAGGGAGAAAAACTTATAGGGAATACCCAAAAAAAGGTCCTAAGGAAAAAAATTAGAAAAAGTGATTACCATCCATTAACTCCCCATAAGTTGTGAGGACGGAAACTGCTCTGTGGAAAAACAGGAGGGGAGGTAGAAACTTTGGTGAGAGGGAGGCTTGGGTTACCTTATCCGTTCTCAACTTCTATCGAAAAGGGAGGTTAAAAAAGGCACCTTGAGGGGGAATGATCAAGCTCATCGAGAAAGACATGAAAAAACGAAAAGAAGGGGGAAACACGCCGTTAGGGGGAAGGAAGTCTGGAAATTTCCATGACACACTTGGCAAGCCGCCAGTTTGCTCACTGTATCTCAGAGGTAGAATACCCGGAAGGGGGTCGGGGTAGGAAAAGGGGAAAAAAAAAGGGTGTTGGCCAAGGGGTATCAGAGGGGTTGGTACAAGATGCCCTATCCTGGATGAAAAAAAAAGAATTAAAAAAGGGAAACGGATTTTTGGGGGAAATGACCAGGGGGAGGAAGAGGGCAAGAATAGAGGGACGGTCCGAGCCAATTTGGGTGGGTCAGATGTGGCCGATCAAACTGCAGGACGCAGAAAAATGGGGATCAATCCACTTAAGGTCGAAAGCAAGACGAGTTGGTAATTAAAAAAGGGAGAGGGGGAGAGACGGTGCCAAGCATTAGAAAAACCTGGAAGAGAGTGCCAGCATAAAAGGGCTGAAGATCACATTGGGAGATATCAAAGGTTCCGGTATACAACCGAAGAGATGGGGGTGGACACGTACTGTACTGATGGGGTCACTGGAAAGGGAGACACAAGGACATGCTGAAAGTGGAAGGCCGAGAAAAAAAAGCGACCCTCGTGCTCGTGCTCGGCACGAAAAGATGTTGGAGAAAGTTTATGGCCGGGATTGCGCGGTCGTATATGGGCGTTGCGTTGCGGTAAAACCTCAGCAAGGGATAAGAAAGAAGACCGAGCGAATTTTTGGGGGAAAGAGCGAGACTGGTTGCGGCAATACACTAGAAAGAAAGTCGGCAGCCGAGCCAGAAAGCAAACACAATCACAAGAGGGTCGGAGGGTTGATTATGCTTTAAAAAGTGAACGGTCATAAAAGAGGGAGGAAAAGAAGCTGGAGGAGCCACGGCCAGTCAACTGGCGTGCAATCGTTCATGGTCAACAAGGAAAATAATTGAAACGTGGGGTGAAAACGTCACGGTGGGGGTGGGCGGGGGGGAGGGGGACCGCGGTGAAAAAGAATAGACTAAGTCTGGAAAAAAGGGAGGACGCCTATCTCCTCGCAGTTGTGCTCGCACCTCGGAACGGGCGGGACACTTCTCAAACGGGAGAAAAGGATTTGGGACTGGTGAAAAGGGTAAGTGGGGGCGGTCCTGATTTAGAGGTGACGAGAACCGAGAACGTGTGTATCAGACAAAAATCCAAACGGAAACAGGACGGGTGTTAGGGGGGGAAAATAGGTAACGAGGAAAAGGGGAAAACATGATGATAACGAGAGAGGAGTATCAAGTATTAGGGAACAGGTCAAGGTGCCTTAATGCATGTTTCTTCTGTGGAGGGAGGCAGCGTCTGAAAGGGGGGGGGGGGGGGTGTCCGCGGTAGCGAATCGCAAGGCGAGGGGGGTCTGCGCGTGCAAACATGTCAGCGCGGTGGGCGCAAGGGTGCGCGAAATGGGCCTTCTACGGGGGTATAGGTCCATGTTTGATGGGATAAGGGGACTCAGAAAGGACAGCAAGGAGTGGGGGGGGTGCCGTCTGAGCAGTTGGCGTGGATCGAGCGGGCATCATGTGCGGTTCTCGGGGCGAGGTGGTGTCGCGAAACTTCTCCTCTTGAAAACATACCCGCAGGGCAAAAGAATCACAGCGTTGTAGGAAGATGAGGGGAAGGGGAGGGAAACGAAAAAAGGAACCGGGGACCACATTGCTGGGTGAAAAACCACAAAAGGTCTCTAAGAAGGCGGTACCCGCCGTTAGCGAAGGCTGTCATAGATGGGGAAAATGAGGCCGTACCCTCCAGGCGGGGGAGAGGGGAAAGTGAGCAAAGTTTTCAAAAGATGAAAATGAGAAAACAAACGCAGGGGAGATAGTGGGAGAAACTGACATCAGGGAGGTGAATAAACGAAGAGAAAAAGAGAAGAGGTGTACGCAGGGGGAAACATTCAGAAATGAACACTCATGGCACTCAAGATCGATCGGATGGGAATGGGACTTTTGAGACCGTTACGGAAAGGTGGAAGAAACGAAGGAAGAAGGAAAACCCAGAAAACCAAGCTCAGTGGGCTTTAGCACTCCGGTATCGCATGAGGACGGATTAATCAAGGAATGGTAAGAGCCCGATACACGGAGAGAGGAAGAAGAGGATGGCGGGCACCCAAACCGTTTTGTAAAAAACAGAGGATAACTTTTACCAAGCATCAGAGAAAAGGCTGTTGGGGAGCAGATCAACTGGCCAACTGGTGACAAGAGAAAAAGGAAAGGGGGGGGGGGGGGGTAAGCCGCGTTAAGATACCTTAACCTATTTGGGATAACATGATCATGGCTAAGAACGGGCCAGAATAGGGGCCGCAGGAGAAAACGCGCTTTCGTAGAAGCGAGGGGAGGGGAATCAGAGGGGGGAAAAACAGTGACACAGGGTGTTCACCTTTTTTGGGTGGATGGCAACTATCTTTATCGAACTACGGGACGGCCATAAGGTAGAAGAAACAAACTTTTGGAAAAAGTGGCAGTAAAAAAGACTTTTCTAATTGAAGGTTGGGGGCGTAGAGCAAAACAAAAAGGGGGGGAGACGCAGAGAGTTAAAGGCTTTCGTCTTTTTGAAAAACACGAAAAAACTTGACGGGGGGGGAACCAACGGTCAAGTGAAAATGATTGGGGAACACAACCGCCAAAGAAAGGGTGCCCGGGTTGTGGGAAAGGATCGCCTCTCAGTGAGGATCATGAGCGGGAAAAAAAGATGCGGGGGGTTAAAGAATAAAACGAGGGATAATGGGGGATTGTGCGCAGAGAAAAAAGGGGAAAAAAGAGGATATCAGGTAAACCGCAAAAAGGGGGGAGCAAAGCTCAAAGGCGAAGCGGTCTAGCTCGGAATCGGGCAAAATGGTATGGAATAAGCCTCTTGGAAAAAAACCGTAAAAAAAAAGTGCAGGTACCCAAAAAAAAAAAAAAAAAAAACAAAACTCTTAGACAAATCCAGCAGCTGGGGAAAAAAGGAGAGAAAGAGAAAAAAAGGAAAAGGGGGGCGTGTCATCCCCAGAATGTTTTCATGTGCACCTCTGCTAATGGACCCTCAAAGGTAAAAAAAAAGCAAAAAGTTCAGAGGGGAGGGTTAAGGCGGACCAAAATTCAGACCTGAATCAAATATGGATCTCAGGTAACCGGAGTGGTGAGGTTGGAGTGTAGCCGCTTAGAAAAACCGGGAGAAAAACTTGAGTTTCTAGAATAAAGTGCAGGGAAAATCTAAGGGGACCCAAAAAAATGAAAGGGGGATAGGGCAACAATCCATATGCGAAAAAAAACCACCTTACTGAATCGGAATCGATATTCCAAGGCAGAACCCATATTCGGGAGGTTTTCAAAAGCAAAAGTATGGGGTTCACGCCAGTATTCGGATAAGGACAGAGTTGACAAGTCGGCTGTGGCCTAACGGACTCCAAGGGTCCTTGCAGAGACAATGATATGGCTGCCAGTATAAGGAGGAAAAAAGGTGGGGGGGGGGGAGAGAAGTCCTGGGATTCTTGGTGGGTACGGGAAAAGTCAAGAAAAAAGGGGAAGACTGAACAAAAGGGGGAGGGGGGAATGAATGGGTAGGCGATGGATCTGGGAAAATTCGATGAATTCGAGCCAAGCAACATTCAGTGAACTGAACCTAACCGAAAACCGGGAAAGAGGTTGCTCATGGTTGAAGAGGGCACAGTAAACAAACAAGCAAAAGGAATAAAAGGCCTCCTATTTTCACCGGAAGAACGGGGTGCAACATGTTAAGGAAGCGGTACTGGGGTTCATTTCAAGGTACGGGATAAGACAGCTGCTAGTGGATTAACAAAAAAAAAAAAAAAGGAAGAGGGGAGACGGACTGGCAGAACTGGCTAGGGGCAAACTAGGAAGTTCGGGGTGACACCCGTTTTCCGGAGGTTAATCAAAAGCTACACGGAAATTGATGAAAAGGGGGGCCGTTGGGGGGGTAATTAAAGACCGCGAGGGACTCCCTTCTACCCATCCGGGATGGGCGGGAAGGGAAGAAAAAGAGACGAGAGGGGCTATCGAGATAAAACAACCACCGTAGGAGTAGGTGAGAGG
>Ga0179591_1204574_pt1 | contig 15312 bp, 23 predicted proteins | sample CZOMad2_1_08_16f_FD_182891 | JGI IMG/M metagenome (GOLD analysis project Ga0179591, IMG submission 182891) | Vadose zone soil fungal communities from Angelo Coast Range Reserve, California, USA - CZOMad2_1_08_16fungal (PacBio error correction) | ecosystem: Environmental > Terrestrial > Soil >...
CTCTGCAGAAGGCGAGAAAGTCTTCTAACAAGGTCGACGCGGACCCAGAGGCCAGACTAAAAGTGCAACGAGTGGGGTAAAAGAAAGGCAGGAGCGGGATAATGAGTAAAGCTGTGCGCTCATGGGTCATAGTCGGGAAAAATCGAAGGGGGCGGGAAGAGAAGGAGCTCCCTTCTAAGATCTTCAATTTCAAGGAAGGTTCTTGGTCAGGGGAGGGAGGAGAAAATCTACAGGTGGGCGATTAGATGTCTTCTCAATTATTTCAACATGCCCGACTCGGAATTCGCGAAAAGGGGGAGAGGTCTTATCTAAGATGTTTGACACATCCATTGGGTCCAGAAAGATTTACGAGAGATTCACCGGAAAAGGAATAAAGAGACGCAGAGAACAAGAAGGTGGAGAGCGGTATCTAGTTCACGATCGGAAAAAGATCAGATACTGCCACCGGCATTCGAACATTACTGGAGACATCAGACAGAAAAAAAAACTTCAAACTCGACCTAATCTCTAGAAAAAACAACAATATTTTATTAATGGGCCGGGGAAGAACTCTTTAGTCGGACCGAGTCGATTTGTAACTGCAGTAGGCAGGCCCGGTGCACAAACGTGCCGGGTCATTCGAGTCAGGCCACAGTGACAAAGCCGTAAACCTGTCGAGAGAATCGTTAGTCCGTGCTCGAGGTGGAAATCGAAAGAGGGAAGAGCTCCAGTCTTGCAAGCGGGTCCAAAAGGAAAGGGCGATTTAAGAATCTGTCGATACGCGAAAACGGAGACATGGCAATACTGGACGGGAAGGGATTATTACTCTAAAGAAGTCAAGCGATGTTGGACTCTTCGAAGGGAAAAGGAGAGAGTCAAGGGCTTTCGAGGAAGCAGTAAAAATAGGAAGAGATCGCTCGAGCCATGACCAAGATCGAACCGGAGTTCAAAAGATTCCGTCTACCAAGAAGGGTGAGGTGTAGATTCATCTTAGGGAGCAGCTATTCTAGATTCAGATACTTTCAGGGGAGATCTGAAAAAGGATCAACCTTATGAAGTCTTTAGGTGCGGAGGGGCGACGAGTCTCAAGTGGCGCGCCCACAGGGGAGGCCGGGAGACTAGTGGTCCTCAGTCCGTAAGGCACCGGGGACAGATGGTAGGGTAGTTAACGAATATTGACTTTAGAGGACCTCATTAATGTTCGCCAAAAGCGACGGCGGTTAAAGACTCTCTAACGTTTAATACTGAAGGAGAGGATTGTCGCACCGAAAAGGGCTTAGAAGCTAGAAGTTCTCCTCTCCTACGCGCAAGGACTAGGCGGCATTCTGACGTTTCTTTCTCAACGTAAGTCCGGACGAGAAGCATGGGGCCGTTCCGGGTTGTCACCCTTTCTTCAAGCTACTACACTCCTCGACATGATAGGAACTAGGCTTTCAGAACGGATACTTAACAAACTAGGGCTTCAGGGCAACTTAGAGACCTCTCATGAAGATGGAGACACACACGAGTGACCAAGATTGGTGCCCGAGAAGGGTCAGAAGCCATAGCTGAACACGGATCCCGCGGAGGGGCGCAATCCGTCAGGGGAGTCATTAGGAAACATTCCTCTCTGCATGTCGCCTAAAGGGGTCTGAGACACTGGCCTTCGCCATAGGAGAGAAATAAAGTACACCTCGGGTAGGCTTGGGGCAATGAGTTCTGTCAGTTCTGCCGGTAGATGTGTTTCTAGACGAAAATGATTTAAACTTCATCCTGAATCAGTATATGTAGGGGAAGTCTGTTGGGAAAAACACGATTAGGTGGTCACGGCTTTTTAGTCACGGATACTGCTTGGGCTGAGGAACCGTGTCGTAGAAGGAAAGAACGCTTCCTCAGTCCTTCCTAAGAGAGGTCAGAATGAGGCACATATAAGAGAATCGTCCAGACATGTCTACTCCTTCAAGGAGATCTTACACCTAAGGCGGAATGAATCAAGCCGGTTGAAAAACGGGAGGACGCGTGAATGGTTCTCTGTACTCATAGTGGGGCCGTGGAGGAGGTAGCACACCGGAGAGGCTGGGGCAGGGTAGGTCCCGGGGGCTACTCTTTGTTAAAATTTCGTGATGACTTCGGCCGATTTGACTCTCCGCATACGGAACAAGGGTCTTGCAGGATCACCTGTCAGGAAAAAAAAAAGGTAATATACCACGGAAGAGGTCAGCTCAACGGCGTGTTTCGTAAGTGTTGCAGTTCGGAATGATAGTTTCAAGCCGTCCCCACGAAATATGGTTAAAAACGGGGAAAGGAAAGAAAAGAATGGTTGGCATGGGGTCGAACCCAATGAAGTCCCTAAGACTGAAGGATACCGTGGACTACTGAAAGTTCTTCGACTCCACATAAATGGAGAGAGAAATGGAGGACACTCTCAACTGAGAGGAGGCTGCTACTTCGAGTTGTTCCCCTGTGGAACCCTTCTTCTAACGGGAGTCTCTCTTCAGTAAAAAAAATACGGGGTCCGTAGACAATCCTGGAAGGGGAACGTGACGAGGGTGCGGGGGTCTGACGGTCTAGAGATCGATCCTACAACACCCAAACGGAGATATAGGAATTACTACGAATTAAGCTCGGCGAACGAACAAACGGCAGTCCCTTGCCCAGGATGCGGCCAATAACTAGGTTGAATCACGAAAGGGGGGAATTAGCTTAGAAGAGCAGCCCAGTCGAAAAGTGCTATATCGGCCCAGGGAATTTGGACTCGTGTCGATCAAGACACTGGGGAACAAAACGGTCCAGGGTGGGCGACAGGGTCGAGCCTTTGAAGGAGTACGCACTAGCTGCAAGAAAAGGTGACACATGGTGCGTCGTGAAAAGCCTCAAAAAAAGAGGAAGTTCGACGTATTGCACCAAAAGGGCGAACCCTAGCCGCGGAAAGAAGGGGATAATCTCCAGAAGGCCTAACGGATCCGTAAAAAAAAACTCTAAAAGGAGGAAGTACCGAAGTTAGGTTGACGGAAAATAGCACGCTTGATCGACAGCCAACTCGAGCGCGTTAGGTAAGAGGAGGGGGAAAAGGAGCACGGAAGGGCTGAAACGAGTAAGGAACGGAAGACCACGGTGCCAAAGGTGAACATTGGTCGCCTCCATGCCACTGTGAAAATACGTTAATAAGAAACATCGGAAAGCAACGATGAGGAAGAGGAAAAAAAAAACCGTTAATACTCCTTCAGTGGGAGTAAGCAAAACTCGCCTGCATCGGGCGGAAGGGAAGCTTAAGGGAGGCAGTCATTTGTGGCGGGAAAGTCGCAGGACGCCTAAAGGAAGCATGCATTCAAACAACCCTTTTCCGCCGCGAGAAAAGTCGTCAAGAAACCATCAATGACCCCTATCATAGGAAACAATAACGTTAAGGTACAGCTACGGGGCTAAAAATCGCAGGGGAGCATGTTCGACTAATATCGCAGGGCAGAAAAACCGACGCCTGGGAAGGGGGTTGGGAAAGACGATAAGAGGGGTGGGCGGAAGGAGGCTCGCCGAATGGTCTATCTTATTTTGACTACACAGCGAGCCAGTAAGGATAGTGTCCGAAGGGGACAACGACGAATAAACCTCTAAGCTAGCAGCCCACCTTCGATCTCTTGGGGGACAGACGCCGGGGTCAAAAAAAAAAAGGAAAGGGGGGAAATTTTTTGGGGGGAACGTCGGCCAAAAAAAGGCTGAGAGGGATAATTGTGGCGACTATCTGGGGGAAAGTGGGGGGGGGGGGGGGGGGGGGGGGTGGGGGGGGGGGTGGGTTGTTGGGGGGTGGGGGGGGTGGTGGGGGGTAGGGTGGGGTTTGGGGTTTTTGGGGGGGGGTGGTTGTTGGGGGGTGAAGGTAGACTGTTGTTGATGACCCTCATAGGAACTGAAGCCTGGGTCTCTGAGGGGTCGCGCGCCACACCAGGGGGTAAAAACGAAAAAATACGGTATCGGCTTCTAGACTTTTGAATAAAAAATATACTGTTAGAAGCCGCTCTCTCTAGAGGGATCAAGGGGTTAGGAAATGCGATCATAAGAAATAAATTTTCAATGGCAAAGAAATAATCGTTCCATTACTCATCAACAGCGAGAGTGCTCAAGTCGGTCCAAAACCGGACAGCGAATGCTGAAAGGGGGAGGTCAGGAGGATCCTCTACTGGTAACTAGGACGTCGACGAAGTCGTGAGGAGGGAAGTAAAATCTTCACCTCCTACCCCAACTAGGGGCCGCTCTATGGCGGAAGAGGGGGAAAGAGGAGACCTTCAACTACATGAAGTTCCATAATTGTCTCCGGCGGTATCTCCTGACTACCGCGGAAATAGGACGACTCTACGAGAACCCGGGTCAGCATCACATTGCGGAAGGGTGGCTACATCGGTCATAGGGAATAGGGGAACAAATACTCAAATTGGAATGCCTTTGTAAGCGAGGCAAAAAAAAAAAGACTTATCGATCCAGGGCACAAAGGCGGAAGAGGGGGAAGAAAATTGACGCGACGTGTGCAGTGCGACTAGGGGCACATCGAAAAGGGAAGGTACTGAGGGCGGCAAGTTATTTCAAAAAATGGAACGCCTTGAAGGGGCAAGAGGGGAAGATGTTAGGGGGGGACAGCCAAGGTGAAAGAAGTGTGTCATGAACGCAAGTCCCGAGTTGCGGACTAGGAAAGGGAGAGTGGGTCAAAACCGCTACAACGGCTCAACGATGCGGAAGAGACAAGTGGGGAGAAGATAGGAGGGCAGGTTGGTACTAAGGAACATATGAAGCCTCTGACTCGCCAGGTCAGAGTAAACTTTGAACATCTACTCGGTCCGAGAAACCTCACTGGTAAAATAAAACAAAAAACGGAGGAAGGAGTCAAAGAAGGAGTAGTCCTAACGATGTAAAAGAGCAAAGAGGCTATGTCGAACAGTCGGAAAGGCAAAAGCCCGGTGGACTACGGAGGGGGAGGGATCTGTGTTCTCTTCCACGGAGCCAGTCAGGAAACCGGTAGAGGGGGGCGGCATCGTTATTGAAGGGATCGAGTGGTGAGCAAAAGAGTCCTAAGAAGGGGAGCTGTCGACTCTTATGGCCAAACCAGGGGACGGGAGTAAGTCGAGCAGAAACCCTCTTAGGTCTCGATCCTGAAAGGAGGGGGGACCATGGAACGAGGTCAGACCGTTACTACACTTGTTACTGGAGAACGAATTGGGGCAAACAAAAAGAAGGAACCTGGAAAGATAAGGGCAAAAGGAGGGGAGAGGAAGATCGAAGTGGGGGGAAAGAGATTAAACCACCTCCCTTACGCGTAACCATTGACTATCTGGTGAGGCAGTTGAAATTCAAAAAAGATCGAGGGCACTGGAAAAAGGTGCGGGCCTCCGGCGTCATGTCGAAGGGGTCAAGGGGACTTTGAATGCGAAAAATAGGAAATGGCGCCACAAACGGAGGGGTCGGTAGTGCCTTATCGATGGAGAATTTCGCCCGCAACGGGGAAGCGGGCGCCCAGAGAAGCGGAAGTGGGAAAACATTACAGATTGGAATCCTGATTAAAAGGGGGGACACGCCTACTGCTACAGAGGAGACCCTCTTATAAAGAGGTCGGCAGAAGTCATGTTAAGGGAGTGCGGGCAAAGTCGTTCTTGCGATTAAACAAATGGCTATCAGGAGGTTATGCTTCATTCGCGATGTAAGGGCCCGGGAAACAAGTAGGAGGCTCGAGTTTCGAACGCCGAAGAGAAGGAACGGGGCCGTCTGCGCTTAGGGAAATTCTATTTCGTGAAACTAACAAAAGGCCTCTTAAAGGAAAAAAGAAAGTGGGCAAGGCAGGGGTTTACAAAAAAGGGCGTCACGGGGGGAACGCGAAGACAAATCCAGAACATTGGACTCGGCGAGGAATGTCATCAAACAAAAGGGATCTTCACCTCCAGAAGCTACCTAGAGGAGAACGCGAAGAAGCTTTGCAGAATAAAAACAAACATAAATGAACCCAACGTCAAGGGGTAAAATGCGAAGAATTGGAGAAAAATCTCAAAGATCTAAGATCTGAGAGACGCGTAGAGGAGGGCTGGGGATGCCGGTCATGTCGTACACGCGACGTAAATTCACCATGACCTGGAGTTCAAGGAGAGGGGACGGGGGCGGGAACCAGGAAGATCGAACACTGGCAGAGGAGGAGATACACCATCTTCAAGTAAGGCCCCAGAAGACGGCCCGGCGGTGGGCGGGCGGCAATAGATCATTACATCGAAGAGAACGAAAAGGCACACGGCAGAAAGGAGAAAAAGAACGTAGTACTGACACGGGTCCGGTGTGACGGACGAAATTAGGGGGCTTCTGGGGACTTCCGGATGACTACGGGGGCGTGTCGGATTAGGGGGTGACAGGTCGGACGGCATGCAAAAAAGCCTCACGGACGGAGGGGAGATGCTATCAGGAAGATCTCAAAAAAATTAAATGAAGAACTAGGTTCCAGCGCAAGAAGCGACCGACTCTCTGAGAAGGAAGTAAAAACAAATACTAGTCCTCCATCAGGGGGGGAAGAAAAGGGTCAAAGACTGGGGAAGGGGCTGTAGAAAGCGTAATCGTGGGGAAAGGGGATTAGGTCTCACCGGCAAAACTGAGCCGGGGTTCTGTGACCAGGGCGGAAACTTCAGAGTTACTTTAGTGAAGGAGCATTTACTAGGGCCTAGACTAGGACGTTGGGGGAAATTGAGGGATAAAAATGGGGGAAGGGGGGGAGTCGTCGAAAGATCAAAAAAACTAAGAAACACCGAAAGGAAAACACCGGGATCAGTAGGGGGTTGTCAAGGAAGGACGTTCGTGGCGCCGGTGATGGCGACTGTCAAAAAGGTCTTCAACGGCTTGGGGCTCTGTCTACCAGGGCATCTCCACATGAGCCGCTGTAAAAAGTTACAAAGAAATGCTGAAAAAGAGCCGGTGAGCAGATAAGGGGGTTACTTACAGGGAAACGGCATGGGGAGAATACGGACGAAAAAAAAAAGTCCTCTTAGGAACCCCAGGGATGAATTCGGAACCGCGAAACAGAAAGAAGGGAGGGAGGGGTAACGGCACTGGTTCAAACGGGCTGCTAACTAGAGTGAATCGAAATACGGCGTCGTCAAACAGACGTCTCAGGGCAAGAGAGAGTAAGAGCAAGTGCGACGGAGTGGAGTTAGAGGCACGTTCGGAGAGCATTCTCAAAGGAAAAAGAAAAGGATGAGAGAAAGAAAAGGGATAGGCGAGAACAACAATCTCCAGCCAAACTCAGGAGTGAACCCGATACAAGAGCATGCAACGGAGGTACAGTATTGGACAGACAGGGGGGGGATGACAATTATAATATCATAAACAGATGCAGAGTAGAGAGCGGACGGTGAAGTTTTACGGCTTGTCGAAAAAAGGAATTCTGGTAAGAGCGGATCAGTTGTGGACAAAGGACGAGCCGTCTAATTCCTTAACTATCATGAAAGAAAAAAATTATGGACAAACATGGAAGTAAGTGTACCCACCCGCACAAAAGGGACATGGTCCGACAGAGTTCACAAACCGATAAAGGGGGGAAGAGGGAGAAAAAGGAAACCAACGGAATAACGGAGTGGAACAGAAACCGCCTGTCTTGAGCACCGCGGGAGGGGAGACGGATTCATACTTGGAGCGAAAGACCAAAGGAGAGGCGCGCTTCGGAAATCGGGGGCGCCGCAATCACGTAAGAAAGGCTGAACGATTTCAGAACTGTAACGACAATGACAACAGTTGTGACTGGTGGAGGAAGGTGCCTAAAAAGAGACAGAGAAGTGAACGAAGAAAAAGCTGGGCCATCCCGGGCGAGTACAAACGGGGGATGAGACTCCTTCGGTTGATCGGAAGCCTCGCCTTCTGTCTCTTATGAGTGGAGATGGGTCAAAGGGGGTTGAGATAGGAAAAATAAGAACAGAGCAAAAAAGCCGTCATGCCTGAAGCCCTGTTCCTGAAACTCAGACAGCCAGGGTCCAATCATGTACTACAAACAATCCAAACCTAGCAGAGGTGACACCCGAATAAGGAAGTACTACTACTGAAGAAAGGCTTAAGGGGGAAGCCGGTTCTCTATGCATAAGAATCAATGAATCTCCCCTGCAAGGGAGAAAGGGGTCGGGTTGCCAAAACTGGATAGGGGTCAGAAACGTCTCGAAGGGGATCTGGCGGGTTCGCCGAAAACATCTCTGCGGACATCCCGGAAAGGAAACTTTTTCTATTACCGGACGACAAAGAAACTAAAGTATAGCCTCGAAGCCGAGAAGCAGCCGGGAGCGAGGGGTCTTACCCTCGAAAGTTGAAAAAAACGGGTTGGAAGATGTTTTTCGTAAGGGGCCAAGGGAGTGAAAGAAGTCACGGCGTCCTCATCTCGGAAAAGGGGGAAATAGACGGAGAAATCAGGGCCTAGCAAGGTCTCGGAGTGGTAGGCTGCCAGAGAATGTTGTGTACAAACAAAGTAATCGGCCGAACTGGAAGGGGGGGAGCGCGGGAGGTCTAATATACGGAACAGAAGAAATCAAGCTGGCCGGGAGTCCTCGCAGTGCTGGACAAGGCAAACGAATCTTTGAAGGGAAAACAAAATACAATAGCCAGATGACTGAAGGCAAAACCGAGAGGAGTCAGTTCATCGCGAGGCTGTTCCAAGCCGCTAAAAAGGCATGCGGCTCCGAAATCAGATAAAGCCAAGCTTCCTCGGAAAAACATCGTCTGTAATGCGAAAGGGGATGGACAAGCACCCAGGGGCAAGGCTCGGGCCAGCTCAATGGCGTGCGCATCATAAACTGGGAAGGAAAATACAGCGTATTGCAAGGGTCAGCTGAGAAACGGCCTGAACGGAAGTAATTCGGAGAAATCTAGAAAAAAGGGGGTCAGCAGGAAATGGCGAGGGGGTCAAAATAGTGAAGAGAAAGGCGAGGAGCCTACCGGTGAGAGGAATTTGAGGAGGGGGGGAGACGGGGCCACTCTATAGAAGGGAGGCCGAAAAACTGAAAAGCTCCAGGCTGAATCCACTGGCCTCTCAAATTTATGTTATAGATGACCTCGCAAGGGGGGAGGTGGCGGAGGCAAGTAGGGACAGAAAGCCGTTAAAGGCGCGTCACAGAGAGGGTGCAGCGGAAGGGGCAAGCATAACACATTTTTTCCATACGAGGCAAACGGTAAGGCCTGAGTTGGAATTAGACACCGCCGTAAAACGGCATCCTATTAATAGACATCTAAAAGGTGAGGGCGACGGGAAGGTATCTCTTTAAAGGTGTAGGACATATAGCCGATTGCTTCAAAGGGAAGGAAAAATGACTTGGACAAGCGGAAAGAGTTAGAAGAGAGGGGGACTCCTCAATCAAGCGCTGAACAACAAAAACTGAGTAGGGGAAGAGTTGTCCGGGAAAGGAAAAAAACGAGATCTAGACTGGACGAAAACGGGTAAGTATCCCAGGAAAAAAGACACCGCGGGAAGAATCGTGATAGTGTTCTAAGAGTAGCGATCACTCGGAGCCTTCACCTGGTGAGGGATTCCTATTCATCGTTATTGGCCGGGCGAGCGGGGGGGAGAAAGAGGGGGCGCAAAGTACCTCGGGCCGCGGATGACCCAGCGGGATGAACCTCTGTACCGCGATCAGCAAAAAAGAACGTCGTAGAATCTCCTGAACTTCTTGAAAGGGAATACGGGGGAAACAGGATGGCCTCATGTACGATTCCCAGGGAGAATGTGCCGCGTCGGAAAGTAAACACAAAAAAGAGAGGATCGGCACCAGTAAGAAACTCCAGGATCTAAAGGGATGAAAAAGGGAGCTATTTTGCTCCTAAGGTGAAGCAATTCAGAGTACCCGGAAGGGCGCGATCGAGGGCCCAGAGTAACCACAGAGGAGCCCTTGTCAGAACTGACCGGGGGGGAGGGCAGTTCGTAGGAAAAGAGGGGTCCTCTACGTTCAGGAGAAAGAAGAATGAGTCCACGTTACAAAACAAGGGAAAGAAGGAGATTGTAAAGAGCCACGGAACAGATTTTGAGAGAAGGAACGCTCGCTTGACCCAGTCAGGGAGGAAAGTTTACGGGAAGATTTGACGACCGTCGGAGGGTCACGCAAAGACTAGGTGCTAGTAGGGAAAGGGGCAGGGAAAAGACTACTTTGGACAGCGCTGGTGGACAGATGCGGTGGGCGGAGATGGAAAACGACGCAACTCAGTCTTTTTAGTTAGGGGGGAAACTGGTAGTCTATTAAAGATTGTGGAACTTGAAAGTGATTAAAGGCTCGAAGGGGAGACGTGCCTCAGGGGCTAAAAAAGGTGGCAAAGGGGTCAAATATTCCGTCTATTTAACGGGACCAAAGCCGAGAACCTATAAGTCGGAAATGACCGGGTGGGGAAAACCAGGGTCGGGACTTCTCAGAAAAAAAAACAGCCAAGGACAAGGAACGTTCTGAAGAGACGCGATGGTAAACTCCGAGATTCGGGAAAAATCAGCGAATGACTCTACAAGAGGGGTCCGAACTAAAAAACAGTAGACAGCTTTGTGCACGCGCCGATGTGTAAACTTTGCCAGGGAGCGGGCTCTTCTTTGCGCAGCGACGACGCTTGCATTTTCGTCCAAAAAAGGAAGGGCAAAGGGCCGTCAGAGTGAGGGAAACGCTGGGAGTGAAACAAGGTCTAAAGCGAGAAATGCTATAGTAAACCTCAAGTCATCGTCGTGCCCCATAAAAAGACGGGCCGGTTAATTTTGCTTGCTTCGCAAAAAACTTGAGATATGGATTCTAGAGGAGACGGCGCCTTCCACGGGGCATCACATGCACGTCGGTATTCAAGGGGGTCGGGGGTCTTAGATGAATCGGGGGTCTTAGGGGGGGAGTAAAATGATTAAAAACTGGAGAGAGAGCAGACCTTACATTAGGGGGCAATGTTCATGAACGGCTTAACCAAGGCGCGAGGAAGGGAGGATCTTGAACGGGATCTCCCAAACCTACGTCCGGCACCTCGTACACTCATCCGCCAAGCGGGGCGCGGGAGAGCTTACAAACGAAGGCCGGCTTCAAACGCCCTTTTTCGTCCTATTTCTCAGCGTCTTGCTAGGGGGGACTGGGATACTCCGGATGAGGGGGAAATGTAGCGGGTCACCGGAAAAAGCTTTGTGCTTGAAGGGCGGGAAATAGGTTGCATGAGGGAAGGTGTCGGGTCAAAAAATCTCTCGACGTGCGGTTACTCTACCGAGCACTCAGGTTGGGGAAAAGGGTTAACGAAACAAGGGAAGTAGGAGGGAACTGCTGGGAGACAACACCTACGCTGCGGCATCAATCCAGGCGGCTGGGCAGGACGTTATTAGGGTCGGACTGAGGGGGGGGAGAAGGAAAGTCGTAAAGCTTCTCGGGGGAGGGCCCGGGAACTAAGTCGAACATGAATAATCTGGGTTGCTGGGAAGCGACATGTCTGTCCATCTGTTCCTTGTGCTGAGATAGTGCCAGTAAGGATTACCGGTCAGAATCCTGTCCAGACAAGATCCGAGGAAAAAACAGGACTGTTCGAAAGTGGAAACTGGAAAAACGGGGGAGAGACGAGGCAATGGGTTACCGGGCTACTAGTCAAAGGAGAAATCGGAGTCAGTCAAACCTACATTAGAAGTTAATCAATCGTAGAGGGGGAATGAGTGTTTCAGGTTCGAGAGGAAAACTGGTGAAGGAGCATCTCTAAAACAACAAAAAGGGGTATAGTAAAAGAGAGGGGGCTAGGTAAGACGGGCCGAAGAAAGAGGGTAACACTGGTACGTAGTACACTGTGCCATAGGTCGCCCCCGACTGAGAAAAAATCACTCATCAGTCTTTGGTCTCTCTCTCAACGGACGCGATCTCGAAGAGAAAAAGAAAAGGAGTCTGTACTTAAGAAAGGAGGGGTCCTGCTGGAAAAACAAAAAAAAAAAAAAAACTATATCATCTGTCTGCCTTCTCTATCTTTATCCTGACGCATCAGGCGACAAGTGAGAAGTGGGAGGTGAGGGGGGATGGTGAGTGGAAGGGGGGAAGTTGAGAGGTGTGCTTGATAAGTAGGCTAGTGTATGAGGGGAGGTGAGTAGGCGGTGGACGGGGTAGCAGGGTGGTTCTCCTCACTAGACTCCGGGGTTTCTGGGTTTGGTGGAGGTTAAGGATGTTTGGGAGGTGGAATGGTAGTTGGGACTTGCGGGGGTTGTGGGAAGGGCCTAGGAATAGAGAGGTTGGGCATGAGGGTGGGGTTAAATGGGGGAGATGAGATGTGGGGTTATTTGGTGAGGGGGGGGAGGGTGGATGGGGGGGAGGGGTGAGCGGAAAGAGATTGAATGCGATGGAATAATGCAGGGGATGGAGGGTTAGAGGACGCGAGAGTAGGTGGGGAAGTGTGTGGGGGGGGAACGTGGGGCGGACGGGGGGTAGTGGGAGGTATGGGGGTGTGGTAGGGTGGTGGGTGGAGAGGAACGGTGGGAGAAAAGGGTTGGTCTTTTGGATGGGGGGGAGGGGGAGAGGATGGGAGATCGGTTATGAGGGTGGCGAGACGCGGGAGTGAGGGTTGGGGTGGGTGAGAGGGGAGGTGGGTGGGGGTGGGTAGGGATAGTACATGTGTGGAGGAGGTGGGGTAAAGGGTGGGGGTAGATTGAGGTGAGGGAGGGAAAAGTGGAGTGAGGTGTTTAGGAGCGAGAAAGAAGATGGAGTATGGTGAATGTGTGTAGACGTCTGGGGGTGCGTGGCAGTTATTGGGAGGACGGTGGGAGCATGGTGGAGGGATCTGAAACAAAGGTGAAAAAGCGCGGTGTAGAGGCAGGGTGGGGATAGGGGGTAGGGCGTGGGAAAAAGGGGGGGGTGGGGGGACTTAGGGAAGGGTTGTGGGTGGAGTGGTGAGTAGGGAAGGGGGGGAGAAACATGAGGGAAAGGAGATGGGAAAATAGGCGATGTCAGGGGAGGGGGGAGGTTGGGGATAGGTATGGAGAATCGAAGAGTGGTGTTGGCTGGGGGGAGAAGGTGTATGTGGGTGGGATGATGTAGGGTTGGGCGGGGGATGGGAGTAGGGGGTGCGGATGGGATAGGATGGGATGTGGTAGGGAGTGGTGTAAGCCTGTAGGATAGGGGGAGGATAGTAGGGAAACGGCGGTTAAGAGGGGGAGGAGACGGGGGGTCGGGGGTAGGTAAGAGGAGGATGAGGGTGATGGCAGGGAGTAAGAGGGGGAGGAGGGGTGAAAGAGGCGGCGGTGGGTGAGAGGGGGAGGGTGGGGGTTAACGCGGACTGTAGAGGAGGAGGCTTATTGGGAACAGAGAAAAGTGGGAAATGGGTAACTAGAAAAGGGGGGGGGGATGAGGGGGGATGGGAGGAGGGGGAGTTTGAGGGGAGGAGGGGATATTAAGTGGGGCAGGGAAGGGGAAGGAGAGGGCTGAGTATAAGCTATGGTGGGTTTGGTATGGGGGGGGTCGAAGGTGAAGCGGGGGGGAGAGGGGAAGGGCTTGTAGAGGATGGAGGGAGGGGGAATTGGGGGGTGACGCGGTGGGGTTCGGGTGGGGAAGAAATGAATAAAGGGAAGAGAAATGAGTGTAGGAGGGATAGGTTTGGGGAGGGTTAATGCTTGGAGGGTAGTGGACGTAAAGGGAATGGAGATGTAGGGGGGGGGGGATGGGGCGAAAGTTGAAGGGTAAGGTGGGGGGCGATAAGGAGGACGAAAGATTGGCGTGGGGTTGGGGCGGGGGGGGAGTAGAGTGGGTGCGGGGTTGGCGGGGGGGTGGGAGAGTGTAGGGGTAGGAGAGTAAGGTATAGATTCGGAAGGGGGGGATGGGAAGAGATACTCAACGTCATGTTCTTACAAGAAACGCGTTTTCAGTTAACGCTTGGGCACGGGAGGGGAGTAAAATCGAAGCTCTAATTTAACTGAATTTTATTTTGTGATGGTGGCATGATTTTATCAGAATTGAGAAACTAATAAATTTGTTGAAAGAAGAAAGTATACAGTCAAATCCTTATACAAAGGGTAATGACTGACAAAGGTCAAAGGATAATATAGGGGGAGAAGGAATGATTTCGTTGAACACAAGAGGGTGGTAAATATGTGTCATTCTATTGTAAGAAGGTTCCGGGCTGCTGCGTGTAGTTTTGGAAAACGTAACTGTGACTTTTTCAAAAAAGATGCTAGAACATATGAGGCCAGGGAACGAAACTATAAAGGAAAGTTAGTGAAGGGAGAATCACGGAACGGAAGGGACTCCCATTCATGGAAAAAACAGTGTTAAAAAAAGAAAAAAGAGATTAATTATTACATCGCCGACTAAAAATCTAAGCAGAGATGTCAATCACGGGATTTTGGTGTACGATAAGATAATCGACCTGATAGCTTCGGTGTAAATGGCCGTAGCAGCGATCTTGGGTTGGAAAACCGGGGACAGGAAGTAAAGGTCCCAGTGCGTATAAAGAAAAGCCGAACGTTGAAAAAAAAAAAACTGAAGCGCAGGGATTAGCGAAAAATGGGAATGTGAATCGGGGGGGGGGAGACAACAATCGCTTATTTAATATCGTACAATCAAAGTAGTAAACGAAAAAAATAGTTTACGGCGGGGCTGAAATAAAAGTACCTTTTAAGAATGGGAGGAAAAAGACCCAGGCGTGAATCGGGAAACTTGGTTTAAATGGTGGTCTGCAAAAAACGAATCGAGAAGGAAGATAATCGCAACTTCAGATGTAAAAAGGACTCCTAGAATTGGGATTGGGGGGTGTTGGGTTAAGAAAATGCACATAAAAAGGGGGGGACTTAGGGAAGGGATGATAGGGAAGGGTTGGGCAATAGAAAGGGGTATTTTACGAGGGTGAAGAAGGAGGGGGAACGTATTTATTAGAGTGCTTTTAAGAAGGTCTGGTGGGGTGTTTTTAAAGAAAAAAGGAATGAGTAAATGAATTAGGAAAGGTGCATTTGGGGGGTACTTGAAACATGAGGTTGATGAAGTGGAAAAAAAAGGGGTTTAAGGAAAGATTGGGGAGGAGAGGTAATAAAAGCTCATTTTTTTTTGAGGGTGTGGTAAGGTTATGGCTGGTCTGAGAAAATAAGGGGGGGGGGAGAGCTAGAAAGGGTTAAAAGGGGGGTGGTAAGTACCGAATTTTTAAAACGAAAAGGACTGGGGGCATCGCGGGTTGATGAAAGAGGGAAACTCATTGGGCGGATGGGAAAGGTGTTAAGTTAGTGAGACCAGGGGAGAATAAGGGACAGAAGAATACCAGAAGGCACGTATGAGGGGGGGGGGGGAGATGTCATGGTTCATTTACACGTTTTAGAAGCAGAAAAAAGGATCAGCATTGAAAAGGAAAAAGGAAAGTTTATAAAAAAAGGAAAGTACGCCTTCAGAATTTCAAGGCTGGAGG
>Ga0179591_1359163_pt1 | contig 15312 bp, 14 predicted proteins | sample CZOMad2_1_08_16f_FD_182891 | JGI IMG/M metagenome (GOLD analysis project Ga0179591, IMG submission 182891) | Vadose zone soil fungal communities from Angelo Coast Range Reserve, California, USA - CZOMad2_1_08_16fungal (PacBio error correction) | ecosystem: Environmental > Terrestrial > Soil >...
CACAGCGAGCCGAGTTCGGGGAGAAATGAGAATCTGGAGAGAGGCAATCATTCTGCGATCGCTCAGAAAAGCTTAAGAGAGGGCGGAAGAGCGAACTGGAGGGGAGTACAAATAAGAAAATGCTTTCAAGAACTGAAGTAAAATGAGGGTCAGAAAACCTTCTAACGCTTCCTAAGGAAGAAACTCAAGTAAAGGAAAATGGAACTCAATCAAACTAAGGGGGAGAATCAAAAAAAGAGCCGTCTAAAAAGAACCCTCTTTTATGGGGACAGGAATATCCCTAGGGAGTTCCTGGGCCATGCACTCCAGCCCTGTCAAAAAATTGGGGTTCATGAGAGCTGAGAGAGCGGGGATGAGGGGCAGTAGCTACTCTCGAGAATGGTTACCTTCAGCCGTCGCGGACATTCTTCCTTGAGGGAACGACTGCTCTAGTAAGATCTGACGGGGAAAAAGGTCCTTCAATTGGTAAGTCAATGGACAGTCAAACCTGTCAACAAGCCGTAAAAAGACGCGGTGAATACATGGGCAGAAAGAGGGAATACAGTAACTGCAAAGAATGGGGGCTAGGAAGCGCCGCGAGATTGCCTAACAAAGACTCAGGGGTCGAACCTGGTATATTCTTTCAGCAAACCACAAAAAAAGGAAAAAGCTGAAGACAACGATCTAGGGTTTTGTTTGACCACAAAGCGTGGTAGGGGGGGGGTTGTTAGACGAACTGGAATGGGTTCGTCTGTCGCGAGAAGGCAAGAGTTCGAGTGATTCAGGCGCATGAGGGCGAAGTGAAGGGAAAACCCAGGGGGATTGAGTTTATCCCTGCGGGGAGGATGGGCTGAGGGTTTCTCACAAAACGATCTACAGAGTTCGGTCAAAGTCACAGGAAAAAAGGGAAAAATTCCCTTTGGCTGACAAGTTAAAGATTATCAAAAAAGTAGGCATTGAGCTAGCAACAAGAAAGGCCGAAAGGGGGGGAAATAGGGGGGGCTCAGGCGCGAACGAAAAGCAGGACATTCAACTGCAATTGGGAGCCGCTTAGGGGGCCGGGAAGAGAAAAAACGAAAGAATTAAGAGGAATCACTTGGAGAGCTTTACAGGGGGGATTGTGCAAGGGGAAGGGAAATGATGCAATCTCGGGGTTAAGGGCATAAGAAAAAAGGGCACAAACTATCTAAAGAGGGAAGAGGGGTTGGAGTTTAAGTCGAGGCTAGCACGGGGGAGTGCCCTGAAGGGGGTAGAGCTCACCTTTGTGCGCGGATCCTCAAGATCCAACGGGCGGGACCCACAACGTCAAAACTGGTGGCAAACTGTTCAAGCGTCCGCAATTTGGCAGACAGGGGAAAGTTGGTCCGTTTGGGATAACAACTCAAATAGCCAGAGGAAAAAGAATGTTCGCGTTAATCTCAACGCCGGGGGATTGGGAGGTTTAAAGTAGCCCGCGAAGAGAAATCTCACGTACAGTTGGTTTCTGCACAGCTGGAAGGGTGATCAAAAAGAATTGATCACGGGGAAAGACAAGCACAAAGGTTTGCGACAAAAAAATGAGAAAGCACGCTTTATGATAGCAGTTTGACTCGGGCGGCGGGACGGTCTGGTGGGGGGGGAAAAGCGACAAATAGCGCGCCTCATCACATCGGGCGGTAGGGAGGCCTTGGGTCAGAAATCAGCCCAAATCGAAAAGTTGTACGAAGCCGGAAAGTTGACGGAAGCGGGACGCTAGGGGGGAAAGGTTAGGACTTCGTGCGTGCGGGGGGCTAGATTAGGGGAGGGGTGTAAAAAATAAAGGGGTCCATTCGGAAAAGTTCTCAGGTCCTAACGACCTGTGACGGCGACAAGATAGTACGGAGCATGCAGGCAAAAGCTCGGGATGCGCCAACAGGGGGGAAAGGGACTAATAAAAAAAAGAGGGAGGACCATTCCAGGTTGGCAGAGAGCAAATGCTCCAAGCTTCAGCGCCAAGGGAAGAACGAGGAAAGTTGAACGTAAAGGATGGCGCAGGCCAAAAACCATATTAGAGGCGCTCTTTATTAGAAGGCACGGGTTCAGGACTTGAAAGGATTTTGTGCACAAACGTCCATCAGAACCAGGAGGCGGTCTAAAAAAGAGAGAGCAGCGGCGAATAAACCAGCGACGAGACCTAAAAAGAATTTCAGCTGGTAAAGCGTATGAGGAGGAAGGAAGCATGGAGAATCCTCGCCAGAGAAGAGATTGCTAACAAAGTCTCAGCCACCCCGGGAAGCACTCTTGGTTCATTAAGGAGGGAGGGTTAGAATTCAAGAAGCATAGGTCCAAACTCATCCGAGAAAGAAAAAAAATAATCGCGAGAGCAAACTTAAAAAAACACCAGGAAAGGTAGTTAAGATCGGTCGCCATATGTAAACGAGTGAAAAAATCGAGGAAGAGGTAAAAATAACATTACACTCAAAAAAAACCAGAGAAGGCCCTGAAAAGTGGAACGGACATTCGCCTAAGGCTAAGAAGAAATCGAAAAACAAAACGAATCCGACGAAGCAAGAGGGTCCAAGAGGAGAGACCCCGTGCAAAATTAAAGTATGGAAATGATCACTCGAATAATGAGAAAGAATAGGAAAGAAAGGGTTTTGAGACAAACGCATCTGATATCCCGGAAGGCAGAAGAATCAGCCTGGAAGGGAGAGGATCATTATTAAGAGCAGACGAATAAATCATGGTCGACTCAAAAAGTTCGGAGGATAAGATACCGCTTGAGGGAGATCTTGCAAGCTAATTCGGAAGAGATGCTGCGTACACAGGAGAGGGGAGTCATGCTCAGGAGAGTAGAGGCAAAGTCAAAACCTTCCAAAAGAAGGAGAAAGCGAGGTCAGTAATTTGCGAGGGAAACTGCAGGTTAAAAGTAGGGGGACGGCACCGAAAGGGAAGGGGGATTTCGAGTGAGACAAGGAGAGTAGTCCGTTTTTTTGTTGGGTTTCCTGAGAGCAGCGGCCTGAGGAAAGAACGTTCCAGGCAAACTTGTCTAGGGGGGCGTTAATAGGGTGGGGAGTGTAATTAAGGGGGGGGGAGGGGGTACGGGAAAATGAAGGGAAATAGGAGACCGACACAAAAGGTCGAAGAAAAAAGGGGATTTTCTTACTCTACGAGGTGAGCCGGAAGACAAAAAAAGTTTAGAAGATGGCTTTACTGTAAAAACAAAAAGCAAAAATCAAGAAAACGGCTGGGGCGGTGGGGGGAGCGACATAAGCTAGATCTGCGACAAGGCCAAAGTTCAAACCTGAGCAAGGAAGGGAGACTACACAAAGTCGGAAGTCTTAAAGGGGGTTCTATTGAACCGCTTCAGGTTGGGACAGCTCGTGCGAAGGGGGCGTTGATTGTTGGCAAAAAATGGTGAAAACTTCACGTGCCTTCAAATAAAAAAAAGGAGGGACTTGAGGCCTGCACTTGATAAAAAAGGAAACGCTCAGACAACGTTGGGGGTCAACGATGGACGACTGCGGCTGGGGCAGCGAGACAGAAAAAAAAGAGGTGAGAATCATGCACTTAAGAAAGATCCATTCTTGAGGGGGGAGGAGGGAGAGAAATTTCGCAGACCGGACGGAGGGAAAGAGAAAGACAAATTCGTTAAAGGGAAACCAAAACGAACGAATTTCTGTTGAAAAAAGGGACCGCCATAGAGCTCGGGGGCAATAACAGAAGCGTAACTAAAGGAAGGTTAGGAAGCGGCCTTCTCTGTCAAATTTGAGGAGCACGAAAAGTTCAAGTCAACTTTGTGGTGTGAAAAGGCAAGACTCAAACTGTGAAAAAAGTCGGCGATGGGACCGAAGAGTTTGTCGAGCATTAGGGAAAACCGGCGGGTCCTTGAGAATTGGGGGTAAAGTCACGCTAGCTTTGGACTCCATATTTCACTCAATTGAGAGACAAGGGGAGACAAACCGAATGCCGCGTGCTGAGCAAGCGCTTCATGTGGTGTTCACCAAAGAACGCAGGAACCCGGGAAAACAGTCCGGCGAGGGTAAATAGCGCAAAAGGCAATCAGCTAACCGCACTTAAACGCTGTTGACAAAAAATATGCGCGTGTAGGTGGGGAAAGAGGGACCTGCCCTAGGTTTCATGCCGGTGCGGAAGTTGAAGAATGTACACAACAGTTCAGGTGGTCCAACAGGGTTCCCGCCGTTTTAATGGAGGGGATCGAGGAAGCCAGGTTTGAAGCAACAACGCGTAACTTCGCAGCATGAAACAGACAAAGAGGCCTACGGTTGGAGGAAAACCCGCCGCTATAGGAAGGGGGGTTTCAGATTCAGAATGGCAAAAAAATCATTCGGAAAACCTCCAAGGGGCCATGGAATTGCGCCACGTGCAGTGAAGGGCTCTAAAGGACGGACCTATTATGCCAAGCTTGCGCGGCCAATGGGGGGGTGTATTGGTTGAAACTGCGAACTAGAAGGGGTTGGCAAATTGGCCAATTCGAATCAGCGAAAGAAGAAAGAGAAATGACTAAAGATAATTCTTTAGGGGCATGGGGAGGAAGAGTCCGAGATTGAAAGGAAATAGTGCGAAGTTCTTTGGAAAAAAACCTCGGGGGGAGGAAAGTCGTCCAAGCGTGAATCCCTTAATGAAAACGGGACTTCTTCATGAATCTCGAGGGGTGCGAACGTCTCAAGGTGTTTCACCTCAGGGAAGAAAACATCTCAACATGGTTTCTTCTCAAAAACCTGTGCTAGGTGAAAGCATCCTATCGGTGCTCAGCAATTTGGCGACTTGGGTGTTGTGCGGGCGCGTAAAAAGAACTTGGAGGGGCGCTCGGAAGGAAATTGTCCGCGAGCAACGGGCTAGGCTCGTCTAGAGATGGGGATTACCAAAAACATCCCGTAAAGGTATTCAATAAAGAGCAAAGGATTTAGGGATTCCGGCGGGGACTGGATCCGGGAATAGGGGGGAAGCAAACGTAGCCGAGGAATGCGGGACATACTTAGGAACCAGGTATCCGGTTCTCTTAAGCACCACGTTAAATCTGCGAAGACTGTACGCAAATGAGGTTAAGAGTGACATAGGGATTGGGGGAAGGAGATGGTGAAGGAAGAAAAGAACGTGAGGTGCCGCTGGGGTGACCAGCTTCTGTTCAAAAATAAAGGGGAGGGTTGCCGCAGCTCATTCAAGGGCAATGAACTCCAGAGACGTCAGTGGGGAAGCCAGTTGGAGGGGGTGTCGAGGGGACACCTTTGATCGGGGAAAAAAAAGAAAGCGCGCTCAGCACCCGCTTTCATCCCTAAAAAAGAATGATCGCCAGCACCTCAGAAGAATTACGCGGGAGAACCGGAAAAGACGCCCTGCTCCTATCGAGAAAAAAAAACGGATTGAGGTAAAAGAAGATGTAGCAGGAAAGAATTTTCACAGGAGACCGAGAGAAGTCTCGGAAAGCAGCGGGGGTCGGCTCCGAAAAGAGAGTAAGAGCACTAGAAAGCAGAGGAAACTTGAACAAACGCTAAAAGAACAAAAACTTAGGGGAAAGGCCAACGAAGAGGCAAGGAGATTCAAGCAGCGGGGGAAAGAAGGATGAGAAAAAGCGGGCTGCCATACGGGTGGCAAGTGACTCATACCTACAGTGTAAGGCCCCACCTAGATAAACCTCCTAAAAACACTCCCCAGGGGACGGATCCTGGAGTGTCAATTACAAATAGGGACCTGACTAGAATCGGCCGAGGTGAAGAATCAAATCGAGGAAGGACGTAGGTAGGATTCCCGACGTGAAACAGACGGACCAATGAAAAGGCCGCGAAAACATCAACGAATGGGGTGGGCACGCCGCCTGCGGGAAATTGGAAGAACAGGCAAAAAGACGACCGTGAACGCAAAGCGAGAACGAACGCGCTTCGGAGCCAAAGTGGCGCAGAGATGGAGCGAGCGGAGACTTGCGACTTGGGCTAAAAAAATCAAAAAAAAGGATCAGCAAAGGAGGATCGTCCGCTTGAAACGCGCAAAAGCTGGGGGGGTGTGTGTAAAAAAAGAAGGGTGAAAATTCGTTTGGGAAAAAAAGGTGAGGTAATCTCTGACAGTTGGGATAGCACCATGCAGACAAGAACGCCTGGGTGATCAGTGGGTGGGGGAGTAAGAGGCGGGTCAGGGAAGAATTTGGGAAAAAAATATATACCGAAAGTTAACAGCTCGCGAACGGTGGATGGACCATGAACTTCCTTGGCCAGAATTTGGGGCGGGGGCAGAATTATCGATAAGGAAACGGAAAAAAGGCAGAAGGAGTCGCGTTGCGCAGCGGTCGAGGAACAGAAGGGGTCTCATTGAAAAAAACATCAATGGGACAGCTTTCGCCCAGGACGACGGATGGCTCGGAAAAAGCACGAGGCAATGCTTTTATTGGGGGTGCAGGAGCTGGCCTCTTCTGCATCGAGAAAAAGAAAATCGGTAACCAACGAAATGAGCTGACGTGGGGGTGGGGGACCGCCCAGAGTTTAAGTATCCAGAAAAGGGAGGTGAATCAATAAAAAGTTCGGACCTCACGCAGTTGGAGCTATAACTGTGGGTCTCAAAGGAATCAATAGAAATAAAAGACGATCATAAAGGGTGAACTCTTGAGTGGGCAAAAAAGAAAAGAACTTCGCCAATTGGCAAAAGGGGTGGAGGGTCGGGGGAAGCTTTGACTAAAAATCAAAAAGAGAAAACTCGCAAAGAATGGGCAACGAGGAATCGGGAAAACGGCTTGCGTGAGCTGGCTGGGATGTGGGGCGCAGATTGAAGAAAGGCTCTGAAGAGGGTTGGGGGGTCTCAAGGAGAATGGACTTACCAAAGGGAAACAGGAGGAAGAAGATCGTACTCTCAAAAATGGAACAAAGGTTGTGGAGGCGGGCACTGCTCCACGCATTATTTGTAAAATTGGGGAAAGAAAGAGGGTGGCTGATAAAAATAGGTCAATATCTGCCCATCGAACAAAAAAGTGGGTCACGTCCAAGAAAACAATCGGCGTAGAGGTTTGAAAATCGGCAGCCAAGTGGGGTCAGGGGAGCGACAATGGACGCTAAGAAGGGAGGGCTTGAAGAAAATGAAAAGTTAGGAGGTCTAAATCGGGGAAATGCGGGGAAAAAAGTCAAAGAGTTCAAAAGCAGGGATTAAAAGGCGACGGAGGCCTAAAAGGGGCGGCGACTGAGGTAGGTAACGAAAAAAGAGGAAAGGGTTCTCTGCTCAATGCGGAGGCTTCCAGAATTCGGAGAAAACTGCTTGAACTCGCTGCAGCGAGAGTCAAGCGGCCAAACTGGGGAAAGGAGAAGACGGAAGAGGGCTCAGGGTAAGAAGGAAAAAGCTCTGCTCTTTATTAGTGGAAGCTGAGACGGGTTGGGGACAAACTCAACGTCATCAAAAAAAGGAAGCGTCCGCAAACTAAACTCGGTTGAAGGACAAGGAAACGAATAGCCTCCCGAGGGGCAAAAGGTGAGAGCTTCGCTGTTTCAGGAGGAACGTAAAAAAGTTCGGAAAAGATCTATAGAAAAAGCCACGTAGCGCACAGCACAGCAGGCGGGATCAAAGGGATTTGAAGACAAGCCCGCGAGGGTCCCTCAGGATGTAAGCACAAAAACATCCCCCACCGGGAAAGAGTTCCGGTAGAAGATCTTCACGTCATGAAAAAGATAAAAGAGAGGGGAAAAGACAACTGACAACAAACTAACCAAAAGGGAAAACTGAAGGGTTTGAAAAAAAAAAACCCCCAAACAACCCCCCCCATGGGGGGGACAAAGGAAATTTAAAGTACTGGGAAAAAAAAAGAAACAAAACGGAACTAACCCGATGCCAAAAAAAAGCTTCTCGATCCAAAATCATCGAACCCTGGGCGGGGGAACACAGACGAGAAAATAAAGTCTTAGAAAAAAGACTCATTGAGAATTCGACGAGGGGTAGGAAGGGGGGGCTTTACTACGATATCACCTTCTTTAGAGCCTCAGAGAAAAAGGTACGCAGTCAGCTATATGCATAGCAAAAGAAGCGACCGGGGGGGAAGGGGACTCTCAACACAACAATCAAAGAAGGAGGGAAAATAAAAATGCATTTTGAGAGGCAAAGTCTTGCCATGACTCATGATAGTAGCTGTCCACATGGGATCGAGGCTGCCCTCGGGAGAATTGAGGACAAGTAAAATGGAGGCGTCAAATAGAGGTTCGAATGATTTTGAATTTTCGAAGACGGGGCGGAACAAAGGTGAGATGATTCCTGGGGGGATTTCGAGATTGGGGGAAAAAGAAAACTCGGGGCAGTCGGATCTTGGGGGTTGAGAGGGGGGGGGTTGAATAGAAGGAGAGGAGAGAATTGAAGTTCCGGCAAAAAGGGTCTCTTGGGCTACTTCTGGTTGGGGGGGAAAGGGGCATTAGATGCGTGCGCGGGTGGAAAACGTCGGAGATGCTGGCGCGCGTAAGAGGAAAGAAACGCAGTGGTATGGGCCTAGACGAGGATGTCCGTACAGACGTGGAAAAAGAAAGGCTGAAAAAAACCAGAAAACAAGGAAGTAGGGAACAAGCGCGCTGTCGGGGTTCGGCGACGTACGGAGAGAGTTAGCATGACGCTGCCGCCTATCAGACTGTGCAAGAAAGGAAACTGGCAACACCCTTGAGATAAAAAGGAGGGGAGGGGGGGTTCCATTTCAGAAAGGACGAGCGTTGGCGAGCTGACAAGGGGGCGATGACGTGAGTTTGACATCAAAACGGGGCTATGGGGAAAAAAAAAGGGGCCCACTAAAAGAGAAGCTAATCTGCTTGGGCGCAGAAGCAGCAGCTTGAGACGTCACTTTACGATAATCAAGTCAAAGAAGCGTAAAGAAAGAAGAGGGTCAGCGAGGGAAAGGGAAAGATTTCGCCAGCAAACGCGGAGGGGGGCAAGTTCCGCGAGCTCACTAAAAAGACCTTTAGAAGGCGGAAAGTGCGCGTCGAGAGGAGGGGCCGCGTCACAGGGAGGGGACGCAAGAAGCGGAATTTCATCGCTAACTAGAACGGGAGTGCCGAAAGGGGCGACGGTGCATGTCTCATATCCAGAAGCGTAAAGAAGATTCTCAAACACCTGCTGTCGATTGGGGAACACCGGGAAATTGAGGGGTGTGGCGGCGGGGAAAAAGGGAACGACCTTTGAGGATGAGGACGCGAAGCAGCGGGGGGGTCGAAACGCGTTGCCCAATTCGCAGTGGTAACTGGAAAAATCTGCTAGCCGAGGTTTCGACTCCGGGGATCTGAGAAGAAAAGGGGGCCTTTGCCTGGCGCTAGGGGATATGCCGTCAGGGGTTCAACAGATACGCATCCAAAAAAGAAGTCGAGCGTTTGAGTCTAGAAAAAAAACAGACAACATCGAAACAGCACCTGATTTGGAGGGGTCGAAAATGTGCGGCGCGTATATTAGGGTGCGGGGAGGAACAATGTGGCAAAGGGGTTGGAAGAAAAAAGGGGCAGGGTAATGTAGGTGCCCGCAGGTGAAAATTTGCGATATCGTCGTCCTGGGATAGGATGATTTGGAGCGCCCTCCTGGCTAGCGGGATCTGTAATGCTCGAAGGGAAGACCGCATATCCGCGGGAGGACGCTTGGTTCAAAAAAATCGCGATGCTTGAAGCCCTTCTTATGCAAAAAGGCGATGGGGCCTCAAAGCCTGGGCATCATCACTAAAAAAATTAAGAATTGACCACTTAGGAAACCTAGCCATCTGGGGAATATTCGTCCTCAAGGGGCAAATGGCTGTTGCAGTTGAAGGGGGGGGGGCACGGAAAAAGGGAACGCAAGGTTCACCTGCTCCATTCTAGAAGTCGGGAGGAGAAACTAAAGATAAATGCACTAGGGTAGAAAAATGGGTAAGGTGGGGCATGTGCCTGTTGGAGGGAAATCGATAGGCGAAACGGAAATTATCAAACGCGGCGAAAGCTCCTTGAAAAAAAAACGCACTTTCCACTAAAAAGGGTCGTTCTTCATGGAAGGGAGGATCGTAATGTGTGCGCCGAATCAACCGCCGAGATATGAACATCGCGCAACAGAGAGATGCGTAGACTAAAAGCCACGCAGCGTGTCAAACGCTCCGAGAGGGGAAAAGCAAGGGACCGTCGGTTGGGAGGCGCATCGCCAGAATATCCAGGGTATGACGGAATGTTCCCCGGTCCACTTCTCGGAAGACGGCGCATGGGCCGCTCGCTTGGCTTTCTAAAAAAGTCCATGACGATGCCCCATGTCAACAAGAGAGAGGAAGGGGCGTTTAAGACGGAAGGGGAAAGGATCTGGACCTTACGTAAAACCAGGTACTGGCGCAGTCGAAGCAAATCCGGTTCAAGAAAGTTGGTACGTTTGAAGGGGAGCGAAGAATGATTGACACCTGGTAAAGTGAGGGAAGAAAACTCAGGTAGGGATCGGGGAAGTAGGAAAGACTGATGAGTGGGTGGAGACTCTTGCTGTAACAGTTCCAAAGAGGGGAGTTCAAGAGAGGAACCGACATAGGCACTCTTCAAACAAAGCAGATTCTCTGGAAACCGGCAAGTGCGCTCGGCAATTGGACTTGGGGGGAAAAAGAGGAGGTGCCCAGAGGAGGCGCGCCCTTTGACTCGGTTCAAAAAGTGAGCAAGAGCTAAAAGAGCCGAACCAGGCCCGGAGAAGCCTATTCGCCGCTACCTAAAGAAAAGGAAAGAGTCTAAACTCTCTGAATACTGCTACGATAAAGATCACCAAACCCCGGTGGGATTTGGGGGAAAATATAAATTAGCTAGAAAGAGGACTATTTAAAGGGGAAAACACTTCTTCTTATGCGCGGTAATCGAAAAAGAGAAACGGTCTGGGCAAAAGAGGCAAGAGTAATAAAAGTCGGGCATGGGGATCAAAGTTCTGCAAAAAAAACAGCTGTCTGCAATGTAAAGAATTGCCGGCGCAGATGCCAGATACAGTCGGAGAAACGCAGGTGTAAGGGAGCAGATCGAAACAAAAAAGGTGGGCACGCAGGAACCCGGGGGAAGGCACCCCGAAAAAAAAAGAGCTGTATGGCTGAGGAAATAGGAGTAACGTCATGGGCGAAGCACGAAAGGACCGGAGAATCGAGACAAGGGGAGGTCAACGTGTCTGTGAACATTACTACTTGGGGAAGGACTTTGACGGTCCATCGGTAAGAGAAAGGGACCGTCACGACGGCCATCCGGGGTCAACAGTCCGCTATCTTGAAGGGAAAAAAAAACAAAGTTAACGTTACCTAAAAACGAAAATCGAGAATAGCGAGAGCAAGTTGAAAAAACCCAAAAGTATTAGCGTCATAAAGAATTGGGGATATTCTGGCGTCTCAAAAAGAAAAAAAAACTTACGGAATTTTACACTATCGGTGGGTAGCAATCTGCTCTGGGTTGGCTGGTCGCAGGGGGTGCGCGTAACGCAGAGTGGGTCTTAGTCAAGACGGCACCCGCAGTGAACCCGTGGATGGAGAACCAGGATGGAATCGGAAATGTACTGTGAAAAGGGGAGGGCGTATCAAATCCGCTTTCAAAAAAGAAAGAAGACTAGGAATTCCACAAGGCCAGGACTTGAACCGGCTTCACATTGGAAAAGGGCGGTTATCAGTCATTAGTCAGAGCACCGAAGCCGCAGATCGAATTGGGGGGGGGGCCGAAAGGGGGAGCTCGCGACACCAGGGCAGAAAAAAAAGGGCAACCAATCAAAACAGAAACATCTTGCGGCCGAATCTAAACGAAAAAAAGGGATAAAACAAAAGTTCCTCAAAGAGCTGAGTGCTGTAGGGAGAGAGGAGGCGAGAGGTAGACATAAGAAGAGTGCCAAACTGAGCATAAGCACTGAGGTTTACCGGAAGGAAAAAGAGGCGAATGAGTCATGGGGGGGGCTACCGGGTTAAGATTTCGCCCTTGGGGAAGTGATCAAAGTCAAGAGACAAAAAGTAACACAGGCGAAAGAAAGTGCAAACTTCGTGGGGAAAAAATAGATGGGACCCAATGTCAGTAAAACGAAAAATATGAAAGCAACACACGAAAGCCAAAGGCAAATTTCGAAAAGAGGTGAAGGGGGGGAAAGGGTTGAGAGCCGGTCAAGAGCGAACAAAGATCTACATGACGGTTGGTGGGGAATGGAAGGGGGCGTGAGAGGTTTGGAAACCATTATGGGAAACGAGCAACGAAGGCCACAGGTTGTAGTGAGAAGTTTCTACTCACCCATGCTGAGGAAGGGAGGGGGAATCAATACTGGGTCTAACCAGGCTGACCTCCGAACTGCTAAAAAAAAAGACAATCGCCGACAACAAGGCGTATCGAAAGTGACGGTTTCACGAAATCGACAAGAATGAAGCGAAAAGGGGGGGACGGGCTGGAGGGAATCTGGGGGGGGGGGGAGAAAGGACTGATTGACTCTTTCTGTACACTCCCTGAAGCGGTGGGCGTTGCAAAATCCAAAAATTCGTGCTAGAGGAAAGGAACTTGGAAAGGCATGTGAGGAGACGAAGAGAGGGGTAAAAAAACCAAAAGCGCAGTCAGTCCTTCTCGATTAATGCTCAAGCACTCTCGATAGGGGCTTCATTTCGGCCCGTACCGATGGGAAACTTCTTGTGTAGACTGGCAAAAGCGCTCGAGGGGAAAAGGGGCATCTCAAAAAATGGGGGATCTATGCGCTAATTGAGGGGAGCAGCGTATTGGGTGAACCAATCAGATTAGCTAGCGAGGACTGACCCGTTTAATGTCTCTGGGGCATGTGACCAACCAACAGTCATATTAAAAACAGGACTGAAAAACCTACGCTCCGGGAGGAAACTGGATAAAACCGAGACGAGGGACCCGTTTTGGGGGGGGCCGTTAATTGGGGCAGAGCCGTTGTGAGGTGGGGGCGGGGAGGGAAAGAGAAATCAGCAGGGAACAATCCAAAGAAGAACTTGGATTCATTCAGAAGGGTTGTGGGATAACGGCAATCCCAATTTGTCAACGAACGCTTAGACGGCTAACCGAGAGATAAAGGAAGCCCACACGTCGTATGAAGAATTCACGGACGCCTATCTTCACTAAAGAGGGGAAAGAAAAGCCTTACTACAAAAAACGAATTCCTACCAAGAAAGGGAGAAAGTGCCGGACCGGATTTCTAGAAAAACACCAAAAAGCGAAACCCGGAACTACGCCGATCCGTCAGGAAAAAAACTACAATCTGAGGGGGGAGAAGGAAAGACGTGGCAATTCACAAAGTAAATGGGAAAAAGAGCTATTGAAAGATTACAAAGAGGGAGGGGGAGGAAGTTTTGGCTCCAAGAAGAACCCATCGAGATACCCGGCTGTAGCCGGGAGAATCGCAACATGGACCGCACACGTCTGGGAAACTGGGCATCCTTCAAAAAGGGAGAAATAAGCGAAAAAAAACAAACAACTGATTATAGAAAGAGGAAAACATTACTGGAAGTCAAAGGGATCAGGGTCTTTGCGAAAATGATATAAGGGCTGCGCAGTCGTTCAGAAAAAAAGGTCAGCAAAAACAAAAGGGAGGAGAATTCCTCATAAATAGGAGGGAAGAGCAATAAAATATGGTCAAGGGGAGGACTTTCAGGGGGATCCCTCGAAGGGGGGGCTCACGTTTCTATTAATTGGAGGAGGGGACTCGTTTAGGTCGGGTCGGCAAAGGGGTTTCGATGGGGGGTCATATAGTTCAGCGTAAAGAACGTCCTTGTCAGAAACAGGAAAATCGTTGTGGCGAGTCTTGTTGAGTGTATGTTCTGAGCGGTCTCTATTTAAAAGAATGAAGAATGCGCGCCCGAGAGAAAGCGAACGTGGGGGGATGGGTTAGAAGTGAAAGCCGTCTGGAAGGGGACAACCTCTGCTTGGAGGAAAGGAAAAAAACACTCCGAATAACCAAACGGAGGCTTTGGCATTTGGGGGGGTAACAAATCGAATCGTTCTAATCACAATTAGGGAAGGCCCTCAATAGGTGAGAGAAGATCTAAAGCGGAAAAAAAGGGCAGTAATTGTTTTAACAAGGGAACAAACGCGGGGGCGAAAAATTTGGCGACAGGAGTTCGTAGAGGGAGGTGCAAAAAGCCGTTGAGGGAGAAGACTTTGCTGCACTAATAGAAGAGAAGCGTATTGCCTTCCCCGGAAACAGAAAAGGAAGAAGGCGCTCTCATGGGGCGCTGAAGCTTCCGAGATAGGAAGATTGACCGGAGAAAAGGTCGCCGAAAGCGTAAGGGAAGTCAAGAAAGTCGAGGGGACATTCTATGTGCATATACCTGAGAGCAGCCTGAATTGCGCTGTAATATCGTCTAAAGTCAAGGAGGAAATGAAACACGATCCTTGTAAATCGACTGTCCTAAGATTGGGGCAAAACATCGAGGAGGGAATAAACAAAAAACGAAGCACGTCAATCAGCCAGGAGTAGGAGAACGCTTCGCGTCCATGGGCGCAAAAAAATGGATTCCCTGGTGTGCGATGAACCAGAAAAAAACTTTCTCGAGCGCTTTGAGTCGGCGATGAGGCTAGGGAAAAAAAAGGAGCATAGTTTCCGGTGCCAGACCGCGTGCCTAGCGCGATGGGGGGGTACCGGGACCATCTAGGATCGTACAAGTTCGGAAATCCTAGTGAGACTCAAAAAAAAAGGGTTGCCTTTGCCGCTTTAAAAAGGGGAAGAAGCACTGAATGTTTCCACCGAAAAGAACCCTTTACACCCAAAACGTCGGGTGGTAGAACTGGGGGGGCCATCATCAAGGCAAGACAACAGGAAAAAAAGGGGAGGGGGGGGGTCAGAAACTCGGTTTAAAGACGTGGCGTATTGATTGTGTTGACAAAGAGGAGCAAAAGTCCTGCCACATTGTGGGGCCACAGAAGCAGTGTGCGCACCGTGGAAAAAACGTGTTCGTCCTTGAATGCGCCGAGGTTATAGCGCTCAAATCGTCAGGGCGACTATAACAGACCGGCTACCTCTGGGAGGGAGGGCAAGGATAGACTGCAGGTGGGAGAAAAAAGGATGCACCTACCAGACCGCAACTCCTAAGGAAGGAAAAATCCCTGAAAAATCGTGGAATGTCTCGAGCCAGAAAGAAAAAAGGACGGGTGGACAGATGAAAGAGCAGGGGGTTTGGAGTTGAAGCAAGTGGGGAGAGACGCCGCTCAAAATCTCACGGCCGGATAGATAACTAATGCTTATAATTCCTGGAACTGTGGGAAAAAATGGTAAGGGGCAGGAAGTTCCTGGGGACCTTTGCAAGAAGTCTAGCGGGGAAACACGCGGGAGGAGAAAAAAGGCTTCGTATCCTAAAAGGGACGGGAAAGCAACTGTCTTACCGAAGCGGATTAGTGAGGGCTCCGATCACTGGGACTCAAGGGAAATGCCACAAAGCGAACCCTTCTGTCGAGAAAAAACCACGAT
>Ga0179591_1306818_pt1 | contig 15311 bp, 23 predicted proteins | sample CZOMad2_1_08_16f_FD_182891 | JGI IMG/M metagenome (GOLD analysis project Ga0179591, IMG submission 182891) | Vadose zone soil fungal communities from Angelo Coast Range Reserve, California, USA - CZOMad2_1_08_16fungal (PacBio error correction) | ecosystem: Environmental > Terrestrial > Soil >...
ACCTCGACCACAAAGGTTGATAGGGGATGAAAGGGAAAAGGCTACCGAGGGTTACTGGGGAACACAAAAACTTGTTGGTTGTTCAGGGGGAAAAATGCCTCTTTCTTTGGAAGGACGGCGACTTAGGGAAACGTCACATAGCATGTAGAGAGAGGAAGGTCGTCAAAAAAAGGAGCTGGGCGGGATGCTGGGGGAAGAAAAGAAAACCTTGTTGGCTACGCAGATGTTAAGGGGTCGAGGACTCTCATCGTCCCAAAAAGGTGACACAATGGGGTTGGGATAGAAGCCATACAAATAGGCTGCTGTCGGAGGGCCATTTTTTTTTGTATGGGGAGTGTAATGGGAGAATAATTGAGAAAGAGAGCTGGGGCCGCGCTTAAAAAGTCTGGCAAGCCATTTGGATTGGAGAAGTAGAAGGAAAAAGAAAAAAGTTGTAAAGGGAAATGGTGAAAGGGGAAAATGCCGAAGACGGGTTGAAAAAAGAAAAAGGGGGGTAAAAGGATGCAGCAGGGGTCTCCCTACAGTCAATCGAAGACATGAAGAGCAAGGTAAAGGATATGGGGGCGAAGTGGACAATCTATTTGGAGGGATCACAGGGGGAAGTGTGTTGCTACTGTGGATGGCCGATTGAAAGAGATTTTGCGTATGAGGGGAGAAAAAGGGAGAGGGTGCCAAGGAGAAACACCTGGGCAGACAACTAGACGGGAGAAACAATACAAAGAACAAACCAACCAAAATTTTCCCAAGTGGAGAACGAGAAGCCAACCCAACAAAGGGGGGGGTCGACGTGGAGTTGGTGAAAGAACAGGATTCTGGTACAAAGAAAGAACTTCTGGCAGCTGGGGGGGTTACAAGGGGGGAAGGGCGCAGCAGAAAAAAGGGTAAAGCATGTAGCAAAAAAAACAGCAATTAAAAAAAGCAGACAATTGAATCGACCAAGGTTAGGGGCCACGCGATCTTTTTGGGGGGGGGAAGAGAAGACTGGAGTAAAAAAATCGAAAAAAAGAAAGCAAAGCCTTGCGGTCCGGGAGGATACTAGTGCTGTGTTCGGGGGGTGATGTCAAAAAAGAGGGAAAGCAGCATGGGGGGGAGCTAGGGAAGGAAAAGAAGATCAGGGAATGGTTCTGATGGGATCGCCGGAAGTAACGAAGGGCACACAAGGAAATTATTTATAGGCCCTAAGGCAAAGGAAGGGAAAAGACATCGCCCCTCACCAAGCATTAGGGAAAAACGCGCAACAAACTTATTCCAAACAGGTCGAATCTCATGATAGGACGTGACAAAATGCGGGGGGGTGATAAAAACTAATGTAAAGGACTAAAAATGTCCGGTTAAGGGGGGGGGGACATGGGTGGCCAATTGAAAAGTATTTCACGTCTGTATCTATGGAAGGCAAAAAACCTAAAAAGGCAATGGAGAACAAAGGGGAACTCGTAAAGGAGGAACTTTGGGAAGGTGATAGATAATGGAAAGACGTCAATACTCAATCGGAAGGAAGTATCCAAACATTCAAAAAATTTAGGGACCAGAAGAAGAAAAAGCAAAGGGGGGGAAAAGGGGAGAAACGTCCACAGAAAATCATGACCCCACGAAAAAAAATAGAACAATGGCTGTGTTGTGGAAGCAAAGAATACAGATTGGATGAGGTGAGGTCAAAACAAGTTAAGGAAATTGAGGCTTAAAACTTCAGAAAAAAAGGGTTGGGAGGAGAAAGGGGGGGGAGGAAGAAACTAGACGGGGAAGCACGTTTCACGACAGGTAATCCGCTGCTAGACCAGTAGCTTGAGCGCAGCCAAAGGGGGGACCAACTTTTTCCATAAGGAGAAAGGATGAAAAACGGTGTAAGAAAAAAATGAGTTCAGGGGAGTGGTGTAACATATAACAGCCAAGAAAAAAGGGGAAGGTTTTTAACGTCAGAGGGGGGAGGTTTGGTTTGAAAGAAAAAAGGTGGGGCCCGAGGAGAGAATCAATACAACAAAAACAGAGGCATAGTGGCCTGGAAAGAAGAAAAAAAAATAGGAATGAAAATGGCAAAGAAAAAGCAAGGGTTACGGCCCTAAAACAAAAGTATTAACTCATGACAGAGCAAAACGGGGGAAAGGAGGGTCTTAGTGCCGTTACTAAATTGGGGGAAAAACTTTCTCTGAGTTGATAAAGAAGTCAAAATACGACAAAAAATGGGGAAAATAGGGGCAATAATAACTGAAAAAAAATCAAGCTCGAAAGCCAGAGGTAAAAAACTTCTTTTGTCCGAAAAGTAAAACACCACAGCGGGCCTTAGTGTGAAACACTGGGAGATCTTAAGGATCAGAGACAAGCCAGTAAAATTAAAAGGAAATCAAGAGAAGAGATAATTAATTTTAACCTGTGCGTGTGGATAATGGGCTCAGGGAAAAGGGAACTTCAAGGGGCAAACTGGAGAGAAAAAAGTGGACCGAAAACACTCGAAGGGAAAGGGGAGTTAAAATGGAAATAAGGGAAGCGAAGGTGGGGGGAAAAAGATGACGAGCACAAAAACAACTGATTAGATTAAGATGCAGAATAAGAAGACTTCCATCCGAAAAGCTTAACGGTGACGGTGAAGGGGGCCATTGAAGGTGGGGTGAAAAGTGGGATTCAGGTTGGGTCCAGATCCAGCATCCAACGAAAAACTAAAAGGAAGGTCACGGACTCTTGATGAAATCAGTGAGGACTATGAAGATGAGAAGAAAAAAAACCAAGGAAAACCCCAGCGGGGTCATTTGTTGCTTTACACTTGGAAAGAGAAAAACCCGACCAGGAAATTGGGTGGCTTTTCTTAAGAAAGAAACGATGGAAGGGGAGAGAATGAAGGGTACAAAAGGGGGAAAGGGGAAGTGTTATCCCAATTATAATACAGAGCAATTTAAAACGAGATGACGGCCCCCGACGAGAATGGGGAAAAAGATTGAAGCCTGCTCTTAGGGCGGGTAAAAACCGCCAAAGGGGGGAAGGTAAAGTGGTTGGTGGTCCAGCACGGCCGACCTGAGAGCCAAGGGCGGACACATCTAAAAATACTCCGGGAAGGGGAAGAAACGGTGGAGAGGGGGTTATTCGGTAAAGAATCGCAAAAAAAGCAAAGGGAAAAAACGGAATAAAAGCCTGAGGCCTAAGAGGTACAGCAACAAGCGAAGCAGAATAGTCAACATGGAAACGAACAGGCAGAGCTACATAGACACATAAAGAAATGGGACAAAAGTTTTTTTAACACACACTGGGGGCAAAGGAAAGGTGGGGGGGAATAACACAAAAAAAAACACAAAGATATATTAGCTTCCAAACGGCATCCAAGGGGTTCCAGGATTGGGGACAGGGGGGACCGATTCAGGTAGGACGGGGTCAGGCATTTCCAACTTTGAGAGAAGAAGGGTAACCGATTGACCGAGACTTGTTAACTTGCTGCACGGGGTAATATGTCTTGCTAAAAAGGGGTCTGCAAAGGGTGGAGCAAGCAGTCAAAAAAAAGGGGGGTCAGAGACGGGCACCTGTCAAGCAACGGGTGTGAACAGCTTAAGCGCACGGAAATAGATGACACCAAGTCGGCAAAAGAATTACCGGGAAACCAGGACATTTCCCACGGAAAAAATAAAGAGAGGCGAAGCTTGAGGCTCAGAGAAAAGGGGGAAGGAAAGAAAAAGAAGATTTGAAGGCTAAATCCAGACATCATTAAAAAAAAAAGGTGTGGAAACTGTAGGCAAAAGCGTTTGGACAAAAAAGAAAAGCCCAGTGGCGGGGCGCACACAGAATGCAAACCGCTCCTATTGCCCTCTTAACGCACAAAAACAAAAAATGTCCAATGGGAAAACAAGCCACGGGGTAGTGGAACAAAACGCGGAAAGAAACTTGCCGGAGCATGGGGGAAAAGTGTTACACGACCTTCCTCTGAAAACAGAAGGTGATAAAGGTCAAAAGGTCGATCAAGGCCCTTTTTTTCCATGGGGGGGGGGGGGGGCAGATATGAAGAATTGTGATGGAGAGCCCGAACCGGACAATTCCGGGCTTAACAAGACCTAAACTAGTTATCAAAAAAAATACAGGAGGAACAATTGCAAAATCGACAGGAGAAAAAGGGGGGTGGAAAGGGGAATCAACTTGGGAAAAGGGTTGTTGTTTCTTCGTGTTCAGACGCCCCCCGTCCGTGGTGGGGGGAGGCAAAGGGGGGGAGCAATTGCCGAAAAAGGCGCAAAGGAAAAAATCGAGTCAAACCTTAAACCAGTCACCAAAAGGTTCAAGGGAGGGGGAATCTGAAAAGGGAAAAGGCAAGGTCCAGTAACACAAAACCGACCTTGGAGGTTCATGAAAGGGAAGAAAATGTGAAGCGAAGTCTCCCCACCTTGGACCGTGCTTCTGGGGGGTGCATCATGTGCCATACACCGGGGGTGGAGGGGTCCGTAAACTGGCTCCCAGAAACGGAGATTGGGAGCAATGCTGGCGAGGCCAAAAAGATTTGCTGCTATTTATGAAAGTACAATGGAATACAGGCAAGACGAAAAGCCGATGGGGGTAAGGGGGGGCAGCAAATTGAACCGGTGGGGGGGGAGAGCACGAAAGTAGAAAAGTGTCAAGAAGAGTTGGGTTTCATTGCAGGGGGGGGGGAAAAAGAAATGGCTAATGAATGACCGGAACCGTATTGCTCAAAATGAAACAAAGTGAAAAAAAAAGAAACGAAGAAGCAAAACTGGAGAGGAAGGAACCCGAACACAAATGGGGGCGAAGAATCGCGCGGTTTTCATTGTCATAGCACCGTTGGGGGTGCGTTCATAATTTGGGAAAGTCAGTCCATGAAGTGGATATATGGTAAAGGAGGTAGGGAGCGCAAAAAAGAGGGGAAAAAAGGGGGGTGGATTAAACGACCAAGAAGAAAAATATAAAATGAAAAAAGCCCTTCGAGATGGCATCATATCTCAAAGCCTCTTTTGACGAAACGGAAAAAGACGAAGTATTGAAGAAGACAATTGACGATAGTGGCCGGAAAAAAAATACATCATCAACAAATCAGAAGAAGAAAACAAAGAAATCAATCTGGCCAAATAGACCCAAGACAAGTCCCGGAAAGGGGAGCATTGAATACTAGAGTATGATTCGACAACAACTGGAAGGAGATGGGGAACGAAGGCCGGTGAAAGAGGCAACGGTTTGTCAGGTGGTCTTCGTTAGTTAAAGGCGTCTCAGGGATCCAGTTGACCCAATAAAAAAAAGTAAAAGCTGGGGATGACACAAAAAACCGGGGGGTCCCAAGGGAAACATCAATAAAGACGTATCAATTAACAACCTCCCACTGAAGGACCAATTATTGCCCTCGGACCAGAAAGCTAACCCCCTGTTGTAAAGAAAAACAAAAACGAATAAAAGTGCGGGAAGGTAGGGGTCAGGCCCACTTTTGAATGGGAGCGTCGCGGACTGCATAAGAGAGGTTCCTCAGTGCACAACAAACTTGAAACCAAAAAGGGGCTAGTAGAAAAATGTGGAACCGAAGACAGACACCGTCAAAAGGGCAAAAGAGGAAGGTTGCATAGGAAAACCCCTGTAACGTTTCCTCTTTCATTAAAAAACGCGCTCACCCCTCGCTCTTCTTGTAGGGGAGTGGGCAGAGGAACGAATTGGGGGACGGAACAGGGGGAAAAAACGGGAGGACGGGAGGACTGGTATTTGGGGTAAATGGGACATCAAAGACCCCGTTCTACTATAACTTTCCAAAAAAAACTCGAAAGAATTTCATTAAAAAGAATCAATGAAAGGGTGGGGGGGTAAACAAAAAAAAGGAAATCGCCAGCAAACGGTTCTAAATTATAGCAAAGTTGTTCTGCAATGGGTTCATCGCTAAGGTTAAGTAAGTACCTTCTATGAGAAGGACAAAGAAAGGAAAACTTTAAAATTGTAGGTTGAAGGTAGGGGTCTATCACCGCAAGGCAAAAAGCAGTATAAAGATTTCGAACGGGAAAAAAACGGGAAGAATATTCAACTTGACGACGTGGAAGGGCTGGGCTATGGGATTGCAGGAGGGGAAAACCAGATGGGTGGGGGGAAGAAAAAAAACAAGGGGGTGGGGCACATGGAGCTCGTGTGATCAGGGAAAGTCCTTTTGGAAACGATCGACGGAGAACGAAAGCTCAAAGCAGGCGCCGGGTCACCAAAGGGTAGGAAGAAAAAAAAGGAGGGAGTCACAAAGGAGGGGGGGGGTCAGGGGGACGTCCTATACCACATTTTGAAAACCGCTTGCTAATTAAAAAAGAAAAGCATTCCTCACCAAAAAAGTACGAGAAAAAACTGCAGAAAAACAACCACAAAGGAAACGCGGGTAGTAGAGGGAGCACTGCAGGGAGAGCAGCTGGGGAATAATCCATTCGCACACAATAGAAGGGAAATTATTCTCTGGAGGAACCGCTGGAAGACTCTCAGTCACAACAAAACAAGGAAAGGAAGAGGGTAGAGGTACTCCAACAAGATTTACTAACACTCATAGCCCTTATCATGGGGAGAAAGGATTGGGCCAAAGGAGCTTGCCTCAGGCTTAAAACCTAGAGAGAACGAGGGAATATTCTCTTGTGAAGGGGGGTGCGGGGTGGGGATGGGGAAGCAGTTCAGCGGAACGGGGGGTTATGAAAAATTTTGTGGAAGAGAAAGCGAAACTTTCCAGCAGACAGCAAATATACCACCTCCTTGGGGAATGGAGATTCAGGGGACCATAAAAAAACCAAGGGGGTGGGAGCAGGAAGATGCTTGGAAATGTCCCCAAATCTGTTCCAAACACTTCCAACCATCCGAAGCCCCCAAAGAGAGCAAGTAAAACTAAAAAAAGTGGGGGGTGGGCCGAGTGCAAAATTGAACCCGCAACTCACCCATAGAACCAAAAACACCTCACGTATCAAGGGCAAGGGGGGAAGATTCGGAAGTTACGGGCCGGAAAATGTGACTGTAACGCCTTTTGCAGGAAAGAGTGAATAACCCAGAAAGGAAAGCACCTGAAGTTGTGAGAAGGAGAAAGATCGAAAATGGATCAAAGAATAGCACAAGTGAAAAATTGCACGAAAGTGGGCAAATACCCCTGTATAAACCTGAAGCAAAAAAAGCGGGGCAGGGGGTGGATGTGGGTGGAAAAAAAAGCGACAAAACACACATCTCCAGGACAAAAAGTCCCTTTGTGGGGATGAAAATCGACGAGCGAAGTGGGTAAGGAACCGGAAAAATGTGAGGGGGTGGGAGGACCAACAAAAAAGAAAAAAAATAACAAAGAAACTACCACGGGGGGGTACAGTAACAGTAATACGGGGACAGGTACCAAGGCTGAAAAAAAAACCATCTCAGAGAAGCAAACTGCCCCAGAAGCAGGGGGCTAAGCGCGAAAAGGGGGAAAAGAGGAGGCAAAACAATGGAACGAAAGGGGAAAAAGGAAGCAGGGGGAAAAGGACTGGAGGGGGCATACAGGGTGATTAGCTATGGCAATTAGTTATAATAGCAACAGGGGGGGTGGGGAGGAGACAGAAAAAAAGGGGAAAATTAGTCAGGCGGATGAAGGAAACTGAAGAAAATTCACCCAAAGCTAAACGCGAACCTGCCCCCAACTCAATTCCAGCAAGAGTGGGGGTGCCAAATGACTGGACGTAAAAAAAAAATGGAGCGTAAGAAGGGGAAGAAACGAAAGAGGGGGCGATGCCCGGTTAATGGCGAAAAACGTAGTGTATGGGGAAAAGGGGGGAACGGGACCAAGGGCAAGGAAAAAAAAAGAAAAAGTTGTGGGTTAATCGGAAGATGTAGCCCAGCAAAGCCCAACTTGCAAACGGGGATACTGGAAGAAAAGGAAAAAGAAAAAAACAACACGAAACCAGGAAGAAGAGAGGGGGTCAGGAGCGAAAGAAGTTTTTGTGAAATTATCCATACTCCGGATGTGCATTGGCCTTGGGGGAAACGGGGGGAAAAGGTTGGGTTGGGGGGTTTCGTCAGAGATGGGTGGGTGGGCCCGGTGGGATTGAGTGACATCAATTGAGGCCCCTCCTGAAGTTCTGAAAAAAGTGGAGGAAGGGGAGAACGGAGGTAGTCAGTTCGTTCAGGGCTTCAAGACTGGGTGCCACGTGAGGAAAAGTGCTTGGGAGAGAGGAAAAATGCCCAGAAAGAGGGACAACATGATGTTCTTGGTGTGGAAAGGGGGGGGGGTGCCGGAAAGACTTTTTTGGATATTAAGACTGTCACATACCCAGGATCATTTAATGACGGTACCAATACTTGATTAAGCACCAGAACAAAAAAAAAATATTAAAAAAAAACAGAAGTGATCATATAAAAAATGAACATAGACCATATCTTTCGACTGCTAGAGGAGAAACCCGGGATTCTTCTATGAACTTCGAACACCTTTGGTGGTAGAGCAAATCCATGGGAGGGGGGGGAAAGAAAAAAAGGGAGGGAGGCATCAAATCAGTTTCTTAAGAAGCAAGGTGAGACGTTCGCAGGAGCCTTCATTAGGGTTTTTCCTGAAGTACAAGGGGAACTGGAACCTTGGGGGGGGGAGAAACCTGGGGGGGTTTCCAGGGTCAACTTTTTTGGAGTGGGAAAAAAAAAAAAAGGGGGCTTCCACACAGGGGCCACAAAGTGGAGGGGAAGCCCAAAGATGCTGTTCGATGGGCCTTGTGGCCTGTACCAAATGAAAAAACAAGGAGTAGCTGGCCAGAAAAAAGGTGTAAAAGGGAAAGCCAGGGGAAAGGGGGGGGGAGGGGGAAGGAGAAGGAAAATATTTATGGGATTGTACATAATGGACCCACCCAGTCAAAGACAGTGGTTGAACCAAGGGGGGGAGCAGGAGGATTACCCATTGAGAAAGATAACTAGAACGAAACTTAGAACACTGGGTGTCTGCACTGGCTTAGTTCGTGGGGGGGACAAGGGAAATAAATGAGTCAAAAAAGTCACCACATTACCTTTGTTGGGACTAAAAGGTGGGGAAAGGGACGAATGAGGAAAGATAGCAGGGGCGGCCCTGAGTGGACAGTGGGCGAGGCAAAGGGGGGGGGCCCCTTTTCCCTCACAGGATGGAAGGAAGGTCTAAAAAGAAACCAACACCAAGGTTGTGACCCCAAGTTGAGAGAAACCCCAACACACTGTTTCTACTGGCGATGGAATGTTATCAAAGAAAAGAGGGGGAAATGAAGAATTGGGTGGGAAAAAAAAGAGGAAAAAAATGGGGGGTTGTCCGTATGGGGCTCAACGACAATCGTTCATGATACAAGGGAAAAAAAGCGCAAGCGCAACCTGGTCGGAAAAACATTAGTGGTCTTTCAGGAAAGGGAGAAACGTAGAGACACAAGAAAGGAGTTCAATCTCAAAACTCAGGCAATGCCCGCACCCGGGCCTTAATTCAAAAAGGACAGGGGGGGGGGGAGTCAAAAAAAAGTGGGGAAATGGGGTGGTGTATTACGTGCAAGTAAGTAGAAGCGGGGGAGCTAGAACTAGTACAGGTGGGCAGGGGTGAGGTCAGGACGTGGGGAACACAGTCAAAAAACTTTCACGCCAATTTTATGGCGATAATATGAGGAAATGGTGAAGCCAAAAAAAAACGGGACTATCGAGAGGGAAAAGCGGTGACTCTGTAGCAGCAAATGAATCAGATTCTAAATCCGCTGTATTATACGGGTGACATGCTGTTTACAAAAAAACCCGGGGGGGGAGGCGGGAAAACAAAAAAATGGGGGGACGTTCGGACTAGAGCCGGAAGGAGTCGCAGGCTAAAGAGGTGCCACGGATGCAAAACAAGGCCGTGATAGCAAAAGGGGGGGTGAGGTGTCAGGAAAGAAAAAAAGTGAAACGGAAGCAACAAAGGGACGGGGAGACTTCCTCGATAGAATCACATTCAATCGTGCTTCACACGGACCAACGTAAAGAAGAGGCAAATGGGGGGAGGGAAAGTCAAAAAATGGAAGGGGACAAAAAGACAAGAAGGGGAAAAAAACGGTGACTTCCGACTTTTTTTTGGGTCAAAAGACTGAGGAAGGGTGGATGAAACAGTAATGGGGGAAAAATTGAGGGGGTTCAAAAATCTGTAAAAGGTGATTGGATGATTGAGATGGAATAAGAGGACAGGCCGGTGAAACCAAAGTGGGAGAGGGTTACTAGGGAGAAGGAAGGCTTGAAACTAAAATAGCGCAAAGGCCCGGGGCGTTGAGGATAGGTAGGGTGTCAAACTTGGGGGGGGGAAAAGGGGGGCAATGCTTGGGTTAAAGAAACACAGGGGGAACCCTGGATTCTTTTCCCGGAAATGAGGGGGGAGTTGTTAGATGTTGGGACCAGCAAGAGGAGAGAATGTAAGAAAAAAGGGGAGGGACAGAAAACAAAAGAAGGACTGTTGAATAAATCCGGGGGCGCGTGTTTACATTCCGAAAAATGCCAGTCTCTTAAAATATCGGTTCCCCATGAGGGATCGGAGGGGGGGAGGACGTTTACATAGGGTGGTCAACCAATCTCATAATAGGGGGGAGAAAAAGTCCTAAGAACATGGACAATATTGACAAAATAACCTCAACTTCGGGAAAAAGGGGAGGAAAAAGACGCAATGGGAAAGGAAAAAAGGGGGGACAAGTGGAGACTGTAAAAAAAACAAAGCTGGGGAAAGTTTCTAATGTACAAAATGGTATGACTATTATCCTCTCAGAATTCCCGAGTAAAAAAAGGGGATAATCGAATTGAACCCTGGTTTAACCTTTTGTCGAAAGGGTGGAGGATGCTCATTGGGGGGGGGGGAAGGGAAATCAAGAAACGGGAGAGAAAAGGAAATAAAGAAGAACGGGCATCGTTACATGAGAGGGAAAGCGCTTTGAAAGAAATCTGGTCAACCAAAGGAAGAGGAAAGGGAGATCAAAATGCCTATAAGGAAGTAAAAGAGGGGGGGAAAGGGTCACATGGAAAAGATCAACAAGGAATGTTCTCCCTCCATGTCAAGTGAGTTCCCTCAATGGGAAGAACAGAAAGACAGAAGGGAAAAAAAAAGGGAAGTCCAAAAAATTTCTCTCAACCCGGAAGGATCAGGATGAAGAGTGGGTATCAGCAAGGGCAGGAATGAGTAAAAAGAAAGGAGGCGGCCGGGGGGGTGCCTCTCACTCGCCAACCGATTGTGGTGTACAGGGTTGACTGGGGGAAAGGTGAAAAAAAATTAAGGATTTGGGGAGGTAATGGAACACCGGGGCTTCTATGGCAGGATGCAGGTGTCAGGGCGTATGCAAGGTCATCCTTGAGAAAAGGTAATAGGAGGAAAAAAGAAAAGGGGCAGGGAAAAGATTGGGGGAAGGGGACGCCGCTCGACTCAATGAAAAGTATTAAGATGAAATCTTTGAGGGGGAACGGGTAAAACACACACCGTCTTGGTTGCATTTCAGAAAAGGTTCAGGGTTGGGTGGGAGGGAAAAAAGCCACGGGAGATAGAGGAAAGAGGGAACATCGAAAAGACAGCCGGGACCGGAAACATTTAGGCGGTTGTGAAAGATAGGAAAAAGAAAGGGGGGGAAATATAAAACCAAAAGGGGAAGAAGGAGAGATAAAGAATGGGCTTTGGGAATGAAAAGTTGCAAAAAGCCAGGGACAGGGAAAGCAACACCAAAGGACAAAAAAGCTAAGAAACAGAAGAAAAAATCAACAAAGAAATTTTTGTTAAAGAGTTTTGTTGAAAAAAAACACCTCACTGGTGGCAATTACTTGTGGGGACACATCAATCACAAATTACAAGATTAGGGGGGGGGAGTGAAAAAAAAAAGTGGGTCCAAAGTGGGGTGCCAAGGGGTTGGACGTGGGCCAACTTCCATTGCTTGACGGGCAGAGAAGTACCCCTTAACTTTCCTAAGGCTCCGGGTGGGGGGAAGAAATGAAGAACTGGGAGGGGAGCTCCTTCTATGGTTTGGGAACGTCTTCAACTGTTCTCAAGAAACATTACTTTGTCTCTGAAAAAGCAAAACACTGGGGGGGGGGTTGGGCATGAAAAAGGGGGTGGAAAAAACCATCGGAAAACGCAGGGGGGGGGAAGAAGTGGGAAGAGACAGAAATTCTAAGGGGACCAATACATGGGTTAACAGGAAACCAGGAAGACGAAAAAGGTAAAAGGGAATAAGGGGGGAGGAGTTCCGGGTCTAGAACCTATTTTCTAGAGAAAACGTGAAGGCCTGAGGAAGCTTTGGGGAAGAGGAACAAAGAATCCTTCTAAAGCTTATCGTTTTTTGACCTGAAAAAAAGGGATTGGTTGGGGGTTTGAAGGTTTCACCTCACAGCAACCCTGTATCTTAGTCACTCGAGAAAACAGCTAACGTTGACCCTCTTGAGAAGGGGAGGGAACAAAACACAAAGGGGGGGAAACAGAAACAAAAGCCACGGTCGGAAGGAAAACCAGAAAGGCTGGGGAAGGGGACTGGGGGGGGCAGAATGGGGGGAAAATCAGGGCTCTGGCAAAAAAAAAGATAGTACCTGGTTTAATAGGGGTGGGAAACGACAAGAAACGGTGCGCTGGGGGAGGGTGGGTGGGGGAAAGGGGGGTCTTGGCCGAGATTGGGAAGGAGAGCCAAGTCCGACATTCGTAAATGGCAAACAAGAAACAAATGTTCATGTCAAAAAATGCACATCGGAGCAAAAGGGCAAAAAATGCCGTGAAAAAGTGTGGGGGTGTGGCAGAAAAGTCATGTGGGAAAAAATGGGGGTTGTTGTCAGGGGGGTGGTCCGGGTAAAAAAAAACCACAAGGAGGTACCCAGTGGATGGGGCAAAACAAAGGGTTCTCTTCTCGCAAAGTAGTCCAAGCAATCCTCAAGCCTCAAGTCCCTTAAAATAAACCCACAAAAACTGGGGGGGTGGGGTGCAAGGAAAGGGGGGGGGGGCGTCGAAGGGGGGGAGAATTTCGTAGAAAAGAAAGCCAGGTTTTGTCAAGGGGGTTGAAAGGTTGTCTTAAAGTAAAAGGAGGAGGCCCATGTTACCAACAAAGAACCCACCGGGGGGGGAAACACGGGGGGGAGATTGGGTAACATAAAATATGTACACACCATAAACCTTTCTTTTCAAGGGGACATAGGGCAAGACAAAAAAGAAACAAAATGGATTGAAGCAAAGTGGCTGAAGAGGGGGGGGCACCCAAACCTCTAAGCTCTGAGTGGAATATGGAAGGAAATACAAAAAACGAACGAAAGGGGGGGAAAAGGGCTTGGGGTCAGCAAGGGGGGTGGGGGGGGGAAAAAAGGGGTGGTGGAAGCTAACTAAAGACGGAATAGACACTGGACTTACCAACACGAGCCCACAAGGTGAAGGGGCCGGAAAAGAAAAAAGCGTAATCCTAACCTGAAAAAGAAACGTAAAAGAATTGCAATGTTAAAAGGGTGAAAGAATAACGAATTCGTGGTAAACCACTGTTCAAAGAAAAGAATGTGAGCAAAAAGAACAAAGCAAAAACTGTGGGGGCACAAGATCGTCGCAAAGGTTTTTCCTTGAAAGTTCAAGGGAAGGGGTGGGGGGGAGAGGAGTTTTGCAAGAGAGGTGACGTTTTCAGTCGCCATGGGAGAATTTAATGATGAGGCGGATGGGGGGGTAGGAAAGGGGGGGTTGGTCGAGGAGAAAGGCAACAAACTCAAAAAGACCCATTATGGCCCCAGCATCAAAGAAGAACTGACAGCGAAAAAGGAAGCTTGGCAAGTCACGTTTGGCAGGGAGTGTATTACTCCAAGACGAATAGGTCGGGTCCAGATCCAAATAAAAGAGTCAAAATGCAGGGTCCATAAAAACTGGAAGAAAGAAAGGACAAAAGAGAGAAAAAGGAGTCGGGACAGGACAGGCCATGAACAGGGACAAGGGAAAGGGGGATGATTTCAAAAAAGCCAACTTTTTTACGGGGAGATTAAGCGGCAGTAGGGGGACTAAAGAAAGTGTGGGCAGCGTGGGAATCTCTGCATGAACCGGGAAAGGGCGGGCATCGCTCATCCGTGGGGAAACGAGAAAAAAACGTTCCAGCAGGGGAAATCAAAGTGACACCTTAGATGGCAACCCCTGGGGCGCATAAATAACGTGTGGGGCGCAGGGGACAGCATCGGAGAACCAAAAAAGGTTCAGGATTTGTAGTATAGTTAAGGATATGAGTAAGGGGAAATGTGTGGGGCCAGAGACAAAGACTAACGAAAAAACGGGGGAATAAGAGGCAACCTCTTTGTTGGGGGGACTTTAATTGAGTGTTCCTTGCCGTTAGCTTGGTAAGGGGTTGAGCTTTGGGCAGGTCGCGGAAATTGCATCACCCCCAAAACGGAAAAAAAGGAGCTGCTTGCTTCTAAACTACCAGTCAGTACTAATGACAACCCGATCACAGGGGGGAAAAGTATGCAAAGAAGAAAAAAAAAAGAAGTGTTTTCTACAGCCGACAGGACGGGGGAAATGGTGTCCCCATGTTCAAATGGCGGAACTCGCCCCGAGCAACTTCAACCTAACGGAGTGGGGAGGGGAGAAACGAGGGCTTTGTCAAAAGTGCGCCTGTATTCCCGGAATTCCATGGTCCTGGGGGATTTTGGAGGGGTAGGGTCAAGTGCAAAAAAAAAAAAATGCACGAAAGAAAAGAACTTACAACCAGCTCTGTGCGTGGGAATTTACGTCTGTACCGCTAGTGTTGGTAGGGTGTTGGACACCCAATGCCAAAGACGAAGATGATCAAAGGGGTGGTTAAAAAGAGAGTCAAATTTCAGGGGGAAGGTGGGTGAGGAGGGGGAAGGGGGTAAGTACTCAGTAAGAGATTGATCCTGAATAAAAATTTCCAGTGGAGGGTGGGCAGGGGGGGGAAAATTAGAAAGCGACTGCAAAAAGCAAGAGACAAATAAAAACAGTCGGGGAAGAAGATGAAAAGGGAAGGGCTACGGGAAGAAGCGGGGGTGATTCGAGGGGACCATATTGCAAGGGCGGGGGAAAAAAAGTGGGGGGGTGTCCAAAGGGGAGAGTCCTGGGGGGGGAGACGAGGGAAGGGGTTTTAGGGAAAGAAGAGGGACGAGAAATCAGAATGCTTTCTTTCCCGATTTAGAACAATGTAGGAAAGATAAGGTCCACAGAAAGATCACAACAAAGAGTGGGTATTAAGGGGGGACTTTGCAGAAGAAACAAACTGAAAAGGAAAAAGGGGAACACGAATTCAAAGGCCATTCAATTGCAGGACAACGACGCTTCAACACGTCACACATCAATACTCGTCTTTAAGTTCACTTGGAAAGGCCAGCATTTTCGATCCGACAACGGTGAAAGAACGGTGAAAAAGTTCCGAAACAAATGCAAAGGAGGAGTTCGGGGGGGGGGGAAGGAAAAGAAGTAA
>Ga0179591_1333478_pt1 | contig 15310 bp, 16 predicted proteins | sample CZOMad2_1_08_16f_FD_182891 | JGI IMG/M metagenome (GOLD analysis project Ga0179591, IMG submission 182891) | Vadose zone soil fungal communities from Angelo Coast Range Reserve, California, USA - CZOMad2_1_08_16fungal (PacBio error correction) | ecosystem: Environmental > Terrestrial > Soil >...
AGGGAAGAAATAAAATGGAATGGCTAACGATCTGCGAGGAGGGAGGTCTTGAAAGGAGAGACCAAACGCGGTAAGCAACATGCCCGAAGGAGAATCACGTTGGAAGGAAAGGGTAAATCAAGCAAGCAAAAAATACACGACCTAAACCAAATCTCAGGAAAATGGCGGGGAGGTTAGCAGATATTTCAGGGAGGGAGGGATTTTGAAAGGGTCCTTGAATGCAATGGGGAAGGTTGTTTGATTAAAAATCTAGGCAATCTGAGGTTGTCCCTATTGAAACTGGACAAATAACAACAATGTTCTCAGAAAAAGTATAGGAAGAGAAAGAATGGGTACGGATGAAATCGGGTAGATTCCTTAAACCAATTAGTTGCAGGGAGGGGGAAGGCGAGAAGAGAAAGCCCTGGGGTCGAATACAAAATAGCCGGGTGAAAAGGAATATGGTAAAAAAATAAAAAACGGAAAAAAGAGGGAGGAAGGGGAGAGTGGCATGTAGAACCGTAAAAACTCTCTAAAATCTATAGTGATCCAGAAAAACAAAAAAATATAAGAAAAGAAATGATGTCAAAAACACATTGAGTGAACGGCATCGTTAAGGGGATTTTTGGGGGGGGATGTAGAAAAACCAGTGCGTGCTCGCAAGGAACTAAGACTGTTAAGGGAAGACCCGTAGGGGCCGGCCGATATCGGGCGCAGTTGATTCAAAGGGGAATCGGGAAAACAAGGGGGGGGGGGGGGGGAAAAAGGGAAACTTCATTTGGTGGACCCTTACCTAACCACATGGGTCAAGATTGGGGGTGAAGCAAAAACCAAATTCCATAAAAATTTTTCGGCACCATTAAAAATAAAAAGAAAAGCGGGAAAACGGAAGCAAGGAACTGAGAAGACCCGGCGCCCAGGCTTAGATGGGGGCGGAAGAAGTCGGAACTTGCACAGACTTCATCTATCATGTCAAGCAAGATCGCTACGCTATACATCCATGATCGGGGGTAAGGAAGAAGACAGAACCATTGGGTCAGGGGACAGACGGGCGATTTGAAAAACCTCCGGAAAAAGTCTCATACTGAAGATGACAATAGAGGGACCGGGAGAAAGCGAAAGGACGCAGCAATAGATAGATGGACCTATACGCTTCCAGATTGGGAGGAAAACTAGAAGGATAAGACTTTGGGATTCTGAAGGAAAAACCCTGCAATCATTGACTGGTTAAACTGAAATCCGTTGCTCCGGGAGGATGGAGAGAAAGGGGGTTGAGGGGGGGAATATAAAAAAAGCGAAACTGTCCAGATCCGTTGCAAGAAACAGCGTTAGTTTCATCACTTACAAGGTGCTCGGGAACGTTGCCGGGATTACCAGCGGTGAAAGAAACTAAAAGAAGAAAAAAAAAAAAGAAGAGAAAGGGGGAAGGCGGCTTTTATTTGCATGAATTACTTAAGTGCCAAATAGTTGTGGGGAAACAGTCCGAGTGTGGTGGGAAAATCAAAAAGGGAATGTTGTTTGTGGGTTGGGTCACTGTTACTGCCCCCTTGTGAAAAATTTCTTATGAAAAGAAGAAAATGCAAACAGGAAAAGAAGGGTAAAAGCAAGGGAGATACTCCAACAAAAACAACAAAGAGAGAGAAACCGAATCTTCCCCTGAAGGTATTAATGAGGAGGCGTAAGCGGGTTTGATGATCATGAGCAAGAGAAGCAAGGAAATAGTTACACGAGAAGTCCTGCAAAAAACAAAGGGGGGAGACGAATAAACATCACCCAAAAGGACTAACACGTAAGCCTGGGAAGGGGTAAAGCAAAAAAGAAGGAGGGGAGGCCGGGGGCAGAAAAAGAGAGACAGCACCTAAGATGGATCATCAGACAAATAAAATCAACTAATAGAGGTCCACAGGGGGTAAAGGGGACATGACTAAGTTTTGGGAGGTGACTTTGGAAATGCCAGGTCGGAGGAAGTACAAACCACAAAAAACACGGCTAACATAAGAAAGGGATCGGTCGACCAAGAAATGTAAAATAGAAAAAAAAGGGATAGTGGGGACCCATCACTGTTGTCATCGTATCCTCAATAAGACCTCCGCTATCTAATGGCAGATTCCGATGGAAAATCATGGGGAAAAAGAGAGGGAAGATTCAGGGGAGAAAAAATGAAAGGAAATAGTAGAAGTAACAAGACAGAAAAAAGGTGGGAGTCTTTGGTTTCAGATGTTCCTCCCGGAACAATTAGACGGAAGTAGATGCTTGCCATGTAAAGATGAAAGGATGTAGGAAGGCAGGAAGGCGAAACAAAAGTAAAACCGGTGAGAAGGTCGGTCAGGAATTGGCGTGGAGTTCAGAGCCGATTTGTAAAGGATGTTGAGGCCCGATTCAAATTGAATTTTGCGGTGAAGGGCGGAAACCAGCGGGAACGAGAGAGGATTAGGGGGGGTCAAATGATGTTGGGTTTCATAAAAATGGGGGAGATAGGGGAAGGGTTAAACTGGCGCAAAAAGTCGCCCATAATGGAATGAAAAGCCCAGGAGAGGTCCGTTGAAGGGCGAGTGAAAAAAGAAGGAGGAGGTAGGCGAAAGCAAACTTCCGCGTACGAGCCAAAGAAAGGAGTGTGAGAAGGGGAAAGAAACAAATGCGGCATCGGGGGTAAGGAGTTTTTGTCCGGGAAATGAGAGTGTCGCGGGGTTGTAGGAGGAGGGAGAGCAAACGGGGGGGAAACTTCCAATCAGTTTTTTGTCACAGCTTGGGTTTAAAAAATTAAGTCAGGGGTCAGTAAAGGGTGAAAAAGGCAGATCGTTGAGGGGGGGGTTCTATGAAAAGGATTGTGAAAGAGCCGGAGAAAGAAGGGAAAAGGCCTGAGGGGGGGCCTTCATCTTCGGATCGATAAGAAGAATTAATCAGCGGATCAGATACTTTTCAAAACATTTGGGGTAGGGTAAAGCATGAAGGAAAAAAGAAAGCAAGGGATGGAAAGGGGACAGGGGGAGCAAGACCACCAAATGAACGGGCTTTCCCGCGATCATTTTCAAACCTGTACAAGAAGCGGTCACCCTCGCGAGAAAATCCATGTCAAACGGTTCCTGGGGGGGTCTCTGCTGTTGTCAGGGGACTTGAGCTGCCAGGAGAAAAAAGCCGGGGGGAGAGGGACGTCCGTGGTAAAGGGGGAAAGGGGGAACGCCGAGCAAAAAGAAACTTCCGCCGAGGAAAATCAAAAGTTCGAAAAAGGAGGGGGGGTAGGGGGGGGCATGCATCTAGAATCAACACCACAAAAAAACAAACGGAGGAGGAAGAGATTACTATAAACTTGGAAAAGGTACAAGACTGCAGGCGAGGAAGGCTTTGAATCTTAACACCTCAACGGAGAAAGAAAAAACGACTTCCGAGTGATCACTGGTGACGGGAAGGGGGGGAGGCTGTTAGCAGCAGAGAACCAGGAACAGAAAAGAAAGAATCTCCTAAAGGTAACTTGAACAGGTTTACCAGGGAGAGACACGGGGGGGGAAAAGATTAACGCCTTAATCATGGTGGAGAACGTAAAATATGTGCAAAGTCGGCAAAGGGTTACCTTTAAGAGGCCCCCACGACAAAAAGGGTCAAAGGCTAAGGCCGTAGATTCTTGCATCGATAAAAAAGAAAGGCAAACGTAATTTGCACAAGTAGGGGAAAGACCCTCCAGGAAAATCAATGGAAGGAGCCTACGCAAATAGGGCCGGGCGGGTTGCCCTTTTCGGTTAATCAAAAGGGGGGGGGGAAAAGAGGGAATGGTGAAGTGGGGGTGTGCCCTGGGAGTCGAAGCAACGACAAGCAAGAGTGTTACCGCTGAGAAAACAAAAAAAAGGAAAGAACAAAGACGAAGGGTTCTGGTCGCATTCAGACATTCATGTCTTCGCATCGTTAGAGTTTGGGTGGGTGCTAAAAGAAATAAGGGCGGGGTGGACCTAACCCGAATACGGGGGTTTGAATGCCCGTAGGGGGGGGGGCAGACTGGTGGGTGCCAGGATGGGGATTAAAAGGGGCGATAGGAAAAGGGTAATGACCATGAACAAAATAAATTTTGAACACTAAAAAAAAAAAATCATCAGAATGGGGGGGACTGAAAGGAAAAAAAGGGGCAAATGAAAATCACTACAGGAAAAAAAAAAAATAAAACAGTGCCATCATGAAAGCCAATCCTGAAAGCCCGGCGAATCTTTCTTTTTGCTGAAAAAGAGGAGGGGTAAAGGGGGGAAATATTCAAAAACTCTATCTGAAACGAGAAATGATCGGCCGAACCCGAGAAAAAGACAGGGAAAAAAGGGGTCGGAATGGGGGTTTCTCCTTTTCAGAATAAGGAGGACAGTTACTTTCAAGGGGCCATGAATAGGGGCATGGGGAAAAAAAAAAAAAAAGAACCAACGGGGGAACCTCGGAATAAAAAAAGCAATTAAAGATATAGGAGCGCAGCGGATACAGGGAGGAAAAAAGTGCAGGGCATCATAAAAAATCCTTTTTTATATACGACTTCGGGGGATCATCATGTATGGTAGATCTTGCCCTCTGTTCAAGGGTGTTGATGTACTGCAATTATAACCAAGAAGAATGGGAAGGGGAAAAGGGACAGCCGGGTCACACTGGAGCTTGGCATCACTTACAACCTGTTAGATCAGAGGGTCAACGGGGAGGGATTTCCGCTTATCATCTGATATCGAAATAGGAAAAGATCGGAACCGGTGGGGGGGAAAAAGGGGAGGCTTTAGGGGACCAGGGCCTGGGAAGCTGGCCGAAAAGGGTACAAAATTTGTGTTTATAGTAAAGGGGCCCCGGTGGTTGTTGCAGGAGGTAGGCCTGAACATAACTTGCTTTGGGCTAGTCAAAAAAGGTCTTGGAATCATCAAGAAAAATACTCTATAGGGAAGGCATGGAAGATTCTGAAGGGGGATCGCGAGCAAAAAACAACAACGAAGGAAAAGAGAGACAGGCCGAGTCCACGGGCGTTAATTTATAATTCAGATGAAAATATTGATGAATAGAAAATGAGCCAGACAGAGAAAAAGAGGAATTTGGGTCATGGAAAATATCTGCAACAAGACAAGGACTGAATAAAAAGTTTCGACAAAAAAGAGGAACCAGAGATCAGGGGAAAGGTAAAACCAGAAAAGATTCGATTCTTTAGCTGACACAAAGGAAAAAAAAAATCCGAGGGAAAGAGGGCACCGAGAGCTTAGAAATTTGAATGAATTAATCTGCTACTTGAAAAGATGCCTTTGGGGGCAGGACAGCGGGAGAAGGGAGGAAAACCCAAACGGCTCTCAAGAAGACATAAAGTACCTCGGAAGGATCAAGAATTGACAGGCTCCAAGGCTGGGGTCATGATTAAAAAGAAAGGGGACGTATCCTCTTCAGCAGAAGGAGATTTAGAGGGGGGGCGTAATGCGAGGTACTCACATTCACATATGCAACTTAAGGTAGGGGGAAAGTGGGGGATTAGAAGTCCTACAAAAAAAGGGGAAAACGTCCAATTAAGCTGTTCCCGGAAAGAAGTGCGCGCTGATAAGAAGAGCTCGGGGGGTGGGAGGGGGGGGATAGACAAGTAATTTACTTCCATTCCAGGCGGGGAAGCCCAAAGAGAGAATGGGCGCCGAAATTGCTATGTGATAAAAAAATTCATGCAGGGGAAATGAGGGGGGTTGGATGGTGACAGGATTAACAAAGAAGGAAGGACAAAAAGGTTTGAATGTCGTAAAATTACAATCTTCTTAGAGATTGGATTGTGGCAAATGAAGGGGTAGGGGGGAAATACCTTTGTGTGACGATACGACGGGGAGAAAAAGAAATCAGGGGACACAAAAATATAGCAGGATAGGTTGATGAAAAAATAACCGTTCCGGGGGAGGGCGCGGGAAGATCGAGCGGGGTCGAAAGAAAAAAAAAAACCCGAACAGGAAGAAAATTCATGTGTCTAAAGGGAAAAATACAAATGCGTATAGGGATGCTGAGAGTTGGGGGTTTAGCGGCGGGATCTTTTTGGAAAGAACTCGAGCGCACAAGAAAGGAAATCAAAGCTAGTATTTGGTCCACTCTGGTTGGGGACTAAATTATCAGGAACACGGGCAGCCAGCTCAGAAGGGGGGAGGGGGACGAGAATGGAATGACGCCGTATAACTCACCGGACAAATTTCCGATGTTGCCGGCAAGGTCGTGCATCCCAAAACGGATTAAATAAAAAAAGGAGTTACTGGGAAACAGGGGTTGTTCCGTTGGAGAATTCTAAAGACCAGGTAAAAAGAGAGGGATTGAAAGCGGGACGGAACTCAAAAAACAACCTGCACTTGCTTCATTGAGATCGAAAAAGAGTTAACCATCAGAGGGCCTCACGGAAGAAAATTTTCCAGATTCAATATTTGGGAAAAGTCTAATTGTCTTTTCTGGGTCAGAAGGGAAGAAAGAACTTGAACCGGCACGACAGGGAGAAGAAAAGAATGCATGGGTGTCATCAAACTTCAAGCGTCGGAGGGGAAAGGAAAAAAAAGGACAGCAATAAAGGTCAGCCATCATTTTATATCAGCAATCGAGAATCAACAAAAAAGAGGAGAGAAAAGCTAGAAGGTGAAGTTGGTAAACAATGGAGAAAGGTTCGGCTGGAATGGCTGGGGGTCGTAACCTCAAGACGCGGGGGAGAATCAACCGCACATTGAAGATAATCCCTTGAAATGAAGCTTTGATCGGGAAAAAAAAGAAAGGCCGACAATGAAAAGTCTTACATGGGAAAAGAACTGGGGGTCTTTGTGAAAAAGGAGCGCCTTGATCAGGGGCAGGTGGGGGTGGGGATTGCAGGGGCCAGCCAAAGGGGCAATCGAGCGGTGTGACGGATGAATAACTTAGACACTCAAGTTTCCATAAAAAGTAAGAGTCGGCCTGATGACGGTGAAATGACGATACCGGCCAATAGGATTTGTCCAGGGGGACGGGGAAAGGAGGAGAAAGAAAAAAACATGGGGATAGCAGTAAGATTTCAAGGTCTTTCTTTACTTAAATAGGAGGAAAAGGGGGCTGGGAACTCGTAGAGGTAAGAGTGGTGCAAATTGGGAGATCGAGGAATTAAAAATCGAAAAGCGATATGTTGAAAAGATATAACAAAGAGAAAAAGATCATTACTCAGTGTTCTTAGCCATTAGACAATGAAGGTCTTCAGGGATTGGGGGGGGAAAAAAAAAACCAGAGAAAGTTTGAAACCGCAAAAAAGGAAGAAATACGGGGAGTTTTCAATGAAACAAGGAGAAATAATTTTCTACAGTAGGATCAAGAAGAGGAGAACAAAGGGGAACAGTTGCCAAAAGTACAGTGTTGGACAAAGCTGATAAAATCAGAGGGGGGACGGACCTTCAAACGGGGAAAAAAAAATTCAAGTGAGGGTGAATCGGTTCACGACAGGCAATTCCGAATTCCATCAAGAAATGGAGACACCCACGCGTTGTGAGAACTGGCCGGGACCCTTCAGGATCATTTCACAGCAGAAAGCAGCCAGGAAAAAAAAGATCGTCCCGGGGGAAATAAGACCGGGGGACACAGTGTTTGGAGGAGGTGGACGTTATAGATTGAAGCCGGGGCCAAGGGGGGAAGGACATACTGAATGCTAGAGTGCCCTGAGAAAGCAGGAATTAACCCCTTCGGAATAAAAAAGTACTCTGACACGACAGAAGGTGTCAAGAATGAATCTCCGGGGTTGATAGAGAAAGGCGTGAAAGATCCGTTCGACTTCCTCTCTTTTCTACGCTGGGTTCAGAAACCGTGGGTGGGGAGGGGGGGACGCTGCTCACATCCTGGGTCAAGGGCAAAGACCTGTGGTTAAAGAAAAAAAAAGATGGGCGGAATCACTGACCACCTGGGGGAAAAAGAGGTCGGGACCTGCGCAAAATGCATCGTGTATGGTGATCTCAAATAATTAATCTAACGTTTCTGCGGGAGGGGGAGTGAAAAATGCCTGGGTAAGCGGATTCTGGTGAAAAAATTTTGGTGGTCAAAGAGTCAAAGGGGAGTAACAAGGACGGGTTCCGTCAGGACTATAGTAAGATTTTTCATGTTGGAATCATATCCCCCAAAAAAAAACTCATAATTGAAGGAAATTCACGGTAGAGATCAAAAAAAAACAAAAAGGGAGGAGGAAAAGAAAAAGAAATTACTAGTCACGGGGCCGTTATTAAGTTATAAAGTCGTCCTGCTCATTGAATTGAGGATAATGAGAAGAAAGGACATTAGAAAAGGATGGTTCAAGAAAAACAACACCGGGGACAGAGGGGGGACTGGGAAATAAAAAAAAGGGTGGTCACGCAAGATCAACGCGCCAGCAGATAAGTTTTCAAATCAGCAGGAAAGTCCGAGTCCTTGGGGAAAGGAGAGAGCATCAAATAAACATGATAGCGTAAGGACAATGGAATTTCCCCACGATAATGACACAAGGGGTAAGTGAGGGGGAATGCAGAAGACTGTTGGGGGAAAAAAAAGGACTTAGTTGGCAAACAGCTAAAGATATATTGTTACAACCCGCAAAAAGTCTAGAGCAGAAAGGAGAAAGTCGACAAGATGATTGGAAAAAAATAAAGAAGGAAAAAGGAAGATACAGTATCGGGAAGAAAAACAAGCAAGGGGGGGGAAAAAGATCTTTCCAGGAACACTCGAGGTTAAGTGAGAGTCCGAGTTCCTCCGGCAACGGATGCATTGCGTATGCAGGAAATGGTGGGGGTAATTTCAGTTCAATCAGGACAGACGAAAAGGGGGGGTCTTTTATTTGAAGTCATCGGTGCCGGCCGCATACGGCTGATAGAGACTCCGACAAGCGGGATGCCCGCATGGACGTGGAAAAGAAAAAAAAACAAAGGCGAGGGGATAGACAGGTCACTGATGGCATGGAGGAGCGGGAGGTGGGGAGGGGGAAATAAGTTGGGAGGTCACGGGGCACACCGCTGATAAGGGGGGGGGAAAGGGGGGAAGGGCGTCACCAATCCTTGATTACTAAGCTGGAAAGGAACGGCCCATTGAGTGGTTCAAAATAAGGGGGTTAATGGGGAAATACCGGGGGGGGGGAAAGAGCGGCTTACGGAATCAGGTACAAATTATGCCTTCCAATACGGGAAATGAAAAAACGTATAATCTAAAGTACAACGTCGGGATAATAGGCTAAATCAAATAACCCTTAAAAGAGGAAGGAGACAGGAAAGGGTGTCGAAGGCGAAAGACAGGAATATTATATCTTGGTGGGGTTTTTATAGCCTAAAGAAGGGATCCGGGTTTAAGTCCTTCTTCGCAAAAGACAAACTTCACAAGAAAGTGAGTTGGGGGGGCAAGCTCTTTTTGGGTTGAAAGATGGGAGGCACGGGAGGGGGCAAGGGCATATCTTTTTTGGCGTAGGAGGAAAAAGGGGGTAAGGGACTACTATAGAAATCAAAATTCAACTCGGGGGGGCCGAGATCGTAGAGGAGGGAGAAGTAATGATTCAAGGGCAGATAGGGCAATCGTTTCTGTTAAACCTTTTGGGGTTATAGAGAGGAGACCAGGTGAAAGCTCATGCCAATGGAAAAAGCCAAAAACCTGCACGTGATCAGAGAGCATTTTTTCAAAAAAAAGAATTTACAAGAAGATCCCGCGCAACCCTTTCAAGTACAGTGTTGTTGTAGGTTCGGCCCTGTGGGGGAAGGGCTCCTTCTTCTCTTACAGACATCACGTACAGGTCGGAAAAAGGAGTGGGGCAAGGGGGGTGGATCAGCTTAGGATGTAAGTTCAAGACCCCGTCTAAGGGACGGACAGAGTCAGTCAGCCAGGTTACATACCAAAGAATCAACCAAAAGGAGGAGGAGAAGAGGATGAAAAACTGACTATAAACTGGGAGGGCTTACAGCGGGGGCAAAGGGGGGATGGCTTTAGACATCCCGATTTATACATCATGCTTCCGCTTAAGCCAGGGAAGGAAGTTATCGGCAAAACCCCTTAAAAACCAGGGGGATTTAAGAAGCGAAAAAAAGAGGGCCGCTGTGGGGGGTCAAGGATGGGGGGGAAAAGATCGCCGGCAAGTCAGGTTTGTGGGAAGTGGAGCAACGTCCAAGATGGAAATCGGCGGTGTACAGTGATTTGCTGGACACACAAAAAAGGGGGGTTTCCATAGTAGATGAGATGCCGATTGAAAAGGTAATAGGGATCGATACGAACAGGAATCAAAAAAGAAGGGGACCAGGTAGCCTGCGCTCAGAAATCCCATGGGGGAGAGAGAACAAATAGATGGCCTGCGTGCCCGTTAAGGGGAAAGTACGAGGGGGGAAAAAAAGAGAGGGAAAAGAAAGCCTGTGAAGGTGGGGGGAAAGGGGGGGCGAGAGGAAGGATTAACGCCCAAAAAAACTTGCCGGCAGAAAACAGCAGCTATCCGAGGAAAGCATTTGTTTCTTTCGCAAGAGACACCTGTGAAGTGTCGGCCAACGGCAGCGAGTATTTTTGTTTGAGGGAAGAGAAAAATAGAAAGGGGGTACCCGCGGGGGACCTGAGTTGAAAAAAGGATTAAAGAGCCTTTTTGGGAGCAAGGAGGAGGAAATTCCGAGAAAACAGGGTAACCATTACCTCATGTGGGGGAAAAAAAAGCGGAAGAATGCGATCGTCACGATTGGGGACATGAAAAACAAGGGCAGTGTTAGAAACATTAAAAACAAAATACAATCGCTAAGGAAGGCCGATAAGAAGATAAGGAAAGCAACCCGACTTGATTGGCGCCTCTTAACTTGTTACAATCGGGAAAGGAGGAGAAGAAACTCGGATTCAGCCGCCCGTCTTCCTACCGGTTGAAAAACATTTGGGAAGAAGTCGTGAAGTGGAGACTATTTAGAATTTAACAATTTGGGGGGTGGGGGGTCCATCTCAAATGAATGGGGCATCTCTTTCATGATAACAGCGGGGGCCATGGACGCAGACGGGCATACACTTGAAAAAAAAAGGGCGGGGAGGACCCCGTCCCGCTATGCCCTTTTTTCTCTCCTGAGACCTCATTGAGGGGGGCCCCGATCCTTTGCCTTTCTGGGCAAAAAAATGTTGCGGGTTTGGAAGGGGAAGTTCCGAAAGTCCTTGCCAAAACATCCTGTGGTCAAAAAAACATCTGGGGCGGGTCACTGACACTTTGGCATATCGATTCTGCCCGGGGGAGGTCAGGAGAAGCATTGTCTGTGAGATCTCCGCTACTTCTATTAAGGGCGTTTACCAGGAAATCTGAGGGGGTAATCGAGACTGGGGGGGAAAAATATGGGGGGAGGAAGACGAGGGCCCCGGGAGCTTTCTTCCTTAACACGGAGCCTTTTTTCTCTGTAACATGTGAGCATTCTCATTGCTCAACCTTATGAAAGTCCATTGAATATAAAAGCTCTGAGGGAAACAACCGGAGGAGGAAAGAGCGAGAGCAAAGTCCATGATGAAATTGGGGGAAGGAAAGGAAAGTCAAGAGGGGAATATTGGATGAGATAACTTCAGAAAGGGAAGAGAACCAAGGAGATTTCATAAAGTCCGGCAACAACAAAAGTACAAGTGGGGGGAAATAACCCAAATCTTGGAACCAGGAAGAGCAAGAGAAAAAAAAAAATAAGGGGGAAAGGAAAAGCCAACCCTGCCTTTTTCATATCGAGATAAGAACAGCAAGATGACAGAGAAGAAAAAGGGACGATAATAATATTCAAACACGTTAAGGAATGAGAAAGCTGTTAGTGGAAAAAAAATGCTTTTGGAAGGCAAGGGGCGGAATAGAGGAGGGACACCACCAAAGCGAAAAGAAATCTTCCCGAAAGGTTGAACCGGAAGAAGAGGAGAGAAAAAGGAAAGATGGAAGACCCCACTCACTTGGGCATAGATGAACGCCTATCTTATTGGGAGTGCTAAGTTAAGGGGGAGGGGAAAAGGGCACTGGAAGGCAAGGCTCGGAATGCGCATGGACCAGGTGAGGGGAATTGCTACACAAAAAAAAAAAAAAGAAAATAAATGACACGAAAAATTGTTCGGTGAAAGGGGGGAAGTTTCAAGCCGAAATGTCTCGGAAAATCTAGATAGAGCTCGGCTGCACATGAAATGACGCTGAAGGGGATGTCCTCAATTTCCACACTCAATAGAGCAAGGGGGAAACGGCTTTGCAGGAGATGCACGTAATGAATAAAAGTTTATTGGGGTTAAGGGGGACCGATTCAAAAACACGGGGGGGGAATTTGTAAGTGGGAGAAAAGGGGGGGGCGAAAAGGCTCCTGTCGGAGCACAGGTGGGGTCAAAAAGGGTGTGAAGTACCCGGGGGGGGTTCGATCTTCCTTGAAGAAAAAGAAAAAAGGAGGGGAAGCATAGGTTAAAGGGGAAAGAACTTTTTGGGGTATCTGGGGTACAGCATCTATAGGGGAGGCGAAAAATCAACAAATCCAAAATCCACATGCAAGAAAAGCTAAAGAAAAGGAGGAAAACGGATAACTGGAGAGTGGGGGTTATAAAAGGGGATTTGAGGAAGTAGGCGAAAAGGGCAAAACTTTCAGGGAATCGTTGGCCAGCTGAGTTGGGTAACCAAAACAGATTATTCAGAAAGGAGGGGGAGGAAAGGGAAATGAGGTTCGTAGGCCGAGCAAAAAGGGAATGAGCTCCTTATAAAAGACGGGCAAAGGAAGAGGTGACGGCATGCGTCGTACGAGGTCCAGACGGGGGGGCACAGTCTAAAATTTTTTTCGTGAGAAATCCATCCAGTAAGCCGATACGTGACAAGGCGCAAATCCCAAGGCTAAAATTTCAAAACCATGAAAGTCCATAAAACTGCCAACCATGAAAGACCTTGTTCAATAGGTCTCAGTTCTTTCTTCGGGCTTTCTGACGAAAAAGCCGGCAAGCACAGGAAATATAAGCGAAATATTGATGGTGTATTTAAAAAAAAAAGAGACGGTGAAAATGAAAAAAATTCACTACCGCCTGCATCTCAGAATCATTCAATTTGAAAAGAGGAATAAAAACCATTCGATGGAAAAAAGAGCGGCAAAGGAGGAAATTAGAGAAAAAATGGCAGGACATCTGCATAAGTTATTGAAGTAAAGGGCCGCGACAGAGACATCCCCATTCAGAACTTACGCTAGACGGGGGGAATGGAAGGGGGGAAGGCTTGTATCCGGAAGAAAGATGACAAAAAAACAGGCCGCACTACATTCACAATTTCTGGGTAAGGGAAACGCGGATAGAGGATGGTGGAAAAGGATCGGGAGGCAGTGCATTGGGATTGTTCGCCAATGCCAAAAATGGGAAAGAGAAGCGTTGTACCGGAAGGGAAGACGGCTGTGGCCAACACACAAAATTGGATACCAGTTAGATCGTGAACGATGAATTTGATTAAGGGATGGATACGACGATTCCCTTGGCACAGAGGAACCATTTTAATCAAAAAAAAACGGAAACCGGGATCGCCCTACGCAAAGGAGAGGGAAGGGGCGCAAGGAAGCCCGAAGAATAAGAAAAAAAATCTGGAAAACCGTAGGGAAGGTGGAAAGTTTGCATCTAGGTCCAACTCAAACGGGGTAACCGCGGACAAAAGATCCAGCTATCAAGAGAGAGTTTTTATGGAGGAAATGCATACAGAAACATAAAATGGCTTAACGAAAAGGAGGATGGGTGATTTCGACGAAAGAAAGGTGTACCAAGCAAAAACGATAGGTGTTCATTCCTTATTTAAAAAAAAATTGTCGGGGGCCATGGGTTCAACCGAAGAAAAGGTAGGAAAACAGGAAAAACAAGGAAGGGGGGAAAAACGAAAAGGGACGATTAAAGAGGTGTTACTCCATGCAACACGGGCAATGCAATCAGTGTGAAAAAGCAGGAACCAGAACAGGACAAATAGGGAATCAAGAGGAAAGCCATATCCTTGAAAAAGAACCTTCTGGAGTTTGGAAAGAAGGAGCGGAAACGGGAGAACATCTGGATAGGCACACTATCTCTAATCTATATAAAGCGCCCTGAGGCCGAAAATAATTACATTTTGGGGGGAGGAAGGAAACTGGAGATTTAGAAAAGGAAGGGGGGTCCTTGGAAGCTACCATACTGAAGAAATGAAAGAGAGGGCCCTAGACCGAAGAGGAATCGAGCAAAGAGAGGAGCAAGCCGCTTTACAAAGGTCGTTAGTCCCCTATCAGGGATCTTTTTGGGGGATCTAGCTTTCAATGAGGGCTTGGAAGGAAGTCTTTGCTAACTGGCCGTCTGAAAGGGGGGCGGGTTGGGTGAAGAAGAAGTGTTTCCAAAGAAAACTGTTTTAAAAACTCCACAGAGTGAGCAGGAATATGAAGAATGGTCAGTCAGGCAATTGTTGGAGTGTTTCTTGGTCTGCGAAAGAGATGTGATTATCTAAGAATGAAAAAGAAAAAAGGAGGTCCTAGGAGTTTACGTGAACCATTCTAAGGCCGGTGTGGGGGGGGGGGGGGGTGGGGGGGGGGGTGTGGGGGGGGGGGGGGGGATGGGGGGGGGGGGGGTTGGTTCGGGGGGGGGGGTGGGTGTTGTGGGGGTGGGGGGGGAAGAAAGGGGGGGGGGGGGGGGGGGGGGGGTGTGGGGGGGGGGGGGGGGTGGTGGGGGTTTGGGGGGTGGGGGGGGGGGGAAAACGCTTCGGGAACGGAACAAACTAGTTGGGGGGGTTGTTGCATAAATTAAAGGTGTTTTTTTGTCGACATATCCCTGAAATATATCCAGTGAGGGGAGAGACAGATTAATCAAAGATCAGTTCTTCAGAAAAAATTATAAGGAAGGGAAGGGAATTAAGAGAAGAAGAAACCAAAAGTAGGGAAGGAAATAGAAAAGAAATCAATGACAATCTTGACACCTTGGTTTGATTAATGGTCATATGTCGAACTTGATTGGATCTGGGAAGAAAACAATGGACAGGGAAAAGGGAGGATCTAACGCACAACACCGTTGCCATAGGTACTTAAATGGGGCACCAGAATAAGCTGCAAAGCGCTCCTGTAAAAGGGTAAAAAGGGCAAAAGCAAGGGAGAGGTCTTTTGATCCTGAGACACACATACACGATGATCCCAACTTAAGGAATAAGAAAAGTCGAGAAGGAAAAAATGCTACCGAGGGGGGGGGAAACCGCTGGTGGGATAACAGGCTTGAGAAAAATTTGCATGAAAAACAACAAAAAAAAGGGGTACATCAGAAAGGAGCAAAGGATCTCAGGAAACAGAAAATATTTTTTTTGGGGAAAATAAAAAACACGAGTCAGAATTAGAAGATAGGCTTGGGGATACAAACCCTTTTTATCGCCGCGACGGCACCCTCGGTAAGAAGGGGAGTGAGGCTAAGGAGGGAGGTTATAGACACGATATTC
>Ga0179591_1327286_pt1 | contig 15309 bp, 14 predicted proteins | sample CZOMad2_1_08_16f_FD_182891 | JGI IMG/M metagenome (GOLD analysis project Ga0179591, IMG submission 182891) | Vadose zone soil fungal communities from Angelo Coast Range Reserve, California, USA - CZOMad2_1_08_16fungal (PacBio error correction) | ecosystem: Environmental > Terrestrial > Soil >...
GAATCTCAGACAAGGGGGGAAACAATCAGGGGCAATGGGCGGGGTGGGATCTCCAAAACCAAGGTAAAAAGGGAAAGGTTTCAAAACACCGTCCTACGAAAAGGTTGGGCCGTCGTATACTAGGAAGCTGTAACTAACTCACTCTCTAACAGGGAGGAAAAGAAAAAAAGGCCACAAAATGGAAAACGGAAAAAGTGGTTGGAAAGCCGCTTCAACTAAACCACCTGTCCACTCCGTCCAGCGGGCACCACCCCCAAAATTTGGCCCGAACAGAGGGCAAAAAAGCAAACTAAAACGGGGGTTGGAAGGACAGTGGGAGTTACTCAGGCCCAAACGGGCTCACGCGATGGTGAGGTATGCATCAGGCTTAAGGAACAGGCCAGCTACGACTTCTACACAAGGGGGTTCAAGAGTCGAGAAAAGTAAGGGGGAAGGAGGAAAAGAATCTTAAGAAAAGTGTACATGCTTCTACGACGAAACCTTAAAAGGACACGTCTGGCCGGCAAGAAAATCCAGGGTGACCAACCCACAAAACAATGGTACTTTACCCCACGAAATACAGAAAAACTCTAGAGAAGTGCGGGGGGGAAAAAGGGGGGGTACAAAAAGGGGGGTCGAGTGCTCCCTCCTTTTTCGGCTGAAATCGCACCAAAAGTTTGCGGGGATAGAGTCTGAGTCCGGCCGAACGGTAAGAAAAAAAAAGGGAGGGAGTTATACTGTGGAAAAATCCCTGCGGGTTTAGCAACAGATTGGGCCGGCACGGGAGAACTATGATTTACAGAAACGGAAAAGCCGCGCGACAGAGACGGCACGAAGAAACCGAAACATAACAGAGGAGGAAAGAAGAAAGGAAGTACTTCCCGTCGGATCTTGCCTATTGGAACCTAAAAGACACCCACAATTGCTTAAGGAAAGGGGTTTGGGGGAGGGAAAAGAACTAAGAAATATAAATACGTAGGTCGGGCCTCCGAACAGTTAACCTTACTTACCTTGCAAGATGGTTACAACACGGGGTAAAATGGGTAAGAAAAAGAAGGGGGAGAAGTCCATGATTATGCTAATGGTCAACAGGCAGGGCCTGTTAATTATGTTTCACACAAGACAGACAATCGTGGGATCACAAACTTAAAGGGGAAAAACGTAGAAAGACATGGTTAGGGGAGAGGAAAAGGAAACAGGCACTGTTGGCGGATAAATGCACGAGTTCTAATAAAAAAAAGACAGGCTTAAGTAGGGGAGGCAAAACAGGTGTGGGGCTGAAGGCGCATAAGGCCCAATTTAAGTGAATCCAATTCCGTCAAAAGTGTTTTGGGTTCAACAAAAAGATGACTAAGGTGGGAGGCAGGGAGTGTGTAGCCGAAAAAAACCGAGAATTGCACTAATACTCCTTGGGTTTTTCCAAATGCACATTATTGCGTATAAGTTTTTCTTGATCGAAAGTAACGAAGGAAAAGTGGCGAAATTTTTGAAAAAAAGAAGGGGAAAAGTATTGAAAGGATTCGGGACTATCACACTAAAAAGGGAAAAAGATCCTTTGGTTCGCATGATCAACAGGGGAAGTTATGAAAAATATTTGTGGAAAAGTATTTGGACCAAAAAGGGGAAAAAGGGAACTGTGGGGGTGGAAAAAAAAAAAGGGGGGAAAGGAAGGGGAACTTAGTGTAGCTAGAACTTTGGGGGAAAATCTGAGTCTTATGTGAGTATAGGGGGTTGGGTCACATAGGGTGCCGGGGGGGGGGGGGGAGGAGACAAAGGTCGGGCCGGGACTTGGGTGTCGAGGAGGTATTATTTTTTTACAAGTTAAAAAAGTATATGAAGGACAGGGAGAATGGTAAAAGGGGGGACAGAAAAAAACGGGGGGGAAAAGGAAACGGCTAAGTCATTCCTGTGGTAATTCATATATAAAAATATAATACAAATGAAAACTGAAAAGGGGGGAATAAAGGGCAAAAAGTATGCCTGGTGGGCCGCAGTGGGTGGAGGAAAAAAGAAAAAGCAAAGGGGTGAAGGGTACTTTAGATAAGTAAAGGGGGGACAAATTAACGTTCGAAAAAACTATACCAACGGGGGACGAAAATCAAAAAAACACCAAAAGAAAAAGGATGAGAAAAAAGGAGAGGACCCGTGTCAGATCTCCGAACAACGTACTTGGAAACATCTACTATATACCAGGATCCACGGACACATGAGAAAAAAAAACATTATGGCGGGCTAGAAAAGAGGGGAAAAAGGCATGAATTTATTTTTTTGAAGTCCATTATTTGTTCCAAGAATTACTCACGGTATTTAAGGGGAAGGGTTTCAATCCTAAATTGGGGCAGTAAACTTTGCTTCAAAAAGGGGAAAGGAATAAAAGGTTGAGGGGAATAAGTATTTTAAGACGGGCATTGATTATAGCCGGCATTAGGAAAAATTAAGTTAAAAGAAATTCAAACAAATCCTGGTGGGATTCAAAATAACCACATTGTGAGACCAGGGAAAGAGGACAAAAGAAGAAGAAAAAAAAAGAAGAAACTGAAGGAAAGTAATATGAGACAGGGGCTGTATAGTACACTAAGTGTCAAAAGTATGACTTGGGAAAAAAAAACTTGTACGAAATTTTGAAATTTTGGGGGGGGGGGGGTCATATTTTTGACAAATAATGGGGAGGAACTGTTGGTTAAGGGGGGGCGGGGAAAAAAAGAGATAAAACGATTTTTTATAGTGACATATCTGAACTATCTAAAAAATTGAAGGGGTGGGAAGAGTTTGCGAGGACAATTCCGAACAACTACCTGGGGGGGAGAGGGGGGCAGGGAAAAAAAAAGAGGGATAGGGTAAAAGGTGGAAGACTGAAAAAGGGGGAAAACTACACAACGGCACGTAGTCCAGATGGTGAAAGGTAAAGGGTGGGCTGTTTGGGGTTCGGATGGGAGACTTCCTAAGGGGAGTCAGGCGAATAAAAGGACCGAAGGCGAAGGAAAGGGGTATAGGTTCTAAACTCCAGGTTGCTGGGAACGAGAAGTTGGGTTAAGCCACACAGGGAAAGGGACTTTCTCTACCATAGGAGCAGAGAGGGTTTGAAAAGAAGGGGTCGCAAACAGAAGGCACTGGGAGAAAACATGAAAAGGAAAAACGGAATGATAGTGGACAACTATCATGCTCGAAAAAAGAGTTGGGTTCCGCCATGTGGACAGCAACCGCGTTGTACAATATCTTAATTGGAAAACCGGTTCAAACGAAAAAAAAGAGGAGTGAGAATGGAGAGTGGTCCTCGCAAACCTTAAGCAAGGGGGTTTCTTTTAGAAAGACAGCGTCAACAGATCCGCAGGGGATTACTCAGACCAAATTTGAGGGAGACCAGAGATGGGTCTTTATTGCGGTTTCGATGGCTAAGCACCCACAAGGGGTTCGTACTTTCGAAAGAGAGACGGGCGGGAAAAAAGGGAATAGGGGGGATAAAAAAAAAAAAAGGGAAGAGCCCGTCTAAGCTCCTAACATACCGGGTTCGCCGGTAAAAAAAAAATGTCCCGGACCCGGAAAGCCGGCTGCACATCACCCAACCGCTCCCAAATGCAACGAAAAAAAGGGAGACGCCACGGTGGAAGGAGGAAGAAGGGTGAAGCTGTCTCACGGAAGGCCGGCTCACGAGGGGGGGGTAACCCGTGGCCCGTCCATCTACGTGGCCCCAGGGGACTGGTAGAAAGGATAAAAAAAAAGATGTGCCCAGGGGGGGAGGGGGGGGGGAAAATGACTAAAAGGCGCCGGCCATTTGGGCGCCGTTTTCCTCGACTCAAAACCCAACGTAGACGAAATCAGGATTCCGTAATTTCAAGTTATTACTAACGGAAGGCAGTTATCAAACTGGCGGAGAAACCGGGGGAACGAAAAAGGAAAAAAAAGTTAGGGGGGGGGCGGGGGTTCTCAAATCGGGGTCGCCAACGTTTGTGTGTCGGTTGCATTTGAAGCCTATGGGACCTTTTTTCCTGGAGAGCAAATGTGCAGGGGAGGGGAAAATGGGGGGGGGAAATGGGGAGCCCCGGGGGGAGACAAAAAGGAGGGAGCGTGCACGTTAGCAGGGGGACGCTAAAAGTAGTCAAAGTCAAAGGAGTGTAACCGAAAAATGCTGTAGTTGGTGGGGGAGCGAAAAAAAAAAGCAAAGACTGAGTAGCAGGAGGGCTCAAGCAGAGAAAAAAACAACAAAGAAAAGGGGGGTAAAAAAGGGGGGGAAAAGAGAGAAAATACGCTCAGAACAACCATCAAAAGAGTGAACGGGACTCCAACCAATTGGAAAAACGCAGGGTCCCTCGACCGAACTAACAAAGAAAGGGGGAGGCGGTAAACTGAGGGTAGGAAAGGGGGGACACATGACCGCCGGGAGCAGGACAAACCCGCGTGTGGATAAAACCACCCCCCAGGCAAACCAAGGGGGACCTCAAAAGGTGTGAAAACAGGGTCAAGGAAGACAGAAGGGGGGAAACAATGGAAGGGGGGAAAAAGGGGAACAGTCTCTTAAAATAAACAAAACAAGACCAACACCAACGGTTTCTAACCGGGGGCCGCCTGGAGGCAACCCAAAAGAAAAGAAACGGGGTTCGAGGGGCAAAAGGGGTGAGAATGACCCAGGCAGGGGGGAGGGACGCGTGTATTTATCTAAAACTTCGGGGGAATTCTAAGAAAACTCCGACAGCGATTTTTGGCACATTCTGAGCGCAAACAGAAAAAACGTCAGAGGGAGGGGGGGAAAGAAACAAATGGGAAGAGAGGGTCAAGAGAGTCTAAATTCCTGGGTCGGGGCCCACTGAGAAGGAACTACCCTTCCAAGACCAGGTTTCCCCCAAATATCGCCTTCATTTGGAAAAACACGAAAAAAGAGAGAGGAAGAAAATTAAGAGAGGAGACACAATTTGGTCCGAAGTCTCCTTTTTGAGTTGGCTGGAATGCGCAGCCCATTTTATCTTCCGCAACGGCAGGCTGTAGCCGGCGAACGTGGAAAGAGGCCTTAAACTGCTCCAGTAACTTCGGTGGTTATCCAAAAGTTAATCAACGGAAGAGAAGATGAAAAAAAAAAAAGGGAAAACCTGGGGGAAACGGACCGCCAAAATCTATTGGGTGGCGGCGCCATCAACGAGGACGACATATCAGGGCCGTCCCCTCCACTTACGAAGTGGAAACGAGGGGGAAAAAAAAAAAACACAAAAAAAGCAGGGTAGGGAAAAGTTCCCGGCTAAAGGTGACCCCCCAAGGGGGAACCTGCCGATAAGTGCGGCTAACTAATAGCATATGAATCGAATTCTCCCCAATAAGGGGAAATTGAGGGGAGGGGAGGGGAAACGGAAACCCTGGTGGGGGGAAGGAGCCCTGGAGCTGATTCACGAGCATGAGATGGATATGGGAAATGTCAAACGGTAATGTCACACCAATCTCCTGGTTTGGACGCGGGGAGGTCAAGAACCGAAGGGGGGGGGGGGGAAAAGGTAATGTGGTATAATCAAACTGGACCAGCCCAGGGGCAAAAAAAACACAAATGTTTGGCAGGGAAGCGGAGGGAAAAGCAGGGGAGGGTAAGAAAAACGTAAAAAAGGAGAAAGGGGGGAAAAAAAAAATTTAGTGAACGGGGGGGCGGCAAATCGAAACTCCAATTAGTTGGGGGGATTCTCAACGGACAAACAAAACAAAGCACCCAGACAAGAAAGGTAAAAGAGAACCATCTTAAGAAGGGGGACAGAAAGCGGTTCGACACTAGAACTGGCAAAAAAAGAGTACAAAGGTTTTAACTGCAATATACGGTCCTAATTTATGGTTTTTCATCTAGCAAACTTAACAGCGTAAAGGGAAAAAGTGTGAGAGGGACTTCGGATGAAAATGGTACAAGGGAATTTACTAAAGAAAAGAAAGAAATCGGGCCTCTTTAAAAAAAGGGGGCACAGGAAAAAGTTTAATTATTATAAATCATATAATACCTTTATTGGGCCAATTTGGAGGGGTAAATTTGGGGAGAGCATGGAGGGAAAAGGAAAAAGGGGTGGGGAAAGAAGAGGAAAAAAAGAGATTGGGATCCATAAACTGTCAAACTAAGCGAAATTAGTATTATTTGGGTTCGCCTGAAGGTGTGGGGGGGTTGATCACGTGGGGTAAAAAAAAAAAAGGGGCCAGAATACGTATTTTGTGAGATTTATTGTAATTTTTGAAAAGGGTCAAAAGCTGCTATGGGAACCTGCTTTAAAAGGCAAAAACAGGGTGAGAAGGGAAAAAAAAGGAAGAATCAAACAATCACAATAAGTTTAAAGGTCCAATTTCTATATACAACCAGAGTAGGGAAGTGATAAAAGGGTGAAACCATTGATTCACCAAAACTATGATAGATGTGTCCAGGTTTATAGAGCCATAAAATGACAAAAGGGGGGGGGGGGGAGGTAGTAATAGTAGGTTCTATGTCCAAAGTACCATTTGAGGGGAATTAACCACTGTGAAACCTCTGTCCCAACAACGAGGAGAGAAAATAAGAGGGACAAGGGGCGAGGGAAGATACGTAACTTTTTGAATAAATTTATCAAAAGGTCCCAACGCACCCAAAGGGGGTATTCAGGAAGGAACAGGCGTATACACGCAAAACGGGGGGTGGTGAAAATAAGAAGTGTGAGGGGGGGGGAAGGGAGTATTGGGACAAAATGAATTTTACTCAAACTGGTTATTTAATTGATGGGGGGGGGTGGGGTGTTCTATAGAAAGGGAAGAAAACTTGGGAAAGGAGTCAGCTTTTGCATTTAGGGGTTACGAAAAGTGGAAACACTTGGGAAAAGGGAGGAAAGAGCTGGAAAGGAAAAAAAAAGGAAGGGTAAGGTAAATGCACACATATATTACAAGCATTGGGGGAACTAGAGAAACAAGGAATGCGCAAATCCTACTTCTATCAGATCTCAAGTACTCTGATCAAGGAAAATATAGACGGACAACTAAAGGAAGGAAAAAAAAAAGGGAAAACAAAGGGGAAAAAAAAGGTGGGGGGAAAAAGATAAATGTATCAGAGTTTTCGATAAGGAATACTGTGGAATCATGGAGAAAGAGATACCAGGAGGTAAGAGTCTTGAAATATCTAAAGAAGAAAAAGAGAAGGGGGGGAACAAAGGGGGGGGGGAAGGGTAAGCATTGGAAGGAAAGGAAAAAAAAAAAAAAGACTGAAAGAAGAAAAAGTTTATATTAGTTAACCCAAGAGGGGGTATAGTATCTGTCTAAAGGTCGAAACTACACTACGGGGGACAACCAACCTTCCCACTGAAACTTGTCTGGGGGCTGGGTGGGAAGTTGGGAGAAAACTGGCAAAGAGTGGAGGGGAAAGAGAAGGACAGCACAACACGTCAATCCCGGGAGTGGTGTGTAGTTCAAGAAAAGGGCGGGGGGACGAGAAAGGACGCCAATTGCCGAGGGGGCATGGACGTTGGGGGGTCTACCAGAGGGGAGAGGTCCATTTCCATAAGTTTGAAAAAGGCGCGGAAAACCAAGGGGAAAAAGGAGGGGAATACAAGAAAGGAAGGAAAAGGAGGAGTGAAAAGAACACCTATCGATACTTGACTAATTTTCCGCAAGGGAAGGGGGGAATAAAAACAGCCCCGTGGGGGTGGATGAAAAAGGAGGGGACACGACTTGGTTTCCCCTCGTAGAGAGGGGAGAATGGAGGGGAAAGAGACCACCCTTATGCACGCACGGGAATGGGGGGGTGTTATTTTTAGCCGTAATCCGGCAGGGGGGGGGGGGGTAAGTGGGTTGGAAACAGGAAAAAAAAAAACAAAAAAAAACCGGTGGTTTTTTTGGTTGTTAAAAAAGTAAAAAAAATCCGCAGGGAAAGTGAAAAGAGAAACAAGGTGAAACGGCGCCCTAGTAGGTGCGTATTAACGTGGCGATTCGGGTAGCCATAGATTGGGGGAGACTTGGAATGGAAAGTCCATAGTCAAAACGGAGGCTTGGGGGAAAAAGGAATTGATCAAAAAATCAAGGAACTAGCAGTCTTCAGCTCAAGAAATTGTTAAATTTCGCACTGAATAGGGTCCTCAAGGCCCCCATCAATGGGGGGCAGCGAGAACCCAAAAAACAAGAGAAAAAAGGATGAAAAAAGGGGAAGTGCGCCTAGCCCCGCCGCTCAGCTATTCCTCCGTGGTGATTGAAGGGCGACGCCCTTTTGGGGGGAACGGGGAACGCACTGGAAAAAGTGGACCAGAAGTGGACGAAAAAAAAAAGGAAAATTTGATTGGACGATCTCAGCTAGAAGGGCTGCCATCGGAGACTGGTCTCCATGGGGGAGCTACTTCGGAGAAACTCTCCAACCAAAAACTGAAGGGATGGCCTCTTTCCCGTACAAATAGTTGGTATCTACTGAAGCAATCGCATGGGAAACATGACTTAAACTGAAAGAAGGTACGGGAAGGAAAGAAAAAACCTTCTTTGTCGTGTTGCCTCCTCTACTTAGCAAACAGGGGGGGACCTTTAGTCAAGGAGGAGGGGGTATGTTTCCAGTATCTTCTGGCCTGGGTTGCTTCGAGACCAAAAATTGGGGGGAAAAGGGATCAGGTTCTGCCAAACAAAGGATGAAGGGGGGGCGTGAAGTACGCATAATATTGAATCTCCGGCAAAGTTATTTTATCAATACCGAGTCAATCGCGTTTAAGGGGGGGGGATTCCCCGCACCATGATTTTTTGTTGCGCGTCCCTCTCATCAAAAAAAAGTAGAGGGGAAAAGGGAAAAAGGAAGAGGGGAACTAGACAACCCACATCAGGCCTGGTGCTGTGAAATCAAAACCTCACCCCGGGAACCTCAACAATCGGAGGAAAGAAACACTCAGGTTGCAGGGGGAGGGGAGGGGAAATTGGGGTGGAGGAGGGTCAAAGGATGCCCGGAGGATACGCTGTGGAACATACAAAAAAAAAACCACGCACTTTTGGGTAATAACGTCCGCTCGACGGGGCAGAGGGGGGAAAAAAATACCGGGTAGGCTAAATGAACCTACCAAAAAGGTGTGTCACGGAGAGGTTGAAAACCCTCCTCACACGAAACGGTGTGAAGGCTTGACGAAAAAGGAAAAGGACAGGAACGTCAAAAAGGAGGGAAGGAAGGGCTAAATTTCCTGGTTAAATCCTTAAAGATGAAAAACGTCTACTTTTGGAACATACAAAGAGGAGGGGCCCGGCGCAAGGGGAGCGGAAGGGGGGGGAAAGAAAAAAACAGGGTCTATCTTAGAAACTGATCGACGAAAAAAAACCTTGGGTTACAGTCCGTGCCTCTGCAAACGCTCAAAAAAGGCCAAAAACAGAGTGAGGCGTTAGCAGGGCATTGCCACCTGAGAAAGTCGAGATAATTCCGCCTATTCCATTATTCTGACCGGGGGGAAAAAGCGTTTTCGTCTCCTAAAAACCCGTTGAATTTCAAATCCTTGACATGTACTTCCCCAAAAAAACCGGTACCTAAGGTAAGGAAAGGATTATAGGGAAACGACTTTTCAAGTCCATTCGGGGGGCCAATACGTGAACCGCAGAAAACTCTTACTATTAATTTACCACTCGGACCATAGAAAACCAATTGGGGGGGGTGACTTAATCACGAGAAGGAAGAAGTAGAAAAAACATAAAGTCGTTCCCCTAACTTCGAGTAACTTCCAATCCTTAAGGATGAGGTTCTTTAAAGAACACCCCAGTTCTTGGGGGGAGATAAGGGGGGGTCGGAAAAGGAAAAAGAGATCAGACCAATACGATTTAAAACCCGAACAATTGGAAAGGTAGGAGAAACAGGGGTTCAACCTGTGGTGCGGTGGGGGGGGGGAAAAAGCCAGTGGCGGAAAAACAGGAGATAAGGGGGGTGCCGTAGGGTCAAAGAAAAGAAAGCGTATTATTTGGTCCCGCGGGTTGGGGAAAAAAACGAGAACTTATGGGAAAATTACTAATGGAATTTATCCAGAATGGTAGAACGTGTACAAGCCCAGGCAAAGGGGGCAAAGTGAAGGAGAGGAAAAAGGGAAAACGAGTGACGACACCATAGGCTACTGGTAATTTTCACGTCCCGGGTTGCTAAGGAACAGTCCAAATAAGGGGGAAGAGCAAAGAAGTGCAACAAAAAGCCCCATAAAAGTTTTAGACACTGACTACATGCCGCGTGTAGTTTCAGGCCGAGAGTAATGGAAACTATAAACTCGGGTGTTTTCAAAAGTAAAATATACGAGGGGGAAGTGGGGGGAGGAATTAGCAGGGACAGGGAGAAAAAAGGAAAGGAAAGTTTATAATTATCTTTTAGAAAATTTCAAGATATTAAGATGAATCGTATTATAATCTTTTAGTCAATCAAAAGAAAGGGGGAATTATGGGAAAGATGAAAAAGGTAAATAAAGGAAAGGTGACAAAAAATTCGAACTTTGGTTTTTTGTAAGTTATATTGAAGGAAAATTAGTGTCGGAAGGCAACAGATGAATCATTTAGTCTCAGGGGAAAAAAAAGTAGGTTGTAAAGTATAAGTTGGAGAAGGGTCCTTTGGTTTATCTAAGTAAAAAAAATTAGGCTAAGTATTGTGGGTATTAATTCATTGAATTTTTAAGAAAGGGAATTAAAGAAAGAGGACAAAAGGAGAACTAAAGAAGGTACAATAAACTTTTTGATAGGCAACGTCTAAGAAGGGTAAGGTTTTAATATTTCCCAATGGAAGAAACAACCATACAAAAGTAAAGGGAAAAGAAAGGGGGGGGAGGAAATATTTGAAACATTAAGGAACAGGCAAAAATAATACAATGCTGTGTGTGCACCGCCCGTGAGGTAAAAGGCATAGGGAAAGTAGGGGAACGGGAAAAGAGAAGGGGGAGGGGACACCTGGGTAAACTTTGAGATGATAGACAACGGGGTATCTCTCAAAAAACCACAGGGGGAAAAGGGGGGGGGGAGGGATAGATAAACAGGTTCACACTAGAAAAAATAGAAACGCGGACTGGTGGAAAAAAATAGAAATGAAAAAAGAAAGGAAGACCAGGGAACCTGGATGCATTAGGCTGGCTATACACGCGGGAACAGGCATGACAAAGGTGTGCCAAGGTCCCATTAAGGGTCGGAATTTACTCACGGGGTTTTTGAGGGGGGGGGGGGGGAGATAAAGGGGGGGGGGGAAAAAGGGAAAAAATTATAAGGGGTTAGAACGGGATTATCAAATGGGTATGGTACAGTAATTTAGACATGGGCTGATTCTGCGTTAAAAAAAAGGAAAAATTAAATTAAGGAGGTAAATCTAACAAAAATAAGGAAAAAAGGAGAAAGGGGAAATAATACCAAAGGAATTGCGAATACTTAAATAGATAACTAGAAGTTATATGAATCCAAGGAGTAAAAGGGACACCTAATGTTTCCTAATTATAAACTTTAAAAAAAAGTTGGTGGAAAAAAGAGGGGGATTATAAAGGGGGGACGTCATACTTGGGGATAAGGGTGGTTTTTATGACCAGTGGAGAAGTATTAAGAAGAATTTTATAGTGATAGAATAAGGGAAAGTAAGATAAAAGTTAGAACTTTTCTCAAACCTTTTCGCACAGCGAAAGGGACTTAAAGGAAACTTATAACAAAAGGGGGGATGGCAAGGGGGGGGGGGGGGAAAAAAAAAAAAGGGAAGGTATAGAAAGACATGGTAATCTCAGGGTTTCGCACTACACGCCGCGCAGAGTCCAGATTGGTTCTGAAAAACTTCCCCCCTGGTGCTTTTTGGGGTGAAAGATGAGAAAAAGTAGTGAGAAGAATAGGAGGAAAAAAACAGGGTCAAAGAACTCATGTGGGTTGAAAAAAAAAAAATTCAAAAAAACAATGCAAGCGAGACGCCACAGGGAAAGGTGGGAAAAAAAATGTTGGGAGAAACCATATTAAACTAAGGGAATTCAGGAGTTTGGACTCACCATAGTCCCGAGCGGAGCTGGCAACAAATTAACGGAGGAAGTTTCCCTACGGCAACTGAAAGCAACCTAGAAAGGGTCAAAAAGGGGGAGGGACTTCAAAGAAAAGGGTGTACCATAAAGGAGGAGTAAGGACCTGTCTTCCGACTCGTATTTGGTCAGAAGAAATTTCAAAGCAAAAGTACCGAATGGGGGGAAGGTTAGAAGGCGAAGCCAAGTCGCCGGGAGCTCGACCAGTTGCGGACACCCTGGGTATGCTTACGTAACGGTTCGAATGTAAGCCCACCAAACAGATTTTGGAGACGGGGGGGGGAAAAAGGGGAAAATCAGTAGGTATAAAGGAGCGGGTAAAGCTTTAGGGATACGCAGGGACGAGCAGTCACAGAAAAAAAAGGGACATTGGGGTTGAACGTAGAAGGGAGTAACCTTTTCCCCAAAATCAAGGGGGGGCCCTGCAAGCAACCGTACAAAAACGTCAAAAAGGAGGAAATGAGAAAGGGGAGACCGAGGGAGTATCCCTGCGGCCGAAGCCCTGTCTCCGTGCAATGGAAATCTCACGCTTGTGGGTAAAAACCTGGTACGGCAGCCCATAACTTGGCCAAAACGACCGGCTGGGAAACGGGGGGAACTAGAACATCAATAAGGGAAGAAAATGCGGCCAGCTCTACTGAACGCCCGGCCCCATGGGGCCGCCGAGAGGGGAATCAGTAACAAACTAGACTGCGTTCCAACTGGAAAGAGCAAAAAGAAAGTGAAGCGAGACGAAGGGGGGAGGGGGGGGAAGAAAATGCGGGCCGGATTCCCGGGCACGAAGGACACAAAGGGCGGGAAGGGTTGGGACGCCGCGACTCACCGTGTCAGGGGGGAAGGCAAGCAAAAAAAGAAAAGGGGGGGGTTTTGCAGGGGAAAAAGAGGAGGGAGGGCAAATTCGGTCCATGGGTCACTGTTGATCCGTCTCAAAAAAACCCACGCGTAAATCAAAGGTGCATGAATAATACTCGGCAAAAGGGAGTTGGGGGCCGGCCAAAGGAGGGGTTGAAAAGGGGGGGGGAGATTCAACCGGGAAAAGGGGGGGGGGGGGGGGAAGGGATGTTGTGTCGAAGAGCAAATGCCTCGCTCTCAACAACCAACGGGAAGAGAAGATAATATCAAAGCGGAAAAAAACCCCATCCTATTCTTTTTTTCTTTTAAAAACTCACAAAAAAAAAGGTAAAAACAGCGGTTCCTCGCAAGGCCTAACACTCCACAAAGGAGAACATAGGGGAAAGGAGCCATGAGAAAGAAAAAGGCGAACGGCTGGAACCGCACAACCAGGCCCCCTGGGGACAAAAAACAGTGTGGGGAGCACGGCCAAACATCCTGAAACCATCGGCCTCGTGAGAAAACAACGGGAAAACCAAAAACGTGGGGGGGAGAAGAGGATCGCAACCCCCTCCCTAAATTTGTGGCGAAGGGAAAAAGGGTGAGAAGGAAACTCAGGGCGTGCAAACAAGGGAAAAGAAAGGGGAGCCCAGCGATCAACACTTCTGGTGAAGATTACCGAAAAGAAGCAAAAGGGAAAAATTTGGGAAAGAGGGGAAGAGAAAACGCTAATTTGGGGAAGGGGGGGGAGAAGGAGCAGCTGGCCACGTTAACATAAAATTGACGAAAAGGCCTGCAAAAACAACGGACCGTCGGCACCGTTCTTTTCCAGGTCACCACGAATGGGCGGGGACCACGGGAGGAAAAAAGGGGGGAGAGGGAAAAAGAGAAAATTAACGCGATGCGACAAAGGTCACAATCCTCAAACGTTTGGAGGGGGTCTTATCACAGCCACCCATGGGGGAAAAAAAAAACGAGGACAGGCCTTTGATTCGGACGGAACGGTACAAAAAAAACCCGGGGAAAAGGATTAGGAACTACTGATAGTCCAAGGGGAAAGCAGGAGGGGAAAAAGCAGAAAGGGGGAAAAAAACTACTAGTTTCCGAACTCCGCCAAAAAGAGGGTGGGGGGAAGGGAGCCAAGGCTAAATTAATACAAAACGAGGGGAAGTCCAATGGGAACACCTTGGGGTGGCAGAAGGAAGGGGAACCCAGGGAGTTCGTTGCAGTCGGGACCTAAAGACAACAAAACACTGGTGTCTTCATTTTGGAGGGAAAAAACGAAGCAATCATACTGAATAAACTTCGGCAAGGTCCAACAAGGGGGGAAGGAAGGTTTCATTATTGTACAACCCTTGTCTTGACTTGAAAACGGGGGTGGGAAACGTGAGCAGGGGAATAGGTGGGGACTGTTGTCAAAAGTAGAAAACATAAGGGGGAAAGGAAGGGGGGGTTCTCTCAAAAATCTACGAAAGCTTTTTTCACTATGTGGAGTCAAACTAACTGGGTTATGGTTTACGCTTGGCAGCAATGGGGGGCTCCGAAACCGAGGTGTCGGAAAAGGAAAAAAGCAGAAGGAAAAGGTGGTAAAATCCCCCGTGTTTGTGTGAACTCATCGCCCTTACGCCACTAATAGGGGGAATCCACTCACAACAAGCAAAAAATGGAATAACAGAGGAAAAAGTGGCGAACAGGCGTGTTAGTGTCTCCTATATTACATGCAAGGATATAAAAAATGGGGTGTTCCCAAGAAGGGTGGAGGGTATAAGGGGTGAATATAGCTTTAAAGGAAGAAAGGAAAAAAAAAAAGGTTTCTAAAAATACTTATAATTAAAGGATATTCTACAGAAATTTAAGGGGACAAAGTTTCGCACACTTCATAAACAGGAGGTATTTTGAAAAGATGAGAAAAGGGATGAGTAAAAAAAGGGGGAGGAAGTGGGGGGGTTGTAAATTTATAATAGGAACTTAGTGTATAGGGGTGTGGATCCGATAAGACGGACTTCTAGGGCGATATTTATGTTGGGAAGTGAATTTTGGGATCTTAGAAAAATGTCCTTAGGATTGGGTGGAGAATTTAATTTTAAGGGGAAATTTCAAGCGGGGTAGGACCAATGGGGCGGTGTGGGAAAAAAGCTAATTGAAAAGAAAACTTTTGAAGAGTCAACTGAAATAAAAAGGCCTCCCTTAATAGTTAAGTTTGAAGGGATGCAATGGAAAAACATAGGAAAAAAAAAAATCAAATTAAGTGAGTAAAATATTAACAAATGACGGGGAAAATAAATAGGTGACTTGGTCCAACTTTTTATAGCAAAAAAAAAAAATAATGAAAAATGGGAAAAGTGGTAGAAGAGGGAGAATTCATACGGGGAGATGACAAGAACAAGGACATCAGAAAAACACAACATTCTGGATGAAAAGGGGCATAGGACGGATCAAAAGGAGGGGAAAAAAGGGTAACGGGTATAAAGTAATAACTCAAACCCAGGTTAAGGATGCTTGCAAGATAAAGGGGAACATGACATCAGGGGGGGGGGGGTTTTTAAGTCCACAAGAAGTTTTA
>Ga0179591_1267509_pt1 | contig 15308 bp, 14 predicted proteins | sample CZOMad2_1_08_16f_FD_182891 | JGI IMG/M metagenome (GOLD analysis project Ga0179591, IMG submission 182891) | Vadose zone soil fungal communities from Angelo Coast Range Reserve, California, USA - CZOMad2_1_08_16fungal (PacBio error correction) | ecosystem: Environmental > Terrestrial > Soil >...
CGAAAAAGAAGGAAGACTCGCGGGGGATGATAAACCCTTATCATGAAATCGAGGTGAGGAGTAGTCTAAACACTCCATAGCGGGGAAGGGTGGAGGAGGGAAATAAAAGTTCTAAAGAACCTTCGTTGGTGAAAGACAATATACAAGACCTGTATCAGAGATCGCGAGGGAAAAGCAGGTCGTATCAGAAAGTATTGTCCGCTTCCGGTGGGCGCGGATTCAACTGAGGTCAAGAGTCTCTAGGTAAAAGCTAGCGGTGAGTCCTGAATGAAAGTGAAACCATTCAAGAAAGAGTGGTAGAACGGAAATAGGCGGTTCGCGGAGACCACTCGGAGAGTGAACTTACATCCCTACAAGGGGGTAACGTTAAAGTTCGATGAGAGCGGGGATTAGAGAATGACAGAAAGAACCGTATTATTGACAGGGAAAAGGTGGTAATCCTCTATAGAGCAACTGACTAGTAGGCCTCTTCACCAGTCTGAGAAAAGATCTCTCGGGAGGGGGGGGGGAACGGAGAGGTTCATGCCGGTCGATGGGGCAAAGAGAAAGGTAAGGTATGAAAGGGGGGGTGGGACGCGGAGCAAAAAGTATATCTCGAAAACGAAGACATAGGGAATATCTTGTCCAGCTGCCGAAGGAAAGGGGAATCAAGGAGATCAGTGACAAATGCGATTGATGAGGGGACCTAATGCAATAAGCAAGGGCCTGTCAATCACATTAAATAAGAGCGTATGTGCGAAAAAAGGAGTCGGGCAAGCGGGTTGAATATGTCAAGCGCCAAAGTTCCCTATTCCTTTTGCAACAAAAGGTCATTAAGTGTTCAGACGGTATTTAAAAGATTGCTCCAGCATAGGATGTGTCGCGTCCACAGGGAAATAAGTAGTTGGATAGATTAAACATGTGAAACTGCCGACTTGAATTTAGGATTATCGCAAGATCGGTAGAATATATCCCTACGGGTCCAAAAGAAAAGACGGCCATCCACTTAAAAAGAAGATCGTGGATATAACACACAAGCATTGAAAGGAGCGGCAGAGAGTGAATAATGTTCTTTAGTCCAAACGAGACAAGGGGAATACTACCAAGACCATATTCTCATCCTTTAGAATTGGAACAGGGGAAAAAAGAGAACCATTTTTTCGGGACCCGCAAACAAAGACATCATAGAGGGAAATAAGTGCGGGGAGTAATGGTGTTAGCGGAGACATAAGTACGGGGGCAAAACAATTCGATTAGTATAATCGGATAGGTCTGTGGGCGACGATGACACTCTGTGGGCAGATTTTCCCGCTAAAACACAGAAAACCAGATTGAAAGGCGAGAGAAAATGCTGTTAGAAACCGGTCAGTTCTCTCACAAGTAAGTGAATGCACGAAGTGTATTGCTCTGTGAGTCCAGTGAGGAAGGAGAAGGAAAGGATCGGTGTGGATGGAGAAAAACTAAATCTTGAAGGACCGTAAATTAAAGACTCGATGGGAGGGACGAAGCAGAGGATTGTGATGGAGGGCGGATTGTCTAAAAGAGACTGAAAAGCCCTCTCAATTATCGCAGCAACAAACGGAGGATATTTGGGTCGGGGAGGGGGACTAACAACACAAGGCACTCACATCAGCTAGGTCGGGCGGTTCCATAGATTCGGACTCCATAAACCAACATCGAAAGATGAAAAAGCCCTCAAACAACAGAAAGGGGTGAGGAGCTCATCGGCCGAAGAACAAGGCGAAACCTACAAAAGGGGGCCACGTAACACGGCGGAGAAAAATTAAGAGCTGTAAAGGGTGGGTGCCCGATCAAAGCCATTGACAGATCAAGGGAAATGGTGAGGTGGTAGAATCAAGGAACACGATGTGCAGAGGGGCAAAAAATCTGATCGGATTGAAAAAGGCAAATCACATGACAGCGGATTTCCGACGGGGTTGTGGGGGGGGAAAAAATAGGATGAGTCATCCTCTACAAAACAGATCTCCATCACGAGAATCGGCTCTGGGGGTACGAGAAAAGAAATTGTCTGCGCCCGAGTTCGGGGTGGTCAAAAGTGGGGGAGGACTGTCCCGGGCCGGCATTGATTAGAAGCCTTATGTTGCTGAGGGCTTTCGGGCGAAGACCTTTCAACACGTTATCTTGACGGGGAAGTGCAAAGGAAAAGGAGAGTGGGACAATTTTTCTGAGTTTCGAGGATGTGAGGTTGTGGCGTTGGGGGGACACTCGGAGGCTCCTGCTTCAGAGCTATGGATAGCCGTGAATAATGTCACTTTATTCGAGGCATTATTCGGGCCGGCAATACGGTAACTTCATAGGAATTGGGGGAGCGAGAGAATTGGGGGGAGAAAGAGGATAGTCGGATAAAGGGGGTAATAGAAAGGGGACACGCTACGCGTGACATTTCTAGAAAACGTAAAAAGAAAGTGGGGAAGAATCATGGTGGACGGGTGTGGGAAATGCAATTGAGGAATAATTAAAAGAAAGCGACTCATCCCTGCACTGGGCATCTGAAAGTGAGCAGACTCCCATAATAATTAATTCGACGGAAAGATACGGGGTCACATGCATTGAACGATTGAGGAGACTTTCTCTACCGTATGCCTCACAAAGTGGGGGGGCCGAAGAATCTGGGAAAGAGACGTAAACTGGGGCTAGAGGGAAACGCGGAAAAGGGGGAGCGTCGGATACAGAGACGGACAAAAGGGATGCATCGCAGAAGCATTCATCTTCAGATGTCTGCAAGAGAATATCGAAAAAGGGGGGAATCTTATCTAAACGTCGACAGGCTAGGTCACGAGAAGAGGTGCACCGTAAGCAGGGAAGGGGCGTCCGTCTAGAAACTGAGAAGAAGGGTCTCTCTACAGGAACGAGAGTGCTACGCATGCGACAAAGATCGCGTATTATCAGCGGGATGCAAAAATCTGCGGAAGTGGAAAATACGGCTAATGGAAACTCGAACACGCCGATACAGTGACAGTAGCGGGTAAGGGGGTTGCGGGGTCTCGATCGGAGGATCCAGTAGAGGGCTCATCTGGTTGAAATTTCTTAAGCGAGGGTTGTAAGAAGGTTGCAATTATGCTTTGGATGAATCTAAAAAGGGGCAGCGAAGAGTATTGTTCAGGGCAGGGTGCAGGGGGGGCGTTCAATACGTCAGTCCATCAGCTCAAGTCAGGAGAGAGCGGAAACAACAAAAAAGGATGAGAAGGAGAGAGAGGAAGACAACTTGAGAGAGGGGGTAATTGATTTAGTGGACATCAAGCACCCTTGACCAGCGTCGAAATGAGGCTGTTCGCAAAAACTATTCAAAGCTGGCCATTTCTAAATGAATACGCAGAAAGTAAAAAAGCGTTGAGAACCCTTTGGATGGAGAAAACGAGGAAGAAAAAGAGAAATGATAAAGAGTCAAGGCCCCATTGACGTAGCTGAAGTGGGGATGCCGCACCCCGGCGGGGGAGGGGGAATTGCAAGGCAAGCCATGAGCAGTCGCACATGGGGGACGAGGGGGAAAACCTTCATCGGAGGCGGGGTAAAGCTGAGCATGAACTATGTACAGGCAAACTACCGGGGTAAGTTAGAGAGCGTAAAGACCTACTCGGATAAGGGGTATCGGTAAATATGCCATATTGCAAGTAAAGAGCGAATATCATGGTCCGCGCCGCCTTGAGAAAACACATCTTGAGGCTTGCGGTGGGGGGGTCCGACGTTCCAGGTCTTGAATAAGATCTGAAAAACGAATTTGCAATCGGGATTACGTATAACATTTGGCATTCAGGGAGATGGTGAAAAAGGGGATGGATCAAAGGTGGGGACGTCCTGAATTGACGGAGAGAGTCCTCTTAAGCGTAGGGTATAGGGTGAAGAGAACGGATCCAACCTTCAGTCCACTACTGAAATAGGATGGTTTCTTGGAGGGCAATAAAGGATTCCGACTAATGGGCATCCGTATGCATTCCTAGAGAGTCTTTCAAATCAAAATAGATCTTGAATCGCCCCGAAGACTTGATTGTGGGCGATCTGTTAATCATGTCACGAAGTTAGTGGGAATATCCTATACACAGTGGACGAGGGGAAAGCCCAGCGAGACTCTTTCAGCCCATCGCAGGTTCGCAGGACCTACCAAAGGAGGTGCAATGAGCTGAATTCGGAGGAAAGATCTTGGCACATTAGGGAATAAAGCAGAGGGGTGGGTCCCAAGCAATTTACACCAAAAAAAGAACACAAAACTTAAATTATGCCTTGGCAAACCACTGGGGAAATAAATTTCGTCTGGGACGCCCGGAACGATAAACAACTTTAGGAACAAAGAAAACACCCAAATTTACTCAATACTAGAGAAGGAAATACAAAGGAAAATCTAACATGGTTCTTACGCCGGCAAACGATGCTGTAAGACAAAGAGCGAGGATTTCTTTATAAGAAATTGTGGCTGAGGAACTTAGGGGATCCTTTGAAAAACAAGATCGAGGTGATAATACGCGTGCACTGAAAATCAGCGCCGCTTGAAAGAATGTTCTCTTGTGGAAAGAAAGCACACAAGAGGGGACACCGTATTTGAAAGAAATCGAAAGTGCTTTAATCGCAAACCCGGTCAGTGGTCTCGACATGAAAAAACCGATGTGAGGCAGAGGCCACAACTTCAGAACGGAGCTACACAACCCATCGTGTGGAGGGAGGGGGGAAAAGGGGAATACTATCCCTCATGAAGAGGAGGAAAAACCAAGGTGAGCAGCGACAAGATGATTGGGAAAACGGAAAGGTGGCTCAGGCTCGGGGGGACGGAACCAGCCAAGTCAAAGAAAGTCAATCTAACAACAAACTATTATAAGGAAAAGGAGGGGACCACATTGTGAACGTCGGGTAAATACTGAAACAATAAATAAGCTAACAAAAAAGATCGCGTTCCCTTCAAGGAGGGTCGACTAAAGGGCCAGGATAGATTTGCATAGCCTCCCACAAAGTATGGTTGCTTAACTTCAAAAGAGACTACAAAATATCCTAAAAAGGTCTAGACTGCACTTACGTGCTAGTTTCCAATGCTTACTATGTTTGAAAAAGAAAGTTTCTGGAGAGCAGTAGAGGTCGGTGTGCCCCACATGGTGGAAGCGTAGAATCTAAGTAGGGGGGAAATCGTAGAGCCACATTTCAGTATGGTCAACATCCTCACTGGGGGGGGGGGAAACAAGAGAACTGAAGGGGATCAGCGAAAACCGAACACACCTTCTCCCTATTCACGAAAATCAGACGGAACTTATGCGCAAAAAGTAGTGGCGAAACTCCAAGGCGCTTTTTTGACACTGGACTATAGGATGGCAGAATCTTGGGGGAGACTCTCAGGGGAGGGCTCGAAGCCGATCTGGGCAGGAGAAAAACGTAGCAGGACTTCTCAGGAGGCGGGTGCGAAATTTCCCGGGTAGTGCGTTGGGGTCAGAGGGCGGATGGGGAGTTGGAAATGCGAAGGGGGGGAGAAAAAAGGCAGGGGGGACAAGATCGCTATATGCAAGCCTTCTCTTTTCCTAAGGAGTGATAAGTACTTTGCAAAAGCGTAGAGGTTCTTAGAAAAATAGGATGTCTAACGCAGTACAAATCATTGTGTGTGGAATAGCGGAGTAGGGTCGAGAACTAAGCGAGTTAGGTTGAGCGCACCTGACAGGGGAAAGAAAAGAGCTCGTGATGGTTAGGAGTTCGAAACTTTCCAATGTAGTATACGACCGAGCAATAGATCCATCGGGAAAATTGGGGTCCTGGGCGTTCCGGGGTAATGGCCAGGGGGAGGGAGTGATACTTGTGGGGTACGGAGCTATGATATCCTTGTGTCTCACCGATCAATGTGAGATTCGGGCTCTGCCGTCCGTAAAAAGGGTCAGATAATCTCATGGGAGACCCAAGAGAACTTAATGAAAATTTCGTCTTCCGCTGATCGGTACTGAGGAACAGGTTTCAAAAGAGCTGGGAAGAGCTGCGGAAAGGGAGCAATCCCTGCATCGCATCTGCGGGGGATTCTCAGGAGAGGCAGACTGTCGGTAGATCATTAAAAACAAATTGTCGCTAAGGCTTCACGAAAATGGGAGGGGCTTTAACGATCTCGTTCAAATAACCAAGAAGAACAATAGGCATTGGCGAAAGGGTCCACATCCCATTGATAAAAGCGGGGTCAGCTCATCAGAGAATGGCTCTCAAGTAAACGATGTCTCACTCAGGGGTTGCTACAATGACGCGCTAAGTGTCGCCTAAAGATAGCACGGTCAGGAACTTGGCGGAAGAGGTGTTCTCCTCAAAGGGGAAAAGGGGAAAGGGATGCAAGCCTTTGGTGCAGAGACAATGCAGGGGCGATTGGGGGGGAAGGAAACACCTCTCGTCATGAGGTCCAGGGGGGGAGGTAGATACCCGCATTATTAAGAGTGCGCAGAAAAGGGTCATCTCAACGGAAACAACCAAAGGCAGGTATTATATGAGAAACAAGAACGAAGATGTAAAAGGGGTGCATAAAAGGAGAAAACCCCATGAGGAGGAGAAGCCAGATCTCTTTCACTCCTCTTCATAAAGAAGGGGGAGAACTATGACCTTGGTGGGAAGCAGGAAAAATCAAAGTTCGGAAGACGCGAGACCATTTGCCGTCATCGGAATTAGTATCGCCGTGAAGGGGAGTGGCGCATGGAAACTTGACAACAAAGTAGATCGAGAGAACTGGCTGAGGACCAACCGAAACCTTTCAGAGTCTTAGGGGTAGGCCGAAGGGGAGCAATGCCTCTTCCTTGGAGAAGAGAATGAATTATGAAAAATCAATAAAAACTTACGGTAAATGCGATTAGGGAAAAAAAAGTTTAGACTCAAACGAAAAGGATTCATGGGGCAATAGCGAGTGGGAGAAGCCTCGATATATTAGGGAATGACCAGGCAAGAGAAAACTACGGAGAGGCTACTTTTCAGGTCTCTGTACTCTATCTGGTTCATTAAGGTCGATTGGGAAAATGAGTAAATTTGCTGCGTTGCCAGAGCAGAAAGGAGACAATCAACGACTGGTAAAAAGGGACTTGTGACTTCAAACTGGCCAACGAAATGAGATTTAATTAGCATAGAATGGTCAGAAGTAAGGTTATTATGGTCTAATGCAAAATCTAGATACAATGAACTTAAAACAGTAAAGCGGAGGATTGTCAAACACGTGAGATTTGCTAAGTCGGTGAGGAGTCTGTAAGCGAGAGGGGGGGGTTAAAAGAGGACCTTTGTTCACAAACAATCGGCGCTGTTTGAAAAGGTGGAGGCCAAAGTTTCTGAGGGCGCGTCCATGCGAGTTGAGGGAGGAAAGACCCAAAGTCAATTTATCTTGACGAAAAGTTGCAGGGAGAGGGAGAGAAGCTTCCTATTAAGAAATAAGCAGTCACCAAAGAACCAGGGTCAAAACAGTGACACAGAAGACTGGAAAAAAAAGAATAAATCACGCCTCTTTAGGTAGGTAAAGACAAATTAAAGGAGTCGAGAGAGAACCAACTACAGACAGAACAGACGACAAAAAGAATACAATACATCTTCCTGAAAAATAGAGAACAAGGAAGATGAGAGGAACAACCAAAAAAAAACAAGACACCAAGGTTCTCTCAAAAGAATCGGGCATAATCATAGGCCAGATGGAAACTTAGATACTGTAAAAAAAGGGTTTTAGGAATTAGGGGATGTGGGACACAAGATCTATGAGGGAAAATCATCGGATGTCAAATGTGAGAATCAGAAAAAATCTGTGGGCCGGTTTGACGCAGTCTTGAGCCGCTCTTGGGGGGAGAAAAGACTCATCGTGACATAGGGATGCGAAATTGTGGTTTAATGAAGGGAACAGTCCGAGGGCAAATCACAGTGACGAAAGACTTGAGCAATTTAAAAAGTGGGAGGAAGAATCGGAGATTCTGTGGGAGAAAGTTTCATCCCCCCTGGGTGGATCTCTCAGTGAGAACACAGAAACTCAGAACAACAGAGACCGAATTTGTAGGAGGGACTGCTGGTCGGTTGACGCATACAGTACGGCGGACCAAGAGAAAAATTCACGGCAACTAAACTGTCCACCAACAAACGGGATAGAGAGGAGAGAACTAGCGTAAGAAGGGCGGTGGGTAGCAGATAAATAAAGTCCCGGTTGGGGCCGCGGGGTCCCAAATAAAAGGGGTGATGTAAAATTCCGCTCGGAGTCAGGGGAGCTGTGGCGGCATACCGAACCGTGGCCCGGAAGATCTTTGTCAGATTTCTGACGGGGGGGCCCTGAGAGAAAGGTTGAGTAGCGTCCGCATCTTCAATCACCTAGTCTCAAAAATGGGTGAAGGAACTGGCGGAAGGGACACATATGTAGGAGAGGTTTGACATTTTTCGAGAAGTTCAAAAGATAGGGGGGTATGGGAACAAATGTGGCAGTCGGCTCAAAATCGGCAAGCGAATTGGGGGCAGAGGCGGCCAGCATTTTGACGTGATTTCTCAGCCGGATAAAGGTGGGGGCAAACGAGGCTGAAGGTAAGCTAACACACCTCTCCTATATCAAGAAATCCTCGAACTCTGGATTTCTCAGATGTCTTTAAAGGGGCGGCGACCCACGGTTCGATAGTTTTTACCCCCGTTTGTTTTGGGGCCTGAAATGTGCAAAGGAGATCCCTGGGGGGGGTGGCTCATTTGTGTCAACGGGGACCGAAATCTTCACATGCAGAGAAGCGTGTACGTCGGAACTTATCTTCCAAAGTTGTAGGAGTTGGGTGCTGAGTATGGGAGTGGGGACAGTCTTGATGCTAGGGTGAAATAGCAAACTATGTGGGTTTCAGATGTGATTAAGAATTCAATCTTGCATCGCAATTGAATATCAAATGGCTAATCAGGCGTTCCACTGCTATTTTAACGTTCAAGAGAGACCTATATTTCAACAAAATTATGGATGAATAGGAGGTTGTTTAGGTACGGGGATATGACCGCTACTGTTCGGTGTATCCCAATGAAGGCAACCATCAAAATAAAGACTGTCAAGAAAAGCTCGGCTTGTTGTACGAGGTTAGGCCATTGGGGATGAGAAAATAAGACATGCCGGTTCAAAAGAGGGATTGGTCCGACCGGAAATACCTTCAAAGGGCCTGGGTTGCCGTGCAACGGATGGTAAGAAATAGCATTTGAAAGAATGAGCGACGTCGCTGGATGTGGCTTTAGTCGTCGAACAAAGACGTGTTTACCAAGAATAAGTCTAATGCAGGCCGGGGTACTCTTCATTGCGATTTGGGATGTCTGGTCTCTGTATCTAGGAGGGGGCCTCAGGACTGAGGTTCTGGGTCGATTTGGGTACCAAGAGGGGTAATCGCCAGCACAAAGTTAGTGCTTGCGAAGGGGGATTAACACTTGAACCGTGCGCGCGGAGTAATTCCCTCTCTAAGCATACAAAGTCCCCAGCCTATCAGCGAAAGACATTAAGGTTTAACGCAAAGTAACACAAGTGGAGCAGTCTGGCTACACCGGAATCGCCCACACCTTGGGCAACTTTGAGATACAGGGGCTCGATCACCATGTGAAGGAATGCGTGGGGGCATGTGAACCAACGCCACGCTGAAGTCTTATACATTAACTCTATAGGGAATGGAATGAGAGATATCTTTAACTATTTTCTGAGAGGCCTGTTCGTCCTCAAGTGAAAGAGGCGAAAGTGAGCCGGGAGAAAGTGAAGACGAAGTTGTTGGGACTCCTCCAGAATTGCGGAGGGGGTCAAGGGTGATTTGATGCTAAGAACCATAGCTGCAAGTTTGTTCTCAAATCGAAAAAAACCACAACTGGGGGGGGAAAGAGATTAAAACGCAACGCGCGAAGGAAGGAGTAAACGTATGCCTAACTGGGGAAAAGTGAAATCTACAGTGTTTCTGAGTGCTTCCAAAAGCTACAGGGAAACGCTGGCATGCAGAGTTGAGCAAAAGCTGGCGACCTTCAGGGAACAAACCATTGGTGTAGGTAATAAAAGCAACAGGAGAAGACTTCAGCTCAGGAAGTCCAGCATCTCCTATTTCTGCCGCGGACCTGTGGGTGTTTATAGACTTGGGAAGACGCATCCCGAGGGCCTTAACTAAACCAGAAAAAAGGCACGGCGTATCGGTGGAAGAGGACTGGAGAGGTCCTCTGGTACTGAAAAGGGAGAAGACCCTGATTGAGTTTCGAATCTGAACCTCTACCGGAGGACGTGAGCACACATAGTGGGGACGAAGAAAGAGCCGGGTAAGTACGAGAGTAAACAGATGAGACTCCGCAAGGCACTGCAGAACTGGATGGGAAGATCGTCACCGCATTGAGAGAAATCTTCGAATGTTTCTATCGATGACCACTCCGATGTTCGGGCAGACCATTAACAAGGCGAAAGGTAAGAGTGTAGAGAGGGCAGGCTAGGGTGTCAGAAGTTTGACGCGGCGCCTCAATTCGGGGAGGGGGCCAGGGATATAAATTCAAGGATGTCGGAATGCCAACAACTAGTTTGCGAGACAACAGAAAGGCGCGGGGAGGTGTGCACGGGTCGATGCTTCGGGACATGACGTGCGGAGTACGGAAAGCTGGAGGAGGAATGCGGGAAATGGAAAAAGAGGGAAATTAGGCTGTATGGGGAGGCAAGCAATTCATTAAAAAATCAAAGGCAGCGGACGTAAACACACAGGGGAAAGTGAACAAAAAAAGGAGTCTTTCTGAGTGAATCATTGGACAAGCGCTAGGGGAAACTATTCGAGGAGAACCAGGCCATTATGCCTTGCGAGAGCAAATAGGGCTCGTGGGGGGAATCGGCGAGGAAGTCAGGAAAGAGGCAATTTATCTCCTGCGCTTTATCGGAAAAGAAAGATCTGGCCAAGGAGTTGCCCTAGAAGGTCCCCGGACAGAAGACTTTCAGAATTCCTGACGCCGAAACGGGAAGGAGACGGGTGAAAGGCAATAAGATAAGAAAGAAGGGGCGCGTCAGAAGCACCGATAACTGAAAGAAACTTCCAAACAGGATTCGAGAGGGCAGAAAGGGGAGCCGACCAAAGAAACGTCAAAAACACGGTCGGGGGAGCACGATACATAGGCGTCATAACCATAGGATTAGGGGTAAGCCGCGTGTGTTAGTGATAACTTGTACTCTAGGGATTTTCACAGAAAAGAGAATCGTAGTTAACATCTCCGAGTCCATGTCTTACCTAAGAGATATGAAGATTTTAACCGCAGGCGAGACCTGGGGGGACAAACTACAATTTTGAATTCTCGACGACAATGCATAGACCCGGCAAAAGGCAACAGGCAAGGGACAAAACTTTGTGAGGACAAAGGGATTCTGGGTTACTCTCAAAAGAGAGTGGGAGGAGGAGGCAGTGGCCATAGTGAATGTATCCGGAAATAGAGGAAAACAACGGTTGTAATCATCTACCGCCGCTGGGAGTAGTGGACGGCGGGATGAAAAACCGCTTCTATTATGGGCGACAAACCAAACAATCTTAGCGGAAAGGAGTAGAGAGGGGAAAAGCAGGGGAATCATAGTACATACGAAGACAAGCACAATCAAGCAGCGAGTCAGAAGGGTCCAGGGGTACGGACTCCATTTCCTAGAAGGCTTAAGATTGCAAAGAAGGGCTCAACTCCACCAGGGATGATCGCTCGCATAGAGGAAAAGCACTAGATCCTCAGGGTCAAAGGAAACGGTTAGGGCAGGGACCGGGTTTTGGCGGGGACAATTTTTAGAAGAAAGGGAAGATATGTCCTGGTGGAGGAGGGGGGAGTCAACAGGGACTATCTTGGGGGGTCTGCGTACGACAAGTGCAAGATTTCGAAAATCACTGTGAGGGTTTGCACACAAAAGATCAGAATCCTTAAGCCACGTACCCCTAGCAAGGAAAATCAAGAGCTCGGGGAGGATACAGATTCGGTTAAAAGGGGCCGAAGTTGTTAAACGGGGGGGGGTCAGGTATCACGGCAGGATTGAAATCCTTGGTGAGTGGCGTAAAGGGGGTTGGTAGGGGCGAAAAAGAACTTTCTCGAGGAAGGGCGTGGGTCACGAGGTTGAAGTAACCTAGTGATGAGGTAGGTCATTGAGTAGTCTTGGGGGACCTCGGGTCTGCACGGTCCGAACTGGACGATCTTGAGACTAAAGAACAATCAGGGAGAGGAATTGGGGAAGAAACTTCGCCTAATACTGCACTCTTGGACCAAAAAAGAGACCGGTGCTTAAGAAAAAAACCGGAGAGAAAAGGGGTGGGAAAATACGAAAATTAGGAGCTAAGGCCTAAGGCGTGGAAAAAACCGGAGTCAAGAACAATAGTGAAAAAGGGTCAAGGGAGAAAGCTCGGAGGTTAGAATGTGAGGGGGGGAGCTTCACCTTCAGCGGGCCAGAAAAAAGGGGGGAAAAGTGACGCGATGACTCGAGCATCTTATGGGGGAGGGGGAAGGGAAGATAGGCTCACCGAGTCCTATTATTATCGTCCTGATGAGAAAGTAGGCCGCGTAACACTGGTTCACAGAATCATTTGCAGTCCCAGTGCTACCTGAGGGCTTCGTAAAAGAGAGAGAAGTTTAATTAAGTTCGTTACGACAGTATTCCGGTCATCAAAATCAGAGAATCTTCGTACTCTAAAGGAGACTAAAAGTAGTCTTTCGCTCGTACGGAAATGCCACTGATTTCGACAAAAGGACGGCCTACTTAAGGGCGGGAACTAGTTCGACCTCATAAATTACATGTCTCTCAGAACCAGGGAAGGGGAGATTTAACACCATCCTAGTGAACGATCGCTGGGCCTCAGAGCGGAATTAGTCTCATTTGCTACCAGGGAAAGATCACTATGAAAAAAAAGGATATTCTCGGTAAATTTATTCCAAGGGGATCGAAGGAGAAGGTACTATTGGCGAATCTTGGAAATGTGCTAGGAAGTTCGCCCTTTTTGCTCTAAAGTGCAGACGAAGCGTATTTGTTGGCAAGCTAAATTTCAGGAGGTCCCGGGTTTTTCATAACGCACCCGCTTGGAAAAAGGAGGAAGGTTGCGTTACTCACAGAACAAAAGTGGGAGTAGAGAGGGGAAAGGAAACCGGCGAAATTAATACTGTTCGTGGAAGCACCCTTTGACCCGCTGAAATGTCAGAGGGGCGTGGAGGGACACACTACGTAGCTGCAATTGCTCTGCATCACCAATTCCTTGGGGCGAACCTTCTGTACCAATTGAGGGGACGAAAGAGAAATCACAAGAGGGGAGCGCTACGTCCTTATAGCGCTGAAAAGTGTTGCCTGCCGGGCGAGGAGGGGAAAGTTCAACATTGGAAAAGAAGAAGACTGGCAGAGGTAGGCCTGAAACTCGGGACCGTTGGAAGTGCCTGGGTCCCCGACCTGAGAAGGGGGGAAAGGGTTCCCAAACCCGGAAAGAATTCGAGATAGAAAAAGATAATGAGGAATCTGGGGTGAGAGGGACGATTATATCTAGGGCAAGACGATCGAAAAGATTCATTGGAGGCATACATATGAATCCCATACGATTTAGGAGGAGCTGAATCCAGTCAGAAGCAGCACATCTGCTCACTTGGTGTTGGGGGGGAATCGAAAGAGGTAGCATGTTTCTGGACGGGTAGAGGGTTGGAAGGATGAGACATTTTGGTCTCGGCGGACAGGAGCGAATGTTAGAAGAAATGAGGTTAGAAACAATGAGATATGGACGTCGCGGCAAAGGGGAAGGGAGGAGGTAGAGGAAAGAACTTCTTATTAAGTCTGACGTTCTCACAGGCATGCACATTCACCGAGATGCATGAAGCACATTAACCACGTTTGCCCCCGGGGTAAGGTTATCAGGGGGGGGGGGGACAGTCGATAGAGGGAAGGGGGGGCAAATATAGTATGGGAAAAAAAATGTTCTATGGAATTTATTGGCAAGGTGCGCGACGGAGCGGGGCGAAATCACGGGGGGGGGGGGCGCGGGAGGTGGCCGCGGAAAGAAAGAGAAAAGGAGAGACTTTACTCCGGGGCGTGCACAAATTGTGCCTATAACGTAGGAGGTCGAGAAGGATTGAACCCCTGACAAGCGGGTTGGAAAAGACAGAAGACAAGGGTAACGTTTCAAAAAATCACACTTAAAGAGCAGAAATAACCGGCATAGGACCTCACCTATCAAGGTAGGAAGTGCCCGCAGAGAGTAGAAGGTCCTGTAGATTTGTATATACCCGCCCATCCGCGGAACAAAGGAAGACCCCCGCAACTGGCTTTCAGGGCGCCGCTAGCCCTCCCAACAGATTCCTAATCCGCCACTGATAGAAGAGGGAAAAACGAGAAACATGATCTCAGGCGAAGCACAAGAACAAAGGCTAGAGAAATCAAGAAGCGAAAAGTTCGGTGAGGATTTATACGGTGTGTTGAATTTAGAGTGTACTTTAATAGAAAAAAATCTAGGATGTGTAGGGTCGCCGATGGGAAAGGTAATCAGAACGGAAAGTAAAGAGGTCAAGTGTTATCCAGCTACCGGGGGGAACACCGACAATATTTGAAGACATAAACAATCGTGATCGACAAACCGGAAAACGAAGGGTCATATCCGACGTGACGTGACGAAAATGGGGGAAAGAGACTAAAACTCAAACCAGATGGGCTGTTGCCTCAAGTGTGCGAAAGGGATTGAGACATCTATGGAGAGAGAAGAAAGAAAAGTCGAGAAAGGGTTGGATTGCTTTCGCTGGCTGAGAGGGATAGCAACTCAAAGGATATAGATAAAACACGGAGTGAAATAAGGTGAGCCGTGAAGTGATACATCCGAAACAAGCCGTCAAAGCACAATCATCTTGCCATCGAGGGGAGGGGAGCGAAGTTAAAGGGAAAGAGATCGGACACGATCCCCCACACAGATTGGGTTGCTGAGAAGGGGCATAACACGAAGGTCACTCAAATATTGCGGCAAGCTGTGAAGGGGCAGCGGAACGTGGTGCCGATCAAAGCAAGGGCGAGAGACGTGCAAAAGTTGTTCGCACACAAAAAAGGGGGGGGGAAGTCCACAAGTAGCTGTGAAGAGATCAACTTACATCTGGGTCGGACATACGAGTCGGTTTGGACAAAAAGACTTCAGTATAAGTACACAAAGAAAGTCGACGACGCGCGGAGCGAGTTGCGTTCTTCCAAAAACAAATGTTCGATTTCACCTTTGTTGAGGACTAGAAAAAAACTCAAAGAGGGAAGAAAAGACATGTGGCGGAATAATTATCTTCTGGCGAAGCCGAACATCTGCAAAAAGAGGCGGGGAGGGCGTCCGGAGGCGTGAGGAAGCATGAAACGTCTGCTCTTTTTCAGGGGGGACTTTGTCGTGAGGAAAAACCGAGCACTCACGGAGACGATCTGACTAATC
>Ga0179591_1347451_pt1 | contig 15308 bp, 17 predicted proteins | sample CZOMad2_1_08_16f_FD_182891 | JGI IMG/M metagenome (GOLD analysis project Ga0179591, IMG submission 182891) | Vadose zone soil fungal communities from Angelo Coast Range Reserve, California, USA - CZOMad2_1_08_16fungal (PacBio error correction) | ecosystem: Environmental > Terrestrial > Soil >...
AACGTGGTGGAATCAGAAACAATTTGAAGTTACGAAACGAAAATCAAGGAGGAGGGGCAACGGCACAGAGGGGGGTGTTTTTTCCAAGTCGATGAAGACGAACCTGGGGGGGTTCAATGGGAGACGGAGGGAGTAGGGGAAGGCTCTGATAGGACTCTTCAGATGACTGTGAAAAAACTTCTTGAGGAAAGATGGGATAGAGTCTGAGGGCGAGTCCCTTCCCGTGGGAAGGTGAACCTCAGGGTAAGGAAAGAGCGTCGCATCGAGTAAAACTCGGATGCGGGGAGACATATTTGTTGGGAATAGCATATAGAATTCTTCTTATGAGACGGGGAATACTGAAAAAAAGAAATTATACACTCAGAAAGAAGAGTTCCCGGCATGGTCAGAGGGGTCCATTGAAATCAAGGGGTATCGTGATCGAGGGTCAAATTGAGACTCCGGGTAACTGGTTCGCGCGGGAGAGCACAGCAAGAATCCATGGGGAAATCGGGAGGGCGTCTGTAAAATCAATTCCTTGCTAGGAAGTCGGTAAGCCCGAAAAGGGAGTACTATGATGGACTGGAAAAACGTCCTGAGATCGAGGTTGGAAAGGGCCGAAAGTAAACCGAACCTTGATTTGTCAAAAAAAATAGGGAACTCAAATCCGGGCGTTAAGAAGAGACGTCTAATCCGACAAGGAGGATTTCAGGCAAGTCATACGGGAGAGATCGAAAGAGGGTCTAAAAAGTCAGAAGTATCCCTCGTTCCAACGAGCTCTTTTAAAAAAGTCAGCTACGAACTCTGCGGCAGCCGGGTGAAAGGGGTTGTTGGACAATGGTTCAACTAAATTCCTTCGGGGTCGACAAAAATCGCTGTCCGGGGAGTTACCAGCGGAGAAAGGGATAAGTGGGAGACTAAAGGGAGGAGACCTTCAGGAAGAATGCACGGGAAAAAAAAGACGGCAGAGAGGAAGTGTCAGTCGTCCTCTAAATCTGGCGGCTAGGAAGGCCTTGTCATAGGGGCAGAATACAATATAATTCAATTAAAACTGAGAGAGAGGGGAAAGTACGGAAACCAATCTTGTGTCAAGTAACGAGGAGGGGACACACGGAGAGCATAGGTCCTGGTAATTTAAGGTTGGAAAGAAAAGGGCTTGCAATGAGAAGGGAACATACTCCAGAAGAAGAAGTTGGGGTCTTGAAGGGGGAGCGCAGGTTCATAAAAAACATCTCCAACGGGAAAGGGCTGAATGCGAGAAGGTCTTTTGGCCCCGGAAAAAAACCAAAGGAAAAAAAAGGAAACCAGCAGGCACCTAGAATCCGTGAATAATCAGAGGGCCAGCCGCCGATAGAAACGAACTAGAGGGGGCGGGAAAGGAAAAAGTGCAGGATAGGCTTTTTCGACCCCCTCGTAAGTGCCGAGCTCAGCCACTTGTATATATGGGACCTTCACTGAGCCTGAGAAAAATCAGTGGGAAAAGAACATCAACAGGAGAGAAAAAAACGGCACTACAAAGACATACGAGAGTACGGGAAGAGGAAAGAAAAAGAAACAAAGGAGACACGCAATCCCTCCATAAGTTAAGATGCATCGGAGAAAAAAGGAAGGAACCAGCGACTGAGTGAAGATGACGGGGGGAAAGGAAAAGAGAAAACGGGACTTAGGAGGTGACATAGGGGAAAATCAAAAACTGGGCCGAAGAGGAATTAGTCAGGAATGATATATGGGAAAACACGAGCAAAGATAGTCAAAAAGAGGACCAGGTGGAGAGGAAAGTCAAGGAATTGAGAAGACAAACGAACGGAGAAGTCAGGTTAAACAGCGAGAAGACAAAGATGACGCTCTCCTCCGAGCTCCCGGTAACGGCGACTGCCCAGGGAATACAAAAAATACAAGCGCAAAAAAACCGGTGAAAGGCTCCAGCGGCGGCAGGAAAGGGAAGCGTTGCGAGAAAGGCGCGCTAAGGGACTAGGGGGTGTGGGGGGATAATCGAGGGGCCAACCTGCGTGGAGAATGAGTGTGTCTGCAAGATTCGGATCGTGAAAGCGGGTCCGGAAGTGGAAGTCGATGGGGGGAAGATAAACAAAAGCGGTCTGTGAGGGAAGGTTTATGATTAACCCACAGATGGCAGACTTCATATGCCACGGGAAATGCCAACAAGCAAGCGTCGACTAGAGAGTCAAGTCTTATTCACAGCCCACACGGCGGCGGTGGTACCGTGGCGGTACTCAACGAGGTCATGGATCGGCAAACAGACGTGATATTGACGCGAGAGGTGTGACGCCAAGGCGGGTTGAAGACAGAACCACTCCCAGGCCGGAGTGCCGGACGCACTCAGCGAGGCAAAACCGTCTAGAAGGGTCGATGGAGAAGGTCGCCTCGGGGGAAAGTCAGTAAAAATCCATGACCGAAGGTGGGTTGTGATAAAGTCCATGGTCGGAGAGCGCCCAAAAAAAAGGGGGGAAGGAGGGGGGGGGAGGGAAAAACGAGAGGAGAGAAAAAGGAATTGGGGAAAAAGACAAAAAAGAAAGGAGATGGGAGTGGTACAGAAGGGAAATTAGCCAACGCGAAAAAAATCAGGGGGAGGAAAGAAGCAACACGCGACGGTGCGCGAGATAAGACTTAATGAGAAGTTTCGGGGAGGGTGGGGGGAAAGGATGCAAACAACCTATACAATAGAGGAAGAAGCAAGTGGGAGAGGGGTCAAGGGTAAAAAAAAGTAGCGAGAGGAAGCCCGAAACCTGGTCAGGGGGACAATCAAAAAGGAGGCGCTGAGGAGGTAAGCGAGAAGTCCGCGAGAGGCCTATGGGGAAGCCGAACTCGCCAAAGGACGCCGCCGATTGGGGGGGGGAAGATCGACGATGTCGGGGAGTAAAAGCTTCCAAGCGAAGAGAAGAAAAAAAAAAAAGCTTCTCAAGGGTTGAAGGGGGGCCAATAATTCCATCGGCTACGGACATGCTCAGGGGAGCTCCAAGGGGACATTCTCTACGAAGTAAGAAAAAGCCAACAACAAAAAAAACACCCCCACCACAACAAAAAAAAAAACAAAAAACCAAAAACAAAACCAAGAGAGGAAAGGAAGAGAACCAACGACTAAACCACAGGCCAGAAAAAAGAAAAAAGAACACCCGAAAAGACAAAAAACCAAAACAAAAAAAAAAAAAAGAACACACACCACAAAAAACACAACAAAAAAAAAAAAACAAAAAAGAAAGGAAAGAAGAACAGAACAAAGAAGACAAACCCAAATAAGAACCAAACGGGGGAGGGGGGGGGTATGAGGTGGGGGGGGTGGAGGGGGTTGGTTGGGGGGGAAAGGGGGGGGGGGGGGGGGGGGGGGGGGGGGGGGGGGGGGGGGAGGGGGGGAGGGGGGGGGGGGGGGGGAGAGGGGGGGGGTGGGGGGGGGGGGGGGTGGGGGGGAGGGGGGGGTGGGGGGGGGGGGGGGGGGGGGAGGGGGGAGGGGGGGGGGAGGGGGGGGGTAGGGGGGGGGGGGGGGTGGGGGGGGGGGGGGGGGGGGGGGAGGGGGGGGGGGGGGGGAGGGGGGGAGTCTTGTGAGGGGGTCGTTTTGGGGATGGAAAAAGGGGACAACCTTTCCGAGGGGGTAATCTTGAAAAAGAAAATAGGTTTAATCCGGGCTTCTCAGGGGGAAGAGGAGACCTCCGACGGTTGCAAACGGAGGGGTTCTTTCAGACATTATGTCTAGACGTGAAAGAAGAAAGACGAAACGCGAAAAAACATACATGTCGACAAGGAAGTCCTTCTGGACCGGTAACCTAAAGGGCAATGGGGCTGCGTATAGAATAATGAGTGAAAAAGAAAAAAAAGCTTGAGGCCCTGATAAAAGTGAGCGGGAGCCAAGTTTTGGGATCTCCTTTGAGTCGGCAAGGAAAGAAGGGAGTTGGAAAAGGGAACTTCGAAAAGGCCGGAGAGATCCAGCGAGCACCATGGAACCGAAGATCAAAGAGCCACTCCGTCACGCAAGAAAGCAGCGTCGTCTCGCGGAGTAGCCGTAGTTATCTGACTGTTCCTTTCTCGCGGGGGTTTCTCAAGGTGGGAACCTGGGGTAGGACAAAAGAAAGTGAGCATCTCGAAGGAAAGGGTAGAACGGTGTCTAGGTGGGGTGAAGCTATAAAAGCAAGACCAGGAAGCGAGGTGATGGAAACTCGAGAAAAAAGAAAAAAACAAGACAACCTCAGGGGGATAAGAAGGTCACAGAAAGGGGAAGAGTGCCGTGAACAGTGGGGAAGGTACTGGTAGAATGAGACCAGATTAATATATTGAGCTGGGACTGGACGATGCTTATGCCACTGCTCAAAAGGCATTGAAGGATGAAAAGAGGTGTTTCCGAATCTCACCTGAGACAGAAGAAAATAGTCTAAATAGAGGTCCCCACTCGGGACACCCTACAAGGTTTCAACGCACTTCCCTAACGCTAAGGAGAAAAGAAAACAAGAACCTAGGAGCCTGTTCTAACACTCTCCATGGGATAAGAAAGAATGAAGGGATTTCCCCAAACAAGGGGGGGAAATAGGTACCTGGGGCGACGGGGGGGGAATCTTTGGTCCGTCCCTACTTTTAGAAAATCATCTTTGGAAAAATCCAAGCTGTTTACAGAAAGGTATTTTGCGGAAGCGGGGGGAGGGGGTACAAGCGTAAAGTGAGAGCCGTTAACTTCGAGGTCTTACAAAGCTTTTAAAAAAATCAATAAAAGGAAAACGCGTTCTCACGACGTCCTAAAGGGGAAATAGGAAGCAGCCCCGACTAAAATGGATAGGCGACGAATCGAAAGCGAGAAAAGAAAAATCAACACGGCGCCGAGATCCCCGAGAACTCTACGCCTTCCTGAACAATGACGGGGGGGAAAGCGCTCTGGCGTAGAAAGGAGGAAGAATCAACGAACAAAAAGGTATGATCTATTGACGGGGAGAGACGAGCCGGACCGAGCTCCCAAGGTCCTTCGATTGGTCAACCTCAGTAGTAGGGGGCGAAGGGGGGCCTGTAACGCGAGAAGATTCTATACCAGTGATGCTGAAGTCATCTAGGCGATCGCGGAGCAGGTGAAAGAACGAGCAGTAGATGATTTAAAAAAAAACAGGGGGAGGCGTAGTATGACCAAACAACACAGGATTGGTCAAGGCAGGACTTCAAGAGGCCCCCCCGGGCTGAAAGTAAGGGATTAGCTGCAACAACGTCTATATCGAAAAAAAAAGAATAAGAGGGGAATAAGAGCAAGGACGGGGTATCGAAGGGGTCAAGAAGAGCGCGGCGTGGTTGGGGAAGATATTAAGACGCAGGGAAGGTAGAGGAGGGATCGGTACCTCAGGAGATAGAATCAGAATCTAAAGGACGGACTCTCAGCGGTCACCACTTCTGGAATGCAAGGGAGGGGATCTACATAATGAGGAGTATTGTTTGAACCGACGACGCGCCGCGTCAGATAGGGAAGGTATGGCAGCTTGCAAAAAAAAAAAAAAAAAAAAAAAAAAAATCCTAGCATGAGAGGAGGGGAAGGGAGCCGAAAACTCAGACGAAGGGAGTGTGACCAAGGCGCCGTTCCGTTGGATGATTGACATGGATGGGAGAGTCTTTCCGTTGGATAGAAGGGGGTATCGACGGAAACTCAAGGCCCTGTACGAACTGATGGGGAGGTTCGAAACCGTCGAGGAAAAGGAGGGCAGCGGGATGAAGAGCGCTTTCCCGCGGGAAAAGCGACTGGGGAATGACAGCCGGCGACGACCGACTTTGAGGTCCAAAAAAGGAGCTCCCGGAAATTTGAGGAAAAAAGGAGGAGGGGGAAGCCATTCTGCAAAATGCAAGGAGACGATAAAGATTGTCAGAAACCCTACAAGTACACTTCAAAAGCGAACGCGTGGGCGGACCGGACGCTGGTCGCAGGTGAAAGGGGGGTGGCTCCAAGGTGGAAGGAGGGTGAATGTGGGAAAAAGGGTCGGAGGGGCGATGAAAGAGGAAAGTGGGAACAGCGCGGAAAGACTGTGATTCTTCTGGTCAGGGAGTCCACCAGCTTGACCAAAACTCCTAGAAAAAATTGGCGGCCGGTGGGGCCCTCACCGGCTAAAATAGCAATTCCTTGCGCGGGTCCAAGTATCAAAATGAAGAGAGGAGGGAAAATATGGCCCGAGTTTCACAGGGCTAGTGTGACACAGCGGCAGAAAAGTGGGGTTATCGGGAAGTGAAATCGAGAGAAAAATAATAGCACGTGGGAAGGGAGGAATAATGTTCTACCAACCCCGAACAGTTGGGCTTAATGAGGGGGCTAGACTCTTGCCTAACTAGACCAAAAGGGGAAACAAAAATCGACTAAATTGAAAAGAGATAACCGTTAAAAAAGGGAAGAGGAACAACGACGAAAGTCTGATTGGGAGAGCGATGGGTGCTGGACCTCGAGTGTGGGGAAGATTCAATGCCCTTAAAGGAAAAAGAAAGGTCTGGGGCTCCCCAGCGCCTCGAAAAAAACAGCCCCCCAAGATGCGCCATCGGCACCGGGCTAAGGAAGGCCATTGACAACAAGAACGAAATACCACCATAAGAATCAGTCCACCAGCTAAGTCGGGGGAAGCATCGGAAAAGAGGAGGGGCGTATCGGTCTGCCCGCAAAGGAAGGGGCCAAAAACCACAAAAAAGCAGAGATGGGATGAAAAAACTGAAGCGATCTGAAGGACGGCAGCGGAAACATAAGAGGGCAGCAATAAATAACATTGTCCAGAGAAAAATAGGCCCCTATCTCAACACAAAACGGGCTACGGAAAAAAAAGGCTCAGGGAACGATTCTAGGAAAACCTCACCCCGAGAAACGCTAAAAAAAACAGGGCAAAAAGCATACTGAGATAAATGGGGAGGCGCAGATGGGCGCGTGTCGAGTCCGAAAAGAACAGCAGCCTCAGGGAAGGGATGAGTGCAAAGCAATCAACCTTCGGAGAAAGGGGGGACTGTCCTCACGGCGGAAGAATGTCCGAAACCGAAAGGAGGGATCGTCAAAAGAAGTGAACTTGGGCCGTCGGTGACTAAAGAAAAGGGACGTCGCCGTCTTGATATAGGAGAGGGGGGGGAAGAGTCCCGCTAGAAACGGGGCTAAGAAAGGAGGCTTGACGGTATTAATCGGGATGGATCGAAGGACTCCGGAGGCAACTCTGTGGTTGCCGCGATGGAAAACCATAGCAGAGACCGTAGTCATCGCCAGTCCAGAATCTGAGGTGGGACTGAACGATGTGGAGGAAAAAGGGGGCAATGGACCCTTGAGAAAACGCGCAAAGACCAAAAGTAATAAATGAATTTGTCATATCGACAACTGGGGAGAAGGGAGGGGGAAAAATAAGTGACAGTGAGGGATCAACCAAATACAAGGCGGCTTGTTCCAGGGAGGATCAAGTAAAAAAACTACGAAGTCCTAAGTAAGGTGCTAGTGGCGGGCGAAGATTCACACTTAAGGGGTATGTGAGGGTCATAGGGGGAAAGTAGTCAAAGAGAGAAAAGTCAACCGGAATTTGGGGAAAAGAGGAACATCCAAGGAGACCCTGCGAGGAGGTCAACTCATCCGAGGCGGGATGAGAGTAAGCATAAGCCGCACCCTAGGGAGCAGAGTGCCCCTCACGCTGGAAAAGGGGTCGGGCGCAACTAAGCTGTGAAATCCGCATTAGGGAAGGACCGAAAATTAAGGGAGAAGAGCGAAAAAAGCGGGGGACGAAAAATAAGGTGCAGATTGGACGCAAAGTAGAGAAAGCTAAAAATGGAGAATAACGCAGGATTCGAAAAGGAACATGGAGGACCTGAAGAAGGGTAGCCCACGGTGAATCTTGGCTTGGTGTGCATGACGGAACCGCCAAGGGGGGGGGGGGGAGGGGGTAATCCTTCGACAAGTTGTCCGAAGAGTGTGAATGAGAAAATGCCTGGCTCTGGATACGTGACGGGATGGGCGACCGGCTTTATCTGGCTTTAGGACATATGTGCTCTGGGAATTATAGAAGATCGCTGGCATACTAATAAGCATCCCTTCTAATTAGACGCATGCAAAATAGGCTGACGGGTAACGGAATGGAATTCGAGCTGAAGCGCTCTCTTGTGGGCGCTAAGGATGGCAACATGGGATGCGGGCTTCCGTCGGGAGGGGGGGAACTGGTGTGTCGAGGGCCAGAGGGTAAACTGATGTGGATCTCGGTAGGGCCAGTTGATTGGTATCATAGGCCGCCTATGGGGGTGGGGCAGAGATACTTTAACAGTATCTTAACCACTACCGGGCTGGAAGCGTAGAGGGCCGAGAGAGAGTCAGCAACTGTAAAACCATAGGGCTGGAACTAGTTCCTTGGTATCTGCGGTGAACTTCAGACACTTAGTTTGATCGCCTTGGTTACAAAAATGGTTTTACCAGTCGTACCCAAATACCTGCATTAGCATCCGGTCAGGTCAAGAGGGTGTAGATTGTTGGGGATGAACCCTGAGATCCCCAATGCCAAATAAAAGGGAGAAAGTCGTGCGTTGAGGTGTTGAACGGAAAAGGCGGCTCTGGTTCAGGACAAGATCGACCCATACAAAAAAACCATTCGCTGCATGGGAGGGTCACGCTCGGAGGGGCTTTGGCCAGGAGGGGACGTGATATCATGTGTTGGGAGGGACCGGAATGATACGGAACCGCAGAAAGGAAGGGAACAAAGGGGAGCAAGGGGTTCGAGGCGACGGGGCGAACAAAGGCCGCCTGAGTTGGGGAAGAAGTCGACGAAAAAGAGGCCAAAAACTCTTTCCAAGAGAAAGGGTGAAACTCGAACACGAAGGGAAGCCAACGACGGAATTTAGAACACCAGTCTACAAGGCTGAAAAAGAGGTATCTTCAGGGGGGGGGGAGGGAAAATCGGAAGGCTAGGGTAATCAGCGGGGAAACAAGAGGGGGGACGTTATCCGGCTTGGAGGGACAGCAAAAGCATGGGGATCTCGCCAAATAAGCCCAGGAGGTGCGGGCGATTGACTTGGGGACAATAAAAGCGTGCAATCATGAAAACGTCGAGGCGGCCAAAGGGAACTAGTGGCAAATGGGGCCCCTGGTAATGGGGAAAGAAGACTCGATTGGATTAAAAATCCCCCAAAGAAATGTCTTGCGGGGATTCAAAAAAACTTCTGCAAGAAAAGGACATAAAACGGCTGAAACTAGAAACCCCGACGACAAGAGAGGCCGCACATTCCGAAGGAAGCGGGAGGAAGGTGAATGCAAGTTGTGCAGAGAAAAGACGCGAAAAGTCGTTTGAAAAAAAGAAATCATTCTACAGATCCGAGGGGGCCTGAGCTGGAGGCCGTCGAGGGAAAGGAAAGGGTACAGGGCGGAGAGGGTTAAAAAAGGAGAAGGAGGGAAACGGCATATCCTTGTAATGAAAAAAGGGGCTGCTTACGAAAAGACGCGGAGAACTAATCGTAGATGAAAACGGGGGAATCATCGTCCTGAAACACCATTCTTGAGGGGGTCCCCTGTCGGTAAGGTCGGCTTCCAACTAAGTAGAGCAGCCACACTTTAAAGTCGGAAAAAAAAAAGTGAGTAAGAGGAATAGAAGGGGGAATCGAATCAAATTGACTGTCTCAGGTGGAAGGGCGATAAGACATCCGCGTTAAACAGGGGGGGGGGGGAAGTCGCTGTTTAAATGAGAAGGGCTCAGGACCGTCGAGAGGGAGCCAAGAAAAGGGGAAAAGCTACTGTTAAAACACAAAAAAAAAAAAGAAGAAAAAAAAAAAAAACCAAACCAAAACCCACAAAACCAAAACGTAGGTATCTCCTCTGGGCTACTCATCGTCTCCCTGAAAGGAAGTTATGGGACCGACTAAAATGAGGGGGGGTGGCTCGAGTTAAAGGGGATCGAACATAAGTTTTGAAGCCAGGTCCGTCTGTCTCTTAAGGACCCAGGAATGAAATACGACATAAAAAGGATCGGGGAAGCGGCAGCCTTCTGAAGGAAACGCTATGGGGGAGGGGTCTTCGTTCATTTAGCATCCAGGGGGACTTTCTAGGGAGAAGAGAAGGAGCAACATTTGGTCTGGAATCATTGAAAAAATGGCCTCGTGGGAGAGGGAAGAAAAGCCTGTGAGGGCTTGACACTGCGGGGGAAAAAGAGCTGGCCCATGCCGGACTCAAGGAAGGAGAATCCTTGTTCACCACTCACTAAAGAAAGAAGGGGAGGGAACCTGAGGAAGGGCGAAGCCCCAGATGGAAAAACAAAGTACAAGCAGGCTAAGAGATAGAATAGTTGCTCCCAGAAGAAGTACCAAGAGTTCAAAACAAGAAGGAAGGTTTAAAACAGGGAACTTCGAGAAAGCTAGTCGCCATAGGACGTGGGGGAGAAAGGGTACTCGAGTGTCGCGGGGGAGAATTTAGAGGAAGAGAGTTCCCCCACTAGGAAAGTTGGACGAGGAAAGCTTTAGTGGTATATAAAGGGATCCAGTCTGCGTAATCTTAATAGAAAGAAGTTGGGAGCCGTCGGCCTACAAGAAATCGGAGGGGAAATCTTAAAGGCTGGCGCAGGCGTGTTCGGAGAACCTGAATTACCTCCAACCTTATCAACTTCAAAACTTTAGGAGGCCCAAGAGTTGGAGCGGTGGGAAAAAAGTAGAAGAGTCCTTGCGTATGGATGGGGCAAGGGGAAGCACGGCTCAGGAATGACCGGACTATAACGGTTCTGGGGACTTCAGGAAACTGTGCAGCCAAAAAACTCTAAAGGGGGGGAAAGTTCTGTGTCCGGGGGAGGGGTTGTCACGTCACAAGGAAAAAAGAAAACGAGAGTCAAAGTGGAGAGAAAATACGCCGAAAGCAAACTATCGGGGGTCGTAAAAATGGAATGGAGTGGGAGACGCGTAGGGACGGCCGAGGAGGAGGAAGTGGATATCCCGATTAAGAGAAAGAAAGGTTAGTGATTCATGAGCAAAGCACCGGGCAACAAGAAGAGAAAACAGCAGCTAGGTCTAAACTCCACACGAGAGAAACATGAGACCGCAAGAAATAAACCGCGGGAAAAACATCGGAAAAAACAAGCGAAGGCGGGAAAGGGTCACGCTCATCATGATCTTTGAGGGGAGGTCAGAGAAAACGGAAGGAATCATCTCGTCTATATATCTTAGAAGACCCTGGGAGACCAAAAATAGGGGAGCAGAAATTCCCGTTAAGAGAAACGACAAGGGGCGAGGAGCTGGACACGGCGCATCGCTGTCCACTCTTATAGAAACTTCTCCTAAAATTCAGAAACGCAAAAAGGAAGATAAAGCAGGCAGAGACTGGATAAGTTTCGGATGGCAGAGTTGAGCACGTAAGCACGAGTCAGAGGAGGGAGACGGGGTTGTGGCCAAGAAAGCTTCCAACAGTGAGGCCGTATGGGGGTATGACCTCTTCTTCTGGAGCAGGGGGGGAAGGCAATAAAAAATGAGATAGGCACACACGGGTTTCTCGGTGCCTAAAGCCAAAGAGAGTAGCAGGCCCCAATGAATAAGAGGGTAAAGGGTACCAGGCAATATAGAAGTCTTGCAGGGAATAAAACGCGGGAAGAGAATCAGACGGGGTCGCAATGGGACTTCACGATAGTGACTATAAAATGCGTTATATTTGGCACGGAGGGAAGGAAAGCCATCACACTAAAATGCAGGGGGGGAGGGGAGGGGGAAAATAGGCGCACCAGCGCGTTGTCTAGTATCTAGTGGGGAAATGTTAGATTCCGGGGAGAAACCTCGCCCGGTAGGTGTAATTCAGTTCCTTAGAAACTCAAAACAACACATTGAAGGGGGAGGGGAGTAAAGAAGGAGAGACTGTAGAAAAGAAAACACGACAAGCTATTCAGCGGGGGAGGAAAAAAGCATTCGCAACGAGGAAAGCCTAAAAGGAAAGGGCACTATGAGTCATAAAAAATCTGAAGGGTAGTGGGGGTTCTTGGAGGGTCGAAGGCAAAAAACAAAAGCCGCATAGAAAGGAATCAACGGGGTAAGACCTTCATCGAGGACAAATCAAAAGCCTCTCTGGATTTGAACGCTCCTGACGGAGGCTACGCAGCGTATAGTCAGAAGGGAATCTCGAGTGGCAAACTAAGAGGGCAAAGGAGAAACCGATTGTGAAGGACCTCTATGGAGGCAATGGCAACAATAGAGAAGGGAAGGGGCACCTCCTCGGGGGAAGGGGAGGTCTTGGGGGTAAAAAAAGTTTACATAGGAGAAGTATCAGAGGCATGGGGAGCTCAATCGTACTCCAACCTATGGAGAAGCTGGGGTCGGTATTTTTATAAGGGGGGAAAAATCGATGGAGAGACGTCTCCAGAAGAGGTTTCCCGGCGGAAGGACTATCACTCGGGGGGAGTAGGACAACCCAGGGAACACCCCCAAACAAAACCCTTGAAGGTGTGCCTGTGGTTTGGAGGTGCCTGTATGGAGTGAGCAGTCGCGACGATAGATGAATAAACGCAATGGAGACGAGGAACCCATATATGGAGATGAGACTAAAATACTTTTCTCGTTACGGAAGACTCGGTTGTCTCCGATTCCGGGGGGGAGTGGAGTTATAAATGGAGGCGAAGCTTTAGGATTGCGGAACTCTGGGGAGGGAGGAGTAAGCCTTCTATTTGGGGGGAAGGAACCTCCTTTTGGATGCTTGAGAAGGGGAAGGGGGATCACATCAGCGGCGAAGGAGAACTGCTAGCAAAGAAAGCCACCGAACTGAAAAGAAAAAGAGATTACGTTAGTGAGTCGGTTGGGAAAAGAGAACTTGGGAGCTCTTGGAATGACTTTCTACCTTTTTTTACCTGGGGGGTAAAATTGTGAGGAAAAAAAAGACCGGACGGGCCCTAGAAAAAAGGTAAAAATTGTCTATGGTCATGAAGAAAAGCAGACGGCGGTATTAGCTCTTAGCGTGAGCAATCAACACTCATTCTATGCCGGAATGGCGCACCTCGACGCTTGGGAAGAATGGAAGTATCGATCAGTTGAATTTACCGTACCAATGGAAGGAAAAGAGGGAGAAATGGTCGTAAACTCATCGGGAAAGGCCCGGGGGCTAGACCACATGAGGAACAGGAATAAGCAGATCACAGAAGAGGAAAAAAAGTAGGAGAGGGCCAGAGGGGGGTCAACCAAAAGTACTGAAGAACGCAAATTCCTGGCGAAGCTCCACTGAGACTAAAAAGGAAATCGCGAAAAAATGGAGAAAAAAAATCAGAACATGAGAGGGAACGCTGCCTTGGAGAAACTCGTAGCGGACAAGGTAGGGAAAAAGGAAAGATAGTTCCGACGGTCCGGGGGGAAGAATCCATAGGGGGTCCAACGGGGAGAAAAGGGTGGGACGACAGTGTAAAAGAAGAGGTTCAAAAAAAGGAAGGAACGAACAGGAGGGGGAGGTCGCTTTACAAAAGCAAGGAGTCGAAAAAAAGGGGGGGAAACGGGCATTTCTGCCAGACGTCCCAAAGACTGGACGTCAAAAGAAAAAGGGGCGAAGAAACGCGCAGTCGAGGCACGGAAAAGAGATCAGGGCAAAGGGAAAGAAGAAACTACCGACCGACGCATATGAAGAAAGGAACCAGCTCCGCGGGGGCACGAGAGAGTGCGAGGAATCAGGGTGATCAATCAAATACAGGAGATTCTATTTACACTCAGAAAGAGAGTAAGAGGTGGTTGAAGTCAGAGGGGGCAGGCAATTACGGGGGGAGTGGCGTCCGCCTGGAAGTATCACGAGGGATAAGAAGAGTGTCTACCAGATGAGGGGAACTGAAAGGATAACACGGGAGGGGAAGCAGGAAAAAGATAGTTAGGGAAAAAAAAAGAGGAGACTCTACTGCCAACGAGGAGGTCACTAGATTGGTCTTATAGGTAGGGAAACCTCTATCACAAGGGGAGGGAGGAGGAACAAATCTATAGAAGCAAGAAACGTGGAAAGGATTACCGAGATAAGTTGTGAGAACGCTCAACTGGGGATCGAATTTTCGACTAGAACAGGAGAGGGGAAATAATCCTGGTGTTTGGGAAAAATAGAGGAAGAAAAGACGCAAGGGTTTTCATTCGCGGAGGAGTCGGACCTGAGGAATGACGCAGAGAGACCAAAAACTGAGTCGAAAGTAGGGAGTGGCGGAAGGAGGGGAGACTCGAAGCGGGAGGAAAAATCCAAACGGGCTTTTGGAAAAGAGAAGCCGCTGCGAATCAGATACGGATCGGGGTCGGGCATGGCAATCCCTTCAGCGTCGGCTTATAGATACCAAAAAAGCAAAGAATCAAACTACTCAAAGACCGTAATTCAGCTCTTGTCCTAGGCCTTAAGAAAGAGAGGGGAGGGTCTGGGGAATTATAAGAAACTGTGAGACGGGAAGGGGCCGGAAAGGGGGAGCACATTGGGAATCGGAGGGGGCTTGATGAAGAAGTCATCGAGGCGGAATAACTCCTTTCAATTGGAGGACTATCAACTCGCGAAAGCCCCCGTTCAGGGGAGCATGGGGTCATAGGCGGGGGGAATTGATGGACAACAGCACAAATCAGCCGGGGAGGCCCAACCAGGGGGTACCGAGGAAAAGTTGGAGATAAGGCAGAAAGTGCAAAAGGAGTAGACAAAATAAACCCTCAGAGTGAAATTTCAAAACTCTCCTCTTGAAAACCGGGAAAGGAAGCGACGCTCTCAAGAGGGTCAAGGGTTTGGGTAAGCCAGTTGAAAACTGTTTTGTCGTCGACGCGGAGCTAGCGGTCTTGAGGGAAAAAAAAACTGAGACAAAACAACAGGTGGGGGGGGGGGAAAGGAGGCAAAAAAGATAAGTTTCTGCAGGAGGAAAGCCGAGAACTTCGTTTACCAAATGAACATGCACCGAAGGGGAAGGGGGGACTCGCACGAGAGGGCCCAGTATAAGGGGTAAGGGAATAAAAGGATACGGTACTATCAATACTGAATGCGGCCAACGAGTTTTTAGGAATAGGACGCCAGGGCGGCCGAAGGAAAGTATTTATTCTGTACCTTAAGACCAAGACAAAGAAGAAGAGCGATGGGGGGTGGGTTGGCCGGGGAAAAGTGAGAACCAAAAGACAGTTGGAACGGTGATAGACCTTTAGGTTTTGGGTCAAGGACTTTGACCAAACTGACAAAAGGAGGAAAAAGACAGCGAACTAGTGAGGTCAATAAAGGAAAAACACTCAGGGGAAGCACGGAGGGGGGCTGAAAATGCGAACACAGGGGTGTTTTCTTGGTCTCCTGGGAGGAGTCACTCTACAGGCCGGTTAGACAAGACCGTCGACCGGTGGAAGCCAAAGGAGGGGGAGGCTCCCATCTCTAAAAGAAAGGAGCAGCAAAACCAAGCTAAAAGAGAGTCTAAAAAAAACGTTCAAAAAAA
>Ga0179591_1309429_pt1 | contig 15306 bp, 10 predicted proteins | sample CZOMad2_1_08_16f_FD_182891 | JGI IMG/M metagenome (GOLD analysis project Ga0179591, IMG submission 182891) | Vadose zone soil fungal communities from Angelo Coast Range Reserve, California, USA - CZOMad2_1_08_16fungal (PacBio error correction) | ecosystem: Environmental > Terrestrial > Soil >...
AAATCGTCGGGAAGGGAGGAACAGGGGGGAAAACATTAATCATCCAACACAAAAAACCGGCTGGATGGACTGGATGAAAAAACCAAGGAAAAACAGGGCACGGAGTCAACGTCAAAAGAAAAAAAGGAAAAACGCGACGTCATCGGAGAGGTTTAGAACAGGGGACAAAAAAAACCAACCTTTGACATATGCACAAGAAGAAACGGATACCGTGAAGATCGCCATGAGGGAGAACCGGAAGCGCGGTCTCAAGGAATCTCGTCAGAGAAATGGAGTCAAAGGTTTGGTGACGTCAAATCCCGGGAACGCAAAAAATCGACAACCACAGAGCCAAGTAAGGGAAGCCAGTTCAAAGGGACAGAAAAGGGCAGCGGGACAGAGGGACCACACGCGGTTATTCCGTCAGTTAAAAAGATCCGAATTACCACGGGGGGAGCCCGTTAGGGGATTAAATCCGTTGCGCATGGAACTGCATTGGAAGGCCCCCGTGTGAAAATCCTTGGTTAGGGAGGTTCGAGCAGCGTCCTAAAGTAAAAGAGGGAAAAAACAGCAAAAAAGAGGTGTAGTGCGGGAGCCGGGTCAAAAGGGAGAAGACCATTTGAGGGATGCAGGGGAAGAGTCTGAACACAAGAAGGGGAGATGTGGTGCGGGGAGATGCGAAAATAACGCGAATGGAAACCGAGGAAATGGACACTCGAGATTCGTCAGGTGTCTGATGGGAATTGGGTATTTAGAGCTCTGGAGGTGGAAATTGCACATATTAGGGGAACAGTGTTCCAATAAGCCAGTTCGGGGAGAGGAACAAAGTGAAAAGACCGAAATCAAGGCTTTGCGCGACCCGAGGGGGGGACCTGCAGTAGAGGGGATCGCTAAAGCCCTCATGAGTGACCTTTCAACAGCATCACGGGGAACCGTGGCCGGGTTTCGCCAAAAAAGGGGTTATAATGAAAAAACTAAACACTGTTGGGGAAAGGGGAATCTTGAGGCGGCGCAACGACTGAATTCGGTACAGGGGGACCGCAGGGGGGTGGCGAAGGCGAAACGGCCTTGGGACGAAAGGAAGAGACAAGGGAAGCTCTTTTTTCCGTGGGAAAAACGTTCGGTTCAACACAGTTTTTGGAGCTGAAACGGTTGGGGAGAGTAGCGCATAACCGGATACTAAGGAAGAACTGCCGGATTTTTTGCTGGCCCTAACAAGAGAGGAAAGGAACCGTCGGGGTACATGGCTGCCCGCCACCGCTGTGAACGAGACTGGAAATTACGACGACAGAAATCCGGGAGTTTGAAGCACGGAATTGGAGATTGGAACATCCGCAAATCATCCGTGGGGAACTGGCTGGAGAAAACGACGAGCAAAAAAAAAAGCGAGCGCACGATAGAAAGAAATAGGTTCCTCATAGGCCGGCCACGGCTAGTTGGTTACAAAAAAAAGAAAAATGACCGGAAGGGATATACCTAGGGGGGGGAAAAAGCTTAGGATGAAGAGGAAGTGAGTTGGTTGCGCGCATTAAAGCGGACCTGCATGATCGAAAAAAAAAAGCAATGCAGAAATCGTTTTAAGGCGGCGAGGGGACACATGCATAGAATTGGCCAAGATAACATCAGAATGCTGGACTCTGCCACCACGCGCAAAAACCACTCCTTACCAAGGGAGGGGGGGCAGGGTTCGACCCTCGCCGTGAGAAGAAGGAAAGCACATTACCTAGCGTAAAAAGGGGGGGGGAAGGAGAGGCAAGCAGAAAATCACGGGGCCTGCCATCACCTTCATGAAAAAAAAAGCGACCCAAATTCTTTGGGGCAGATGCAAGAGGCGGAGGCTTTGAACGAAGTCGAGGGTGGTGTTCATTCGATATACGCTCGACTAGAGCAGTACTGGGGACTAAGCGGAAAAAAAGGGAGCGGCTAGAAGGAAAATGCTCCGATTTGATGAGTAAAAAAAAAAAAGGACTCGAAACATTGAGGGAGGACTGGTCTGGTGAACAGCTGGCCTCTGGGATCTCGCTCCAACAAAAAGGAAAAAGGTAGAAAGAAGGAGAGACGACGTGTACAAGAACAAGGAGCAAGCATATGAGCTAGCCCACGACTAAGAAGATAGCCGCCTTGCTGTCATCAGACGGAAAAAATGATAAAGCTTTCGGAATCCGAAACGAATATCGGTCTACGTATAGAATGAAAAACACCATGAAGCTAGATGGGCAAACGTCAAGCCGAAAAGAGAAAACGCGTCGAAGTGCATAGTTCTAAAGGCGGAGGTTCTCAACAGAGGTCCGCACCCAAACGGGCAAGGCTCGAAACACGCTAGGGAGGTCGTGAGGATCGCCTTCAGCCCGGGAGACGATGTAAGCGGCCCAATAACCCTAGGTAAGTCTTTGATTTCAGGGGCAGCTGGGGAAGTGACAGTCCTACTGATAAACAAAGGTCAAGACGGCAGGTGACCCTGACGCCAACGGTCCGAAGAAGCACGCTGTCGTCTGCGCAGGAGGAATCGGGGAGAAGGAACAGCCACATACTTGCACGTCAGCGAGAGGAGAGGAGTCCTAAGTGGCAACGAAGGAAAAAAAAGGGGAAAAGATGCGACTAAGGAAAGGTCTTGAGAGAGGCGATGATAAAAAGGAAAAAAGAGCCACAGGAATCAAGAGCAGTGTTTGCAGCAGTCTCAGGAGGATAGAAGGAAAACCTCGGAGGGCGTCGGCGTAATAAGATAAGAGAAACAAGGAGGGGGGAAAAAAGGTCAGGGAACACGACGGAGAAACGCTGTTTCTAAATAAACAACATCAAATGGGAAGCAGTGGAGGTTTCCCTGTTTAGGGCAAAACTAAGCCTCTCAAAAAGTATCCGCAGCCACAACGGGAAGGGGGAAAAAAACCGACCACGTTGAAACAACGAACACATTAAGCGGGGAAACCGGAAGTAAAGCAGGCCAATTGCGCTTTTCTAAAAACAAGCAAGGCAAGGAGCCGACATAGAGATAGGTCAAAAAGGCCCAAGATTCTGAAAAAAAAACAGGTGTCGCGCAACATCTAAAAAGGTAGGAATATCGTCCACGTCCAAGAGGCGTACAAATGACCGGGGGGGGCGGGAGAGGACTAAGATGCCTCACGACATACGTTACAAAAGGAAAAAGAGGGCACTGTCAGAAGAGGAGAGGGGGGATGGGGGCATGGCCACTTCGGAAAAGGGCGCCAAGAATTGTAAGCTAGTTCGACAAAAAAACTCATTATAGTGAAAGTCTCATTGACCAACAAACTGTCAAACAAGACAAAAGGGGGGTGAAAGAAAACGACGAACGAAATCCGTGAATCGAGGGGGAAAGCCGAGACCGTTACCGGCGCAAAAAAAAAAAAACAAAAGACTCGGGCGGGATTCATCTTCCACTACATGCTTCCCGCTAAGAAATGGTTAGAAGGCTTGAACGTTTCTCCGCACGACCGCGGCGGTTTTCATGAAAACTGGGAAGCAGGAGAAAGGAAGCGCGACCGCCGAACTCCAACTAAGGGGGGAAAAGCGGCCTGAAAAACGGGGCGGCTCATCTCAACAGGGGAGGTAGCAATTACCGGCTCCACTGAGAGGGAGCAGAGAAGTAGACATAGGGGGCTTGGTTAACGCAGAAATGGGCAAGGGGGGGGAACAGACACCGAGGGATGAAGTGGGTGTTTCGATAAAAGTACCAGGGGTAGTTTCCCGGCGAAGAAGTGGAGACATCTACAGACGAGAGGCGAAAGGGTCCGGGGATAAACCAAGAAACGCATGGGATTAAAGGTATCCAGTGAGAGGTGCCGCACACAAACCTAAGTGGGGTTGGCTACAGTACACAAAAGGGGGGGGCCGATGAGGGGAAAAAAAGACAGTGCTGCATGTTGGAGTGAAATGTTAACTAATCCTTTGGGGGTTGTACAGAAAAAAAAGGGGTGAGGGGGTTTGGATGATTACGGTGACCAACTGTAAGAAAATCTCCGGGGAAGGAGAAAAAAAAACCGAAAAACAGTAGGATGAAAAGAGATATATAACAAGCTTTCCTTCCAAAAAGGGAAAAGACCGTAAAGAAACAAAAACTAAAACCCTTTAAAAAACAAATAATCAAAAAGCCGAGGACTTACCAGTCCGCAATCCAAATGCCGAACCAGAACTTTCGTCGTGGCGTTTTGGTTAAGGAACTGAAACAACAATTGACAATTCAACGCTTAAAGGGATGAACTTTGATCTAAGAAAGGAGTTTTGAGTAACTCGCGGGATATTGCGGAAACTCTCGTCTGAGCGGGCTGGAAGCCTTCTTTTGTTGCGCAGGAAGTACCTGGAAAAATCAACAAAACAGATATCAGGAGGGTGTGGAAAAAAAGTCATGAACCCATTATGCAGACCGCCGCCAAAAAAGAAGACAGAAATTCGAGGCGATGGAAAAAAGGCAATCGAATGATACGGGAGACAGGAGTGCGTCACCGGGGCCTTGGACGAAATGTGAGGCCTCGAGGGGGTGGGAAACCCGGAGTTTCCCAGTGCGGGTCGCGCATACGAAAGAGTCATCTCCATCCATGAAAGAAAAAACAGGCAACAAGCACGGGTAGAAAAAGGTCACCGGCTCAAGAACGTCAGTTAGCGGGAGGGAAGCAAATTGGGAAAGGTACTGATCAAAAAGCTAAGGAAGAGGTGGTGTGGAAAGGTTGAGGGCGGGAAAACAGGGAGCGGCCTTGAAACAACGAGAAAAATAGCCAACCATCGAGGATATTCGTTTGGGTAGGGATGGAACCTAGTACGGCATTGGCGGTGTCACAATGAAGAAGCATATAATGAACAGGGTAAAACGGTGGGGGAAAAAGGCAAAGAAGACTTTCAGGACTAATGAAATGAGGGGGACCAATCAAATTTCGCAATGTCCCAGGAGGGAGAAAAAGAAAAAGGCGCTTCAGGCCGCCCGAAACGGTCGGCTTTTTACAAAAAAAGAGGGGGAGGGGGAACAAAGAAAAGTGGCCGGGGAGGCCGACCGGGGGTTAGACGGGTGCTACCCCAACTGGGAAATCAATCTGGGGCGCTAGGGCTCTGAAATAGGAAAGAGTCCAGCATCCGGTTTGGGGGAAAGCTGGCAGGACTGTACTACGCTTGACGAATACAACGTTAATGGAGTTTCCGTTGGGTTACTGGGGCTGGTTTCCTGCCAACAGGGTTTTGTGGCTTGAGTACGATGTTGGGAGGGGGGGCGGAAGGAGAGGTCACACGTACAGAGGATAACTAACAAAATCTTAAGGGGGAAGGGGATCCAGTTGACTTACAGCGCGGACGCAAGCGTGCCTTAATCGGCCACCGCTGTGGACGCTTAGACGGTCGCCGAACGAACTCGTCTTCTCACAAATGAGGCGAACAGACACCTCCCATAGTAGGAGGGGGAAGGGAATAGAGAAATCCTTTGAAATATGAACGCGCGAAAAAATCAGTAAAAAAACGCAGTGACGGATGTACTTGAGCGGCCGAAAAAGAGAAAGGAAGGCGTAACGGTGGTTGGAGAGCAGTTACCATCTACCTTCCAGACAGAGGTGGTTGAACTTAATAATCCGTGGTCTGCGCAGTCGGACAACTTTACGCATTGGGAAAGGGAAACATATTAAAATTGCTGCCCTGACAGCCAACGATGAAGATACCTCGTGGGAAGGGGAGAGAAACAAGAGCTTTCTTCGAAAGATTCTCAGAAGAGAGGAGAAAAGGGAATGAGCGTCCGGAGGGGTGGGGTGTGGGGGGATATTCGCTTAAGAAACGGGGCAATGACACAATCCCCTAGTCAGAGATTTTTTGATACGACTATTTAGGGAAGGTTTGCACCTAAAAAAAGGGGGGAAGCTGGACTTTTTTCGGACGAGTAACTCTCTACGGATTCCGGAGGAGGGGCGAAGACAGGTACCGGGGGCAGAGAAAAGGAGTTGAGGGGGTGAACTCACATAATCATAGACGGTAGTTCGGGGGGAGGGGGAACAAAGAGCGCAGATTATCTATCGGAAACAACAACATGAAAAGGAAAAGGGATAAGCGAAGGTTCCCAGAGACAATGGCCCTCAAGAAAGTATAAAGAACGCACAAGGAAAAGAACAGTTCATATGAAGTGGTCGGGAACCGAGAAAAGGAGTTAATACGAAATCATCAGAAACGAAGAGGACGAGCGGGTAATCGAAACCGCAAGCAAGCGATCGAGGGAAAAAATTCTCCGAGTCGAAGGCAAAACTTCTCTTTCAAAAGTAGGAGTTTCAGATAAAAGGCGGATGGGAAAAAAAGTTCAGGTAACGAAAAAGAGGTTCAGAAATGTCTCGGCTAAACTGCTCGGGGGGGGAATCGAAGGAAAGAGAAAGAAAGGGTTGAACCCAGAAACAGACGGGGAAAGTCGTGGAGTTCATGGTGGGTGGGAGGAAAGAGTCGAAATTTTCGGCGGGACACAAAAGGGGAGAGGCTGGGGAACCGCGGCATCATAAAAAAGGGGGGGGGACTCCGCCAGACAAAGATGGATCGCTAGGGGAGGGGGATGCAAACGCCAAACAGAACGAAACTTTCCTCACTCCTCTTTTAAGAGGGTAAAAGTAAGGATACGAAAAAAAGCGTCCCGAAGGACCGAGAGAGAATTCATATGTCCGGTCCGGGTTGCCGCGGCTTGAACAAAAATACGGGAAAGCCAAACCATCGGTCGAAAAAAACAGGTGTGCGAAATCGAGATGACCTGATTCCAGAAAAATGAGGTCCTTCGCGCGTAAAAGAGGTCTTCCACAATAAAGGGGCACGTTGCCGAAGTTCCCCTACGGTACGACGCAGAACGAGTGCAGGGCTTCAAAAAGTGCCGCCGGGTGTCGGGCAAGGGGTAGGCCGGTTTGAGGAAAAAGCTCAAAGCAAAAAAAAACACGGCAAAAAAAACAAGGGGGGGCCGGCCCCAAACCCCCCCCAAACTCAACCCTCACCGTTTAAGGGCAACTGAACGAAAACGCGACATAAAGTTGAAGATCTGTAATCCGACAAAGTTAAAAACCTAAAACTTCTCGGGGACAAAAAAAAGCCAAGTCCATTGGGCAAAACTTCAGTCGGAGAAAGACCGCAATATGCTCAAACATGAGCCGCCTCAGTCAAAAGGTCGCAGAAAGGCAGAAAATACTGTCGCCAAAAGGAGGGTGAAAAGGAAACGGCTTGCGCGACAAATATCGCGCTAAGGGAAAAATCCGCTTGACTTGAGCGGGAAAATAGTTCATGGCAAGGAAGACTGACGCCGCGAAATTAGTGGAGTATTGGTTGGGCATTATTCAGGAAACAAAACTACGTCAACAGGGTTGACCTCAGAAACAACTAATCGGCGGAAGGGGAGCAGGTACAGGTGGTGCACAGGCATAAGCGGGAGATCGCATATCAATAGACCTGAAGCTCTTGAACGAAGACGTCAGACTAATGATACAGAAATAAAGGGGGTCAAGGATACGGAACGTTGAGAGCACTAGGGGGAAGTTTAAGACGGTTTGGAAAACAGGCTCAGTAAGAGAGACACACGTAAAACTAAGACATGACACCGCGAGGCCTTGACCTGCAAGGCGGGGCAATTGAAAGACACACGGGAGAGACTAAAAAAGACAAAAAGAGAAAAGAGGGGAGTAGGTGTAAAGGGCGGTACCAGAAAAGGGGGATGGGCAAGAAAAGGGGCTCCACAACGAAGTGGGTTATTAAAGGAGGGAAGGGCAAAAAAAAAAGTGGACGGTAAAAAGCACGTCAAAATGGCCATTGGGAAAAAGAACGAAGAAAGGGGAGAAACTCTGGAGAGATTGGATCGGTTTTTTCTCCTTGGAAGATTGGTAGGTGGGTGAAAGGACATAGCTAGACTAAAGAGGGAAACAAGTGGAATGGGGGCAGGGATTCGACTGGTAAAAAAATGAAAAGAAAGGGTGGGGGAATAATCCAGAACGGTTGGGGGGGTGTGGGATGATTACGGAAACGGTGGGAAGAAAGGGGGTCGCCCGGTTATCAAAGGAGGAGGAGAGAGATAAAAATCGGCGACACGCTTTCTTAAGGTAAGCCGGAATCCTCCCCAAAAAAAAAAAGGAGATTCTGGGGAGGAAAACCAATTAGCCATCATTCAAACATAAATGATGAGGACCAGTCGCAAGCCAAAGCAACGAGACTTTAGCGGGGGAACTGGACGGAAAAAAAAACCTTTGACAAGAGAAAGAAAACGGGATACCTTGGAGAATGGCTGCAGAAAATTCTCGGGAGCAACCGAAGCAGGGCCGCCTCTCTCGATATGGGAGGACCTCACATCGGGGGGGGTGGGCGGCACGAAAGAAAGATCCAAAACCCGTAGGGAACAGTTCAATTGCCAAATGATGCCAGCGCGACTGGGACAAAAAGCAGGAAGAAAAAAGGGTGAAAACCTTCGATTGTCCGAGGAAGAGAACGTAGCCGGGTAAATTAAAAACGTTGCGCTGAATTAAGGCCTCTGGACCGAAAGGAAAGGAGGTTCCGGAAACATGAAGGAAACAGAGATAAAGGCATCCCCCAATAGGTAGGGCCGTAGAAAACGCGTTCACACAGAAACCTTAAGGTTTAAATTGTATCTGGGAGTAGGGAGAGCAAAAAAAGAAGGTTACTAACTATGAACCTAAGGAGTGTTTTGTCGGGGAGGGAGAGGGGGTACTTGCAACCTCGGGGGGCCAAGGGAGCAATCGAAGTTCGTCGTTCGGGGGGGGAAACCCAGTTGAGGGAAAGTAGCTCTTCTTTGAAAAGGAGACTTTCAATATAATGTCGGGGGTAAAATAAGCCATATAGGGAGGCGGAAGAGGAAAAAAGTCTAAATCTAAGGAGGGTACGAAGCCGGGAATTGCCCTTCTAGGGAAAAAAATGCAAAGGTAAAGGGAGAAGCCCATCACAAAAGTCCCTGAGGGGGGATCCACAAATCGGGCGAAACACGTGGGGATTGGTCTGCGACCGGGGACTGCGGCTCGCCCTGTTTGAAATCAGCTTTCGGGGGTCTGAAACGACCGAGACTTGTAAACGTCCCGGAAGGGGTGGGGGAGACGCGGCGGTGTAATTGACCGGTGAAGAAAGGAATAGGAGACCACTTGTGCCAAGTTTGTCTTTAAAAATTTCGGTTCAACAATTGTTGGGGGACCGGCGACTGCTCGGATGCAAAAATAAGCACAATAAACGGTTTAGGACTTCTACGCCTAAAAAACACGCATTTGCGGAAGCGTTGACTCGCGTCGTAAGTCCGTGGAAGGATGTCACGCGCAACGAGGGGGAAGAGGTACTCTTTCGAACGCGAAACGGGACGATAGGGCGAGGGCAGAAACCCCATGAAGAAGGGAAAAAAAAACTGAGTAGAATCCGGGGCTAGGGGGCAGCCCAATATCAAACGATACATCGCATATCGGGAAAGCTTGCAGAGAAAAATCATAGGCCGCCAGTTACGCATATCCTTACGGCTCACGATCTGAATAATCGTTATGTTGGTTAGAGGAGCATTTCCATAGCGCCCATTATAGCAGATCGGAGAACCGGTGGGAGATGCCGTGAGCAAACTGCGGAATGGGTGGGAAAGGGATGAAAGAGTCGACTTCCCGCGCCACACTAACAACCTCCAAGAGGGGAAAACAGTGACCGGGGGTGGACTAAATCTTGTGCGAAGCATCAGAATAGAAGACGGAGCGATCTGAATTTGGGGGTGTGCAGGAACCTCTAAAAGAGGGCCGACTTGAATGCCACTCAAGTCATTCAGAAGAAGCCGGCTTTGGGGGGAAGGATAAAGCTGCCGTTGCAAAAGCGAATCTGATGGAATTGTTTTCATGGCGGAGGAGAAATATTGGAATTAAAATGAAACAAGATGTCAAGGCGCGTGCTGTAAATAAGTCGGGATAAGGGGCTTTTGGGCCAGTCGCAGGAGCGCCTAGGGGGTAGGACTGGTGTCAGGTGTAAACGGAGATGGGGAGGAAAGGATCAACAACACAAGGGGATAAAGGGGAAGGAGATAAAGAGAAAATGTCAAGTCAAATAACACAGGAGGGAACGCCGGGCAACTCTACTAGGGAAGACTGGTTACTTCAGCACGGCGATTCTTCATAGGGTCGACACCACTCTAGCGCGAGATATCAGGAAAAACCCTCCATCGAGAGCTGTCAAAATAGCCGAAAGAAGTATCAAAGCGAGCTTAAAAGAATTGGGCCAGGCAACAGGCGAGGGACGATGTCGCAAACCGAGAACACAAGGTCAAGGCGCGAGGGGATGTATTTCGTGGATCGATGCGCACGCACGCGGGTAAGAGCACTCCCGGGGAAAATGCGGGGAGGAATGTAGAAGTGTTTGGGGCAACATGAAAGAGTATCATAAACAGAGTTCCGCGCTGGGGAAAAAGATAAAAAAAAAACGATGCCCCCGCACCGAATGTATAGCTCAGGGAAAGAACTAAAAAGGATCATGCTACCGAACAAAGACCTCACTTGCTAGGCTTTCAAGGAGGTAGCACGTAATGGCTAAGAGTCAATAGTCTACTGACAGAGGGGAAGAGAGAGGGGCGATTTCCTAAGTTGAAAAGACGGCAAATCAGTGACAAGCAAAAAGTGCGACATTTTTCGACAATCATAGGAAGGTTGAAAATAGCCCGTTGTGCAGGTAGCATATGCTGGAGCCAAAAAGCTGTGGGGGGCTCGTGGGAAAAAAAAAATGAGAAAACCAAAGCGTAGATGGGGATCACGGATCAGAATTGAAGAGTGTTTTGTAGTTAGTAAAGGGATTGGAATATCCTCTCCATCGGGGTCCACAGAACCTGGGGGGTGAATTAGAAGAAAAGGAAAAAACGTGGCAGAAAGAAAAAACTAGGGTGAGCAGGGGAAGACGGCGTCAAATTTCAAGTTGCAGAAGGGTCGAACCACTCCGGCAAGGGTACGACGGTCAGAGAGTTCGCCAAGAAATCCAAAAAGATTAAAAAACATGAGAAGCGTCTAACGTCAGGAAGAAAATCGGAAAAAAGGCCGGCGGTGATTGGTAATTGGGCAGGGAATACCGAGGAGCCGCAAAAACATGACAATCCTCTTTCCTGGCTAAAAGTGAAAAGATTGGGTAGAGCAACTGCGAAAGATGACGCCGAAAGATGGGGCTTATTGGAAAAAGTTCGGTCAAAGAGAAGGTAAAAGAGCCGCGGCAAAAACATGGTTTTTCGCAACGTGAACTCGATTAGCACAGTTAAAGGGGTTCACTCAAAGTTTCTGAATCCTATCAACCCGAACAAACCATCGGCACACTCATTAGTCATAGTAACCTTGACTAAGAGACCAGAATCCGAGGAACAGGTTGGTAACGTTGCGCCAACACTACACGGACTTTTTCAATTGTGGACAGACTGGATTGACTGGAGACCTAAAGACTGCTACCGAAGGAAAATCCGACCACACCGATGCCTTACAGGTAGCGCAAAGGGATGAAAAATTTACCGAGAAATGGTATAGAGTACTCGGGAGACGAATTTAAAGAAAAGGAGTGCGTCTGGAGGCGGGACAAGCTGGCAGAATGGGCAATTACTTACCTCAGAGCTGGGGGTGGCCATATTCTTTTCAAGGGATTCGCAACCAAAGCGGGCAGAAGGAGACAGAAAAAAGAGACGAAAGGTCAAAAAAAAGAGAAACAAGTTGAAGAAACTCACATAAGATAGTATTGCGGGGGCATATTTCGGGGCAGGGAAAAAAGCTCCAAAACAGCGCCGATCGAGGCTCGGGTGCTGCATTGGATACTTTCAAAAAAAGAAAGGGAAAAGAAATCGGGACTACAGAAATCCAGATGGTGGGGCGGGGGGGGAAAAGGAACGATGTTACCACTTTTGGTCGAATAGTTATATCGGAAAAAACGGAAAGGAGAACTCTCGAAAAAAAGGGCTCTTACACCGGAAAACGTAAAATCCAAAAAAAAACCCAGTGCTGGATGACAGGCGTAAAAACATTAAGAATATGTTTTCACATAAGTCGCAAACCAAAGGAGCACGCGACCCGGGCGCGCTGGGAGACTGCCAACTGGGGAACAAATATTAAAAAGACGTAAAGGCTAAAGATCAAGTTTGCGCCGTGGAATCCCCGAACGGGGGATCCGCCTCGAGAGGACTTCAGGGGAACTGCGGTTGAGGGAATAAAGAGGAAAGAGAAACAAAAAAAAAGAAAGACCCTTTTGTGAGCAGCCAGGCCCATACGGGGGCCAAAACGCAATTCCCACACGAAACCGCCAGTGAATATGGGCACAAATCGAATCGAAATGCAGGTAAATGGTCAATCAGGGTTAAAAGACAGCAGGGGGTAAGAAAGCCGTGTGAGTCCCTTTGGAAGGCGAGCGCTGACGAGCAAGGAGGTCAGCACGAACATGCGAAGGCCCAAAGAGTGCGGGGCGTAATCTTTCAAAAAGGGAAGAAAGAACAATGTTTTGGGAGGATGGAGCATGTAAGCTAAAGAATGAATTAATCCCTAGAAAAAAAGGGAAAAGATGGGTTGTAGGGTGGGGATACTTAAGAAAGGGGGGAGGAAAATGGGCACACAATGTCACCTGAGACGAGGTATCTTTCGGGGAGGGAAACACGGGGGGAGTGACGTAGGTCTGGGGGGGACACATTGATAGAACTGGAACAATGAAGGAAAAACCGAAACCGGTTGACCAATGCAGCCGGAGACCGATCAAGAAAATACTCAAGCTTTCAAGGCCAGGAACCCAGTTATTTAACGTCTGCGGGTGAGGAAAGTAAATTGAGGGAGAGAAAGCAAAGGTAACTGCTTGGTACAAGGTAAAGGCGCAGCCGGGGAAGGGGTACTGAAAACGTTTAGCTGCAAAAAAACTCAAAGTTGGGGAAAGGGGGCGGAGAATTGAAAGAAAAGAGCCTGAAGTCGTCCCGGGGAGGGGGGGGTGTAAGAAAGCGGCAACGGGGGAAATGGATTTGGGACCCGGAACAAACTTGGCTGGAGGAACAACCGGGGAGTTTCGGTTTTTCCGGGCTCAGTGTTTGGTGCTTCGGACATTGGGGGAGAGGATAAAGACTGCATCACAAAGGTAAGGAAACCCAGAAAAACCTTCGGTGGGGGAAGTGTCCAGGAAAAGAAGTAGAGGAGTCCGCGTTCGCAGCTCCAACGGAGGGGAACGAATCTGGTTACGCCTCGACAAAGAAGAATTCCCGGCGATGTCGCGTGGAGGGCAAACCAAGGCATCCTGGCTTTCGTCTGGCCGCAAGGAAGAAACATGCAGAAAAGCTAAAAAAAAACTCGAAAAAACGGCGGTATATTACGGCCGGACAGGACGAGAGTTTGAGCTTATCAAGTAAGTCTACCTCGAAAATCATGAGGCAGTGCGATTTGTTGGGAAGAGAAGGGGCCAGATCGCTCCTCGACGACGAGGGGCGGAGGAGAAGAAGTTGGGAGAAAGGCCGCGGCAAGTTGTGTCAATGAACAGAGCGTGCTTCCCACAAAACAAACGCAAAAGCCTTACAAACAAGAACCCTCAAGTTCCGTGAGGACACTCTCTTGAGGAGAGTCTACAAGAAATGGCCGAAGGCCGGAAAGTTTGGTGGGACCAGAGAGGAAAGGAACGCCGATGTACTGGGAAAGAAAACTTAGTGCTCCGATTCTTGTGTGGGGCTAATGAACTCGGTGCAGGGTTTGTCCCTGAGTCCGCTGGGGGAAGGGGGAAGGTACAATAAAAAAGTTCTGAAGGAGCCAAGCCGGACGGAAGAAGGGGTCGATTGAAGGAATGGTGAGGATAGTTCCGGGGGGTGGGAAATGAGACGCCAGGGGTCGACTTGTCTGGAACAGCAAGTATGTATAGAGCGAAAGAAAAAAGGAGGAGGACAAAGAGAGAAGAGAACACGGGCACAGAAAATTAGCCCTCAACTATCTCAAAAACTAATCAGCAATAAGACGTTCTTCAGCACGAGAGATTAGTGGGAAGGTTCCATCCCTACAGAATAGAGGAGGAAAGAGCTTATCACAAACAAAAGGGAAAGCAGAGACTACGCACACGGCGCAGAGAAAGGGGCCAAAAACCCGCTTACGCCTGGGAATTTGCGTGGCCGGCCCCTGGAGATGTAACGCTTCGCGAGGTCCGAACCGAAAAAAACTTTCCCCGCTATGGGAGATCTGCCAATGCATCTGTCGGCACACTACAAATGGTAAGAATAAACAAAAAAAAAAACCACCACCCCGAAACCCAGAGGGTATGAAATGTCTGAGAGTGGTGGCGGCCCAGAGGGATGACCAAAAAATTGGACGGTTGGACCCAGAACTACAAAGAGGAGCCCCAGCCGAGGTTCGTCGCTAACTTAGAACCGACTTTTCCACTCCACAAAATAAACGCAATTGAATCCATGGAGAGCAGTTCGTGTTAATGAGAAAAAAGTCACGGCAGTAGCTAACTGCATATTGCGGGAGGAAGAGGGAAGGGTACGGCGGCCGAGCCGAAGGAAAGGGATGCGAGCAGGGGGCAAAAAAGAAATTTACCATGAAAAAAAAAAGATTCGGGTCGAGTAGTACAGTGACTAGAAAAACCTCTGTACCTAAGGGAGTAACACGAAGGAGACGCGATAGTATTTCTAGGGAAAATTCCCCGGTTGTCGGGCGTAGTAGTACGGTATTTGTCACTCCAAATCGTTGAAAAGCCAAACAAAGGCACGGGCAAAACAACGGGGGGCAGCAACGAAAACGCGACAAGGGTACGGGGAAAGAGGCCCTGAGGAAAAAGGGCAAAGTCTCCAACCTCCGGGTGAAATGGGAACAATGTCATCAAAAATCGGAAAGCGCGTGCCGGGGCAACTGGAAACGCGCCGCGTAGAAAACCGTCGTCAGAAAACGAAAAGGCAGGTCGCCCCAGCATGAAGTGGTCTTCGATAAAGGAGGAAGAGACGACGAAACGGACAATCCTCGGGTCGCTAAAAGCGGAAGGGGGTCATGGCACCTTCTTAATTCCTGGGCAGGGGGAAAAAGCGCTCATTAAAGGGAAGTCAGGGGAAAATGTGGGCGCAAGAAGAGAGGCAAATCACAAGGGTTTGTAACGGAATAACCGACAAGTGCTCAAGGTGAAAAAGTGCACAGGGCCGAGACCGTTTGCTGAATCGAGATATCAACCAGACGAACGAGGATGGGAATAGTAAAGGCTATCTACGGATCCAAATCCAGGAAGGGTGTGAATGAAATCGTGGAAAGCTGACTACTCACAATTGCCGGTGGTTCCGCAGGGTGACTTGATGGACACAGTAAGAAGCGCGACCGCATAAAAGTATTAAAGAAAAGGACGGCCCCCCCCACAACCAAAAGGAAGAAGTACCTGCTGAGGGGGAGAGGTGAAAAC
>Ga0179591_1321979_pt1 | contig 15306 bp, 15 predicted proteins | sample CZOMad2_1_08_16f_FD_182891 | JGI IMG/M metagenome (GOLD analysis project Ga0179591, IMG submission 182891) | Vadose zone soil fungal communities from Angelo Coast Range Reserve, California, USA - CZOMad2_1_08_16fungal (PacBio error correction) | ecosystem: Environmental > Terrestrial > Soil >...
ATACTTGCTTCCTTTGACTATAAAAGAAGGGGGGCGAAAGAACTAAGTGGAGGAAGGAGGGGGTTTGGATTATTACTCCTGGACTAGGAGATCAAGGAGCGGGGGAAAGAATGTGTTTTGAAAAAACCGGAGAAGTGGAAGCGAATGCGGCTCAGTACGCGAGCAAGAGAGGAGGCAGCGAGGGAGGGTTTGGAATTAAAAATTGGAGACGGGCGTGCTCCTAAAAAAACAGCTGCTGATAGTAGAAAAATTAAGCTGAGGGCTCTGAGAAGGTGAAAAAGCGATTAAAAAGACGAAGAAGAAAACAGTAAGAGCTTCAACGATGGCATCAACGGCGGGGAGGCGGAGGAAAAAAAGCGATCTCTCAAAGAAAGGCAAGGGGAAGGGTTGCATGCTAGAGATGGGGGCCGTAAGATGAAAAATTTTCAAAAATAGGGGGAGACATGCAAGGACTCCCCTACTAAGAGGGCTAGAAGGCAAGCACGCTCGTCTGTTAATTGGGAGTTCGTCGGAAGTTCTAAAAGAAAGGAGGCCAGCTCTAAAGAGACGGATCGGAGGGGACGCGGTAACCAGGGAGTCGCGGAAACAGAGGAAAAGGGATACCGAGCTGCTCATCATTGAGATAAAGAAGGGAGCGAGCCGAACCAGACGCATGAGACCGGAAGCTGGTCGAAGAGGGGGGGGGGAGTTCGTAAACCCGCTAAACACGTTCAGGTTCCGTAGGCAAGAAGGTGCAAATGCCTAACGGAAGGAAACTCGACAGAAGGGGGGCGAAAGGAGGGGAGTCCGGTGGAAAAAGATTGGGATGAGACGTAGCGGAGGAGAGCGAGAATTTGGAGGCAAAGGGAGGGAAGAACGTCGAAAAAAGTTCAAACACAGAGGAAGGACTTCTGCCTGGGAAGGATGGGAGGGGGGGGGGGCAGGATCGCACTGTAGGCGCTCGTATAAAGAAGAGGAGTCCGAAAGGGTCGTAAAAAAAACGGGGCGGGACAAAAAAAGGCGCGAAAGGGCTTAGTGACTAACAAAAAGGAATTGAGGTCCCGCAGGGCAGGGATCTCTCGTTGGCGGAGAGGGGAGGAAAAGAGACTCAAAAGTACAAACAAAAGCACGCAAAAGAGAATAAAGGGTGGGGAGGGCAGGGTGCAGAAAAAAACCCCAGTGAGAAAAGAATTAAATCAAAGGAAGTATGTCAGCTCTACCCCGGAAGGGGGGGTAGCGAAAAGGTAAATGGATGGCTGAAAGGGGTAATTATAAAGAAGAAGAAGATGTGGAAAGAAGGGTACCGTCAGGAAAAGGTACGTTCGCTGGGCCGGTGCCGCATCGAATCATGAAATAAGGCAATCTCTAGCAGTCCAAACCTCCCCGTCTACCGCTTGAACGAAACGAGGACATGGCAAAATAAGCGGGCGGGGCACATGTCTGTAAAAATGGGACTCTATCGCAATCTGGTCGACCAAGCGAGGGAGGGAAAGGAAGCGACCTAGAACCAGAAGGGAAAGACGGAGGACTTTATTGTGAGGCAGGACTAAGCACGAGGGGAAAAGGAAAAAACCACTTCCAGGAAGAAAAACGGGGTATCGACTGCGAAAGCACAGCGAGCAGGAGTAGTCAACCGCTGAACTAGAAAAACTTGTCACGAACAACGGACAACCTGAAAAATTGGAATAAAAATGCTCTGGTTTGCTACTACACCAGAAGAAAGTAGTAAACCGATTAAAACAGGAAGAGGAGGAGAAAGAAAAAACGGGGAGGGTCAGACAGCAAGGTACAGAAAAGGGGGGTGAACAAAAACTATCGTCGCAAAAGATACGGTATCGTATCTGGTTGACAATAAGCGGGAGCAGAAATGAGGTTCAACTTAATTAAAAGTCTAAAATCGACCATAAAAGGCATAAATAGGGGAGGGGATCTGGTCGTCTTAATAGAATAAAAACGTCCACGGGGGGCAAAACGGACGGACTGTTGCCGAGCAGGTTAAACTGGAAAAAGATCGCAACGGCGCACGCCTTCAGTCATATGAAAAAATGAGACCAGGCCGAGCGGGAGAACAAACCGGGGGGATATTTTTCGCAAGGGGAAGGAAGGTAAGTACCGGCGTGCCCATGCCTGCATCGGGGTCAGTTGAAAAAAAACTGAGACCAGGAAAATCTGTCAAGTTAGAATCAGGGAATCAAGCGGGGCTCATACGAAGAAACTACCCCTATTGGCGTCCCTTTTGGGGGCCGATGGTTCGGATATATGCCCTGGCAGGAAGGAGGGGGAAGGCTATACTTTTACGGGACCAGAAGGAAAGGGGTATCTTTCACAAGTAGGTGCCGGGGGTGGGGGAGATGGCCTTAACGGGTCATTGATCGCGGTAGGAACCGGATGGTGGGTTCAGGAAACCTCCTTGCCGGTGAAGGGAGCTCAAGGGGGGCCTCTACCGGGGGGGAACGGAGGGTCCACAGCTACCTACCATTTCTGTAGGGGGAAGTCGGAAAGGGCCGTCAGGAACCTAAAAAAGGGGCTCCAAGCGGAAAAAAGGCAGGGAGGACCGACGGCGGAAGGGGAATGCGTATCTTCGGCGAGATTGAACCCGGTCGGCGGGAAGGGGGAAGGGGCGGACGGAAATCCAAGGAAGTGAATAAAAAGAGAATGAACACCCTAGGAAGTGACGAAAGCTTGTCTCTTAGGGGACGACGGTCTGGAAACGAGGGGGGGGGGGGAATAATATGCAGGGAAAGCCCAGGGAAGGTCTACCTTCTGCGCTCTAAGGGGGGTCGGCGTAATCGGTAAAAAGTTGGGGACGTGCTGCATTAGAAGACCCCTTAAAGAGGAAGGGCGGACACCGGAAAGACATATAACTCAGTAAGATACGGTTTGGAGTTGTCACATCTCATCAGCGGAAGTAAGAACGGGGAAAGGTGCACCCAAGAAGGGGGAGGTGGAGCGAGGAAAGAAACGCCTTCGACATTGTTCAAAAGAATCGAGGGAAACGGCTATCGGTCTGCAATGTCTCCACATTTATCTTAAGGAAGGGTGCAACCGGCGTGGTGAAAAGTTATCGAGGGGGTCCAGCGATCGAAAATGAGACGTCCACCAGAGAGAAGGTAGAGCCCGAACGGAGGGAAAGTCAACGTTTTTTCGAATAATGACGGTCCTACCTCGTCGTACGAAGAGAAAGAGGGTGGGGAAGCTTGGCTATTGGCACAGGACATGAAACATGGCTTAATTGGAGAAAGAGGCATCAACCCAAGGGAAGGAAAAAAAAAGCAAAAGGAGGATAACGAACCTTCTATACTTCGGAGAGGGGAATCAAACACCGGATCCTCTGTGTCAGCGGGGAAAAGCTCAGGATAAAGGCGATTAACGAGACCTGAAGGGGGCAGTCAGAAAAAAAGAAAACAAGTGCTGGTCCTGACTCCACAAACGGATAGAGATGTTCTGGTCAAATCATAAAGGGAGGTAGGAAACGTAAAAGAAAAGGAGACCAGGGGAACTTGCTTCAGACCTATGGTTCCTGTCCTATCTAGTGCCAGGAGGGGGGGGAGAAAAGGGATCATTCGGACTTCCCGTCTGGGAAGAGAACGTCTGATCGAGAAAGGAAAGAGGGGGGGTGCTAGCCCTCTTCGGGAAAGGGGGAAAACGATTAGGGAAAGCTAAAATCCTAGCTCGGGGAGGATTGCGGGATCGATGGGACCGGTGAAAGGAAGATCCTCCGAAGAAACGACCTTCCCCCCATCTTCTCAAGGCGAAAAAAGGTTGTTTAGATAGAAGGGGGAGTAGGGGCGTGAGAGGAGTGAGGAGAAATCGCACAAAAAAGAGGTATCCCATGTAAGGAAAAGCTAAGGCATCGGTTAGACGTCTCACCTGGAGGGGCCTGAAGGAGCGATCCGAGGGGCGACCCATTAACAACGCAAGGGATAGGCCAGAGGGAATATACTGAGGAAAAGGAGGGGCGTAGGCGAGAGCATGACGGTTTGTCCGGAGGGGGAAAAAAAGCTGTAGGCAAAGTATGGGGGAAAAGCGGAGTCAGGCGCAGTTGCGGAGAAAACGAGTAGAGTCAGAGCCGTCCACACTCTTGCGCTTGCATACCTCCTATAGGTAGAGGAAACTAAGGGAAACCAGGTACCGACCGTCAAAAACAAAGCCGGGAACTAGAGAGAAGGGAGGGAAGCGCAGTGAGAAAAAAAAGGCACGGGCAGAAAGCATGGGACGCAGAGTCCGCAGACCCTAAAGAGAGACAACGACAACAAAAGAAATTATTTGTGGGTCAAGGGAATCGCCCAATTCAGGGGAAAGAAGGGGGCCGGGGTCAGGCAAGGGGAGAGGGGAACCATCATCCTTGGAGAAGGATAATCAAAAAGCCGTGTGGGGGTGACGGTCCGTTAACGCGTGTACTGCTGCTCAGTAAAGGAGGGATCTACCTAAGTAGAAATCGGGGAAGAGCGGGGGGAAGTCGTAAAGGGGAGGAATGAGTCGAGCGGAGGCAAGAGGGGGAATGCAGCATCGACTGCGAAGGCGGACTCAACGCCTGGAAAAATCGAGATTTAGAAAACGGGAAGAAAAATCCTAAGGCGGAAAAAGGGGCGAGAAAACAGTGGCGCCGGGGAGGGGTTAGCAAGCACGGCGCTGCTGGCATCTGAAACGGACCGCCAGGTGCTAAACGAAAAGTTAAGATGGAAAGGGAACAGGGCATCTCAAAAGAGGTGGGGTACGTGAAACCTAGCCTACGTAAACAGAGGGGAGAGAATCCAACAATCACCGTTTCAAGCTTCCTGCGGCAGGTGTTTAAGGTCGTCCTCGGGACTGAGCGCACAAGGGGGGGAGAAAATCAGAATCTATCGTCAAGAGACCTAGGCGGCGTGGCCGGAGTTCCCTAGAGAGCCCAGCAGACACGGGGAGGAGAAAGCTGGGGGGGAGACTGGGACTCAGCTGCTTATGAAACAAGCTCGCCACCTATAACGATACTCGAAAAACCAAGAAAATCACTGGGGGAAACAAAGGATTCATCACCTCTCAAAAACGGTCGTCGGGGTCCTTCCGGGGCCAATAACGTTTCACACTATCACGAGACATAGGCTGGGCTCTCTTTGTAAAAAGAGGGGAATCTTCTAGAACGGGAAAATGACGGGATTATTAAGGTCGAGAAGGGGCGATAGAAGAGGCCGGAGAAGTGAAGAGGAAGAGGGGGAATCAGAGCTCCTTCGTTGTGACTGCAAAAGCCAAACGCCGTCTCGCAGGGGTTATCAGTGACAGCAGGCGGGTACAGTCGAAAAACTGATAAAGAGCGCTTAAAACGCGAAAGCAGGGGGAGAATCCTCACGGTAAGGAGGCAACCTCGAAATAAAAGAGTAAAAGTCTATTGCGACAACAATCGTGGGTCCATCGCCGGCAGGTCGAAGAAGAGGAGGTTTGCCTTGAAAGCGAAGACGCATCGAAACAAAGGAAAAGATGCGCCGGGAATAAAAATAAAAAAAAATTTTTTCACCGATATGGGAGGACGAGAGGCACGCGCACACTGTTATCCGACACTTATGGAGAGAGAGAAGAACGGGACAGGGGCATTTCGAAAAAGGGAGCGTCCCTGGAAAGGGGTCCAAAAGATTGTTCCAGGAACTTGAAAAAGTCCGATCGTCCTGAGCGTGAGAGGGGTAATCCTGAAGGGAATTAGCCGGATGGTGAGAGGGAGCATCTCACGAAAGAAAGTACACGGCGTTTAACATATCACCATCGAGCGCGAAAGGAGAACTTTCTTGCTTCGGAACCTCTTGAGGGAAATCGACGCTGAAAAGAGGACTGACTCGTCCGGATCACTCGAAAAGGGGGGCAGTGAAAAGTCGTGTTCGGCAAAGGAAGGGGCGGACTACGTCTTGACGGACGCCAGAACCAAAGGAAAGGGTAACCTAGACCCAAGATCTAAAGAGAAAAAATCACATGGGGGGAGGAATTCGGAAAGGAATGAAAACGTTGGCGGCCGAAGGTCCCTCTTTTTGACAAGTGGAAGAAGGAACCTTCACCTCTAAGTTGGAAAAACAGAAACAACAGGGCCCTAATAGGGTCAAACGAGGAGGAGGTTTAAACTGAAGGGGGACTGCGAAAACGTGCACCACCCTCCGGTTGGATATCAATGTCCCGGGAGGAAGGAGGAAAAAAAATAATCTAGCTTTGGGATCACTTCTGGGGGGGGAGGAAAGAGGGCGAGAACAGGCGTAAAAAGAAACTTGGGCTCTAAGTTCTATACCGCAAGAGGCATGACACCAACCTCAGTATCTTTGCGGCGGAAAGGGAAGAGGGGAGGCCCGTTTCCAGACGGTGGGACCGAGGGGGGACCTTGACCGGGGGGGGAGGAGTGGGAAAAGTGAAGGGGCTCTAGAGAACTAACGACACGGCCAAGCAGGCTACCTGAACTCTCTCAAAAACACACCCGAAGAAACGAGAGAGACAGGGAACCTAGGCCGACGTAGACAAGGAGGCACGGGGGGGGAATGACAGACTTTCAAGGGGACGAACGGTCAAAGTAGGCCCAAAGGGGGGGACTCCGAGATCGGGTAAAGTAGTCAACGCCGACAAAGACAGTGCTCGCCGTGTGGTGTAAAGGAAACGCGGGGGGTTTTTTTGAAAGGAAGGCAACCGGCCTTTAGATATGGGAAGGTGAGAGACGCCCGAGGGGATAATATCACGAATAAAGGGGGGGTTTTTGGGAATTCACCTCGACTATCGTTCGGGTCAACTAGCAGACCTTGAGGGAGGAGCTCGTCTGAAAAGGGTTCGGGCGGCACTCACTAACTGTGCCGGGGAACACAGCTACAAAGAAAGGCTTGGGGGTTGTCTGGTCCAAACACAAACGGGCTCACCAGGTGAGGTAACGCAAAGAGGGAGGGAAACGAATTTACTTCACAAAAGGGGGAATTCAAGATGGGGAGGGGCGAAAAACAGGTGCCTCTCATTCCATCTGGAAAGGAGGGAAAAGGGGGGGGTTTGGGTCGGAGGGAAGGAAGGATTATTCAGATGGGGGGAAATCCTACTAACAAGAAGACCTCTGGCGAGGGAAGGGAAAAGGGAAATTGGTCGACCGAAAGCGCTTGGGGGAATAAAGAAGGTGATCAGCATGAGAGCTGCCATCAACCTGAGGGACCTTCAACGCGCTCGTATGGGGGGTTTATGTAACGAAGAGTGAGGGGAGGGGGGCTGGTCAACTAAGGGAGGGGGGAATAAAAATACCCCGAACTGATTCATTCAACGGCCCTATCAGAGAGCGGAGAGATAATGAGTTGCAGAGGGAGAAAAATAGATAAGGCTATCAGGTTAAATAAAGAAATGAACTAAGGAAAGCTAAAAAACCTTTTAACGTTTGAGAATGCCAATACGTCACACAGGTGAAGGGGGAGGGGTTCGTCAGGCAATTACAGGGAGGGTTCCTGTGGACCTGGGGGAGGAAAAGGCTGGGGAAAGGTGGTGGGAGGTCTTAAATCTGAGGAAGAAAAAGGAAACCGCGCGATCCTTCGTCCCGGCCTAATGACAAACCAGAATCAGGGGGTCTAAAAGCATCGAGGGGAGGATGGCTAAGCTGGAAGATTCTGGGGGTGGGTCTCAAGGAGTGGCAATCACCTCGTCTTATTGGGAATAAGCGCCGCAGCAAAAAAGAAGAGGGAACGACAGAATATCACAATCAAAAGGAAAAAGGAATAAATGGGGAAGAAAAGAAAAATACCTCGGAGCTCAGAATGCGCGCTCGCTCACGGCTGTAAGGATCTCTACCTTAGAGGACGTGACTTCCTACCCATACCACAGGGAGGGACGTCAAAACGTCAAGACAAAAATACTAAGCGGAGGGTCTCCGTTCGAGGGCCTGTTCACGATAAGGGGAGACCGGGGGGGGGGTGGGGGGATTGAAAAGGAGTTCACAGAATCTGGTGGCCATCTAGGGGGAAGCGGTTTGCTCACAGTCGATTGGCGATCTTGACTAAAAGTTAACATCAGCAAGGGGCCATAGGAGGAACAACGTCGGGGGGGGAACCAAAAGCTGCTGGTTTATCGGAAAGGGAGGAACCACAAAACAATTGATCTGAGGGAGTAACGTCATCGAGGGGGAGGACAAGTGTCCGAGTGAGAAACTCCTTAGAAACCTTCCCAATTCGTGCGGCAAATATGTTGCTGTTGGGAGGAAGCAGGGTTGCAACAGGCTGCGTAAGGGGAGAAGGGGAGAACCCAGCAAGGGGGGGCATCAAAGGAGGTTCCAAGGGAATTGGGCAGAGGGTTGATCTCCTGACATGGAGGACTGGGAAAAAAATACGAGCAGAGGGACGCATGGAGAAATGCACAGACTCCAGATTTATGAGAATACAGGGGGGAAGCGCAGGACGGCGTCTCGAGGCGCGATCACGGGAGAGGGTCACCTGAGGGGAGCTTAAAAAAAAAAAGCTTGGAAACCAAAAAAAGTAATTGGGTCCTTATCGCCATAGGGAAGCATTAAAAAAGCTGAGACGGCATGGCAGATCACTCCAAACGCTTCTCGTGCATACTACTAGGGTAGAGAAGGCATAAAGCAGCGTACATTGAGACATTGACCGACCGACAAAAAAAATCCTAGAACTCGAAAGTGAAGGGGGGAAGTTGTCTGTCCAGTTCGAAAAAGTCACGGGCCTCAATCTCCTCCAGGCCAAGAAAGAGAGAGAGTCAAAAAACACAATGAGGAAAAGAGAATGGGAATTAGGGGGGAGGAGGGGGTCCTCTGAAAAAAGAAGTTGGGAATTGTCACTTGGGGAAATAACCGGAAAAAAAGAGCGTACGATAGGATCCGCCTGTTTTACTCGAGTGAAAGGGCGGACATTTTGACGAAAGGATCTAAAGAGGGGGATCAGTCGCGGGGAAGGGTGGGGGGAACTGAGACGTAAAAAAGTTGCTCTTGGAACGCCTGGCCGCGGGTGGGAACTCAATAGCCTGGAAGGGCTAAATCAACAAAACGGGACAAAGAAAGAAACTCTTACTAAACCGCGACAAAATTCTCTTACGAGGAGACACCGGTTTGGTCGGGAGAATGCAGGAACAGGACTTAAAACGGACTGAAATTTGCAATTGGGAACAAAAGATTTCCTCATCGTACCGCCCTGGAAAGAGAAAGAAGGCGGTAAAAATATAAAAAAAGAACGGCAACGACTTACGCGTGCAAACTGCCAACAGGCACAGTGATCCTGCGCACGAGTTGTAAGGTCTCGATAGTAAGAAAGAGAAAATCAGAAAATCAGGGGGAAAGGGAACTTGAGGGTCACAAAGAAGCTCAGAGGGAAAGCTGTATGCAAGGAAAAATGCTACGGAAAAGGGGGGAGGGAGGGTGAGGGGGCAAAAAAAACCATGATCTTGAAAAAGGGGCGCGCCCACCCGAGCTACCGTCTCTGGCGGGACAAAAATCCCAATAGAGGAGGGTTAAAAAGAAAGGGTCTCAATAACTACCATTGAGGAAGGTAAAACGTCGGCCGGATTAAGAAAATGTCTTCTAATAGAAGAGGGGGGGGTGCTTCTAGATGGGAGGAGAAGAGGCTGGAGAAAGGGGAAGGGGTACGAGGGAATAGGAGTCCTCAGAGTGCGACCTAAAGACCTGGGGTAAAGGCGTTTAATTAATCCGCGCGTCTCCGACGTTCACCACCAGTAAAAGAAGGACCGGGCAGGAAGGGAGCATCGGGGAGGGTTTAGGACAGAGGCTTTTCTGGGGAGGGACGTAATTCCATCAGGGTATTTAACGTCAGCCAATGGGAACCAGCAGGTGCAGAGGGACCTAAGAAGAAAAAGGAAAGAATGTGTGGAAAACCCTCTCTGTCATCGCGGCGGGGGAGGAAAGGTGGAAAGAGGGATCTGGGTTGGTCCAAGTCGAGCAGAGGACTCTATAAAACAATCTCGAAGCGGAAGAAAGAAAATAATTGTCGGCATTTGAACCGATCGACGACCTGTACCGCACAAGGGACCTGAAAGGAACATATTCAAAGAAGGGCGATAAGGGGAAAGGTGTGGACTCTCAATGCGGGAACAGGGAGTCCCAGGAGAAAGGGAGGAAAACGCCTGATGCGCTTCCCTAGGGCTCTGCTCAAAGGGGCAGGGGCTGCTGTCAGGGGTTCTGGAATAGGGAAGATTTCCGGGGCGGAGGGGAGGAGACTCGCTGCTCCACAAACGCTAAACTCTTCGGTACGAAGTACCGCAGATACCACTTCTACCTGCGGGCTGGAAAGAGAAAAGGATGGAAAACCATCAGAACTCGAAAGGAGGGGAGGAGATTAAAGGAAAAGACTTAAATCTTGTCAGTCAGGGAGGGGTGGGGGGTCACGGGCCTGTCTGAAATAACCTGACCGACGCAACCGAACTTAGTGCCGAAAAACCGGGACTGGGAAAAAGACTGCGCGAAAAAAGTCATCGTAAGGGAGGAAGCGGAGGCAAAGAAGGCAGGGGGTAGGGAAGGAGGGGGGAAGGCCCGGGAATCACAGCTACTGAAAAGGAAAACACTGGCCTGAGGGCCTCGTGGAACACCGACGACACAAGAACTACTAAACACGCCAATTGGAAAAAGGGGAAAAGAATGGGTCTACAAGCAGGGAAAAAGAAAGGTTCCGCCTCGGGGCACCCTATCCAGTGGAGAGCGTACCCGATCGTCGGAAAATTTGGCCATCTTTCATCTTCGGGGAGGCCAAGAACATTTACAGACTCGACTCGAGAAGGAGGGGAGCCTCTAGACCAATAAAAGAGGGAAAAGGACCAACACTCTGAAACTTAGGGGGAATGTTGTCGTCTGCCTGATCCTCTTCCTATTCGTCCCCACTTGGCATAAAATGGGCAGTGACAGGGGCACCTGGGGGCAAGGGAACCAAGAGGCCCCGTAGCGAAGGGGGAGGCAAAGGGAAGGGTCCAAGAAGGAAAATGAACATAGGAAAAAAAACGGATTATGAAATAGAGAGATGTCATTTAGAAGTGCTCCTGGAATACAACAGGGGGGGAGAAGGGCAGGCATCTTAAAAAAGAGAGGAAGTGCCAGTCAGACACCTCGAACTGGGGAAAAGGAGGAGGAAGACTCATGAAGAAGACAAATCACCCTCCGATTGTCGCCTTTTTTGGCGCTTTCGGGTCAAGGGAGAAGGAAAGACTGTATTGTAAAAGTGAGAGGGATTCAGAGGAGACTCTGATTTCGGAAACGGAGAACTAGCCTGAACTTGAATTCTTGCCGTACAATCAGAGTCACGCGCCGGGAAGGGGGGGGAGGGAGTGAGGTCCGCGCGTAAGGGAGGCCTCAAGGGGAGTTCCGTTTGTAAAAGACGAGAGGGGGGGAACTGGCTTCTTTGGGGGGGGACGTCAGTCCAAGCCCGGGCTATGCCTGGAGTGAAGGAAGGGGAGAGAAAAGGGGGTCAAAGTCAAGCAGTTACGGGAGAAAAATGCAAAGGGGGGAGGGGCGATGGAGGACTGCACTGCTCGTCGCGTCTACTGAGCCGCCCAGAGAGCTCGTCAGATTCAGGGAGGGGCTCAACGAAGGGGGGGGGTTATCTGACGGGAAGTGAAACACTGACTAGACAAAAAGGGACTCTCTACCGAAGAAAGACGCTTAGCTACGCCGTCCAACAGGGGAGGAGAATTAAAAAGGGGAGAATGAAGAAGGATTAGTAGGGGGGGGGGGGGAACAAGACAGTCTAAAAGAAAGGACTAACTATTTCGCCTGGGGGGGGGAGTACAACTGCGAGAAACGATGACGGTCCGACAGAGGCAAAGGGAAAATATATCAGGAGTACATCAAGGAGGGTCCAAAAGGAGGAAACAGACACGTCCAATGTGACCTCAGGTGCCCGAATGAAAAAAAAAACGTTACCGTGTCAAAAAAGCTTTTGAAGAGAGACTGAGTTGTGACGGGGAAGACTCGGGACGCAAGCAAAAAAAGGACCACTTCATACCACGGACCATTCCTGTGCCGGCGGCGCCAGGGTAGCTAGGAAGTCATAGGATAAGGGGGAGGAGGTAGGGGGAAGCACAGAGATGTGACGGAGACAAACCGTCACGATGACCGGAGAAAATGGTTTCGCACAACTACGAACTCAAGCGGGCAAGGACTCTGCAGCGAGGGCCCAGGAGAAGGGGTTCGACCTCGCTGATGCAGTACCCTCTGACAAGGGCAAGAGGGAAAGAGACAGACAACCGACCAGCGAGACGAGAAGCTGTTGGGGAGAAAAAACAGGGGGCTATTATACCTTCTCTTCTGTCTTGGGACAAGAGATCAACGCTACGGCGAGGAGCTCGAAGACGGAGGATTCCTGAACAAGACGGAAAACCGGCGTAGAAAGTCTACAGGACTAAAAGAGGGTCCCGAGAGAGGGAAATGGGAAACTGTCAACAAGGAAATGCCCCCTGACCTGACTCCGTTTAGATGGAGGTGAAAGAACAGGCGGGAGGGGGGGTAGTTACTAAGACGACGGGTTGCAACAGGAAGAATCTATCTAGGTTTTAGACTTAAAGAGTCTCCAATGCGCGTATCCGACTCAGCGCCCGGGGGTGGCAGGGGGGGGAAGTTCTCAGGATGGGGAATCTCAATCGGTGAGCAGACGATCGAACGTCCCTAGAAGGAGCCGGGTTAATGCTTACGACACTGAAAACGGGCGGGGGGAGCAGAACGAAATCAACGGTGCGATCCGAAGGGAGTCGGCGTATGCGTCAGAAGATCGTGAACGCCCTGGGAGGGGAAGATATTCAGAAAGGCAAACTTTAGGGAATTAAGAAATGGAGACCTCTAGGAGGGCTTACCTGGAAAAGGTCGCAACCAGCGGTGATCGAATTATCCAGGCGGAGGACGTAGTCAAAGGGGACTGGGTTAAAGGTCATTAGAGGGGGGGGCGAAACGGCAAGGTGGTTTTAGAATAGCAAAGGGCAGCTGCTTGACCCCTCATTCTCAAGGAAGGAACCAACGATATGCTAGGGGGAGGAAATCATCGGTGTGATAAAAAAAAAGCTGATCGTACAATGGAGAAGGGAATGGTGACGCGAAACTTACAAACCCAAACAAATAAAATCTACTTCGGTTATTCCCAGTGCTCCTTCCTGGGTAAGAGATGCGCATAGAAACAATAAGGAAGTTATTCAAAAAACCAGATTTATGGGGTATTCAAAAAGAGCTTTCTCTTGGGCCGAGGGGGAGAAAGGAAGAGGAAGTTTGAAGGTGGAGGCATGTCGGAAGGGGAATCTCAGAACTTATAGGGAAGGAGCGGGTTTGGGGTGTGACGTCTCTGCGCATTTTAGTAAGGAAGAAATCTCTAAGGGAGAGTGCAAGGGGGAGGTCTTTTTGGGAACGTAGGAAGCGGGATACTGCTAAAAGCGGGTCCCCGGACGGAGTCGAAACGGAAATCTGCGTTAGGAGGAGCAAGAATGGTAAAAGCGAGCCTAAAAAGAAGAACTCGTCAGTACTCAACGGTCTAAACCCGCTGGCGAGGCTGGTTAGAAATAGAGATCAGTCAGTGGCCTTAAAAACTGTACGCCGCCGTTTCAAAGAGATCAAACAAATGGGGGAAGAAAGAAACAGGCTCAGGAAAGATGCGGGGGGGGAGAGGACTACTCGAAGAAGACCCTAAGGAGCTTTCGAGAAAACCTAAACGTGCTCGTCCCTCCGAAGTGGTGGGGGAGAGGGATCATGAAATTCAAAGGAAAGGAGCCAGCTATCGGGGAGGACATCGCGAGAATTTGCCTCTGACCACGCTAGGCCACCCAGGCTCCGGGACGGAAAGGAGGTGCTCGTAAGAGCAGGGGGGGGAAGGCCTACAGGAACTCGAAAAACTATCACTATACGAGAGGGAGAAAAACCAGCCACTGACTCTGGAAACATTACGGTCGAAAAAAAAGGACCGCAGGACGGACTGGGAATCGGCAACGGTTAAAGTGAAACTGAACAATCGAAGAGACATCGGCAGTCGTTGACGCGCGTGTTGACGCTTCGGCCGACAGAAAGGGGGGGAGTCAAGGAAGTAGGGGGAGGAGGTCATAAGGAGAGGAAGTCAATGGAGGGGGGGCGGGGGAAAGACAAGCGAAGGGAGCCGGTGTTCTGCCACAATGCGGACGTCCCTCCGGGGGGGGGGAAGGGGGGAGGAGGGAATGGATTAAGTTGGGGGAGGGAGGTGGGATCGGAAAAAGGCCATCAACTTTTAAATCATACGACTGGGGGGGAGGAAACTCACGCTTCAGTCGACGAGTGAGTGCGACAACAAAGGAGAAAGAGGGTCATAGAGGGCACAAATCGGTACGAGGGAGAGGGTCAATTCGATTGAAAAAATGAAAACTCGGAGCCTACGTCACCAAATATAAGAAATGGGTGCATCAGTGCAGACCCCACTAGAGAGTTAAACGAGGAAAGGTCAAAAACTGATTGGGGAAAGATCGCTCATCCAGAATGGGGTCTGATTGCTGGAAAAAGGGAGAGGGCCCGGCGAAGGAAACGCGCCTGTACCCGGGGAACGTGCAAAACGCAAAAAGGCATCTCTATCGTGTGCAAGGGGGGGGTGGGAAGGGAAGAGGACGTACGGGGAGTAATTGTCGCAGCTTCTGCATCGCAACAAGGAGGAAAAGTCAGGGCTGGAGACAAGAAAAAAATAGCGAAGATGTACGGGAGGAAACTTAAGGAGGCACGAGTATTACGGGCTGACCTCGGGCCGACCACCGCGTCTGCACTGACAGCGAAAGTAGTACGAAAGCATCAAGGGAGTCGGGTAGAATGGGAGGGGAAATGAAGTAAACGACTACTCCCGTTTCGACGCCACCTAACAAGAAGGGGGAAGGAGAATTCAAAGGGAGGAAGAAGCACCGGGGAGGGGGGAGCCACGTCAGGAAAGGGCCAGAAGGGTTAGCCAGAGGGGAGGCAAAGTGTTCCAGAAAAAGGCGCAAGTCAAGGAAACCAACCTTTAAAAAGGCGCTTGGGACCGGAAAAAACTACGGAGGACAAAATCGAAGCTGGAAAAAAAGGAAGAGAATGGTTACTGCGAAAACAAAAAAATCCCGCAGGGTCCGACCAAAATCGATCAATCTAACAGCCTTCAGACAAGAAGTGGGGGAAAAGGGGTCATATCCAAAAGATGGGTTCGACAAGAAAAAGGGACGTCAGGAAGTAACGGAGACTAAAAGAAGAAACATTCTTGCTACTAAGTACCAAGACCCTAAGGAGGAAAGCACTAATCGGTTATCTTTTGCGGCGGCACCTGAGCAGAGAAGGGAAAATCGCAGAGGGGGAGAAACGGCAAAAGGCAAAGGGGGACACGACTTTAAAAAGGACCACTCATATCCGAGGGGACAAGAAAATCTTCACAGCACTGCCAGCGGGGG
>Ga0179591_1359654_pt1 | contig 15303 bp, 20 predicted proteins | sample CZOMad2_1_08_16f_FD_182891 | JGI IMG/M metagenome (GOLD analysis project Ga0179591, IMG submission 182891) | Vadose zone soil fungal communities from Angelo Coast Range Reserve, California, USA - CZOMad2_1_08_16fungal (PacBio error correction) | ecosystem: Environmental > Terrestrial > Soil >...
GCAAAAGGTTGTCGGGTTAACCGCTGGGGGGGGGGTATGACGAAGTCACGACTTAGAAAGGACAGCTAAAAAAGGAAAAGGACCAGGGGGCGAAACGCTGAGCCTGGGCCCCCGGGAACCACGAAAGAAAAAGGCGTGGACGACTTCGCGGTCAAGACACTACGATCTTCAACGTTCAAGAGGGGGGAGATGATGTGGTCAAAAGGCCTCCAGGGGAGGATCCCCGGGAACACTATCTTGGAAGAGGGGTAGACTTCCGTGTTCTTTAAGGGGACGACCCACAGAATCGATGGAAGATCCGGGTAGGATTTAGGAAAAAAACAAGAAACATGGCCACGAGCGACGACCGGGTGTTCCTGAGGAACGCAATCCAGGGGTGGGGGGGGGGGGAAAATGAAAGACGTGAACCCACCGGGAGGGGGGGCGGGCGCACGTTTCAAAAAAAAAGCGAAAAGGGCGTGGGGGGGCCCCCTCCTACAATGGGGAAGAAAACAAGAGTTCAAAACAAAATAAGAAGTTTAATTCAATGGAAAGTCGGGGACGCGTTTGATCTGAATGGACCCAACCCCCCCACCAAACCCCCCCCCACCCTTTTGAAGGGGAGTAACTTCCCTGTCAAGTGTTAAAGAGAAAAGCCAACGAGAACGAGGCCCCTCGACTGTGAAAGGCTGGGAGGTTGTCTTGGGGTGCTTGATGTTGAGCAACCCGTTATCACAGAGGTCCGGGGCCAAGACGGGGGGCCACGAGAGAAGGGTTGTGGTAATGTCGAAGAGGGAAAAAGAAAGTTTAGAAAAATTGGGCCACAAAGCATCTGTAAAAAGACAGAGGGGTAATCATCAAGGAGCAGTCTAATAACTCCCACACCACCTTTTGTGAAAAAAAGCGCTGGGAACGGGGGGCACAAGTGCACGCCCAGTGGGAGCCAGGTTCCCGGGTTCTGATGAAAAAGAAGGAAACACATCGGCTAAAGTACTGTTCCCACCTTGATATACGCGAAGGGCAAATAAAGAATCTCTCCGGACTCTTGAAGAAAGAAGGGAGGAAAACTTGGACAAGACCTGATGAAAAAAGATATAGAAAAGGGCAACGGATCTCCTGATGGGGGGGGGGGCCATTTTAAATGGATGTCTTCTGGGCTAAAAGGAAACTTGGGGCTCCTTCTATGCGACGGACACTAGGGGAGGTTAAGGGAAAAGGGCACTGCAGGGAAAACCCCCAAGTGGGTGCCTTTTCTTGCCTAAGCATCCTGGGGAGAGGGAGGATGAAAAAGTAATTTCTTGTTATTACAGGGGCTGAATGGAAAAGAAGAATAAGGGGGGTACAAACCAGAATCTTTCCGAAGTTGATCCGGGGAAAGGGGAACCAAAAGGTCACTTCAACTGGGGAACATCCGGGAGAAAAAAGGGTTTCAGGTCTCAGGAGGGAACTCCTCCCACAGGAGAACTAAGACGAGCGTGGGGGGGTTAACGAATGGTGGAGCATCATGACCCCCTTACCTTCCGTGTTCTCAGACTTGAGAAGTGGCCAAAAGAAAAAAAAGAAGGGGAAAAGGAGGTACGGGGGAAGGTCTCATCTCCGGTAACCGAAAAGCGAGTGAAAAAATTTCTGTGCATGGTTGGGGCCGGGGGGTAACCGGGAAGGGTGCCGGGAAGAAACTTTTCTGTGGTTGCTAGAAGTTGGGAGTATGGGGAATAAGGACCTGCAAAAGGGGGCCCCTTCCTGTGGTCCGCAGGGGAAAATCTGCGGCTCAAAACAACTTAATTGGATTGAGGGGGGGGGAATAGTCGACCGGCCACCGGCCGTGCAGGAAAAACCGTGTCATGTCGACACCGACCACAGGGAGTTTGAAGCCCAGAACATACCGAGGGGACTCCTAAGGGGCGACGACCCAAAAAAACGGGAAAGCAAGGGGGGAAGTAATACCTTCCCGAAAGCAAGGGGATAGAAAAAACCCCAACTGGATGGAAGATACGCAGGGGTATAGCCCCTTCTTTAAGCATCAAAGGCCTCAACTAAAGGGAAGGGTTACTTAGTGGGGGGCCGGAGCGTTTCTCAAAGGCTTCAAATAAGAGAAGAAGATGAAGAGGACAAAAAGGCCTGATTGGAAAAGGAGGAAGGAACAAAAAGTGGTGGCCAAAACCGACTGATGGCGCTGGGAGAGGTCCCAAAAAAAAAACTAGCCTAACTTGGGGAAAAACCCGGAAAGAACGGCACGTCACCGGCCCGGGGGGGTACCTCAAGGGGGAAAAGGAAAACGGATCACACCACTGGGCGCCCGAGGGGAAAAAAAAAAGAAAACAATAACGACCGCACCGGCAGCCCTAGACTCATTGGGAACCCGGACGAAAAAGATCGTGAACACACCAAAACCTAAAAAGGCAAACAGAGACGGGCAATAAGTCAACGAGAAGTCCCAAAAAGAGTTTGCAAAAAGGAAAGACAGGGTTCGGAAAGTTCCGATCAATGGGGAAAATGAGTTCGAGGGGGGTGGGCAAGGAGGAAGAAAGGTGCCGAAGAGATAAACAACGTGGGGTTTTAAAACCACTGAACTTACTTCTCAAGGCACAAACGGGGAGGGGAGCCTACCGATTCATCCATCTTCCCAAAACATTAGAAGGGGATCGAGAGAATCGTCAGGGAAGTACGAGAAGATGATACTGTTGTTAGGATTCGTGAAAGAACGGGTGGAGGGGAAGGGGGGCATGGAGCATGTTTTTTCGAAATCCTGGGGAAAAGGAAATCAACAAAAAAAGTGAAGAGAAGGAACTATTGGGATGAACTAGACCCCAGGCAATGATTATGGACAGGAACAAGGCCCCTAAAGAGGTAAGGTCCCCTTTTGAAAAAGGACTATCGGAGTAGGAATGGGGAAATAAAAAAAAGAAATGACCACCAGTGTATCTTTTCGAGAAAAACTGGGTAAGGGGATGGGGAAACACGGTAAATACGCCATCATCACGGAATTCGGGACTTGTCCCGGAAGGCCTCACGCTTGGAGATGACATACTCCAAAAAAAAACAAAATCCTGGCAAAAATCACAAACAACCGCAAATCACCGATTCGGAAGGGAGGGTAACACTCTGGTGAAGTGCGGGAGAGGAAAAAGTGGGTGCTCAAGAAGGAATTTTTACAAGAAAAAGAAGCAATTGAGGCAAGGCAACAACAAAGGTGGTCCCACCGAAGATTCGGCAGGACGCCGGGAAAAAACAGGGGTTTTAGGGAAGTCATGGGAAACGAAGCAAAAAATCAAGGGGTCTCACGGAGTTCCGAAAGCTCGGACGACTACAGGAAATGAAAAAAAAAAACTCTGGAGTTGATTGGAGGGAAAGAAAGAGCACCGGGGGAGAAACCCAGGGTTGAAAGAAACTCCCCCACTTTCAAACTAATGAAGAAAGGAACTGGGGGGGGGGGGGAGGAAGAAACGCAGAACCAACGGACGGGGAGTAGGAAAAAGCAAACGGGAATCCGACGGAAGACAAAAAAGCACACCTCAGGGTGAAAAAAAATCGAACCTAAGAAAAAAAGGGGACTCCCAACTGAAGAAAAAATCGGGAAAAAAAAGCCTGGGAAAACAACAGGCGGTCCACGCGAAAAAAAAAGAAAACTGCGGGAGGGAAAAAAGGTCCCGACCGGGAAAAGGGAAAAGGGGGAACGAAACTGGGAGCAATGTTTAGGGGTGGAGGGGAACGCGACTGAAAGTAAAAACAAATCCCCACCATGAGCTAAAGGGTAAGCAAAACTGAGCGTGGAAAGCACCGCGGAAAAAAAACCTCGGAACGGGGAGAAAGGGGTAACTGCCTTTTCCCCAAATAAAATCCGGAGGCCAAAGCTTGAAAGTTGATCTCAACAAAACTCAGCTGGAAGGAGCCATGGCTCTCAGGACTCACCCTAAAACCCCGGGGGGAGTGACGGAGGGACTTTTCTTTGGGGAACAATCCGGGACCGGGGAAACATTCAAAGGTCAAGGGGGAATCAGGATACTTAAGCCAGGTAAGCCCCAATGGAAGGGGGGAGCTTCATCTTTGGAAAGAAAAGTATGGTTTTTCTTTCGGCATGGAAAGAGTTGGGGGAAAGAGCACGGAAGGAGGTCAGGAAGGGATCAGAAACTAGGTGGCAAAAAAGCCAAAGGAAGCAAATTCCTACGTGAATCAGGGGGGAGAATCAGGACAAAAAAGAGGGAGAAATCCTTAAGATAGAAGGGAAGGAAAATGCTATCGAGACCCTTACCTCAACTAAAAGCCGGGCATTTTGAGCCAGTTCACGGCCATCCCTCAAAACATCGTGGTAAAAGGGGGTGAAGAGGGCCAGAGTTACCTTCCGAAAAACACCAAGCAAACCGGCACAACCGGTCAAGGGGTAAATTCAAGTTCTTGTCAAAGAAAAATTTTGAGACTTCAGGGGGAACAGGGGCAGGAGAATTCGTACGGAGGGCGTCTAAGCCCGACGAATAAAGCTAGGGGAGGGGGGAGAAAAGGAGGTCCCCTTGGCCGCGTGGGGGGGTTTTGGTTGGAGACCACTTAGATAGGAACAACTACCTGTTTTCTGTACTACACAGCGAAGAGAGCGTCATTCAAACGCCGCTGGGGCTTAGCTTCTATTGTTAGGAGGGGCGTCACCGGGGAAAAAGGTTCCTAACTTCTAAAGGAATTAATACGGTGGGAGGGGAGGTTCAATGTCAAAGAAAAGGAGACGTGAATTTACGAAAGGGGATTCAGAACTAGAATATACTGGGGGGAATCTTAAACAAAGAGGGGAGGGCTGGGAACAAACTCCGCCTGCCAGGGTGGATCGGAGGGGAAAAAACGTGGTTCCAACAGGAGATGAAGTAAAAATACGAAAAATCAGCCGGCGAATCACCCTGTAGCTGATACGGGTCCTACAAAGCCACAGAAAAAAGGACATTTTCCGCTATCAGGGCCAAAAACATCCACCCCCTAGTAAATCAGATCAAAGGGATGAGACCTAGGGGGCAAAGGAATGGCCCCGGCCCATCACGATGGGAACTAGGCTTGTCTTGTTTCATTGACGGAGGTCCAAATTCTACTGGAAAAGTGGACATGCCATATGAGGGTTACTGACACACTAGCAACCCAAAAAAAAGGAAACCTACTCCTGCATCGCTTTTGAGAAAAGAGATATAAAATGTCCGTTGGGGGTGGGGTAAGGGGAATTGTGTGGAGTCGAGGGTTGGGTGTTCCGGGGAAGACGGGTGTCGAAAATACATCAGAGGATTAACAACAACACTGTAGGAGGGGGAAAGAAAAGAGGGGGGACAAGGCCTAGAAGTCCGTCCAACTACAAAACACCGCGACGGGGAAGTAACACATAACTGGAAAAAACGGGATCGCCCCTTTAGGAAAGAAGGGTTGAAGGGCTCCTCGGGGGTTTTCGGGTCGGAATAACGACAGGGGACTTCAAAGTGCAGAGGGACCCCGAGGGGTTGTCGAACGAAGCCAAGGAAAGGTGGTTCTCTTGGATGGGGCCGGTCGACCGAGATCATGAAACCAGGGAAGCATCTGGAGGGGGGGGGAAAAAAAGAAGTCTGAGAGGGGGGACTTGTTGGGCAGCAAGGAAAATTTGTGTACCATAATAGACGGGCTTGAAAGTTCGTGGAGGACTAAAAAGCCCGGGGGGGAGGACCCGTGGGGAAAAAGGGGTTAACGGAGGGGGAGGGGGAGAGGTCTAAATCTCCGGACTTGGGGACCCGGGCATTCGAACACGAGGAGGGGGGCGAGTTTATTGGGCCAGAAAAGGAAAAAGGTGCATCCTCTCTAAAAGAAGAAAACCCCTGAAAAGACATTGGTAGACGGATCAACGGGGCAATAGTCACTCTAAGAACTCCGATCGAGGGAATGAAAAAAACTCAAGGAGGGTTAAAAATCGGGAAAGCCCGGGCACTAAAACACAAAACATTAGGGGGTGGCATAAAGCATATCACGGGCTTCTCTCGGAGTTGGGGGGAAGAAAGACCCGGAACAGTTTTTTCACGGATAGGGCAAACCCCAACAGACCGAAGGGACTTACGTAGGTATTTTCAACAATAGCTCGAGGCCCTGTCGGACAGAAAGGGACGCAGGAAACATTCCAAGGTCCACGAAAGGGGTATCAACGGTACTGGGGGAGCAATGGCCGGGGCCCTTGGGACGACAACCGACGTCAGGTTCTGCCGGCTTCAGGATCAGCGAGCGATGGTGGGGGGGGCCAGAGAAAGAACAATTTGACATAACAGGGTTGGGGGGAGGGAAGCAGGAAGTCGCATATACTCCTGACGAAGTGGGGCCGGCGCAGGAGGATCAAATCGGCCCCGACGCAATCAGGGCGGTGGAAAAAAAAGCGTATTATGCTCACGAGCCTGGAAAGGCGCTGGTCGAACTGGAAGTCAAAACCAGAAGGCGCCTGACACGAATCAAAAGGGGGTGGGTCCTTGGCCCTGGGGAGGGGAATAGCCGAAACGAAACACTTTCGACACTGGGGGGGAAGAAGGTCGGCGTCAGGGGTAAAAGGGTCCATGGTACAGCTTGGGTGTGGAGTCGGGGCAGATAGACTGGCCGGTCGGGATGGAGCAGAACGAAAAAAAAAACCAGGAACCCAGTGAAGGGGGGGGGGAAACCAGGCATTTTCCGGGACGATTCGAGTGCGCACAAAAAAAAGGAGGTCTTTTGTCGGGGGGGACCTCGCCAGGGTGGGGCCGGGGGCAGGGAACGTCGAACCCGGCGCAAAAAAGGAACCGCTAACGGACAACGGGAAAAAAGGATGGCGAAAAATCCCGGGGCGCGCACCTTTCCAGGACATCGCTGGACCGACTGGGAGGGAGGTAAAAAAGCTCGAAGATTTTCAGGAAGGGGAAAAACACTTGTGAGCTGGATGTCACCTGCCGGGTGGAAACGGCGTTTCCAGATCGGATGGAGGAAGGGGAACAGGACCCACCGCATTCGAGATGGAAAAGGAGCCAAGGGAAAAAAGAAATAGGTCCCCCCGACAACTTGGAGGAACTAAGGGGACAAAGGTGTTCTCTCGAAAAGAAGGGGGGGGGGTCATAAAGGGGGAAGGCCTAAAGGGGGCGCTTGAACGAAGGGGGACACGAACAGATTCTTAGTAGTTGCCTTGAACGCGACAAAAAAGGGGAGCCAGACATAACTCCCTTGAGACTGTGGGGAGGGGGGGGGATGAAAAAAGTCATCGGCGTTTGTCTCAAAAGGGGGCACGGATTTGAGTATCTGTCAACTTCCGGACCTTTGGGGAGAAAAAGGAAAGCCTATAAACCCGAGCGCCACGTGCCAGGGGGATTCCTTTGGGGGAGCGTGGGGGGGGATTGTTGCCGGGGGAAGAAGGGTGTTTGGAGCGGGACCCCTGGGGCGGACTGGCACCAAGTGAAGGACCATGCCGAATTTAGTTGGGGAGATGGCTATCGGTGACCGGGGATTCAAAGGAAGGGAAGTGTAAACTAAGGGGGTTTGTCAGGAAGAGCACGTCGCAAGTCGAAAAAAAAAAAGGCCGGTGTTTCCACCGGCCCCCCTTGTCCGCCACGACCTACGGGAAGGAACCTCCTCTAAGGGATCAAAGGGGTCAGGTGGGAAGGATATTGACTGCGAGGACGCCATCTGGGGTGCCAAGACGGCCCCGCCACTTGAGAAAAAGAGAAGAAGAAAAGGGGGTAGAAAACCGACTATCAATAAAGAATGAGAGGGGGGGGACTGGAGAAATAAAAAAGGTGAGGGGCGTCGTCGGAGCTTATCTTGCCCCTAGGATATCTCCTCTCGCAGACTAAAAAAGGGGGGGTCCACAGAATTATTGCCGCTGGGTCCGAATTCCAAACTGGTCGGGAGGAAAAGAAGAGGAGGCAAAAAACTAAATCAGCCCACACTCCACAAGTCATGGTAGGGGGGAAAGGAGCGGTGGGTCGCCCAAGGAAAAGGGGGAAGGGTGGGCGTTGCCGGGGGGTCATTTAACAGAGTGCATCTTCGTGCAATTGGGCGGCGAAGGGACGAATTTCATGGGGGACCCGGTCACCGTATCGGGCGCCCATGTTGAGGGCGGAAGGTGAAAAGCTCGGGAACAAATGAAACCGGCAATTCATGAAACAACAAAGTCTGCTGGTGCGAGAAAAGCCATCCACATCATCAGGGGTGACAACCGGATGCCGGGAAAACAATTGGGGGGAACACCAAGCAAAAATTCCTTTTAACCTCCTGAGCACGCCGACAGCCGACGTACAAGAGAGGCGGTCGGGGGTCGTCATCCTGAAGCCTGGCGGCTCTTTTTGCAGGGGGGGCCTTTTATCACTGACAGGGAAGGTGGCGCGCCAGGATGGTCTTGAAATGCACAAAGCACTTCGAGGGGGATAAACCGTTCCGGGCCGGAGTTGAAGAAAGGGTAAGAGAAAGGGCAAAAACCGAGTAGGAGATAGGGTTCTAATAAATAACACAACCTAAACAAACGGCCGGAAACGATCCGGGAACAAGAGAAGAAGGACGTGGAATGGAGGCACAAGCACGGAAAGGGGAATCCTACCCTCGAACCTGACCTGCAAAAAAAAAAAAAACCGCAACCTCAAAGGCAAAGATCCGCGAGGTCTCCCGTGATCAGCCCCTCGCACCGATGCGAACAGTAAAGGGGGACGGAACCCGTTGACAAAATCAATTGCAGCTCCAATTTCGAGGGGGAAAAGAAAAAAAGAGACGGTCCTATAACCGGGAAATAAAGGGGGTCCACAAGGGAGGTCTGCGTTGGCAGGTTCAAAATTTGCGCACCCCGGGAGGATCGCCAAAACCTTTAAGAAGGTCGAATATTACGGGAAGGGCTGTTTACGCGCGAATGTCCCGACCTGCAGGGCACTGGGGCAGCGTCGGGACGAAAGGGGACCAAAAAAAAGACGAGGTACTCTTTCTCTCCGGGGCAAGAGGGTCCACGTACGACCGGAGCAGCCAGGCTCCATTCCGCAGGTCCTTCCCTCGCCTGTCCCTCTTCCCCGTAACCTTCGCGGGGGCGCGGGGGCATTCCTTTCCGGGGGGGGGGGAAACGTTTTTCCTACCACAGGGGGTCGAGAAGATTCAGGAATCTCCCCTCCTTTCTCATGCCAGACACCTTGGTGTCGACGGGAATGGTAGGAAAAAAAGGGACGGAACTCCACTCCCGTACATTTCTTGGGGGGGGCCCACCCTGACCGATACTGAATAAAAAAAGTCAGCGCGGAAGAAAAAAAAGCCTGGGCCTAAAGTAGCAGCCTAAACGGCCTCGATCCAAAGGGATTGAAAAATGGATCCACGGAGGGGGGGTATTCACAACCCAACCTGAGTAACTCAGGAACGTTGGGCCGGTTGTCAACCATATTGGGTTTGGAGACAGAAAAAGGGGGTCCAAAATTCGAGAGAAGTGAACCGCTCAAACATGGTCGGCTAACCTATGTGCTACACGCGGGGCCCCGCCGGGCATGGGCTCCCAAGGGGGGGTAACGGAACCTACCACAGCGGTCCCGGTCCTGCTATACGGCGATCGAACGGACCATATGACCAACAGGGGGGATTGGGAAAAAAAACCAGAGGGGCTGGTATTTCAATCCGGGGCAAGAATCAGAAAAGACACCAGAAAGAGCGGGTCAAAAAAGAATGGGGGGCATAACTCTGGGTTGGTTAGGCTAGAGGTAGCCTCGTTGTTAAACACACAAAAAACTATCTTGCACGAACAGCAAGAACCCTCAAGATCAAAAGTCACATGAAAAACATGGGCACTGGATAGTCTGGTATCGGTCAAAGATCTATACAGAAGGGTCCCGACGTGGGGGGCAGAATAGCAATCATGGAAAGGGACACGACATCTCCGTGTCATGAGGGGGACAGTCAAAATAACGTAGGGCAAAGAAGAAGTGAAAAGGGGCAAAGGGGTTAAACGCGGTGGAAGCGAATCGCACGAGATCGTTCGTAAACACGGGAGGGTGACTCGCCCACGGGGAAGGCTAAGGTTCAATACCGGGGTAATGAACAAAAAACTTCTGGGGTCACTTGCGAAGACAGCGGCGTGCGCGACGGGGATCACAGGAAACTAGAGCACGGTCAAAAAAAGAATAAAAAAAAGGAAAAAAAAAAAGAAAAAAACAACAAAACATCGTGGGGGGGCTTCGCAAATGGCGGGTTGGAAACAATATTAATAAAAGTAATTCCATCCCATCACGAGGGGGGAACTCCTATCATCACCTGGTGAAAAGAAGAACAAACAGACTGTGTTAACGTCCCTGAGTAAAAGAAAAAAGGGAACGCAGGGCACTCGTGAACAGCGCGGGGGGGGCCTGCTGTCAAGGGAAAAGAAAAGGGGCGACACCCAGCTCGGAACAGGTTCACCAAGAGGGGGAGAATTCGGGTGGGGGGAGAAGTAAACTTCGCACGTGAGAGACTCTCAGGGGAGCTATGTGGGGGAAAAACCAAACTTGACATTGCTAACCGGACGTAGACCTTACGGCATCACGATTGTGCAAACTTGGGGAAAACGGGTGGGGGGGACGAGGAACATCCCAAAACACGCTCCTCGCCACTAAAAAAGGACACGTTGAAAAGGGGAAAAAAGGTGAAACTCTTAAGTTTCTACGACAACGTAAAGAAGCAGCGAATTGTGTTCTGGTTTGGGCAGTGATCATTACTGATGGGGGCCAGCCCTGGTCCCGCCCCATCAAGGGAAGGTCTTCTGAAGAGGCTGTAGAAGTGGGGGTGGTTAGTCTCGAACAAGAGGGAATAGCCTTTTTCAAGTTCCGCGGGGGACAAGAGAAAAAGAGATCAAAAGAGGACCGAAGGTCCGGCCTGTGGCCCGAGTGGTGTCTCGGAGGACCCCCGAAATAATTCATGGGTCCACGCGGGATGTGAGTGGTTTGGATTGATGGAGGAAGGAAGGGCGCTGAACGCGGGGGTGGGGCAAGAAAGTTCATCCCGCTTTTCTTGAGGGCCAAAGACAACTCAGGGTTCTAGCTTAGAAAGCCCGGCCGACGTGCCATGGATCCCAACCAGGGCAAAAACCGTTGGGGAAAACCAGGGGACGGCAATGGCCCGTGCCCTGGAAGGGGGCGTGACGTGGGGAAGAAAGGGACAACTACGTCCTCTCGCAGAAATCACATCGGAGAAAAAGGAAAATACTCCTGTACTCAAAGAATCAAGCGGGGGGATTCGGGCTCAACGGGCCGGCCGTGATAAACAACAGTATTATATACAAAAAACGTTCGGCCTAGAGCCGGAAGAAAAGAGTATCAACCAAAGAATTGGGGTCAGCCGGCTTTAGTCGGCTCAAAAGGGAGAGTGGAACTCGCCACTGAATCGAGTACGGGGTGTTCCTTCAAGGAATCGCAAAAAACAACCGGAATCGTTAAGGGGTAATCAATGTCATGAATCTGGAGGGGATTAGCGCTAACAGCCGCGGAAAACCGATTTCTGGCTACAGACACACCACGGTCCTTGGTTGTAAACGTGACCAAAAAGGGGTAAAATCCTTAGAGTATAAGATCCTCTCCGAGTAGGGTGACAAAAGGGGGGAAATCGAGTACCACGAACAAAGCCAAAGGAAAAAGGGTAAACCAATTTGAGAAAGCTCCACGCAACTGGGAAAAGAAAAAAGACTGGAACACCGTCAAAGTGCGCAGGAGAAGAGGTGAACTAACCGGCCCAGAACTAGGACGAGAAGCGGGGAAATACTTGCATGGCTTCTACGTACGGAGAGGAAGGCAACCCCTTGGTATACATCCGGCGACAAAAAACGTTCTTCCACGACAAAAGAACAACGACGACCCCGAGGAAGGGGGAAAAAAAAGGAAATCCTCCGTCAAGGAAAGCGAAGCTTGGGAATTGTGTCAGACGGAAGGGGTGTTGGACGCACATTTTTGTCTGGGGGGGAACTTCATAAAATTGGGAAAACGCTAAAAAAAACAACAGGGAATTATGAAGGGAGAGATGGAAGGAAGCACGGGCAAAAGGGAGAAAAAAAACCACCGGTAAGAAAAACGGGGACGAACACCATACAAAGAAAGGACCCAAGTGCAACGTGAGAGAAACCAGATGAGAGTCCGGGTTAAGAGGTTTTGGCGCGTAAAGAAAGTGCGGCCCCCCTATCAAAAAGTTGGCAAAGTCTCCGGGAGGACCCAGCAATCTCAAACTAGGGGCGGGGAGGTGGGAGAAAAGTTAAAAAAAAACCAAAGCTCATCATGAAAGCGCGAAGGGAACGGACAGGGGGTGGGGCTTGTGGGGGCAACGACTGACTGGTACAAAGACGAAAAAAAACGGCAGTGTCTACGTCCTCGGGAGCTTCACCGGGAAAGCCGTGGGGATCCGGGAAGAGGAAAGGTCTTCATGCTTGACCCTGGGGTCGACCGACGGGCAAAGCGGTTTTGAGAGGGAGGAAGCAACAATTCGTTTTCCTAAGCTGGAAAAAGAAATCGAGATCCCTCCGGATTAGTTACGACGATCAGCTTGTCCGTGCAGAAAAATAAAAGAAAACTCCTCCTCGGGCCGCCATCCAAAAGGAGGGGTGAGCACGAGAAGCCTTTTTCTTCAAGGTGTTGGGCCTGAAATATCACTTAAGAAAAGAGAAGGGAAAAAAGTTCCTCCTCCCTTGAACCTAGGTTTGGAAAATCAGGGGGGGAGCCTCCTATCGAAACTGGGCTAAAAGGCTAAAATCTCGACCTACTGCCGGGCGGGACGAAAAAAAAAAAAGCGGAAGCTTTCACTCCAAGGGGCCCGCAGTTATGCGAAAAATGACTTGGCCAAAGGGGGGCAGGGGGGGGAACCAATCGCGAGGCACGGAGGTGCGGAGGGTGGAAAAGATTGGGGAGGCCTTTTTCCCGAGGCAGCCGGGATTTTCGAGAATGGGTAGAGCTTCAGGAAGGCGGAGATTCCCTGCGAGGGAAACTCTATCACCCGATCACGTCGGAAACCAGGAAGGGGAATAGGGCACGGGGGGGGAGAAATGGGGAAATGAGAGGCCCACTGCCGCCACTGAGGGGAAACAAACTAAACCCTCTTGCAGGCCACGACACCTCGAAGCTGATGTCACAGGCAAGAAGGATCGATGGGGCGTGGAACTTGATGCCAAGGATGAAAAGAGGCAGAAAAAAACTTTTATTCGAAGAGACAAGGCCCGCGTCTGAAAAACACGAGCGGGTCAAGGGGATGGGGAAATTGGTTCTTGGTTGCACGACGGAAAAAAGGAATTCCGTGGGGATGGGGGGAGCGGGGGACGCAAGAAATTTCAACTGCCCCTCAGCCATTTTAAACAGTGAGGTGGGAAGAATAACAAAGCAGTTGAGCCTCAGAGAGGTAATTGTCCGGGGTGTACGACAAAAAGAAGAGGGTGTTGTGTCCGGTAAAGACGTCGATGAAAAAAGGCACGGGGTCCAAACCGGAAAAAAAATAAAACAGGAGGGGAAAACTGGCCCGCGCTGCGCTGCGGAAAAAGACCAAAAAATGGTGCCGAGCAGGGAGAACTGGAACAAGAGTGGAGTGAAAACGGAAAGAAACCAAACGGTCGAAGTATGGGATCCCTCATGACCGTGTCACAAATTGAAAAAAAAAAGGGACTGGGGCCGTGCCTAAGAAAGGGGGGTGAGGTGGCTGACGATCAATGGGATGCCAAAAGGGAGACAAGGTAATAAAAAGGGAAAAAAGAAAAAAAGGGAAGGCCCAAGGCAGGAACCGGAGTGGCGACTGAAAAAAAAGGAAAACAAAGAACAAGAGCCAAAGGAGAAAAGAAGTATTTCCGTGGGTCGCGACACTTCTAGGGGGAAAGCAGGAAGCTGGGAGTCCTGAGAGGCCCTTTCTGGACAAGGGGGCGTCCTCAGAATAAAAAAAAAAGACAGCTGGGCGCACTTTACGTCCGTGGAGAAAACGTATTGAAAAAAAAAAAAAATAAGGTTGTCAAATGGGGGGGAAGGCCAGCGACCCATGGGGGTGTGCAAGACAGTGAGAAGGGAGGGAGGTGCCGACGGTTGGATTCTATGGGCGCATTTGAAAGACAGTTCCCTCTAGATATGTGTGACCTGCGAAGGGGTTACATAAATCGTCAGCCTAAGCTCCCGGCGCACTCATTCCTCAAAGGCAAGGCTTGGATGGCATGGTGGGAAAAAAGATCCGGTTGGTTTTTATGGTATCGGCAAGGGAGGGGGGGGGAGGGGTCCAGCACGAGAAAAAAAAAAAACGAATGCCGTCAGTCATTTCCAGGGGGGGATGGGTGGGGCGTGAAATACTTTAAAACGGAAAGAAAAATCCAGAAGAGGGGTCATGCTCCGGGTCTCTGGAAAGAAACCGGGGGGACTGTGAAAAAAAGATCGCCCAGACCGGACAGTGAGAGACGAAACACTTTCGCCAAAGTCTGGGAACTGAAAGGTCGAAGCATCGTTAGGCGCAAAACCCTAGTTTGCCAGGCCCGGGGGCTCTAGACCTGGGAAAGTTAAAAAATGCTAGGCACCCACGAGCTTTGTGGCTTAAGACGGAAAAGAGCCTCTCGAGGGCCGGGAATACTTCAGATATCCTCTTATAACAGGGGGAAGGAAGATATAAAGTCCCTTGGTTCACAGAAAAAGATCGGGAAGACAATGGGGGACTACTCTCGGCAAGAAAATAAAAAAAACCCCTCCTGAGGGTAAAAACCAACACCCGAAAGGGATTACTGCCGTCTGCAAAGGGGAGTTGGGCACGAGAGCGGAAGTCAGGGGGGGTCTATATTGGAAAAACCCTGGGGCCCCTGAGATTGGAGTGGACGTTGTCGGGAGAGGGGGTCTCGGCAAGGGGGTGGTCAAAAAACGAAATGTGAAGGGGGCAAACTCTGAATTGGTAAAGTTCTAAGAGAGGAGAGAGGGGAAGGGGTCGCTGTCTGACGGAAAGAGGGAGGCCCATGGGGGTAAAAAGAGAAAAAAGCTCGTTTCTTCATCGAGTGCCTGAAAACCGGGTACAGGAGGCATGGAGAACTGGTCAGTGCCAGGGTACCAGTCTTGTTCAGGCAGGGGAATCGCCCACGGCCCACAATAAGAAAAAAGTGTGTTGGGACCAACGTGAAGGTCATACCGTGACCAAACAAAGATTGCGCCAGTGGGCGGTTCGCGCAGCGTCACAGGGGATGCACGTAGGCGCCAAATAAAGGTGTACCAACAGGGGGGGAAATCTGGATCAACTTTAAGGAGGCGGGCGGTCGGACGGGTTCACTTTGGGCATGTGGAAGTAGCCGATTAAAAGTGAAGTCACTGGGGGAAAAAGAAACGTGGGGGTCTGTGTCCGATCACTACATGAAAAGGGAAAAAAGGAAAAGAAAAAAGGTCCGAACGGCCGGGGGACCCAGAG
>Ga0179591_1402221_pt1 | contig 15303 bp, 12 predicted proteins | sample CZOMad2_1_08_16f_FD_182891 | JGI IMG/M metagenome (GOLD analysis project Ga0179591, IMG submission 182891) | Vadose zone soil fungal communities from Angelo Coast Range Reserve, California, USA - CZOMad2_1_08_16fungal (PacBio error correction) | ecosystem: Environmental > Terrestrial > Soil >...
ATGCACCTGGATTAAAAAAGGAGGAGAAATTTCCGGGGGAAGGGGGACGAACAGGACCGTTAGCGCGGGAAGGGAATGATTGTCGGTGTGATAAACCGAATTCAAATGCAAAGCTGTGGTTTTCCTTTCTAACCCACTTGGAGAAGGGGGAGAAAAAAAAGTTAAACCCAAGAATAGAGAAGGAAAAAAAAAGTAGGGCGTAGCCTCATTCCTTCAAAACGAAAGGGGGGGGGCGGCCCAATAACTGCCACAATCGGAAAAAAAAAGTGCATTCGGAGGAAGATTTTCCGAGGGAGTCATCTTGGGGACGAGGGTCACGCCGCTAGAAATCATCGAAGGGGGAGACCCTCAGCCGATTCATCTCGAAGGGAGGAAAAGCATCTGTTTTCTTCGGGATGGAAAAATAGGGAAAATGGAGAAGGAGACGTTTATTCTTCCGAACATGGGTTCGCCGTCGAAATGAATTCTCTGATTTCTCCGCTGGAAAAAAAATGAGAACTATCTCACAATAGATGAAAAAAAGGGGGAGCGCTTTTGTCGGGAAAGTCCCTCTACCGAAGATTTAATTCAATTGCCCGAAAAAGGAGGCCCTCCAAACAGAAGGTGGTCGCCCATCATGGGGGGAACCACGCTTTCCTGCGTCTGAAGTTGGGTCTCCTTAGATTACCTCGAGATAGGCCAAAAAACGAGATCGGGGAAAGTCACCTTCACCGCAGTGGTGGAGTTCTCGGCGAGAAAAACGGGTTCATCTAATGATCGGGCCAAGAAAAAAGCGCTTTTCGGTCTGCCTTTACGGCTGGCAAACGCTCAGTGCATGAGCAGCCTGGTTGCGAAAGCCATGTGGGGAAGGAAGCCCGCTCGCGGCAACGCGAGTACCTCTCCGGTTTCTCTAAATGCGCTGTGGAAAGGGGAAGGGCAGGCGGGAGAAAAAGGAAGAGAGTTTAAAAAGAGGAACCTCGGACAAGCTAGGGAATCCTGCAGGCCCCAAGAACCAACATCTAGGAGGGAAAAAGGGGGGGAGAGTTCCTCGCCAGGGGGAACCGCGTCCGTGTAACCCCGGTGGCTGCTTGGATATATCTCGGAACCGGGGGGAGTTCGTGGAAGGGGGAAACTATCGCTGTGGGAGGGCGTCGACACGAGGAGATTGTGACTCCCACCTCATCATTACTGGGGGGGGGGGGGTGTCATGTTTCCACTGGGTATGGTGGGGTATACCTTATTTTGTCCAGTTTTTACGGAAGAATGGCTTCTATACGAGTGTAGACCTCCTCTTTGAGGTCATACTTTTTCCAAAAAAGAGGCCGAGCTTGAAAAATCTTCTCCATGCCATTTCTAAAAAACAGAAAACCACCAAGCAGGGAGTTTTCCGAGAGAGAGGACGAGTCCTCAGCGGGAGAGGGAATATTTTCGTTGTGGTCTTCACTATTTGCTGCCAAAAGAACGCGCAGGTCGGCCTTCCCCTTTTTGTCGCGGGGAGGGGGAAAATCCACCCTATTGGAGGGGCGGTAATCTGGATGAAGTGCGGTTCAGCTGTTGGGGAGGCTGGGGTCAAACTGTTCGAGTTTTCCTCGATCATGGGAGACTTCAGGGAAAGGGATGAGGGGGGAGGAAGCCCTAGATCTGCGAGGGAGGGCCCTCGGCATGAGCAGCTCAAGACCATTTTCGGAAAACCAGGAAGAGGAGGAAAGAGAAGGTGGCCGGAAAAAAAGGGAAGGGAATATTTTACCGGAGAGCTGCGCTTCCGAACGAAGGCCTGGAGAAAAAGAGAGGCCACTTCGTTGCGAAGAAAAATGAGAGGGCATCTACTTCGGAGAAGAGCTTCTTCGGCCCTTCAACTTTCGGGTCGCTATCCAGGGGGCGGAGTGGGAGAGAGCGCGGAGGAAAAAAAAGGCGTATCCGTCCACGGATTTGGAGAAAAAGACTTGCGGCAGAAGGTTTCACGGGAATGAGGGGTGCGCCGGGCGGGGGGGGGAAAAAAAAAAAAAGGGGCCACTGAAAGAAAACCGTCGCTGAACTGGAGGAACTTTCGCTGATCGATCCGTTTTGATGAGGGAAAAAGAACAGGTTTCTTTGAGGGAGGTCTAAAAAAAAGGGCTAGGGCTCCGATCTTAAGAAACCATTTCTAGAAGACAGCGATTGCCGAAGGTCGCATTATTTTTCGCAGACTGTTCGGTCTGTTAGGGGAGAAGAGGGTGCCCGGAAAGGCAAAAACCTTCTCGAAAGATGTATCACGGGGGGGGGAATTTTCAGAACTCTCGTCGCGAAGACCTTGCAGGCAAGGGAAAGGTGCCCTGTCCTGGAGGTGACTCGAGGGTCGCCCGCGGGGAGGACCGCAACCCGCTCCTTTACGGCGGAAGAAGTGCCGGGGAAAGGGGAAAAGCTGGCCTTCGTGTAGGAAATTTCCGCGTTGTCACGGGAAAGGCGAACATTTCTTCTCTCCGACAAAAAGGAAAACAGAAGTCAGAAAGAGGAAATTAACCTACACTCCGAAGCCGTTGGATGGAAAGAAACAGCTCTGAGTCTTCCGCATTGGGGAGGGGGGCGCTCTGAAAGGGGAAAAAAAGTCCGGAGAGATGCGGAGCATCTCCAATCTTTTTTCTTTTAAGAAGGGAGCGGGAAGAAGGAGGAATCTGTTTCGGAACAGGGCTGTCTTCCAGTTCCGCCGGAGGAGCAAGAGGGGAAGTAAGAACATCGAGCAGTCCCCACACCTTTATAAGGGAGGAGGAATTTGAACCTCATCCCGAAAAAGTAGAAACCGTGAATAGAGTTTCGAAAAATGGGGACTCCATAGAAAAGAGGGAAATTTTACAAAGACCGGTTTCTGTTAGAATAGTCGAAGGAACTTCGGTTCAGAGAGGAAGATGGAATCGGTCTCCTATGACCTGTCGAAGGGACCACCCGCATGGCTCGAAAAAGCAGGGAAAACTTAAGTGGGGATAACTAAATCCTCATTCTTGGCTGGGTTGATGTAGATTCTCTTCATCTGGAGGAGAGGGGCCGCAAGCATCCCAACCTATGAAAGGAACTGAACGGGGGACCTTACGTTGTTCTGCGGGAGGAAAAAACCAGGGCTCTAACTTTCCGTGACCCGAAACTGAAAAAGGAGGGAGGGAACGCCCAATCGAAAAGGACAAAAAAGTGAGTCTTATGAAAGATATATATACTCGAGGGGGCTATGTACCGATAGTTTCCTGACGCTCTCCACTGCAAGGCCGGGTGTCCGGCATATCTCCTACAACGTCCGGAAGTTTCGATCTCGAAGAGGGGGGGAGTGGAATCGGGGATTCTCTACATCTCTTACACATCAAAAAAACTTCCGATCATCCTGCTTCTGTCGAGGAAGAGGAAAATTCAAGAAAAGGCCGCTCTAGATCAAAGGGGGGATACCTTCGACAGGGAGCCGCCCGTCCATGAAGGCCCAGAATCTCCTTACCTCAGGGAGAAAAAAAAGGACATACGCTGGGTAAAAAAGAAAAACGATCACTCTATCCGGGGAGTCCTTTCCGCCACAATTGGATTCACGGTTTACTGGGGGGGAGGGCTGGCGTTTCGAAATCGAACATGGGGCATTCTTCTGTGGTAGGAGGTCTCTAGAAGGGCGGTCCGAAGAAAAGGGGTCGCGACATCCTAAAACAGAACCTCCGCCAATCTCGAAAAAACCCTACTGGAGGACGAGTACAAAAGATCTCGGAAAAAAGAAAAGTTCACCAACGCACCCGCCCCAAAGAAACCTCTTGTTCGTCGCAGGACAGGCAAAAAAAGAAAGACTCGGCGTGACAACCGAATGTCGACAGGACGCCGTCCTCGCCGAAAATGACCTTCTCAACCAGCAGAAGGGAAATACCGGCAGGAGGAAAAAGAATTCTCCACAAAAAGAAGCCGCAGGGGGATACACCACGGGCCCGTTCGTCGGCTCGGTCTGGGAGAGAGAAAGACTCGACAATAAAAAGAAAGATGATAACTCTCTGGGAAAATTAGGCTTCGATCGATAAAAAGTTTCAAAGCTTACAAAGTTATCGGCATAACGAAAGAGACAGGTTGTTAAAGGAAGAAAGGTCACCCGGGGAGGAAACTACCATACCCGAATACGGCGAAACTCAGAAGGGAAAAAAAGAAAACAGCTTCATTTCATGAAAAAACCGACGAGAAATGGCTGCTCAAAGATGAGTGATTCGGCTCAGCATCACCTTCTCTATCAGCAAAAAAAAATGGCCGGAACCGCAGCGGGGGAAGGAAGGTTTCATGCACATCTGGGTGGGCAATCCCCGTCTCAAACGCTAGGGGGGACGGGGTAAGCGCCTCAATAGGCCTCTATGTTGTCAAAATCCTCTGTACGGGGGGATAGTAGTGAAATTTTACACCGCAGAGAGAAAAAAAGAAAGGGAATGCCGATGACTTCATGAGAGTAGCCAATAAGGAACTAAGCAGTCGAGGCCTTTATCCTCTTCCGGGGAGGCAACGACGTGGAGAGGATAGGCGCCTGTCCAGGGCCTTTTTGAGGGAAAAAAAGACAAACTCGAGGCTATTACCTAACTTCAAGTCGCAGAGATGGAAGAAAACCTAGCTGGCCGAAATAAACTGGTTTCCTAACCTCTCATGCCGAGGGCCCAAGCAATCGAATCTAAGCGGTCTACTGCCCCTCTTAAAGGAAAGGAAAAAGTCGACCCGCATTACGAGGAAAAAGGAGAAAGGCGGAGACCGCTTACTTTCTTCTCAAAGGAGGGGATTACTACACTGCTGGGATGACCTTTCCTCCGTAACTATTCAGGGGGGAAATTGCTTCCCCGGAAAAAAAAAAGAAAGGCCTCATTTCCGAAGTTTTCACGGGAAATCTTTAGTACCTTCAGTCCGAACAAAGATCCGATTCCGGAGGGCGGAGAGAAGAAATAGGCACATCATTTTTAGGGGGAGGTGTTGGCGGTGGGAGGAAAAGAGCATCGAGGGCCTCGATCGTCCTTTTTCCCTGATCGCTAGGGGGAAGGAGGACTTGATACACGGACAGAAAGAGGGAGCAGTGACTCAATCTTTATAAACATAGTGACCCACCATTCCTTTCAAACCGAGGTCACAAGTGGCAAATAGAAGAAAAAAGTTCAGTCAGGAGAAGAATCAGGAGCACTCCCCCATCGTGGAAGCAACTCATAAGGTTTCAAGGAGGGGTCCGACGCGACCACGAAGCATTTTAAAGGCTTAATTCTGTGTAACTACTCTTTGAAAGGGGATAGGAAACGATACACCCCGGGAAGAGGGGTGGTGCCGTGTATTGCGGGGAAAACCATTCTGTTCCAGAGGGACTAGCTCAGCGAAAATTCAAAGACTGGCATAGGAGGGAGGGGCTGCCTGACAGCCACACTTCAACAAAAAAGAGCAATCTAACAGTTAGAGAGTTCCCCACTCCTATATCGCCGAGAAAGGAGAGGGGAATCTGAAGATGTCTTTCTTCCAACGACACCTCCTGCCAAAAAAGCCGGACTCCGAGGGAAAAGCTAGGCAGAGAGTAATCCATATGAAACTGAGGAAAACGGCAATTCTTGGATCATTTCTTCTTGAAGGTTAACATCATCTCTGCGAGGAGAAGGAAGAAGAGAAGTAAACTGAGGAAGAAACGCCGCAGCGTGGTCGCAAGGGGTATGTGTCCGAACCCATAAATGATTTCCGGCAGAGGAACAGGCAAGGCACGATTACGCTCTTACTCTCTTCTACACAAAAAAGGAAAAAGACAAGATCGGGAAAGAGAAAAGGGGGGAGTAGCCTTTCCTCATCTGCGAAAATCGTTGACGAAAGTAAAACCATCGAGGAGGTTTTCTTCCTGGGTACCTTCCTGAAAATCAGAAGCATGAAGATGCACATTTGAAGCCTTCAAGCATCGACGCCGAGGAAGAACACATAGCTTCTTTTCTAACTCGGTGAAGGGGGTCCTAAAGGGGGAGGAGAGGTACCAAAGCCGGGAAAATCTTTCTAATTCAAGTGTCATGATAAGGGAAGTCTTGTGGCCTTTTGGGGCGCAAAAACAGCTACCGTCCCGGATAAAAGAAACTTGCACCTGGACTAGGGGAGAGGAAGGACAACTTCTGAGTAGCATCAGGAAAAGTTTGTTCGCCAGGAGAACCACCGAGAGGAGGAAACCGGTACACACCACAGTCATCAAATCTTTACTTTCTTTGGAGAAGAAAAAGGGTAAAAGGTAGGCACTCCGATAGGAAAAGAAGAAAGGGAGTCATGCCCGTGCTTCGGAAGGAAAGGAGAGAACAACAACACGTGAGGAGTATGAAAGGGTCCGCCGAACTTGTCTGATCGCATGGCCGGGAAGAAAGAGGGAAACATGCAAGGGAAACCAAGTAAAACTCTCTTGAATGGGGAGAAAACCGGTCCAACTGAAATAATCCCCAAGGGGGGGAGAAACTAAATTGGCTACTCAGTTGGTTTTCGGACGCCGCTTGAAAAAAGAAAGCTCCGAAAACCTCGGAAGGGGAAGGGAAAAGGAAAAGGCACTGACTGGTCGCTGGGGAGGGCCACAATCGGCTTCCTCACCAAACCCTGGGCAAATTCGAAGATTTTGGACGACCTGTCGTTTCTCAAAAAGAAAAATGGAACGCTCGAGGAAAGAAAGGAAGAAAGAACGAGTTCGAACCGCATGTTCTGAGAGAAAGATCTATCTGCGGGCTTGTTCGAAAGGGACCTGTGCGAGGGGGGAGGATGAGGTTCGACGGTTTAGGGAGCTTGGTTTCGCAAAAAAAGGGATGCTGCTGGATGCCCTGCTGACGATCTCACCAGAAAGAATGTGGTGGAGTCGCGGGTAGAAATCCGCGAGACCGGCATCTTGACTGGAGTTTCAACGCTTCCGCAAGGCCCTGTCGTAGATGGGTTAAGAAGGGAAGCGCCTCGCCAAAAAGGAAAAGGGAGGTATTTCGCCAAACTTCGCGGAAAAGGGAGCGATCTGTGTCTTTAAAACCTTCACCGCCAAGGAAGAGAAAAGCTCGCAGGGAGAAAAAGAAAATGGAATTCGACTGCCGCAGAACGGCCTTGGTTGCTGCAGGCTGGCCATGAGAAGCGGTGTTCCTGACGTCGCTCCAGCTCCGAAAAAAATCTTCGACCTTTCGCTGGAGGGGGACCAGCTCAGGGTGTGAAAAGAGGAACTTCTCTTGATCGGAAGAATTCGATAACCATAAGAGTCTCTGAGCATCCTCTGACAAGAAGGGGGGGAATCCTTCAGGCAAAGAAAAGAGAGTCTAACTTTGTTCTAAGAGAGAAGGAATTATAATCTTCCTGGTAAACAAAATCATTAAGAATGAAAAGGGAGTTCGGGGGGGGGTGTCGGCGTGGGAGGATGGCGTTTTGTCGGACATCCCGGGCGCGAACAAAGAAGATGGCTGTCCCGGGGGGCAAGACTGAAAAGTGGGATGTCTTTGCCACGGTGACCCTTCCGTACCCGGTTTGGGGGGGGGGGGTCAATTTGTTCGAGGAAGTCTATAGAGGGAAAAAAGGGACCGCCGCTACTTGGTCAACCAAAGAAGGAGATCGATGAAACGCGGCTCCAGGCCCAGGTCCGGCAGAAAAAAAAGCCAACCAAAAAAGAAAAAAAAAGAAACAGAATGTGCCGATACGGAAAGAGCCGGAATCGGAAAAAGACGTCGCACTATGCTGACCCCAATACGATAGGGCCGCGGCAAGGAGAACGTCCTTTGGGACGCGGGGCAGTTTGGGCAGGGCAAGGAAAAAGAGGGATAGTTCCGTCTTCCCCCTTTCTACCGGGAAAGTCGGTCAATCTGTTGCTCAGACCGAAATCAGCTTTTCCCCTGTTGCGACGTGGGAAAAAGCGAGGGTCGACTTCATGGCCGCAGTGGAGGAGATGGGAAAAGAGCGAGCTCTGGACTCTCTGGCAAAGGAGGGAGGGAGCTCTTCCATTTCGGAAACAGAGAAAAATAGAGGAGGCCACCCTCTTTATATTCGAATTGAAACGTTATTTAAGCGTGTTGTGCTCGAGGCGGAGGGGAAAGAAACAGGCCTGGCGCAAGGCAGGGGAGTCGTTGCGAACGAATAAAGGTACAAAAAAACCCTTATACCGCGGCCAAGGGAGGAGTCGGACCTTCAAGGGGGGCAGGGGGGGAATGACTTTTCAATCGGAGGGCTTTTTTATCGATCGGAGAGACAAGAAGATCAGTCCCAAGCGGAATTTTTGTCTCACAAGAGGAAAGAAAAGGGAGGGCGAGGAAACCCGATCACGGAATTCCATGCAAATCCGTTCGGGCTTCAAAACAATGGGAGGGGCAGGGAGGAAAAATGCGGTGGAGGAAAAGGGGCGTTTCGCAGCTGACGAAATGCTCTGCGTATCTTCCGAAAGCCATTGGGAGGGGGACGACACAAAAGGGGCCGGCACGGAAGCTTGTGCCGGAAATGCCAGGAGCAAAAGACTTTTCTGTTCTGGGGCGAACGAGTGCCCTGACATTCACAAGTTCTGCCTGGTATAAAGGTAGTCCTGTCAGGATATCTATCGCCGGGAAAAAGAATGGGCCCGAGTATCAGCTTCCGGAGGATCGAGGCGGCTCAAAAAAAGGACCAAAGACGCCCGGACTCCGTGACGGCGAAAGAATTACGCTGGAGTGGAAGACGTCGGTGTGAGAATGTAAGGGGAAACATGTCGCGGGAAACGAAGCTGGTTGACGACGTTCATGTCGGCTCCGACCCAGAGGCCAGAAAGGAGCGGGTGCTTCACAAGGAAGCCGTTGGCAGGAGAGACAGGGATTCTTTCCTCATGGGGGGGAGGAGAGATTCTGCTGGAAAGAGGAAGTAAGCGCGAGGGCGAGAATCACCGTCGGGTTTAACTTTGTAATCGGCTAGGGACTCGTCGGGAAAAAAGCGGCTGTCGAAAGTCGGCCCTTGCCGCCAGGAACGGCAGCACCCTCATCAGGCCCCAAAAAAGAGGGGAAATCATTAACCTGCCAAACAACTGTCTAACCTGTGCCTTAAGGAACGAGTGTGGACGTACAGGGGGAAAGAAATCAAAACGAGACCGCTTGAGGGAGAGTCCTGCTATCGCGTGGGGAAAGGGGGAGAAGGATTGGAAGGATCGGGCTGTCCGATCGCCTAATTCGAAGGGGGAAAGAAACCACCCGCAGGGACCGCCCTCTGAATGAAGAAAAAGAGAGGCTGGGAAATCTTGTCCCGGTTTTAGGGAAAAGGAGAGCGGTCATCTATTATCGCAGAGACGAAAAAAAGACAGAATCACCGGATAATCTCGAGAGGAGAAACGTACGTTGTCGGGAGCCTCCAGAAAAAAGAAGAGAAAGAAACAAACTGAAACAATTTCTATCGGTCCAAAAAATACCAATCGAAGGGAGAGAAAAGGAGGAAAGGAGGAAAATAGAGAGACTGGCGGTCTATGGACCGAAGGGTCTGGGCGCTCTCCACGGCACTGAGGGGGAATGGAGGGGGTCCGGCATAAGACGAAAAAAAAGAGAAAAGTGTACACCGGTGGGATCGGTGGGGAGGTCTTCTGGACTCTATTAATTCGATAAGATAACGCTGAACTCGGAGAAGCCAACCGAAGAAAGGGGCTCAGTTCGCGCAAGGGCCAATCGAGCATGCAGGGTGTTGGTGGATACCTGAGGAGGAAGGGAGATCGGCAGGCCAAAAGAAAAAAAAAAGCGCCTGACCGAAGGCCAAAAGAGCTTTGTAAACGGCTAAAAAGGGAAAACAGTGGATGTCCGGACGCCACAATTTTGGAAAGGAACGGTTCGTACGGGCAGGAGGGGAAGGGGAAAAGTCATGATTGAGATCCATTTGTGGGGCAAAACCTGCGCGGCTCTTCGGAAGGGCCGACGATAAGAAAAAGGGTCGCGACAGCCGAAAAGACGCCGACGCTAAAGGATTCACCCCTAACCCGACTTTCAGGGAAGTCCAGCAGAAAAGAGGGAAATCACTCACGGAAAAACACCGCCCCACTGCGGACTCCGGGGGACGAATTACAAGGCCAACTGCTCCAGGAGGGGTAGGTGGAATGCAAAAGATGAGAAATGGACGCCCTGTTCAGGGAAGAGGGAAAACCATCCGTAATAGCAGCACCTTTTGCGCCTAAATTCTCCCCCCGACGGCCAGAAGGAAGGAATACAGCGGCAAAGAGAGGGCAGGAAAGTCAGAAGGGCGTCAAGAGGACCCAAACTGCGGTCGAGGGAGGAAAGCATGGAAAAATCTGGCGGAATCTGCTCTCAATGTCGGTGGAAAGGAGGTCGATAAGTCCTTCCCGAGAAAAAGGGATCCAGGTCGCGCCGGTGGTCGAAAGGGGAAAAGATTGCTCAACTACCAGTACCGACCATTCTGGGAAAAAAATCAGCTGGAAAACCGGCAACAGCTTCAGGGTAGACCTACGAGAATGGCTGCGAAAGAATTTGCGGCAGGCTCATCAACTTGCGCGATCCAAAAAACAGGGCTTTCGACAAGAGGGGGAACAGATCCCGGTTTCAAGAACAAACGAACCGCTTGCAAGCTCCGGAGGATCCGTGAAAGCCGTTCCTCGCCGCGTCGGCCGCGAAGGGAGAAGAGGGGGCATGAGAGCCCTTGTTAAATCGGGAGGGGGGGAGAAAGAAAAAAAGTAAACGCGAACAGTGTAAAGCCGATGAAACGAGATTAAGGAGCCTAAGAATACAGAAAAGGGATGCGTTCCGGTGATCCTCGACTTAGAAAGAGGAAAAAAGGATGCGCAGGAAGGGAAAAAAAGTGAGGTCTAAGCGCCGAGAGGAGAAAAGAAGTCAATTCGCTGGGAAGCGAGTTCCGAAATCTATGAACCTGGTTAAGGGAAAAGGTATAGCCTGAAGGCCAGCGCGTCCAGCGCGAGATCTCGAGGCAAGGGCCAAAAGTCTACCGCGCATGATCAAAACGCGTACCACTTCGCACAGGAGACAAAGAAGGGCTGCGCAAAAAAGAAAGAACGGAGCGTGATGACGAAAAAGTTCCCGCCGGGGGGGTTTTTTCTCCCCTGGACCCCGCTACCAAGTCAGGAAGCCATTAGGGGGAGCCCTATAGTCCTTGGGGGCAAAAGAAAAGGAAGAACACCTTCAGGAACGATTCCGGAGAAACCCCGTCAATATCACCCAAAAAAAAAAAAAAAAAAAAAAAAAAAAAAAAAAAAAAAAAGAAAGAAAAAAACAGGAGGTGTTTCTGTCCGGGGGGGAAGGGGGTTTTCTTGTGGGAAAAAGATGCCTTTATTCCTCTAGTTTTCACAAAAGGGGAAGTGATGGACCAGTATGACGGGATACCTTACCTACGTCTGGAAGGGAGGGAAAATCGTATAGACAAAAGAGAGGGTAAAGTGACAACACCAGGCAAAATCACCGTAATTGAAGAAGATAGCCCACCAACTTTCATTCCGCTGAACATAGAAACCCCATCGTGTCGGAGAAAAAGGGAAGGAAAGAAAAACCGCGATAAGGTTTCAAAACGGGGGCTCTCTATCCCCTAAGCATTTATCAGGCGGGGGGGAAAAAAACTAGGGAAGGCGCGGAACGAGGAAACACCATTTCGCCGCGCGGGGGGAAGGTAAGTGCGGGCCTGCAGGGTCCAACATTCGGGTGGAGGTGCGCAGCGAAAAAATTGATGCCTAAACAGCCCCCTGCTTTATCCAGAAAAAAGGGGGGGAGAGGAAAAAAAGACTCGGGGGGAAAAAAAAAAGAAAAGAAGAGTCTAGTCCTCTCTCGCGGTGCGCTTTCTCCTTCCACCAGGATCCACCTCGCGACTTTCCCATCAGGGAAAAGCCCGCAAGGAAAAGGGGGGATTCTTAGGAAGCCGAGGGGGGAAAACTTCTGCGGTTAAAGAAAAGTGAAAATCATTTTCAGTTCTTTACGGTTTAAAAAAAAACAAGGGAAACCACCCCCACCCCGATGAGAAAATGCCAATCTCTATTTCCAAAATCGAATTAAAACATTATGGGGACGAGAGAGGTCGCGGATTTGACCATGATGGTCTCCACCATCTCCCGATAAGGGAAGGCCGCGGTGCGAAAAGATGACCGTCTACGATGGGGGAAAAGCCTCTGCAGACACAAAAAAAAGAATAAAAGCTGATGTGGGGAATCGTCGCCGGGCCGCAGCAAAAAAACCAGAGGAGGGGGAACGTTTGAACGAAGCGAAAAAGAGGGCGGTTGTTCCGGGAATCATCCGCATCACGATCGAGAAACGAACCGAATCATCGACGCCTTCTGCCGCCTCTTCGTGAGTCGGATGAAGGGGGAGAAGAAAGAGAGATTAATTTTCCTCGCTCGTGACAAAGGACTGTCGTAAATCTTCGAATGCAGGTTAAGGGGAGGAGCCCGGTGTTTCCGTTATTTTGGGGGCCTCAATCACAATCTACGTCCGTGCAAAAAGGGCCCAGTTACGATGTTAGGAGAGGAAAAAAAAGGGAAGGAGTCCCTAAATCCAAATTGAGGAAGGGACAGGAGAACCACCGATGCTTGAATTGGGGAGGCAAAGAATCCTCAAGAGCTTTTACTGGCTTGTTATCGCGCTCAAAGGGACGGAGCTCGGCATCTTCTCAGGAAAGAAAAGAGAAAGGGCGGAGTATTCATCCAGGGGGGCGGAAAACGGCGTAGTAGGAAAAGAGAGAGAGAAAAAAAAAGGGCTAATGGCGATCCATGGCCGTGGGCCGATAAGATGCGGAGAAAGGAAAAGGGGTTTGGTTGGGGGGGGGGGAAAAAAAAAAAAAAAAAAAAAAGAGATCACCATCCATTAAAAGCGAGGGATACCGTCCCACTGGTCTAAACGCGAACTCAACTTGGCGTCATTTGTATTTTCGGACGCCGACGGAGAAAAGGGGAAAAATCCGAACATAGGCCGGTCAAGTTAGAAGGAACATATGCACTGACTGTCGGAGGGCGGCAAATAAAACGGCAAAAGAAAAAGTCCCTTAATCATTACCCTGGCTTCGAAGATTTCCCGACCGGGGCGGGCAGCTGGGGTCCGCGCAAGAAGGGGAAAGAGAGGAAAATCATCTCCTGGAAAAAGTTCGACCCGCATCCGATTCAGGAAACTGTTCTAATTGCAGGATTTTCTTTTTTGATGCACCTGTGGGGAGAAATAGTGATGAGGGGGGAAAAGAGGGGAGAGGCCGAACCAGCCACCGGCGTCAACGAATTAGAAAAACGGCTTCGGCCCGGAGACGATCTCAACTCAAGAGGGGAGGGGGGGAGCGGGTTCGAGAAGGAGGAAAAAAAGGCCTCGTAAGCCGTGTCATCAACGCGGGAAATGGGCTGATTTCGCCCATATTTTCAAGCGCCGCGCCACGGGGGAAGAGGGGACTACGAGGCGCCCCCATCATGTGGTGAAAGAAAAAGAAAATAGAGATACGGCCAGCGCCATCGTTCACCTTCAGCAACGCTCGCAGTTCGACCGCCAAGCCTTTTCATTCTGGAGAAAAGGGAAGCGCCTCGAGGGAGGCCTTGAGGGTCCCGAGAGGTTTTCATGATCTAAAGCTCACAAAGTTTGCCTAGTCACTCGCTGCGCTGCGTAGACGGGGCGTGGTTACAATCAGAAGGGATCTAACTGAGCTGGGGGGGGTTCTTTCATGCTATACACAAGAGGAAAGCTGCTCACCTCTGACAAGCGCCCGGGGAAATAGGGACCCGCAAATAACAAAGCTGAGGGTTTGAAAGCCCAGTGCAGTCTTGCCCTCGTAAAGGTAAGCTGAAAGGAAAGCGCGAACCGGTCGGCGTTAAGAGGAAATTTTGCGAATAAAAGGTCTCGCCACTATGGGGTAGATGAAACCAAAAGTGCAGCGGGGAAATCATCTTTGCCACGGGGAAGGGTTGGCGACCGTAAGGTTCAAGGGGGGAGAGGAACTAAGCTGTGAGAACGCGTAAAAATATCTCCCGCCGCTGGTGGTCTCAGGATAAGAAAAAAAAATATACGATCCGGGAAAAAACGACGGCTCAGCCATGGGGATTCCACCACAATCATCACCACTAACCGAACCATGATGAGGGAAGGACTGCGGCGGGTAAGAAGGGGAGGAATAGGCTTGTCTGTTCCTGAGGGTCACCCCCAGACTATGTCCGGAGGCCTGCCCTTTGGGAGGGGGGGGGAAAGGGGTCCCAAGTCAACATCCACCAGAGCGTAACGGGAATTAACCAGCCCTCTCCGTTCGGTCATCTGGGGGGAAAGAGCGGGCGTGTCCACTTTTCACGTTGTCCAGAGGAAAAAGGAAGGGCCGCCAGGATGGAGGAGGGGAAGGGACTCTTCGTGGACGCGCCTAAAGGTCTCTCAGGGGGGAGATTTATATTCTTCCATTTCCGGCCATCTAGGGAAAAGATCAGAGAATTGACGTTAGGGTGAAAAGAAAGGTTTGGGATAGTAGCGGCGAGAGGGGCCGGCGCAGATAGGCCACGTCTTGGAAAATACCTGGCCTAGACTTCGTAGACCCGCGGCAAGGGAGGAATAGGAAACGACCTTCAACTTGGTGGACGGTGTTGCGGATCGAATGACGTTCATAGGGAAGCGTTTGAGCGAGCGGACCAGATGTACAAGGCTATCATCCATCGGATTTTTGACAAAGGAAAAGCAATGCGTCTGAGGAACACGGGAGGGAAAGGGAGTTGGCTCCGGCTGGCAAGGAAAAACGCTGTGCTTAAACCGTCCGAGGGGAGGGGATCCCTGGGGCTTTTCGATGATCGAGAAAGGGATTGACGAAGAAGTAACAGGTGATCTCTCGCGCAAAACATTCTCGTTCGTCAGAAACGAAACGGGAATCTGGTGCGGTGTCGTCAATGCGGAGTCGAAGAAAGGGGAAGGGGTGTTAAAAGTGACCTGACAGGCCGACCAACCGTTAAAGGAGAAAACGGTAGTCGTTCAAAGTGTCTGCAGGTCAGGAGTGGGAAGAATAGACCGACGGGAGAAAGCTGCCCTTGTTAACGGGCAGTTCCCTCGCCGCAGTTGTGAAAGAAGCCCTTGCTCCTGACTTCTTGCCCATGAGGGGAGCTGGATTGCAGGGAGAGGGGAAAGTCGTGGATAATTTCTTCCGGGGCTAGGAGGAAAAAAGGCGCTTGGGACTACGGGTCAATGTCTCGCCTACCCGTGCGTCCCAGAAAGAAAACGTGCTCACCGACAACGCAGTCCGTTGGGCCTTTTGAAAAGAAAAAAGACCCCGCGGGGCGAGGAGGAAGGGGGCGGTTTGCGGCAGAGGGAAGGGCGTTTTGAACTTTCACGGAAAAGGAAAGGGGTCAGTAACAGTCGGGGTCGTTTAAATCTGAGCTTGGAGGAGGGGAGTCGGCGTCAAGAGGTTCGGCTTCCGGCGGGAAAAAAAATGAGAAGTGCGTTACCT
>Ga0179591_1219953_pt1 | contig 15301 bp, 16 predicted proteins | sample CZOMad2_1_08_16f_FD_182891 | JGI IMG/M metagenome (GOLD analysis project Ga0179591, IMG submission 182891) | Vadose zone soil fungal communities from Angelo Coast Range Reserve, California, USA - CZOMad2_1_08_16fungal (PacBio error correction) | ecosystem: Environmental > Terrestrial > Soil >...
GGGGTTGTCTCCTCACAAGCCGGAGAAAAAACTCTACACCAAAAGGGCGCCAAGGAAGGGGAGGGAGAGGGGAAGTGGGGGAGCCGATCTAAACACCTCGGAGGGACGAACAGAAAGAGTATAGGTGTCAGGGGAGCAGGAGTAAAAGAGTAACTGTACTGAAAAGAAAAGATTTTTCCAATAGTGCCGGGGAGGGAGGGACGAGGGAAACTAGAAGAAACATCTATCCTTCAAGAAAGGCAAAAAGAAACTGTGCGGGAAACTCAAAAACAGCCGTAAGGGAACAATCCCCGCCAGGAATGCAAAGGTCAAAAAAAAAGAAACTCCTCTAGCGGGTCTAGGGCCATGGGATCCTTGACATCAAGAATGAAAAAGGCGCCGGAAGGAGAGGGGACGACCAAAAAAGACGACCAAGGAAACAGTACCAAGTTCACCTGTAGCCCTTACCTCATCGTCAAACCGGTACCGGAAACTGGAGAAATTCTCAGTCCAGAGAACCGGACAAACAACGAGCACCATCTATTTCATACCTGGAAACTCCATATAAACAATAGCTGTCCTCCGTGACAGAGCTACAGGGGGGGTTTTGTGCTCACCAAAATCATACTTATGTTCGTCCTGCCCTCGTGCTGGGTGTCTTGAGGCCCACATACAAATCAATAAGACAGGGGGCGTCTTCGTCGGTCTCAGCCCGCGCCCGAGTATCTCTTGAGGTCGTCCGCCATTCGGTCACGCTCGGGAGGAAAGTGCGTGAAGTCGGAACGAGAGCGGACGGCCCCTTCCAAAGTCCCTTTGGAGTCGAAGCAAGTTTTTAGGTCCGGAGCCGAGAAAAAAAGGAAGGTGCCGTGCAAAAAAGGCCCGCATAGGCTATGAAGGTCTAAGATAATACAGGATCGAGGAGGCCACTAGGAAAGAGAAAAACTCTGCCACTTTGGCCCCAGAAACCGCTCGGCAGAAGAGGCGACGGTGTTCCAAGAGGATTATCGAGAGGGGGTTACGGGAAGGCGAGTCCGTCTTCGCTCGTAATAACATCTGTGACGTAGAAAACGCAAGGTTCAGTCTAGACAACATACCATAGGGATGGATAAAGAGGACAAGGGCAGGAAAGTAAACGCCACTACAAACTTTAAAAGGGCAGAAAACACGGTTGCGGTATCTAGAAGGATGCAAAACATCATTAGAGTGGGCAAGAAAGTCCTCAACGGGAGGGGGGCAAAGTTTCTGCAAGGGAATCCCTGAGTGAGGAAAGGGGACTATGGACTTGCTGCATCAGGGGACTTAAAAAATCAGCCCAGCACAACCTGGAAATGACGGAGGAAGGGCCTAACGTGTAGACTTAGAAATGGTCTCTTCTGTACAGGGCTAAGAAAACTACAGGGGAGGAGAAGGGAACTTGCAAACACAAAGGATTTCAAGCAGAGAAGTACCAAGAACCTCTAAGGTCGCTCGTCGGCAGAGGCGCAAGGAAGTGGGAAAGACTAGGGGGAGAGGGGCGCAGGGAAGGGGGAGAAGAAACATCACTATTTATCCCAGTCTTACGCGTGAAAGTTTGGTGCACGAAAGGGGAAAGCATTCGGAGGCGCGCGCTTGTGGAAAAGACGTCCTGCAAAGCGTAAGAGAAGGGAGAACTGGAGGGGTCTCTCAAAAAGAAGATTTCTGCCGGGGGGGACCATTTCCGGGGGGGGTCCTCAGACGGTAAAAAACGTGGGGTAGACAGACTCACACGAGGAGCCGAAAAGGGTACAAACCAATGAATCCGCTTTATAGGATTACTCACGGAAAACTTTCCATCTGGTGCAAAAGAAAGGCTCTTCTCCCCTTGCTTGGTCGTCCGACCAGGGCGGGAGATGACGGGGGGACGCTCTACCCCGAACAGGCAAAGGACGTAACAAAATACCACAACCAAAACGATACACAAGGGGAAATGTATCTCCTCACAGAGCGCAGAGAAAGGTAGCAACACAGCGACCAAGGATTCTGGAGTTAAAAGGGAGGTCACCACAAGATCACGATTAAAGTCACTCTGTCAACAAGTGAACAGGGGAAGTGGCACCCGATCCTAAAATCGAGGGGGTCAACAGGAGTATCCTTGGGGCAGGGGGTTCTGAGGTGATAACATGTGGGGGGCACGAGGCTACGGAAAGGGAGGCTTGTCATGGAAAAGGAAAAGGAAGTCGGTACTGCCACTAAAACAAGCTCAAACAGCGGGGTCAGTGAACGAGCAAAAGAACTATGAAAACGTTCTTGAGACAATAAGAAAGGAAAAACCCTACGCGGTAAAACTCAACCGGTATCAGTGAGGGCCGTGTTGAAGGGAGAATGTGGTGAGTGAACCGCTGAAGCCGCCACGGGGCATAGTTCGGAGACATTCCTGTCCTAGAAAAGAACAGGGGTCGAAAAATAGGTTTAGATAACGGGTGACGAGGGGCAAAACGAGATGCTAACGTAGGAGTTAGAGAACCTGAAGGGAATGGCAGCGGGGATTTCAGTACTTCCATAAATCGCACGGACGTTGTCACTTAGAACGACGCACTGTTTTTTCACATTGGTGGCAACAACGTAAAAGCGGGACAAAAGGTGAGGCAGAAGGTTACGGGGGGGGGGGATTTCGAAGGATTTGGTGGCATGGGCCGAGTAGACGCAGAACGGGGAAAACGGTCTTAGAAGGGGCAAAGAAACTAGCTGTCGGAACGGGTGAAGACGAGGAGGGTGGGCAAGTGGGGGAAGTAGGCCAAGTGGAAAGGTTCAAAATGAAGGAAGTTTTTTTCAGTAGGGGGAATCCGATCAAAGAAAAAAGAGTGTTGAAATGGCTATAGATGTAACAAAGCCAGGAACATCACGGTGACCCTTTGGAAAATGACCTCCTCCCCGAAAGAAAACAGGGAGTCCCTCTCGAAAAGCAGGTCAGTATCTCTAGACACCGGCAAACCCTACGGTGGGGAGGCGAGGGAAATCAGGGGCAAACATAGGGGGAATGCACTTGCACCTTCTGTACGATAAGTCGTTGACCGGATACTTAGAAAAAAGAACGGACAAAACCGGGACGGGTTTAGACAGGGCTCGGAATCCGGCAAAGCTGACTATGGACGACAGAAGACCACTCAGAGACCCCGGGAACAAGAAAGTGTGATAAGAAGGTGAGGTTATACACATCCGCGGGAAAAATGAGCGGTCACCGGATGGAAAAAAAGGTGAACCGAAGTATACTTAGAGGGGGTTAAAGGGAGAAGAATTCTAAATCAAAAGACACAGGGAGGCAGAGGGGAATATCAAAAGGAGCAAAGCCAGGTTTGCCGCCCACTAAAGGGTGAGTTGGGGAAAAACGTATTTTGTGGAGGCGGGGGTTGATAAAAAGAAAGTGTAGAGGGGGGTGGCGGGCGCTGGGGGAGGACAAAGTGTGGCGTGGACGAAAAGACTAATTTCTTCAGTTGGGGGGGAAAAGCAACTCCTGTGTCCGGCTGACAGGCGCGTGCAACATTGCACAGGGGATCCAGACAGGTTCCAGGGATCGAAGTTGCAAAAGGCGATGGAGAGTTACAAACCACCCCGGATGACTTTGGGAAAACTATGTCTCTCAGAGGTGGTGCTTTTTGTGGCGAGAAAAGGGTCAAGAAAACGCAGACGTGGTAAAAGGGTTGGCTGGGGAAAGCCCGGGGCTTCTGAGGTCTCATGTAAAACTTCTTTCTGCGTGGGGGGGGTGCGTCGGGTTCGGTAACTAGGGGGACGGCAGGGACTGGGGAAAACGAATAGCACTCCCAACTAAACAGAAAAACGAAGAAAGAAACGGGAAGGTTCAAAGAATATAATCGAACTCGGGGCAGTCTAAAAGAGGGGATGCGCATGGTAAGGAACGTCGGAAAAGCGGGGACGGGGAGAAAATAAGAAAAAACAAGACAGGTGGTAAAAGACCAGAAAAGGGTAGGAAGGTTGTAAGGGAGATGGAGCTAGGGGGAGGCGGGGGCCAGGCGGTGGAGCGTGGGAGGTGGGTGTGGGGGAGGAGAGGGGTAGTTGGGGGGCAGAGCGAGGGGGAAGGGGGTGGGAGGAGGAGTGTGAATTGGATGAGTGGTGGGAGGGTAGTGTGAGAGGGGGAGAGGGTGGTTGGGGGGGAGGGGAGGACAGGATGAGAGGGTGGGGAGAGGAGGGAGAGAAGGAGGGGGGGGGGGCGGGACGAAAATGGGGGGGTTGGGGGAGGGGTGTGGTAAGGTGATGGGGGGCGGGAGGGGGGGGGGGGGGTGGGGGAGGGGATGGGGGGGGGCGGGGTAAGTCGGTTGCAGCTCCCCTGGACCCGGGGAGGACTAACTGCTTCAACTTCCAAAAAAGTACTCAAAACCAACGACGACGAGGAGAATCTAAGGAAGTTCGTGTGAACCACACTTCCGAGTAAGAAGGGAATAAATCTAGATAGATTCCAAAATGACCGTAGGAAGAAAAGTTGCAAAAAAGAGGTACGGAGCATACTGGTCATAGACAAGAGACTACGAAGCCTTGTATAGAAGCGCCAAATGAAGTGGAACAAAAAGAGAAGAAAGAAAGAAAAAATGATCCGGGGTCTAAAAGGCCCGAAATAAGAAGACATAAAAAGTACCGAAAAAAAGAGACTTCTTTGCTGCTACGGCCCTTCTGGCCAAAAAAACCGCAGAAGGGGAGCGTATGGCGGGAAGAAGGAGAAGAAAGTCGGAAACATCTTTGGAAAAAAGAAAACCAGGAATGCGCAGGGAAATTCTAGAGAAAACGGGGGGTTGGGTAAGGATGAAAGAACCGATTTTCGGGGCCGTCCCTGAACCTGGTAAGAAGTAGAAAGGCAAACTACTGTTCAAACGGATCCGCTGACCCGTAAAGTCTACTTCCTGGGAATCACCGAGACCGACTAACGAGCGAGGAACGAACGAGGGACAACCTTGAAAAAATTAAGAGGGCAAAAAGGCGACAAGCAAGGAGGCCGAGCGGAGGAGAAAAAAAAGTGGACGAACGAATGGTGGTTCACAGCAATATTTAGACCAAATAGATCCGAGAAAAGAGGTCGAGAGAGCAGTGGAAGAGGAATAAAGGAGGCCAGTCGAAGGAAAAACGACAAATGAGGCCATAGGGCAGCTGGGGAAGGGCTGGAGTCCGGGTGGAAAAGTAAGGCCTTCGACCTGTGAAACAGCAAGAATCGAAATCAAGTTGAAAAAAGAGAAGACACACAGAGGACGGACAGCACGGGAACATAAGATGCCCAGGGTCATCGGCAGCTGGAGAAAGATAAAAAGAGGTCATTCCGGTAAAAGGGTGTACTAGGATTTCCGGTCTTTAAACCGGTCGGGTGGCGGTGTCAGAGGAAAAAACGCATACCGAGGGATGGGAAGGGCTTTTTACCTGCCCTGGGACACTAAACTCAGCTGTTTCCATTTAGGACGGAACCGCAGGGGGAAAATTAGGGGCTTTCAAAAACGGGGCTGACGGGCGAAAAAAAGGTTCACATTGAAACGTGCGTGGCGGAGAGCGGAAATAAAAAAAGTAGTAACAAGATCTTTAAGAACCGGCAACAGATGGAAACCTCGAATAGTGTCCCCGAAAGAAAAACGAAAGGTAGGACAAAAAATGACAATCTGAAGGGAAGAAAATACTGGAACAAAGATCACTCGAAAAAAAATCACCGCCAGAGACATCATCCTTAAAGGCATGCAACAAGGGGTTTGTGAAATTTGGAGGACCTTGGGAACTGTTATAAAACTCGTGGTAGATCTGCACCTGGTTTGTAGGCACGAAACGAAGATGACAGACTACTTGCAAGAATTGACCCGAGCCTACAACGAAATCGAACAAAAAAAAAAACAAATTCGGGGCGAAAAGAGAGGTAGAAAAGAGAACCCAGGGGGCACAAGTAATGCTCATACCCTGCGAAGAGAGCGGTAAGCAGTTTTGTCAAGGGGACACCGGGGGGGGAACGGGATCCAACGAGGAAGCGAGATGAGTGCGCCAAAACGAAAAATTGAAACAGTCTTACTGCACAACAGTGGAGGGCGCTCTGTTGTTGTACTGGTAACCCCCCCTCCAGGATGCCTGCAGGTGAGAAGACGGGTAAGGGAACGAAGGTCGCGGAGGAAAAAATGCCTCCTCGTTATGAAGGACAACAAAACTTTCAAGGAGGGTAGGCAGAGAGGAAGGCGGGCAAAAAAAAAGGATCACTTGCTCCACACAAAACCGATCAAAAAAAGTCGACATCTCGAAAAAAAAAACCAACAGAGAAGGAGCGGGGAAGGTTTTGAGACGGGTGTGGGGGGAAAAGGAAAGCCAATTGTTGACAGCCTCCGGAAGACACAGTTTAGCACTACAAAAAAACCAAAAAAAAAACAAAAAAAAAACAAAAAAGAACTCCAAAAGTCTCATCGCCACCAGCGGGGGGGGAAAGACAAGAGACGGGGACATGCAGACAGGATTTGTGAAAGAAAAACCGAGCGCACGCACAGTCTTGGAGAAGGCCGCCGGCGGAGGTTACACGTGGGACGAGGGATGAGGGAGGTCTTGAGCCATTTGCTAGATGGGAAAACGCATAAAGCTAGTGCAGTCAAAAAATAGATCTTCGACGCCGGGGGGAACCGTGGGAGCAGCGCGGAAAAGAGATTTCGTTCGTTATCGGGGGGAAGAGCGTTGGAGGGAACTGAAGTATTAAAAGTCACTAACACTACCTTGGGATCGATCACCAAAAGAGGTGACTGTCTGCCGACCGGGCCACTGCGCGAAGATCGACACCACACAGGGGCTGACTCAATTCGAAGGATCGTAGGTGAAAGAGGGGAAAGAGGGGGTTACACGCAAAGGGACATCAAAAGTGTCGGTAACCGTGAGAACCAGTTGCCGCTGAAGGGCGTGGAAAGAGTCGAGTGAACATCTTTCCTGCTGACAGATCGCATCGGGGAAAGATCTTGCAAGCCAAAACTACCTTTAAGGATCAATGGCGTTCACGCACCTAACAGGGAAGCAAAGCAAGAAACTCCAGATGAACGTTAATTTCATCCGTAGGCAAAGACAGCGTCTGTTAATAAAGTTCCGGAATAAGTGACCCAAAAATTAACCGAGCCAATCGCGGAGGGTTAAAGACTCTCAGGACGCCACGAAAGTGTCCTGGGGAGAAGTAAGAAGTAAAAATAACAAGGGAAAAGAAAAGTGAAAGGAAGAGCCTGCAAGCAAACCCATGACCCTTAAGAGAGGAAAGAGGGCTGCCCGGCAAAAAAGACCGTTCACGTGTTTAACATAGATACCGGGTTCGGATTGAGGATGCCCAAAAAGTGAAAAACTTCACACAAGAGACATCAGGAACAGGGGAAATAGTACGAAGCTGCCCGCCGATGTCAGACATCCCGACTTATGCAGGGTCAAAATATTCCGAGAGGGGGGGGTTGAGGAGGAGAGGGACGGAAAAAACTGGAAGACACAATCCAGGCCCTATTGTTGGCCTAAAGCAAGCCGCCAGGGGGGCATCCTTGCTTAAAAGCGTGTTACGTACCAGGGGAGGGAGGGAGGAAGTTCAAGAAAGCAGAGGGTGGGAAAGAAATTTTCGGTTACGCAAAAAGCGGTCCTAACAAAAGGGTTGCCGAGACATCGAGATCATCCACAACTTTTATTGAAAATCAGGACCAGTGGGAGGGGACATGGGAATCGCCACGTCCTCAAACTTGGCCCCGAAAGGTATAAAAAAAGTGGAGGTAGCCAAACCGGGGAGTTCTCAACAGCTGGTTAGGCAGAAAAAGCTGGAGTTGTCACCTGTGGAGGGAAGTTGCCTCATGCGGGCTGAATACGCTTTAAGCCGCCTCCGTTTGTCCCTAAAATGCCGCGAGGAACCGGGGGGCAACATCAGGACCACGTGGTTTATTGCCTGCAATGATCGTCCGCTACAGGGCTCGGGAAAGAAGGTTATTATGCGCGTTGAAAGGGTAGTGGTTTGCGAGAAAGAGCCTAGACACATCCGGTTCGCTCGCGGAAGAGGGTCAGGGCGTTTGAAACGACTTTTTGCAGGCAGACTGGCACAGGGTTGGAAGAGAGAGAAGGGAGTGGGCAGTGCGGCTACACTCCCTTTTTTTAGAGGGAGAAAAAATTCAGGGAGAGGCGCGACACCCACTTCCGGGAAAGTGTAAGAGCCGTTCGAACATAAGGTTGGTCGAAATGGGGGGAGGGACGGAAACCATGTGTGCCGTTTGGGGTGGTCCAAAGCGTTGGTCGGCTCACCGCACCGATGTAGAAAAAGCGGGAAGCAGTGAGGGCAGCTTTGGAGCCCAGAGAACGTGAGCGTTATCATTCTGGGGGGACACACTAGGTCTGACCGGGAGGTCTGGTGGGGAATTTCCTGTAGGGCGGTCGGATTATGTTACGCCAACAGCAAATGAAGGAAACACTATAGCCGAACAAAAAAGTACAAAACTGCCACGCTAGCTCCTCTTGGCAAGGGGACAAAAGATCAACTGGCACCCCAGCACGGCAAAGAGGGAATGACTGAGTGACCGGTCTTCGAACAAGCGATCACAAATCTTCTTCAAACAAGTCTGTGCAAAATGGTGTTCCTTTGTCAGAAAGAAAGGAGATTTTTGGGCCGGTGACGGGTGACACCTGTGTCGGTTATGGGATCAAGGATGATGATCAAATGAGCCGTTCATTGCCATGAAAAGGAAAAGGGGAGAAACTCCAAAGGCGTACAGTCCAATGGGATTGGGAAAAAGAGAACGAAAAAAACAAATTAGGCCCGTTCTTGCGAAAGGGAACGGAATATACACACGCTACGCCGGTTAGGTCACCATCAAACAGGTTATCAAGTGGGTTAAGAACGGTGTATATGTTCAGATTGCTTGACCCACTCAGAGAAGGGGAAACTATGGATTCATGCGACTGAGGTTCTAGAAAAAAGGGTCTCAAAAGAATCAGGTGGAGGGAAATCACCTGGGAAGGACCTGAAAAAAATCTTTCAACCAATAGTCATTAGAGGCAAGAACCGCGGGGGCAATAATTTCATAGAGAGGCCGGAGGGGGGCCTGAGACCTCAGTTAGAAGGAGGGGTTGGTTCCTCTTTGGAAAACCCAGTACAGCAGAAAAAGAAAGTGAGTACAGCGACCTCGAGTTTTGAAGGCGATGGACGAAGGAAGCAAAGTCGGACCGAGAGGCGCGCGAGATCATGGGGTCCTCGAGCGTGAGAGTCGGGGGGCGCGTACTGAAAAATAAGCCTTGGAAGGGGAGAAGCTGTTGGCAGCGGAAGATACAAAACAACTGGGAAGTAAAATGGATATTCATAAGCCGAGGGGATAAGAGGAAAAGGTGAAATTTGAAATGAAAAAGGTACCTCTGAACAAACCTCCTCAGTAAGAGATACCGGTCTGGGAATGATCTCGCTGAAGCTCATTCAACGAATAGAGTCGATTCCAGCTCAACTCGGAGGAAAGAAACCGGGTAACCTGCAGTGGGACTAAAGTGGGGGGTCTGCTTGAGACTGTGACAACAACGCCAGTGACAAAACCGGGCGTTCTACACTCGGCAAAAAAAAAGGCCGGCACGCGGACCTAAGTAAGCCCTCGCTACCCCCTTGCACCCATCGGGTTTCCAGGGTGCAAGAGGCCGTTGGAAAAAACTCGCGAAGGAAAATCTGAGGATTTATTGACAAAGAGGGGTTGAGGAAAAGAATATCTCGTCTTGGACAAAGGCGAACCACTAGCGGGAGGCAGAGGGAAGCATCTTCAGACAGAACCACCCACTGAAAACAGGGATACGGTTGCGGGTGGGTGACTAAAAAACGTTGGGGAAGTGGGGTCTTCTTGAGCAAGGACCAATTTTAAGAGGTTGTTTAGATGGGAAATGGGAAACCGAATTGGGGGGGCTCTTTGCGTGGCCGCACCGTAAGGGCAGAAGGGAAAAGCCTTGCCCAGCGGAGAGGCAACCAGTTAACTGTGACCCTAAAAAACTGACAACGTGGGATATCAAGTCCACAAATACGATGAGGAGCGTGAAACCACAAACCAGGACGCACTGGTGCAATTTGATCGCGCTGGTATCACTTGGGTTTAAGGAACAAGTTCACTACTAATCCTATCAAATGGGGAAGCTTCCGGGGAGGAGCGTACAATTCATCGGGGGAAAAGACGTATTCTGAGGGGGTGTATTAGGCAGGTGTTTACCGGTATGGTGTTCGATTAACCTAATGGGAATAAGGTCATGAAAAGAACCTGACTAAGTCAGAAAGTTCAAAAGAGTGGAAGTGTGGCCTAAAGTTCTCTCGAACGGAAAAATTTAAAGAAAAAAAGGTATTGCAAAATGATACTTACGGCTAATAGGTTTTAATAGATAAAATTAAGGGGGACCACAACAACTCCAACTGGTTGAGATTAAAGACCCTCTAGTTAAGAGACCGAAATACCTTGTCGCGACAAACTTCTACTCCTAAGTCTAGGGGGAATCAAAGAGCGCGTCTCTGACAGACTGGCTTGGAAGAGCGTGAGTACGCAGTAAGAAGAGGGAAGTAAAAGAGCCTCATAGGCCAAAATGTGCTAACCAATACCAATTCCGTAACGGACATCGTCTTCGACACAAGCAGAAGAAGAAAAGAGACAGAGAGATATGCCCGTTACGTTCTATGCCGAGAAAGAAGAAGCACGTTGCAAAGGGGCGAAGAGTATAATACCTCAATCAAGTCCGAGCCCTTCCGGGACGAGGAAAGGGCTAGAGGAGGGCAAGGACATCGACGGTTTATAACGGGGACGGACAGGAGTTGTCAGGAACCCGGGGGCCTCCGTAAAGCGTCCAAGGCAGGATGCAAGACACGACAGCGTGGTCGAACACAGACGTTTGTCTACTTAACACTCAGCTTCTGTGGAGCTAAGTGGGGTATACGCAACTTGGGGGGTCAAGATCGGGTGGGGTCGTTGGGGACTTTTGCAATGGTAAGGGGGACGAATCCCGAGGGGAGTACGTGAGTGCAACTTTTGGAAGGGTCGGACGGAAGAGGGGAGCAAAAAAGCCGAAGACGTAACTCGGCAAGCGAGGAAAGGTACCGATCAGCTCCTCCAAGTAGCTGCTGCGGGCACAGATCCCAGACTTAGGGAAGGGCGCTGGGGAGGAAACATACACTTTCTTTTGAAAATATGTTAGGGAGCCCGGAAATAAGCGACACATCCTTCGGAATGAAGAATACAGCATTCGACAAACGGGAGTGCCACACGCTTCTAAAGAGGTTTCCGCTTTTTCCTCTGGATGGGGGGGGGGAAAATTGAGGAAGTGGCGGAACCTTACACAACCCGCGCTATCAACAACCGTGACATCGATGCACAAAAGAGGACAGTACAGCAGGCAGATGACCTATTCCTTTAGGGGAAGGATGGGGGGGGGGGGGGGGGGGGGGGGGGGGGGGGGGGGGGGGGGTGGTACTTATCAAGTGGGCTATCTGGAAAGCCGGTAAAAGGTTAAGAAAAAGGAGTTCCAGGTGTCGGGTGCCGGTGCGGGGCGGTGTAGAGTGCGTGAAAAAACCAAGCCCCGGGGGCGCCGGTTGGGGATGGTGGGTAAAAGGGAGGATGTGGAAGCGGGACCGTCCTAGGTGACTTGAAGGACAAGTCAGTTTCAGCAATGGCGGGTTTCGGTCGGAAGGGCGGCGGCCAAGAAAGGGAGAAGTGCCCTCCTTTGGTCTGGACGTGAGCACGATCAAGGAAAGGCAGAACTTACCGACCAGGCGAGGGAAACAGAACCATTCGGTCAAAAAAAAAACAAAAAACCGGTAAAAATGTCCGGCGAGACACGCAAACTGATTTGACCATCAAATTGAAGAAAACGAGACCAACTGCTCCCGCAAGTCCGGTCCAGGCCCGAAGGGACAGCACACCTGGGTTGTTAAAGTCCAGCCGTGAACAAGGGGGAGGCGACCAGCCTAGTGGGATAATTGCCACCATGGTGTCATGCGACGACGAAACGACCGAAGAGAGCGAATCGCACCACTCCACCGAAAATCAAAAATAGTATCGACACGCCCACCCCTGTTCAAACCGGCACGGCTTAAAGGAGAGGCAACTCGGAGGATAGGGGGCGGTAGCGTTTTTTGCAATGCTTATAAAGGTAGAAGAGAAGACACAAGAGAGGAAGAAATCGGCCAAGCTAAACAGTTTCCGCCGCGGACGCTCCCCAAACGACTGGGTGCGCGCTCGGTGTTGGACTGGTCCAACCGAAAAGGCCTGCAGTCGCGAGCTAAAAACACGTGCAAAGAATAGGGGGGAAAAGGCGGGAGTATGAATGCGACTAAAACCAAAACCGGAGCGAGCGCGGGGAGCGGGGAAACATAAAATGAAAAGGGGAGCAACACCAGACCAGAAGCAAAAAACTTAAAGAGAAGCGCAGAGAAAAAAAAAAAAGGAGAGGAGGGAAAGTAAATATTTTGTTTGATCTGTCATGGGGTTGTGGAGATCAGCGATTTGTGGAGCAAGAAAAAAGAGAGAACCGAAGGGAAATGACTCCAATAAAAATAATAAGAAAAGAGGAAGAAGAAAAAGGAAGAAAACGAGGGTTAGCCACCCCTACGTGCGTCAATGGTTTTTGGCCAAGCACCGGCGACAAGCAAAGTTGGCGTCGGCTTAACGGTTCGGCGGCAGAGGAAAGGGACGAGGAGGGGAGCCCGTCTGAGCGGGGGGTCAGCCAAGCTAAACCGCTATTCAAGCGGGCGCTTTGGAGCTGCGCCGTGCTGAAACGGGGGGGTCAAAGAGCGGGTCGATCTTATGTATAGTGGGAAGGGGGGGGGAGTGATGGCCCTATCTCTGCTTATCATGAAACCTTTTTAGATATTCACCATACGTGCCTGGTACGCAGAAACGTGCAAGGCTCAAAACCTACAACAAGTTGCGCCAAGGCAATCTGGAGGGTACAGCGTTATAGGGGTTGGTAACCCGGATGGTCGACGCGCTTGTTAGGAACATGACAGGGGAGGAACGGGCTTGGTACGGGTGTCGTTCCTCAGGGGGGGGGCGGTCAGGAAAAGCAATTATGGACGATCGTCTAACTCTAGAAAAGAAAGGACAAGGTACACGTGATTCAGGCTAACTCTTCACCCTCAAAAGAGAAAGGATGCACAGAGTGTCAGAAGTCACAATAACAACGGTCTGTCAGACAAGGGGGGGCGCCCCTCCATTAACATCTCCAAGGTTGCAGGGGGAAAGAAATACACCAACGACCGTTCCCTTAATCCCATCCCATTAATCGGACCTTTTGACAGGGATACAGGCAAAGGCTTACTGATTCACTGGAAAAGCAAAAACCCAGTCAGAACTCTGATACATGAAAATTGCTGTCCAGCGGCTGTTTGGGGCCATCACGGTGAGAGAGGGAGGGAAGGGTGTCAAAAAGGTCATACACGTAATAAAGTCTCGAGAGACCCAGGCAAAAGAGTTAATATGGCTTAAGCGGGGGGGGTTTCACGACAGAGGAACAAGGAACGATTATGCTACTGCTCCGAATAGGGGGGGAGGTTAATCGACTGACCGACTCTGAGGCAACAAAGCCAGTTTTCATGCCAAAGGGTTTGGGGATTCATAACGCGTCGGGGATAATGAGTGCGCGTGGGTCCCAGAGATTGGGCGGGACAAGGGAGCGACTTCTTGACTAGTAGAAACGTAAGAGGTTAAGTCATGGAGGCTCGGGAAAGAACTGGCCCCTCCCCCTTGGTGCGAGCGGTCTAAAGTCCCAAAAGGGAGGTCCATCGGACCTTGTCGCAGGACCTCGCAAAAGCAAGGGGGGGAATGGCCGATCATTAAAAAAGAGAATGGCAAAACGTTAGAGGCAACCGCGGCAAACATCTTGATAAAAAAAAGAGGCGTGGGAACGCTTGGGCTGCCTGTGAAAAGCACCCCTGCTGGGGCGAGGAAAAGGAAGCTTTACGAAAGAAGAGTTCGAAACAGCCGTCGGCAAAGGACAAGTCCTGAAAAGCTGTGTATGCTGGAACCTTATCGTCGGGGGGGAGTAGAGGCACTGACACGGACAAGGTTATTGTGATGCAGGCAAAGGGTTTGGGGACAGAGAAGCGCAGTACCCAATCTACAGATATTCCTTAAGATTGTCGAGCATTAGGGACAAAAAGGCGGGGGGGGGTCGCTGAAAAGGGGGAAATTAGGGAGCTGAGGTTACTCATGACTTGCTTGTCTGGCGCGTAAAGTGGAAACGCCATGCGCATCATGCGAGTTCCGGGGGGGAGGGCAATGAAGGCAGGGAAGGTCCTTTCTGGGGAACCCAGGTTTTAAATTTGGATCAGAACTATAAAGGGTCCTGGGAGTTTCCGTAAAGAGGACGGTGGTTTTTTCCCCGGTAGTGGGGTGCTAACCACCCGGAGGGCCGACGGGCCAGAATTGGAAATCGAGCGTGAGAAAATCTGCAATCCCAGAAAAAAAAAGTACCCTGGGGACACACAAAGCTTCTTCTGGGCGGACTGTTCGAGCGAGTCGTGTGGAGCAACGGAGGGGGAAGGGAGGTATCTGATCACAAACCAGAACTACTTAAACACCCCAGACCGAAAAGAAAACCAAGATCAAGAATTTGCTCAGCTGCAAGGCGACGCAGAAGAAAAAACTGAATAAACGCGAACCAAGGTTTAAACTGAGGGGGGACAAACAAGACGATAAACGTGAAAAACAGGGGGGCAGCAGGGGGTGTGTGGTCCAAGAGCCGCAATCTGATTGTGGGGGGGGAATCGACGTCCTTTTGAACATGAGGGGGGCATGGGAATCACAGTGCAGGACTAACGGCGGAAGCTTTTCATTGGCCAAAGAAGGGACTGGCGGAAAAAAAAGAGAAACCTATGAATTTAAAGCTCAAGCAAACGATGGACACTGTGAGGGAGAAAGCGATAAAAAAAAGCTACGCTGAGGCCAGAAGACTTTAATAGGGGAGGTTACAGTGGAGGGTCGGGGAAGATGTGAACCCTGAACCAAACTCCAATGGGCCTAGTGGTGGCTGCCGTGAGAAAAAGAAAGAATATGAGGTTCTCACTCTTAGGAATCACTGGGAAGAAGAGGGGGATACAGAGAGGAGTGACTAAAAGGCTATTCTGACGAGCACCGGAAACGGGGGGCACAGGGGGGCACGGGAAAGAAACTCATCGTTCCTGAAAAAGTGAGAGAAGGGGAGAAAGCAAGGTTGTTTGGCACGGCATGTGTGAAGACCAGCAGCGCACGCCTCTTAGACAAGCATGTGACGGCTTACGGGGGGGGGGCATGCGGTGGAAATCACGTAGGGGGAAGGGGAGCGGAGACGATATCTAAAGCTCGGCTTTTGGGGTGAAAGGTGGGAAAAGGGTTCCCTTGACGGGGGTCGCTTG
>Ga0179591_1275660_pt1 | contig 15300 bp, 8 predicted proteins | sample CZOMad2_1_08_16f_FD_182891 | JGI IMG/M metagenome (GOLD analysis project Ga0179591, IMG submission 182891) | Vadose zone soil fungal communities from Angelo Coast Range Reserve, California, USA - CZOMad2_1_08_16fungal (PacBio error correction) | ecosystem: Environmental > Terrestrial > Soil >...
AAGGGGTTCAAGATGTCATGCGGGTGATGACCTTTTGTCGACAATAGATCAGACGCGACAAAATATTCTCGATCAGGAGACGCTGAAGCTGAAAACACAATCTGCGGAGTGGGCAGCACATTGACTATAAACAAAAGAATGGCACCTCTCTCGGAGGAGAAAGGTGCCCCTGGAAACCACTAAAAAACAGGGTTGGGAGGGGGGGGGATAAACCATCGACCGTCGAGGTTCAGAGGAGGAAGAGGTCTTCCTGAACGGGAGGGGGAGGCTGGGGGGGGGACTATTTTTTTCGAAGCCAGAAGAAACAACGGAAGAGGCAAGGAGAGGATCTCTGCCTGCTTAAAAAAAAAAAGACTGACAAAAGGCAGAGAGAACTCTAAACAAGTCCGGAATGCACATCGACGACCGACGCTGAGCTTCACGAAAAAAACAAACAAACACCCCACCCACAAAAAAAAAAAACCCAAAAAAAAACACACCAAACCACAACAAAAAAAAAAAAAAAAAAAACCACCCCCCCCCCCCCCAAAACCCAAAAACGCCGTAGGAAATTGGGCCTTAGCGCAGAAGGTATTTTTTCATTAGAACAAAATGAGATCAATTGAAGAAAACCTACTCTCCTCATGAAGTTCAAGTTGAGGGAGGGTCGAAAAGAAGACTACTATCTTGAATCTAGAATAAAATTCTTATGTCTCAGTGACTCGACACCAGGTCAGAAGGGCAATCTTCGGACCCCTTGATCTTTTCTTGATTGTCCCCTATAAGAGAAACTGAGAAAAAAAAAAATATGGGAAGGGTTACCACGCTCCGGCATACGCCTCGAAGCCACTCTTCGTTTCAGCGGGGGGAAAAGAAAAACGCGCTGCACCTCTTTCAAGGATAGGCGAAGGGGAGAGAGGGACATGGAGAGGGGGGAGAGAAGAGGCAGTGCTCCCGTTCAAGACATACCACTGCTCGCTCCATCCACCTTTAAGAAGCGCGATCTCTTAGCGGTGAGAAACCCGGAATGGATGCTCTGAAAAATCGGATCCCGGACTCCAGGTCAAAAAGGGAAGGAAAAAATACAAATATAAACCAGCGGACGAGGTAAATGGACCTGATCATCCCTGCTATTTAAGCAACGACGAAATAGCTGAGAACGCATAAGGAAGAGTAATTACTCCCGGGAACAAGAGCAATCGAAACGACGACTAGCAGAGAGTTGGGGTGCCGAAAAAACCCCCAAAAACGTGGGACAATTGTACCGGACGGGTGCAGGGGGGGATATCCATGAACCTGGCGGCTGTCTACGGGGTTGCAAAAAAATTCAGGGAGGGTAACAGCCACGCGGTGAATAAAGAAAAAAGCTGTCGGTGTAGCTCGGTACCGGTGGTAAGATAGGGGGGAGAAAAAGGCGGTTTCGGGACCTGACAATGACCAGAGGATCTCGCCTAGGAAACCCGAGCCAGGGAGGACGGGAAGAGGGGTGGAGGAATCGGTCCGCGAGTGCTGGAGAATATTCAGGTCTTACGTAAGGGAAGGGAAAAAGGGGCATCAGAAATCGCGGGGGGGGAAAGACAGAAAGCTATCCTTCACTGAGGAGACCGGGCGCATCACGTCACCTCGATCGGGGCAGATTGAAAAAAAAAAACGGGGGCAGAAGTTTGCTCTTTCGTGACGGGAATATGGAGGAAGGTTCGCAGAAGGGAAAAGATGGACCTTACCTCCCACACGTAGGACGGCTACATCGCTGGACGTAATAAAGGGGGGGATGTAACAAGGGTCGGTTCCGCAAAACCCGCCCCAAAGAAGTGTGGGAAGAAGATGTCATTTCCTCTGGGTTGTGGAGGTCAGAAGGAAAACCCCTAGAAGGACAACAGAGGGAGGTAGCGGAACTGTCTACTCCTGCCTCCACGCCAAGGCTACGGTCCTAAGATGCGGCGCCGGACCAGAAGCTAAGTCGTTATGCTAAAAAACACGCAGGTTCCGAATACAGATCAAGCCCTCTTCTACGAGGAAACTTGTAGTTCGCCACTAAAAGAAGAAGGCACTCTGAATCAACACAAAAGAAACAGGGAGTTTCCGAAAACCCCCGGCTTTCACCGAAAGGGGAAAGGCCGTGTTGCCGTCGGGTAAAGGCTCCTAAAAGCTTTCCCTTGAAGGACGACGCTTCTGGGGCTTTCGCGAACTGCGCACAGCGGAGAAAAAGGGAAAAAGGGGTAAAAAGTAATGAGAGCGCCCGCAATCGAAAAACCGCAGGAGAGAAGGGAATTTACAACATCTCATACGGGCCCTACGGAGACGTTGTCACCGACGAAAAGGGGAAAACATCAATAAAAGTAAAAAAGGGGGGACTAGACAACCCAACGTAGAGTAGGAGGAGGAGAGGGCTTTAAGAAGATTTGATGCGGCGTCCCCTGGTCGGGAGGGGGACCAAAACGGAGGGAGGAGTTGAGCAGGAACGACGACCGTTCAGGACCTTAGCAGCGGAGGGGGGTGCCGAGCTTGAGAGATCAGATGTCCCGACCGCGGCGGGACCCCTTAAAGAGGGGGAAAGGTCCCAAGGATTTCAAACGCACTCCAGCAGAGGTGGGGGCCTAGAAAAAAAGACCAGGAGTGAGGAGCACCGGTCCCGCGGCTCAAACACACCGGGGTGATGCAGCCACCGTGGAAGTCCAGGTTTCTGCACGGCCGGGGGAGAGGATTCAGGAAGGGGGGAAAACTGTGGGCCGTCGTCGACGGGTGGCGACGGGAAAAAAGCAGAGGCGACCTCTCGGGCTCCCGTCGCCCACTGTGAGGAGAAAAATAGGACACCGCCTTTGAAAGCTGGGGGGGTCTGGAAAAAGCTAGTGCGCAGCTGAGGAGAAGGGCGGGGGAGCGAAGGAGTCCAGTAAATGGGGGTCCAAGTCACGCGTTTTTCAAAAAGCAGTACAGTAGGGCCTCCAGCAAAGCGGCGCCCATATCCTAATAAAGCCATCACGAGGGGGGGAAGGCGCTGGGGCGGCCAACGGCTTGAATAACCCTCAGGTGAGGGGAGGACGAACAAGCTTACTGAGCGGTGTCGGCGTGACGGGCCACGGCGGCGACTTGTCTGAACTAAGAGGACCGCAACCAGGGAAGGAACCAGGGACTGTATAGAAGGAAGATCAGGAGGGGACCAGGAGAAAGGAAGAGGGAGACTCCAGGCCGTTATGTGAGTCGGTCAGGGTCCGAGCGGGGGGAGAGAGTAGCAAAACGAGAAGACGGCTGAGAGCTGAACCCTCCCCAAACTTTCCTAGGGGAGAAAAGAAAAAAAAATAGAGGAAAGACGCCCGCTTAATAACTTACCGGATGAACATGATTCTGACGCCGCCCGAGGAAACTCGAAGGAGCTCTCCTCTGCCGATGGCGGTCAGGGTAGAAAGAGGATCTTAGTTTAATTCTAAAAACAACGAAGGGATAAAATCCTCGTTGGAAGATTCGACCGTCAAGGGGCGAGTTGAGAAAAAAGGAATTGGCCACGCATGGCGGCGAGAGCGCAGTAGCCGTAAGAAAAGGTTTCAATCTTGCAACATCTCCCCTAGGAAAAACAAGTATTTACAATATAGATGCAGGTTGACGAGGGGGCAGCCCCAACGCGCGGAACGCGGCTAGGCAGGGGAGCGTACTTTGGGACGTGGCCTCTATTTCATATGGCGCTTTTCAGACCTCGTACGATCGAGGGAGGTCGTTATAACTTCTCTCAAGCGCTTGGGCGGCTATGGCATGGCTCTTCCGGCGACAGGACCTGACAGGGTGTAAATTGAGGAAAGGGACTAAGGACTTCCATGTACGTGCTCGTGACTCTGACCCGTGGTTGTGGCCCGACGAGAGCGCGAGGTCCATTGGGACCAACGAAGTGAGAACAGGGAGGAAAAAAAAAAAGGGGGTGCGAGACGTACTATCTCGAAGCCAGTCGATGTCCGGAGAACTGGCAGGAAAGTTTTGAAGGAAGTTTAGGAAAGGACCGAGGGGAAGGTCAGTTGTACATACCTGGACTCTAGGCGACTCGCGGGACGGGGGTGCAACATCTTCACAACCTTTGGGAATAGAGAGGCTCTATAATCTCCCAATATGAATAGAACACGACCAGCTCCAGGGCTCCTGACGAGGACAGAGCATGAGAGGACCAATCGGTTTTCAGATGCAGAAAGACCTTAAGCGCAGTCGGGGAAATGAGAAGAGCTACAGGCCGCGGCCCAGTCACCTTGAAAGAAAGCGAGGGATCATTAAAAAGACGAGTGAAAGTAGGGAACTTGTCCAACAAGGCGTAGGGATGCGGTGACCCACTTCCAAACCAGGCTCCAGTTGCTAGGAGGTTTGGAAACGAGCAGGCTTAAAAGTTCTATTTCAAAGTCGGATTAAATGGAGCAAGAAGTACGCCAGAGGAAGAAGGTTGGTCGGAACCAGAAGGCTTCACACACACCGGAAGGAGGAAACGAGGAAGGCGGGAGGGTTCAGGCACGACAGAGGGACTACGCGGCTAAATCTCAAGGACAGAGGAGCCGGGTAGATGCTTACCACAACACCATCTCCCCTTGAAAGGAAGAGGTTTAACACCTCTCTCAAAATCCGAGGATAGGGTAAACTTTTGGGGCCACAATAAAAGACCGGGTGTGCCCACCGACCGCCGATTAGTTCAGGGGAGGGGGGAAAAGGCAGGCGAGGCCTCGAGAAGTATAGAGATAGCCTTCGAGGTCTCAGATCTCGAACCGGGTCAATAAAACTATGGGGGCCGTAAAGAAGAACCTGGAGATGTCGTGATCCAGGATAGCAAGGGTGCTCGATAAGATTTCGATCCCTATGGATGATGGTTCACAGGCTCCGTCGGCGTCCAGCGGGAGTGCGTCGGCGAAATGATTGGCATAAAGGGAGTATTCCTGAGCAAAAAAAAAAACCGCGTCCGAAGCTCTTGAAGACATCGAATGCAGGGAGAGTCTCCTGCGGCTAGTGTGCAACGAAAGGGTGAAAAGCATGGCGGTAGGACAGCACCGTCAGTACCGGCAGTCCGATAGGCGTGCGACCACCGTCTACGAAGGGAATGAGTGGCGAAAAAAGGGGAAGAAAAGGAAGTCAACTGGAGTCAAGGTCAATAAGCGGAAAAACGAGCCCCTCGACAGACCAAGAAAGACTCCGAAGAACGCCACCTTGAAAGAAGGCCCTAGTTCAGCAACTAGTATCGTCAGGGGGCAAGGTCTCCCGAACGCATGCGCAAGTACTCTAGGGGGGGGGGGGAGAAGAAAATCCGCCCCAATCTCGATAAAGCCGGGAAAAAAGCCGAAAAAAGACAAATGGGGGGCTGCGGGAAAACGCGGCCCACAAGCATATCCTGTCCAGTAATTGTGGCCGGAAGCTAACGGCTAATGGGGGAAAAAACCAGATGGGGGTCGTATACGGAAAAAAAAAATGGGGGAAAAACCAGGGGCGGGGTGCTAAGGAGCGCTGTAAAAAGCTCCGCTCGTTGCAGACATCCCCAGGGCCGGGACTGATAAAGGAAGTGCATAACTAGGGGGGCACTTCCCAAGGGGGAAAATTGGGGCTGTGTAAGACCTGACAGCCATCGCAGGGAGGAGAAAGAGCTCCTAACAGTCCGCGGCCGCGAAAGAAGACGCATCGCGCGGACTCTCCGCGTGCTGGCGATGTGAAAGTCTCTAAGAAACTCCGTATGAGAGTGAGGCAGCGCGCGCTTTTACTCCGCCGCGCCTGGCGATCAAAGAACTAACGATCCAGCACGGCGCAATCTCAGGAACTTGCAAACCGCCTATCTGAGTCTTGCCTAAGGTGAAAACGACGCGAAAGAGGGCGGGAAAAAAAAGGCGCCTCCGCCGGCCAACGCGCCCGCCGTAGTGTCCCGACACCGCTGCGTCGCGGCGGAACAGAAAAAAAAACGGCCGACGTTCGCGGGTAAAAAGCCGGAGGGCAGCCCAACTCCTGCCCTCGTGATGGCCCCGGGACGAGGGGCGGGGATGCATTCATGTTCCGCAAGCCGACCAAAAATCCGGTCAGGAGAAACACCGAGACCAAAAGCACCGGCGACTCCGACCTCCCGCGGCGGGTCGCGGAAAGACGAAGGCGGAGAAACAAGAAAGGAAAACTCTGAGTGAGCACAAAAGCAGGGACGCGGCCACAAATGGCACGGTTCCCAAGGGCTAAAAATTATGCCGACGCCAACATCGGACCAACGACGCCGCAGGTCGTCAAAAAAGCGCCGCACGCCGAACAAGCAGTGGGAAAGAAACCCGGCGGAAAGGAAAAAGCCGGGTGTCGCGGACGACGCGGCCGGGGGTGACGGCCGCGGAAGGTCCGAAGAGAAGGTCAATGTTGAGGTAACGCTGCTACAAACAAACTGGGGCGGAGAGAAAAAAAAGGCAGCTGTATCAGCATGGTAAGAAAGCGGCCGACAGAATTCGTTTCTCCGCGCTCGCACCCCTCGAGGGGGTCCTGTCCCGTGAACGTAGCACAAAAAGGGAGCCGACAGTGGCAAGGCTCGTGGTCCAAGACGCCCAGGGGCACAAACAACCCCAGGAAAAAGGCCGGCGCTCAACACAACAACGGGAGAGGAGAAACGAAAGGGGGCGGCGAATGCGTGGACCTCGGAAACGTGAGGGAAGGGCTGCTGGAACGAGGAACGTAGGGGGAAAAAAAGGAGGGGACGCGTTGGCGCGACGTTCACACTTCAATCAACGAATAGCTTGGTGCAAAATTCATGATGTCAGCAAAAAGATCCCGAAAAGGGATAAACCGCGAGAAGGTGTCTCGCCGCACGCTGAAATTTTATGCCCGAACCTCAGTTTGAGAAAGGAGATTAGAGTCACCGGAACCACTGAAAAAATAAATCCGCAAAACGGAGTGCGGTGACCAGGTGTCGCGTCCACTGCCCGTGTGAGCGTGGGTGGAACGGACCTAGTCTTCGTAGCGAGTGGTGTGTCGACCGAAAACGCATGTAGCCGCGGGCAAAGTAACTTCGCTTAAACCGGGGAAAAGGAGGGCGGTAGCGGAGCGTCCCCAAAAAGGGCCTTGTTCGGGGAAGCAAATTTCCGAGTAGAAGGGGGTCCGGAGTCTAGTCGCCTGTTCGGGGAACAAGAAACATAGAACGGTCCCGATCCAGCTGTCGGACTCAGGAATGAAAGGCCTCCAAACCCGAGCGGAACGAAAAGGAAGGGAAATAAGAATGTTGCATGCGGCTGGAGGACCCATAAGTCATACCCAACGGAAAGACATACCGCGGGGGGAAGGGGGAAAAAAGACGCCGCCTGGGGGCCTTTACGACAACGCGGGGCGATTCTAGAAACGGAAATCCAAGTGGCAACGCCTTCTAAAAGAGCAAACTCTTGGCAAAAAAAAGTCTTCGGTCAAAAAAAATCGTATCAGCGCGAAGGAATTTATGGTGGTCAGGTTTTGCATAGTCGCGCGGATATCGATGATCAAAGAGGACGATCGCTGCTGAGATCTGGAAACAACTAAGGAGTCGAGGAGGGCGAGGAATCCAGGTAATATAACTTCCTCTCTTCGAGGCCAGAACCAGTCACTCAGTGGGGGAAAAACTTCTTCTCTATAACTTAGATCTCTCGGCCGGCGTCGACAACACCGCCGTTCGCAGGGGGAGGCTTGTGAGGAAAAAAAAGCGTACTTGATGGCAAGAAAAACTAGAACAAAAGATATGGGGAAAGAGGGAAGGAGGGACCCGCAGAAAGGGCGGGGCGATCGCCGGGTAAGACAGGTCAAGGTATAATCCACTGGGCACCCCTCACAAAATGAAACGTACGCTCCATGACAAGACGCGAGAGAGATGGGGTGAATTTGGGGGGGCGAAGAACCCCAAAACCGAGCGGGTAAAATAGCGGCGTCGCTTCAGCAAGCTTGTGGGGGGTGGGACGCCGCGAGCCATTCTTGCACACGAGGGCGCGGGTCGTGACCTCACTCGAGAAAGAGGGGAAAAGATGAAATGAGAAGGTGCGGGAGTTGAGTGAGGCGATAAGAGCGCGGTAAGAAACGCGGGGGAAGGAAGGAAAAGGTTAGTGTCCAGTGTCGGAAGGCTCCAGGGGGAGAAAGAAGACTATAGCAGTAGAAACAAAGTGGTGGCTAATGACAAAGAAGACGCGGGAGAAGGGGATGATCAGCGAACCGTTTTATCAACACAACAAAAAATTGCGAGAGACGCGAGATCACCTGCAGAGATTTACAAACTTCGAAAAGCCGGCGTTACCTCGCGTTGTCCGGTCAACCGGAATAGAAAAAGCATCAGGGGACAGACAGGGGCTCGAGTGCAAGATTGGGCCGGAGACCGTGGAAGTCCGAGGAAAAAAAGAGTCCCTTGGCATCAAATTAGACGAAAAACGACCATGGGAAAGGGGATGTCAAGTAAAAGACCAGAGCCTGCGCTGGGGGCCCCTCCCCCGGGTTTAGAATCTGGGGTTCGAGGGACTGATGACGGAGGGAATTCGCATGGGTCGCAGAGTCCCAATAGAGAGAGCTGCAGCCGGCCGCGCAGCACTTGAAAAGTATTAAAAGGAAAAGGTGGGGGGACGCAAAGAGACAGGGGACCTCCTTGGAAAAATCAGGGCGATTGAAAAGAGGTTACCAAAAGGCCCGCGCCAGGGGCGGGGGTTGATGGACGAAGACCCAATCGAGTCTACGGGCGCGTTCTAAGGGAGGAGAGGGAGGAGGAGTGGGAGGTGTCGCCGATCGAGAGGGGGTTCGAAAAACCGCCAAGATCAGAAAGACCACACAACAGAGGGGGGGGGGGAAGAAAGGACTTTGCAGTCGAAAACATCGCGATCGGCGACACCGAGCAAAAGAGAAGAAGTCTGAATCAAACTTCACAGAGAGATCCTCTGGATGGTATGCTCCATCAACACAATCGCCGGGGAAGGGAGTTTAAGTGGAAAAAATCGCGCCACATCCGGCTTTAAGGAAAGGGGGACCAAAAGAGATCGGGGTGGCTTGCCCACCGACAAAACAAATTAGTTAAAGAGGGCCCGCTCATCTAGCGAGAAGATAGGACTATGCGAAAAGAGGAGGTATGTTAGATCGTAAACCTAATGTCAGCAACCCCTCATGCGAGGGCAAGCGAAGAAAGGGGCAGGGAGGGAAATACCCCAGACATGGCTTCTTGCTCGAGCTATCCTCAATTTCAATGGGGGTAACACGTAAGAAGGTCGTCCCCTCAAGGTTACCCGAATTGGCATCATACGGTCCTGACAGGGGAAGATGAAGGCAACAGGAGCCTCGAGGAAAGGAGACATCTACTTTCAGGAAAGGATCGTCCGTCGCTCGACGGAAGTTCTCGGAAAACTGTGAGCCAACTTGTCACCACCTGGTAAACCGGAGGGAAGAGGTTGCAAAAGGGAATACGAAGGGATTCAAAGGGGGCAGACACGCGCGCCCGTCCGACTTGACTAGTCAGAAAAAAGAGGAAAAGTGCTGTCTTCGAACTCGGAGAGGACATTCTAAAACTCCACGCTCGCCTTAACAGCCTAGTGGTCAACGACGAGCTTCGAGTAACTCAAAAACAGAAAAGGACGCCGGGCGAACTGAACATCCAAAAAAAGTGCTAAGAAAACTAGTCCCTCTCGGGGGATGCAAATTGGGCCCCAACTCGGAAGGAAGTTCGGGGGCAAAGTAATTGGGTGAGACAAGTTCGGAAGGGCCGAAAAGACTCCAGGAAAAACAGGGAAAGGAGCAGGCGCCCCGCCCACTGGGGGAACATCTCACTGCTCGGGGGCGCCAAAACTACAAGAAAAAGAGCGCATCAAGGAACAGGGGTGGTCGCCTTGCACAAGAAAAAAAATCTACTAGTGGGAACCGGACCTGGCTGATACTAAGGCTAGGACACGTGGCCCCGAAAAAGAGGGGCGGTCGGCAGACCAGACATCAACGTCTATTCAAGGGAGGGAGGGGGGAAAATTCCTCGCAAGCCATACAAGGACGGTCCCAGAGTTGCAGAAGCACGGGGGGAGCGGAGAGAAGACCGCTCAGAAGAGAAAAATCACTCTCAAATCTGCCCGGAGTAAAGGTACCTTAGAAGAAATGGGAGGAAAGAGGAGGATCCTAACTGTCGAACCTCCGCTTCTCGTGTTCGGGTGCTCGGGGAAAAGGGGAGAAGTAAGGCTGCGCCGCCGCCTGCACCGAGCACAATCTTACAAAAGAAAAAAGATCGCAGGCGCGACAGAATAAACGGGGAAATCGACTGCGGGCGGGACACGACCGAGCCGAAGCCGCTGCCCCGTTAGGTCTTCTGATCGTGTCCAGCGCGGCGGAACATTTTTAAGGAGAAGGAAAACCATTCCGTGGTCGTCGAAAGGGAACCCAACCGGCCCGCAAGTGCGACTCAATAAGACGAAACTAACTGGAGAGGCTCACGACAAAGAGCCCCCGGCGGGACGGCTTCTCGGTATGACGAAAACGAGGAATAAAAAGGGCACGACCTCTGCTACGGCCTTTTCCGGAAAAAAAAATCAAAGAGTAACCCTTTCTGAATCGAAAAAGAACAGGACGTGTCCGCGAACACCCGGAATGGAAAAGTCACCAGAAGAGGGAAAGGGACTAGGGGGGAGCCGCGGGACCGTGTGGGTGCTACATCGAATAAAGGGGGGGAAAGCCCCTGAAGGCGCTAACATGCTTGGTACTTTAGGAACGCTTCTGGAAAAAGCAGCATGACGAAGGGCGGAGGGAAGACCGAGTCAGACATCAATGATCTGGAGCAATCTCTAGAAAAAGAGGAGGAAAGTTCAAGAACTCTCGCCACTCGCCCGACGGAAACTTAATCCGTGGGAACCTACTCCCAGCAACAGACACCCTCACGTTCCGAGGGCCATTAGAAGACTCTCAACACAAGGAGAAAGAAGAGAGAAGAGGCTAAGGGAAAATCTCACGTGGGGGATTGCCGGCGAACCCTGGGCGTAGGTAAAAATAGGTGAGAGGGGAGGGGGGGGGCTTCGGGAGGAAGAAGGACCTTCAGCAAAATTGGTCAAGGGAGGGCGGGGGATCAATCATGATGTGGCCTACCTCGGAGTAAAAGGCGAAGGATCATGAACCAGAAGCGCCGTTTCTCCAAGAAATCCATCCTGAGGAGAGGGGGAGGAAAAGTCAATAAAGACTCTTGATGCTCACCGGTCCCCCTCTTCACAGAAGCGTACTGCCGAGGCCAAGGAGTGCTGAGGGGTACGGGTGTTCGCGACGGTGAGTTCAGGTCGGAGAAGTGGGGACGGGACCGTGGCGGCGTCGAAAGTATCAGGGGGGGGAAAAAAAGGGCCACCCAACGGTAGCCAGTGCCCGCCTGGGCGTCTACAGCAGTGTTCGAACCCGCGAGCTTCCCGCCGGGAAACGTCCGAGAAGTCTGGGAAGAGAACATATCCGTGTCATGGATTCGTCGTGCGTGTTCTCGGGGGAAGGAGGTAGCGGAAAGGGGGCCCGGATCAACGGGTTGGGTGAACCTTCACGGAAAACGAAAGAAAAGGACTAACGAAGGCCGGCCAGAGGTATGAGAAACTGGGCGCAACTGGCCACACCGGTAAAAAATCTGAAAAAACTGCTGTCGCAACTGCGACGCCTCTGGGGCTTCGTGCTGAGCCCTAGGGGGGGAAAGAGGGTCGAAGGCCCGTCCCATCTTTAAAAAAGCGGTCTCAAAGACACCGGTGAGGCACGAAGTACATAGCGAGGTCTTGATAAGATAGGCAGGACTTGTATTTCTCCTGTCAAGGGGGAACTTAGAAAGGGGGATCAAATATCAGGGCTGAGGAGGAAACCTACCTGAGTGCGCTTGCCCCGAAGAAAGGATCAGACGGAAATAGCGTACACATGAGCCACGGAATAGACGTCCGCCTATGCTTATAAGAAAAAAAAAGAAAGGCCGGGGACTCAATGGGGCCAAAAGGCGATATCAGAACTGCCCTCCTGGAATTTCTACAATCCGATCCCTTGAGGATAAGGGGGAAGCGACCCACCCGGAGGAATTATGGAAGAGACTGGCTACGAAGGCGTCTGGAAAAAGCGGGAGGGGAACCGCTCAGTGCCTCTCTAAAGGGGAAAGTCAGGCCGGTCAAGGGGAGTATTAGAAAGAGGGGCACCTTCGCCTTTCAGCTCTCACTTCTAAAGGATTAAGAAAAAAAAAAGGGAGAGCCGGTTGGTTGGGGGGGGTACAAGGGTGAGGCTCCCCCCAAACCCAGAGCTGAGTCTAGTCTGAGTCTCGGGGTCTGTCGGATGGGACGCGCGCGAGGGAACCTTCTTTTAGGGGGGAAAAGTCGGCATGGGCCGGGACAGAGAAAAGAGCTTAGTGGATAGAGGGGAAGCTGTTCAAGTCTCCGTGCTTCTTGTCTATTTCCCGTCCGAGGGAAAAAAAGGAAGGTCAGCTTAGGGACCCGGAAGCACTGGGACGCTCTCCTTGGAGGGTTGCGAAAGAATCGGATACTTTTCTTAAAAAACTAACGAGAGGGGAGGGGGACCGGTTGCTTAGAAACTAAGGTCGAAACCTTTAGAGGACACGATCCCTGAGGGAAGACGTAATACGTGTAATCCTTAAGAATATAGGAGGAATCAGGGGTGGAGGGGGGTAGAAGTGTCTTCATTAAAAAAAGGGATGATGAGAAAGGAAGGGTTAAGGAAACTTGTAAAAGATTCGGAAAAAAGGAAAGGTTGTAAAATAGGGAAAATCGGAAAGTTCTTATCACATCTGTCGCTGGCACAAGAAATTAGGCATCGATGTCCATAGGAAAAGTGTCTAAACGCGGACTCTTTCATGCTGGTGGGGAAAAAGTCGGGGTTGACTGAGAAGAAAACGGGGGGAAGGTCCGATGCGCAATAGTCTCTATAATTATAGAGAAAGACAGCAGAAAAAAAGCACCTTGTAACGTCGTCGGAGTGGAAAAAAATTTGGGAAGGAAAGAATAATTGGGTTGTCAACATCTCAGTAAAAAAAAAGATTTTCTGGTGCGCGAGGGACAAGACCCGCCCGACGGCCAGGTGCAGTTTTGATCAGGAGAGGAAAGCGTCAGGGAGGAGTCGAATGTTAAAAACCCGGGGGGGGCGACGTCTGATCTTACTGTTGTACGGAGGGCGAGAGGGTTAAAAGACCTTATAAGAAACCAAAAGGGGAAGAAAAGGAACAGGAAGGATCTCTGGAAGGCTTAGGACAGACGAGGGAGCAGTCAAGACTCCGAGATCAAATCGCTGCAAACCCTGAAAGGACGAAACGACGCTTCGATGGAAAGAGACACACCTCCCCACGGAAACTGGTTTGAAAAAGGCCGGCCACATCAATCGAGCGGGGGGGGGGGAAAGGGCGTTACCGAAGCTCAATTGACCCAACGACAGTGGCAATGTGGCTTTGCTCCGGCTAGAAATCTAGGGAATGGAGACGCTAGGCTGCCTAAGGGAGAAGTCTGAGAAACCTATTTAATACCCGCATGCAAAATGATGCATCTTCATTATCCCTTTATTCTTGGAAGGAAGAAGATTCCGGAGGAAGAGAAGATGCTAATCAACACATGGTGAAATGGAGGGAAAACGGCTAAGTCGGGCCTCTATTTCAAAGATCCACGGAAGGATAACCTCCTGTATACCCTTACAGGAAAAGCTTCAAGGGAAGAACGGGAAACTACTTCTAAGGCTACAGAGAAAGGGAAGGGCTAGAGTCCCACGCGTCAAGGGAGCTCTAAGAAGATAAAAGTGCGTAGCTCTCAGAAAAAAGGGGGGGAGGGAGGGAAAGGAGTCGTCGTGGCGCCAAACACCTTCGAAAAGAACGTGGGAACTCTCACATGGTACGTCAAGGAGTGCAAGGGCAAGAAAAACGGAGGTTCGACCTCGACCAAGGCCATAAGAAAAAAGAAAACACCTGAGAAGAAAAGAACGTCAAATCAACGACGGGAGACTCGTTCGAAGGAAAAAACGCCATCCGCCATGGCGCGAATTTACTGAGGAGGGAAGAAGAACAAGCGCGATGAAAAAACGGGGAAAAAAAGGGAACGTCCCGCGCGGGGGTGGAGGCTAAAACGCTTCACCAACACAATGAGACCCAGCGTTTCCCATCATTTAGCCGTCTAAGATCAAGGGAGAGGGGAAAAATTGCGGATCTAATTAACAAGGGAGATGGCTTACGGCTCTCCCCGGGAAGGACGCTGGGAAAGATAACAACTTGCATCCGAACTAGAGGGACTAAAAGCCACCCGTCGCAAAGGGATGGGGTGTTCTCCCGAGGCAAGATCATTTGAGAAGGAGGTGTTCAGGAAAAAAAGAGTAGTCCTATTAGATCATACGCAGGATCCGAGGGAAAGTGAAACACCCTATCCGATGCTGGGGGAGCGATACATAAGCGCTCTCGAACTTCTACTGGAAGAGGGACGTGGAGTGTTACTAGTTTGATACTTCTGACCATCCAGGATTCGGTGCAAAAGTGACATATCACTCGCTTCTCTGTTGAGAAAGGAGAAAGGATATAAGGGGCGTCTAACCATTACCGGGACCTAAAAAAAAACCGGGAAATGCTCGATCGAGATCCGAGAGACCGAAAGATCTGTCTCTTTATGTTTTTTCAGGGAGAGCGTAAAATTTGTCTGGTGGGGGTACTTCTGCCGCCGCCGACGCGATAGGGCAACCGTCTAATGTCTGACAAAGCGAGAGGAGGGAAAAGAAAAAAAAACGTTCCGAAAACGTTCGGGCGGGTCGTCCCAAACAAAGGGGAGGTCCTGAAAAGCGCTTTCATTTACCATAAGATGATAAGTAGAAAGAGGGCGGGGGGACTTCCCTTTTACTGCGTCCTGGAAAACAAACAAGTAGGACAAGGCAACGGTCGAATGAAAAAAAGAAAGGGGGGTCCACAGTCGCGCGGTTCAAGGTAGTTAAATTACGAGTAGAAAGGACAATGTAAGGGAGAGCTGGAATTATCTGACTAACAGTTTCCTAAGAGAGAAAGGTAAAAGGTTCAGAGGCTAGGATGCCCATTGTTCCCCTTCTGACCCAAGGACTAAGGGGGCCATTAGCCAACACGAGGAAGGGGACCGCGAAAAACTAAATGGCCCTCCACCCGAGGGAAAGACAGAATTTTGCCTGATCCTTGGAACCTCGGTACCTTGATAAAGAGCCTGGAAAAGGGGGGGCGCCTCTTCTAGACCTTCTTTATTGGGAGAGGAAAGAAATGAGAGCAAAAAAAGCAAAAATTCGTCGAATACCTATTTCTGACGATCTTTGAATCCAAAAAGGATAAAAAGACTTGCATTCCTCTTAACCTCCATCCAATCTCAAGAAGTTCCCTACTGATCTTTTTCCGAAAAAAGGAGCAATATCAAAGGAGGTCAAGCCGTAGCCTAA
>Ga0179591_1297355_pt1 | contig 15298 bp, 19 predicted proteins | sample CZOMad2_1_08_16f_FD_182891 | JGI IMG/M metagenome (GOLD analysis project Ga0179591, IMG submission 182891) | Vadose zone soil fungal communities from Angelo Coast Range Reserve, California, USA - CZOMad2_1_08_16fungal (PacBio error correction) | ecosystem: Environmental > Terrestrial > Soil >...
CGGGAAGTGTATCACCTATTTTCCTTCTAGAAATAAAGAAAAAAAAAAAAAACCCAATTGAGAATCGTAGGTTTTGGAAGTGGCAAGGGCCAACTCCTCATCCTAGCATTCATAAATATGCGATAAAATTAAAATGGCTCTAAGGAAGGGCGTATAATTTATAATACGTGTAGTTTCGCGTTGTGGTGAAACCTTAGAATGGGCGATGACTGGGGACTGGAAGGAAGATTGGGAGTTGAAGGTTTTTCAAAAGGTCAAATGGCATGCTGGGGAGGAAAATTCGATCCCTTTTAGGGGATTGAGGTTTAGGGGAGCGGGGGTGAGGCCTACGAAATGGGGGGGGGGGTCGGGGGGGGGGCGACGACACTCATAAGAAATGGGGGAGAGGGTTCCAATCGTAGTTGAAAAAGGAAGAAATCCCAGACGTATGGACGATCTCATGGAGCCAAAAATTACAATAATTCGCTCAATCAACACTTCCGCCGACCAATCTAGGAGTGCCGGGGACATCTTCCGACTCAGGGCTCCTGTGGACGTCGCTCCGATTGGCCACTCATAAGTAATAGGTTTGACATTATGTTTACATACAAAGGCAACCGGGCATTCACCATAATGTACTGATTCTCACAAAGAGGGGCATACAACATATACAGGGTCTCACAACGGGCACTGGATGGTAAAAAAAAGAACGCTGGTGGGGGGGGACTGGGCGTTCAACACGATTATTCTGCTAAGGAAAGGTAAGAATTAACACTCGTTGGTCTCAGAACCACCCTTAGGGTACATGGCCTGATGATGGCAGGTCAATTTTGTGGGAAAGGGGAAATAACCTGATATAAGCGTGAAAGCGAGGGCATAAGAAAAAGGGGAGTAGTGGTGGGGGATTGGAATCTAATTTAGTGCCTTTCCTGGGACCCATTGGTTGTGGGGTTGGAGAATGGAAAAAAAAATCATAAAAAGAAGACCTGTGGGGGGGGAGGAGTCGGGACGATAACGGTGGAAATTGATCCTTTCAAGGGAAAAAAAAAAAAGGGGGAAGTGTTGCCATGGGCGGTGTGGGGGTTTGGGAAGCAAAGCCAGGGGGTAATGTAGGTTAGAGGAAAAGGCTTACGGGGAACTCAAGTGAGGGACGAAATCTGGGACATAACAGAGAAAGAGCCTGATCTTCTTCTATCCGCTGGGGGGTAGTCAAAGTTCGTTCTGGGTTGGGTTGGGCAACCGGCGGGGTGGGAACAAAGTTGGACAAACCATGTATCTAGAAAAAAACAAAGGGAAGGTTGTACCGGGGTGTGACGAGAATTATGGAAAAAACAAGAGGACTGGAACGATATAACCGTAAAGCTATTAAGGGGCGTAGAATAGAAGAAAAAACACACAGGAAGTGGAAGTTTCCGGTAGAGTATACCCTGTAAGTGCAAAAGGGAGAATAAATAAGTGATGTTGGAGGACGCTTGAGAAAATCCAAAAGGTGATCGTAGAAATATTGTAAGGAAATCGTTTCGATTCAGGGAAAAGGTTAGGGGGGGAAGTTCAGGCCAACTAAATGAGTTAGTATTGTAACTCCGCGGTTAAGTAGACCTTGTTTCCTAGAAGGGTATGAAAAGTGCCTGCCTGTTAACAGGGTAAAATTGAGCAGGGGTCTTCTTGAAAGATGACGATGTGAAGGGAAAGTTCATAAACTTCCACCTGAATCGCCATGAAACGAACCTCGGAATTAAAGGTCGGGGAAAAGCCAACTGTTCAAGCGGGGTTTGGTCCTCCATGAAAGTATTCTCAAAAGGGGAACACAAATTGGTTCACTGACACAAAAGAGTGGTTCTCAGACCCGTGGAAGGAAGAAACGGGTAAAATCCTGGTTGGTGGGCGCTAATAAGTTCTCGTGAGCAAGGTCCAGACCAGAAAAAAAATCAAAGAATAGCAATTCAACAAAGACGGAAAATCTTAGACCGTATTCTAAAATAAGATCTTTTTTCGTATGTCTTCTAAATGGGAAGAAAGCAAAAAAGGGTTGTGTCGAAAAGCTAAGCACGTTGGAGTCAATGAAAGAGCCAATAGTCACATGGCCAGGAAAGTATAAATTTAGACCCAAGTCTTAAAGACTCTTAAGGAAAAAGAAAACCCGGGGACATGCGAATCAAAACCAACGGGAAAAATGGCAGGCATGCAAGCCACAAGAGAATGACTGCAAAAACTAACTGAAAGGGTTAAAAAAGAAAAACAGAAAAAAAAAAGGGAAGGTGGGGGACATAATGGGGCTTGCAAACAAAGAACCACTCCCGAAATACAGTACATTTGCGGGGGGAGAAGTCGCGGGGTTGAAACTATATTTCAATCCGAAACAACGGGCAGGAAAAGAAATCTAACCCTCTCAGCCGAACGATAGAAGGCACGGGGAAATTTCTTGGGGCCAAGCTCCCTCCTGGGGTTACAGATAACTGATTCTCTACGAAAAGAATAAAAGTGGAAAAGGATTTAGTTCCAATAAACTGCAGCCCAACTTCATAAGGAAAAGACATTGTGAGAACTTGGAGCAGGGAGGGGGGGAAAAATTGCGGCAGTGGTCATGGTTAGGCTTTTGATGTGTAAGAGTCCTCAGGAGAGGAAAGGGGGAGATATCTCAGATTCTTTGCTGGGGTACCTGTCCGGGGAGATGGGGAACTCAAACAAACATTCAAAGGAATGATATAGAAATATACATGGGACCTCAGGTAGGCATACCCTACATAGCTTCGGAAGAAAGGGTAAAAGAGGGGGGGGAGAGGAAGACTATCCAGCATTACCCAGATGCGACAATACTAAAAAAGAATGAAAGAAGGAAAAAGCAATCCTTGGGCATCGAGTACGGGGGTAGGGAAATTTCATTTATTGATAATCAGTGGCCCTTAGTCTGGGAAGGGAAAAAAAAGGGGGAAGCTTTACCCGAGGAAAGGTCCTAGTCACTGGGAACCCATCGATCTGGCGGGGAGGAGGAAGCTGGGCCTCTTTATTCATAGACCAGGGTTTCAGGAGTTTAAAAACCAAAAAAGGGAAGACGAAAAAAGGGGGAAAAGAAAGTGAGGGCCAATCAAATTGGTTAGAGGTAGAACTAAAAGGGGTGGGAAAAACACTCGCTTTGTGGATTGGGGGGTGGGTGAAAAAAGTTGAATGCCTGAGTTGGGGGGGTACTGTGTGGAGGAAAAATATATTTGAACAAGTTGGGCAGGGGGGGGTGTTATCGGGTGCTGGATACATGGTTTCTGGAAAAGGAGGGTGAAATACAAAAGGGAATTCTGTGTGTTACCTAGGGCAGGGGGGGGGGAAGGTTGATACCGGGGGAGAGGTCCATCTAACAAACAACATTGCTTCAGTTAACTGCAACAGTGGGTGGGGGGATGTGTTCCCGGGCTTGGCTGGATAGAAAAAAGAGGAGGCGGAATACGGTGGACTCACCCGACAAGAATGACTTTCTTTTGACATGGGCGGAAGGTTCAAAGGGGTGTGGACGGGGACGGCCTGCTCACGAGAATTGAAACAAAAAAGCGGATGTGGGTTATGAAGGAAAAAAGAAACTTCGGAAAGTGGGGGTCAATATCTGGGTGGGAAGTCTCAATACAATGGACCATTCTGGCGGCTAGAAAACGAAAGGATGTCGAGAGGAGAATGGGAAAAAAATTTACTTTCTGGATGAGGGAAGGAAAAGTAAGTTTATGCAAAACCGAGAAATAGCCTCTTTCATGATCAAAGATGAGAAACTTGGAAAATAAACAGTTCCAAGACTATAGAAATACGACATGAGGGGAACAGGTAAGTGACGGAAAAAAGAAGATGGGGAGTCGCCTTGAAGCCTGTAAGAAGAAGTCACTGCTCGCTGAGCGATTAAGGAAAAAGGAAAAAGGGGTATAAAGCGAAGTTGGGGGGACTCCATCAAAAAAGCGGGGGGGGCACCTTGGTATAGAATCTAAACGAACGTAACAAATGCTAAGTGGTGAGGTCGCAACAGGTTATTCATCTAATAGAGAGTGGAATTGGAGCGTCCCTCAGGGTGATCACAAAAAATGAGAGGGGGGGAAAACGGGTTAACACTTCCCTGGGGTCGTCAAAATAAAAGCAGAATCTGAAAAGGGTTTGAAATTTTCTGACCACTGACGGTTTGAAAAAACACCCACCGATCCGAAAACAGTCTATAGCTAAAGAAGACCATATGCAAAAAAGTCAAGAGGTCTCATTCAAACGGCTTGACTAGATAAGGAAACCTCACGGCACCCTGGAGGGAGGGGGGGGGCCAACCCCAACGTTTACAAACATTACATCATTAAGCTTCAGAAACATTAAACCCCGGAAGGGGGAAGACTCTCAAGAAAACTAATATGAGTGTTGTTTAAGGCTTTTTGGGCAGGAGCAACACCCAACCTGGCAAACTAAAAGAAGGGTGATATTCCCATAAGAGAAAAGAAGGGGGGGGGTGCTCATGGGAAGTTAAAGAGCGAAGAATCCTGCTATCATCAGGATTTATCAAAATACGAGGGATGTAAAGGTCCATAAAGAAATAAAGGTCCTTCAGGAATAAGTCGGTCTAAGGGGGTTAGGAAAGGGAGGGGAATAGTTAGAAAACGAGCTTCATGAAACCTGAGGACAAGTCAGAGGAAGATAGCAGGGGATGGCGGGTGGAAACTTTGTGAAGATGGCCGAATGGTGGTGTTAGAAAGAAGTTCACGCAGGGGAAACAATACTAACGGGTCGTGGCCCTGGAAAGAAGAGAACCTGAGTCGAACCTTCAGGAAAACAAGGGCGATTCTGGGAGGCGGGAGGTTGGGGGAAGGGAAATTACAGCCGGGATACGCGGCTAAAAAGAGCGGGAAAAATAGGCTGAGGAACTTTTCAATAGAGGGGTGTGAATTCGCCATTTTATTATCGCAGGAGGGAAGGGGCCTGTCGTATTCAGGGCCCAATAGGAAACCGGAAAACATGAAAAGGTCGAATCAACCATAACGGAGGGAGGCAATTTGTGAAAAACTTCACCAGGGGGCTGTCGAAGATGAGTATCACCAAAAAGGATATAAGGTAGAGCCAAAAAACGTTGTGGGTCGGGGATTACCTCTATAGAGAGGGGAAAGGGAAAGTGATATGCCGAGACACGGCTTATTAAAAATACGATCTCACAGGTTCAGAGGGAAGATCCTTCAATTTCAAAGACAGATTTTTTGTAAGCATTTCCAAGCGTGAAAAGCCTGAAAGGGTATACTTACCTCCTGAAAAAAGGTTTCGGAGACATCTATCTCAAACAAACCGGGAATATATGAGAGGGAGAGGAAGAATTTCACTCGGTACAAAAAATCAGATGGTAATATTTCAACAAAAAAGACAGATGCAAGGGGGGACAGCACCAGAAGGTTTGGAAGAGAGACAGGGAGAAGGGGTAGTAAGAACGTTTTCTTCATATGGGGAATAAAAGAAACAAAAGTTTTAAGAGACGTGTGGAGAGACGGTTGAAATGCGCCTTTTAGAGGAAGATCAGGGGTCGGGGGGGGTCTAATTACAAGCTCAATGGGGGGGGGTAAAATTCCCAACACCCTGGGTGGAGTTTTTCGGTCTGGTGAGGGTTTGGTCTTACATGGAAGAGGGGGAGGGTCCACTACAATCCGGTAAGAAAGGGTTAGGAATGTCCACAGAGGGAGTGCAACTACAAAACCGAAGAGGGAGCGGAGAGAGGGGAGAGCGCGTCTTCACCCGTAAGAATTATCTACTAAGAAAATGAGAGCAAAAGAGGTAAGGCACATTATCCTCCAGGTCCGATGGCAGTTGAAAACAATGGGCGGGAGTAAGGGATCACGATTTTGGAAAACCCCGTCCGTCCATACGTCTGAATTCTACAAAAAGTGACAGGCGGGCAAGCAAGATTTGGGTTAGGGAATTTTTTGAAGTTAAAAAAGGGGGGTGGAAGAGATGCCGCGCTAAAACGTGGCACATGAAAGGGAGGGAAACTGAATTGGGGAAGACAAAGGTTTCCCATAGATTCACGACCACTTATGATAAGCGGGGGGAAAGACTATTAACCATGGTGGACAAAAAGGGTAGGAGGGGGGGGGTTGGGGCCGTGGTGGACACCTTAAATGGGTTAATGGGTGGGTTCGGAAGAAAAAGATCACTAAAACAACTTACCTGTATGGGCTAGGAGGAAAAGCCCTCAACTATTTGCGTCATAGAAAGGGCAGTTATGGGAAAATGGTGGGGGTTCCACAGAACCTCATTGGGGTATGTGCAGATGAGGTTCGCGCCTTAAGACCGACCTTCAGGACCTAGAGAAGGCCTCGAGGGCCTTATGGAGAGAAAGGTGTTGGATGAAATGCGGGTCTGGTGGGGGGGGAAGCACCGAGGGAATGGGGGAAAAGTCTCGGGATAGGGGAGGAAAATTCACACCGGGGGGTCCGACATCAGGGTTTGGGGATAAAGGGACTCTAGCTCAACCAGGCCGACGGAGGATCGAAAGAGTTAATGACGGGAGAGCAAACTTCGGTTGGGTAAACAGGGGGAGTAGAAAAGAGGGGGGTGATCCTTTGTGGATGTTGGGGGTTGGGGGGAAAAATCACCCGGCGTCAGATAAAAGAGGGTGAATTGAGAATTGTCTCCGTCTTGGAAAGTGCCTAAGGAGCATGCATCAAAAGACACTTATACTGGAACTCTCCGCGGGACCAGACACATAGTCAGTTGGATAGCGGGGACCTGGGGCGCTGAGGGCCCTTGTGCATCGCAACGAAGAAGTATTAACGATGGGGGAAATTACTCAGGACCCTTCCCAGGAGGAAAAGGCCATAAACGGAAAATAATAGTCGGATCAGAACAGGGTGGGAACGTGTGGGGGTGACGAACTGAACTTTTATTTGGAGAAAAAAAAATATGGATGACGCACCCAATGTCGCCGCGTTCAAACGGGGAAGGAAGTACCATGTTTGGGGGGATCTAAGACATTTCAACTCGCTAAGGGACAGCTGAACCACTCCTCAAAAGGGAAAAAGTGAAAAAAAATCAAAATAGCGAACGAGGGAGAGAAGAAAGGGTACTGAGAAGGAAAGAGGGATACTTAGAAAAGAAGGGAATCAAAAGCAAGGCCCTAGAAGTGACGAAGAAAACCGGGTTGGGGGACGGAAGAGACTCAAGAGTAATTCCAGGAAGGGGAAGACCAAGAAAAAGGGGGGGGTGCCACAATTCAGCCAAGAAAGGGGGAAAGGAATTAAACCTAAAGAAGAACTCCTGACAAACAAAAAATAATTACGAAAAGAAAGGGAATGTTAAAAAAAATACTCAAAACGAAAAAAAGTGTATTTTGAGGAAAAAAAGGAAACGGAAAAGGGCTTGTGGAATTATTCTTTTGTGCGGGAGGGCCAAAAGAGAAAGGGAAAAACTTTGATAAGAGGAAAAGATACATTGAAGCGAGTTGGACTGGGGAAAAAAAAGAGGGGAGGATTTGGAAGAAGGGAAAGGACGATACGAATTGTGAAGCACCAATGAGGAGTTACGCCAACCATGACAAAAAAAAAAAACGGTCCACCACATGTAACAATGGCAGGAACATGGGAATAGGGGGTGGCAGGGGGGGGGCCTGCAGGGTCATATCCGATGGGGATAAAAGAAAGAACGAGGTGACCAGGAAAGGGCCGTTAATTACTGGGACGGGACAGGAAGGGGTCAAATACACCACAAAAAAGATGGGAGATAAATAATACCGCCCGGCCTAGAAAGACTCAAAAATAGCTGCGGAGGAATCAATTTGAGAGTGCCACAGATGGGAAAAAAACCAAAGATGAAACTAGAAAGGGGACAACCTAAATCTCATGTCCTGAGAAGGGAGAGCCAGGCGTTAAACGCATCGTCATTCCGCTTTGAACAGGGTCATTTAATTTGAAAATAAGAAAAGGGGGGAGAGCAGGGGAGGAGGAAAGGAAGGACTTTAAAAAAACCGATGTAAGGGGAAAGAGGAAAAGGTCCCCAAGTATCTTCAGCTGCAGCAGGAGCGTGTCACAAAATTTATGCCAAGCGAAAAAGGGGGAGGGGGGCGAATCCTAGAAGGAGACCTGGTCGGAGTCTTTAGTTGGGGACGTTTGTTGGGAATCAAAAAAAGGGAGTGGTAAAAAACAAATCTTTTGAAAGGTGGGGGTACAGGGGGCAAAAGCGGGGGTGGCGGACAAGGCTTCAAGGGGAGGGGAATCCAAAATTTTATGGGGGATAGAAGAAAGGGAACCCTGGTTGGAGGAGAATTAAAGGGGGAAAAGGTATGGGATTACTTATATCACTGGAATAAGTTGGTCTAATAAAAGTGCCGAAACAGGGGAGGTATAAAAAAATCTTTGTAGTGGTCCCCTTGGCTGGGGGGAGGTAAGCTACGAATGCAGGAGGAAGAAGGTTTTCTCATGAAATGAGGGGGCTGGGGGGGGAATTTAATGCGGCGGAAAGTTTCGGGGGGGGGTAGGAGCTGGACCTGGTCACTTAATGTATTCGCGAAACACACAGAGAAAATTTTACATACAGAACAAGTCAGGGGGAAGGGGGAAATTGGGGGTGGCAAAATAGCGGGTGGTTCCTGGGGGAAGAAGGAAAAAATTTTCTCCAAAAAACGGCTGGACACCCGAGCGGGGGGGAAGGACAAAAACGGATCCGGGAGGGAAGGGGGGGAAAAAATTTGGATTTCAGTAATGGCAGGGAGAAAAGGTAAAAAGAGGGGAGAGGGGGATATTATACCTATGAAGGACAAAGGAGGACCCGGGCCAAAAACGATAAATGACCCGTGGTAGAGAAAGGGAAAGGAAGCCGGGATGTAGAAAATACTGAAACAAGGCTAAGTTCTACCGGAAGGGGAGATGGGAAAGAAGATGATTCTGGAATCGATAAGTGGGGGATTGACACAAAAAGAAATGGGCGGAAAGACGTGAGTAGGAATTCTCTAAGGAAAAGGAAAACCAAACGCTAGGGAGTTGGAAAGTTTGGATACTACGAGGGGAGAGGGCATGGGGGAGGACGGAATCTGTGTGTCAGTAAAAAAGTCGGAGAGGCCAGAAAAAAAACACAAAGGGGGTGGAAACACATTCCCTGGTGTCTTGTAAAATGCCATCAACGTTTGACAATTTGGAGAAAAATACCGTTGGTAACAAAAAGCCTAACTGGAAGGAACTACAAACCAAGGGTCTATAGCAAGGTGCTATGAAAGTACTAGCGAAGACAAATTCTTAAGAGAGAAGGTATGGGGGCACATCTGAAAGGGGGAAAAAAGGAGGGCTGGACAACAGGTCACTCAACCCCGGAAACTAGGACAAGGGAGAAGCAACCATGACGGACCTTTATCGCAGCTAGGAAGGGGGGGGGTTTGGTAGTGACCGTGGGTTGACACGCAAACCAAAAAGGGGAAAAAAAGGGCCACGAAAAGGGAAAAAGTTCTGTGACCCAGAAAGAAAAAAGAATCAATGAGGGTGAGGGAGAAGGACGGTAAGACATCAGTAGGAAAAGGTGGAACCATGCAACGAAGATTCTCATAAAATAAAGGAGCCTTTTGCCAAGGTGTACAGCGGGCCAAAATGGGGGGGGGAACTAAACCCATAAAAAGTGTGCACGGCAACATGGAGACGGTAACAAGATGTAAGCCGGGGGGGGGAGAGGTGTGCCGTTTTGGGGGGAGAAGGACGCATGAAAACAGGGGATTTGACTAGAACAAAGAAGGGGGGGTGGGTCAAAAAGTCCTGCGCTTCACCGGGGAGGGGGGGGGGGGGAACTCGGAGGGGAGCAGAGAAAGGCTGGAAGGCATGGTCGGAAAAGGGAGAAAAGGAAGGGTTGGGAGCGGGGTGAGTAGAAAAAAGGGGCGAATAAGGTCCATAGTATGGGGGGCCAAGGGGGCCCTCGGCGGGGGCAAGGTGAAGAATTTTATTCATTTTGCACGGAAGGAGGAAAAAAAAAAAACAACACCAAAGAGAAAGAGAAAGCGAGAGGAGGAAAAAGGAAAAAAGGAAATAGGAAAACGTAAAAATCCCATCGCGTAGAACAAATCTAAAACATTCCCCAACTGAAGAAAAAGAAAAGAGAACGCAGAGGGTTCGAAACAGTGGAGGGAAGAGAAAGAATGAAGGGAGGGAAAAAGAAAGGGTCTCCCGGGTACAGTGGAAAATCCTGCAAGGTGCTGCTCACAGGGGGAGGACAAAGAGCAAAATGCTTGATGTCCAGGATACAGGCAAAAAAAAGAGTGACAGCACATGGGAATGAGGGAAAAGACCTCTCGACTCAACACGGGTGAGGGGGGGAGGAAGGGGAGATTCACATCAGTGCTCAGGAAAATGCTTCATTATGAAGGGCTAAGAAGCGCAGATGCAAAAGAGGAAAAATAAGGGGTAACTAGGGGAGCAGCATGCCTGAGAGAAAAGAAAAGGGGGGAAGCGGGTGGGACGCCAGGTCCGTAAAAAGGGAATCCGCATCATCGCTTAATCGAAGATGGAAAAAGGGAAAGGCTAAGAATTCTATATAACTGACTGGGGGGGAAAAATCAGGGTCGCGGTAGAAAGAGGGGGGGGGAGGGGGGAATTGGTAAGGGAAAAATTAATTCATTCTGTTTAATGTCGGAGAAAGGGGGGAAAAAAGAGCTGTTTGGGTGGTCTGGTATCGGGGAAGACTCAAGTTAGAAAAGAAGGAAGGAGGGGATCCATAAGGGTTAAGTCCGAAGCCTTATGTCCGTCCCAGAATGAAAGAGGGAGCCAGGTCTTCCCGTCATAATGAGAACACAAGACCTCTCCACTAAAAAAAAAAAGATCGTAGGAAAGCGCTCTCAGGAGAAGGGGGGGAGAAGATGACGTGGAGGGTTTAAAGAGGGGAAAGACATCAAACAACTCGGCATGCCAAAAAAAAGGTTCGGTTCGTTTCACAAGAATAGAACCTTATTAAAGATTCCCGTTCAAAGTAAGAAATTTTTTTTGGAAGGAAAACGGGGGGGGGGGTTGTCTGCATAGTAAAAGGATCAGGGGCACTGTCACAAGGGGGGGGAAAGAAAATGGGTACTCATTTCAAAGGTTCCAATAGAGGAAGAAAAATATGATATCATTGCACCTAGGGAGGAGAGAAAAAAGGTTTTCAAATGGAACGATGGGTGTGTTTGGGAAAGGGGAAGGGGGAAGGTTGTGTTGACTACGGGAAAAAAAACATCAAGACCACTGATGGGGGGAGGAAGTCTTAGATCAGGCAGGTTGGACTGATCTCAAGAAGGGAGGGGACTGGCCTGGTTGGCACCAAAAATCATTGGGGGGGGAAGATGCAGAGGATTGACCATTGATGAAGTACCGAATGATTCAAATTAGATAGAGTCGAAGAGAAGCAAAAGTTTCAAGGTCAGTTGGTGGGGGGTTGGGACGAACCGGAAGGGAAAAAAAAAAGTGTGGTTGAATTTGAAAACCAGGGAGGGGGGGCAACATATACCAACATCGATGTATGCTAAAGAAAAAGAAGGAAATATCATATAGAGTTAACTAAAACCGTTAGAAAAAAAGGAATGTCAGTAGGGTCCGGGAGCCCGAATTTCCCTTTTACCTAAGGGGAGGGGGTGGAATGACGAGAAAAGAAACCAGACTCAGGGACTAATTTGTCCCTGGAGAGGGTGGCCTCGGCATCCAGCCGGTATAAGGGGAGGGTTTCATAACAGACTAACATGGGAAGACCGTGGGCAAGAAGAGGGGGGTCAAGGGTCCGAGCTGAGTCAATGTGAAAATTCTCTACCTTTGAAAAGCGAACGGTCGCTGCGAATGTTACCCTGAAATGGGAAAAGGAAAAAACTTCAACACGAAAGCCAGAAGAAAAGAGGGGTTAATAATAGCGGGACGAGAGCCATTTTTTTCGGTTTTGAGTCACGAAAGGAAAGGGGATTTGGAGCAACAGATGGACTGGCAAAGTGAAGGGAAGAGTGGTGAAAGGCATACTTAGGGGGGACACATCAGTTGGGCGTTAAGCGATACCCCAGGTAACAAGGAAAAAAAATGCAATGTCCAAAACCAGATGGACAGAGAGAAAAAAAGAGGAGAAGACCGAAGAGGGGAAGCCCATCGGGAAGAAAAAACGGTTTGGGAAAAGAAAAAAGGAAAACCGGGGTTTTAATTCCATAGTGAAAAAAGGAAAGAAAGATAGGGTCGCAACCACGTCACGGTGGGAGGGAAGCCTGTTATCAATGCGGTACAAATCAGGCAGAAGGCAATGCATCCCAAAGAAATAGGGGACCTAAAACAAGGAAGTTTAAAAAAAGGAAATAAAAAGCAATTTGGGTAAACAATAATGGTTCAAAACTATAACGAAGGAAAAGGAAGGGGGGGGGAGGGAAGAGTTTTATGGATCCTTATTACAAGAAAGGAACTTTCTAGGAAGAAAAGAGGGAACTGGGCGAGAAAAGTAATGTTTGGAGGTTGGAGGGAGGACACGATCACTCCGGTGTGTACAAGATCACTTGATTCTTAATTGGACAAATAGAAGGGGGCGAAAAGAAGATCATACAATACGGTAAGATTCCCACAAGGGGAAAAAACAGAGAGAACTGTATCTTGCTTATTGCATATTGTGGTCGGAGGAGGGGGGGAAAGGGGGGGGGAGGTCTTTAAGGTGTGAAATATCCATCGTGTAATATCAGAAGCTACGCGTCGTGGAAAGAAGGGGGAAGGGGAGGGTAGAGAAGCTCTCTCCACACAGGATTATTAAAATAGATAAGCTAGAACAGGACCCGGCCAGGGCTAACCCTACAAAAAAGGAGGGAAGGGGGGACTATCGTGTCCACAAAAACTATTCCAGGGCATACAACGCAGAAGATAGTTCCCATTGTAATGGGTGTGGCGAGAGGAACGGGAGAAGTGGGATACTGATTAATCATCAGTGAAAAGGAGGGAGGTCGTATCTCAAGTTGAAGTCGGACAACAGTTTCGAGGGAAGAGGGATATTTCCCAGAAGACTGACTGGGAGTTATAAATCCTCTTAATTCAATTTCCGTGAGGGGGGAAAGAAAAAGGAAGAAGACTAAAAGATAAGGACCAATCTTGGTTATTGTAACTGGGGGGGGAAAAAAAGGAGTTGTAAAGGGGTAGGATTTTTGGGGGTAATGGGCCTTGCAGTAGAGCATTTTGCGCAAGGGGGAAGGGTTAAAAAGTTACTGATTCGCATTAGCCCTTACGAGGGAAGAAAAAGTGGCTTATAACGGAGAGCACTTGGTGTTAATGACTTTGTTTAGCTGGGATATGGAATCGCACAAAAAGGGAGGAGATGCTGAAACAGTAGTGTAGTCTAGTAAATAGAGAGAAAGAAAAGGAGGGATAGAATAAGGGTAAACCAAAGGTCCCTCTTCGAAGGAGGTTTGTGTCTAGGAGTGGGGGGAGGGAGGTTGAACGTGGCCCCCTTGCTCACAGGGAGCAAAACACAACAATGTATAAAAGAAAAGGAACAGAATCACGTGTGAGGAAAGAAGAGGGGGGGGGGCATTTTCAAATGTCAATGGGGGGCCGAAAAAAAAGCATGCGGATTCCGTAGATAGATTAAGGAACGATGGTTCTTTTCGTGAGGAGGATTGGGACAGGAGTCTGACTTCGGAAATATTCATCGTTCAAAAACGGGAAATATGAAAAACAGGAAGGCAACGGGAATCCTCTCGAGAAAAGATCATTCGGAGTGATTGTACATTATACGGAAGGGGGGCGAGGGCCATAAAACTAAGGTTTGAGTTAGAGACAAGGGAAAAAGGAAGAAATTATTTTCGTACGGGAAGCGGTGTGGCTCAATCAACACGAAGGGGGGGAATTGACTCTGGGTAATACTCTAACCCGTAAAATTCGAAACGTCGAAAGGTGGTTATTGAGGAAACTCAATAGTCAATGTTAGAGTATTGAAAAAAACTCTGTGGGGGCAGATGGCGCGCAGAGTAAAAGGGGAAAAAAGGTCCCGGCAATCTCGAGACAGGTGTGGGGAGTGGAACTGAAGGGGTATGCACACAAGGGACTCGGTTGACACAAACTTCATATAAGGCTCCGAATCAGAATGTATTACGTTCATGAGGAAAGAAAGGAAGGTCGCGAAGCCTCATCTGCCATCATTCAAAGAGGTTGGGGAAAAAAAAAGGAAAAAAGAAACAAAGAAATAGCAAGGAGACAAGAGCCGAACCTGAGTGTTCTCCCTAAGAGGGGGCCAAGCCGGGAGGGGGGTTGGGTTATGATCCGTGACGGAGAAACAAAAAAAAAAGGGGAAAACATGCAACGGGGCCATAAAAATGAGAGATAAAACATACAGGCAGAAAAGAAGTGGTGTACAACAGCGTGATATATCTCGGGGGCAATGCTTCAAAAAGGGAGGGGAGAATATTTGGACATTGGAACTGCCATAAGAAACGAATGCGAGAAAGAAAAAAGGGGGGGGACAACGGTTATGTAGATTTTAGAAAAAGAATCCACTCATACCTTGGGAAAATTTCACATCATCTGGGACTAAGGAAGGGACTTTTTTGGGAGCCGTACATGAGGGAAAGGATTCGGGTTGTCAACTTACCTTCACCGAATATGTAGTGGGCCCAATCCTGAGATATTATTTAATGAGGAGAAACGAGGAAGTGGGGGTTGAACGAGGAAATCCTGGGAAAAAAGCGTATCAATCTGCCAAGGGTAGGGGGAGGGGATCTTGACTCCTTTTGGAGGAACGCTTTATTTCACGCAGGAAGGGGGAATTCGTACAGACCCCCCGTACATCAGAGACTAAGGGCGAGGGAAAGAAAAACCATGAATGAAGTACTAATTCAACTTAAAACAAGATGAACCTATCAGACATTTCTCACAAGGAAAAAAAAAGGACGAAAAGAAGACGACGTTTTTGGAATAGGTATCTCAGAGGAGAGGGAGGATTAAAAAGGAGGAAAAAGGAAAGGCGATAAAAAATCTCCCAGTTGGGAGAGGTAGCAGGACTGAAAAATTGGTGCGCTCAAGACGTTGAAAGTTAAAAGAAAAGCCAGGCGTTTCCTTCAAGCGAAGACTACGGCATGAGTAAACTTTCATCGAAAAAAAAAAACAAGGGTAGGTAGTGGAGAGATGTCTCGTCAAAAATGATTGTGAGAGAAGAGGGAAGTAAATAAATAAATGGGTCTGCATGTCCCTGGTGCGGTAAACATACGTGAAGGGGACCCCAATAGGAAGGGGCAAGGAGGGACTTATCTTATTTTTTATACGCCGGACCTGTACAATGATCATAAGAGGAGGAATTCTAGAAGTAAAAGCCTCCGAACAAAAAAGAGAGCTATCTACGGGTAACGTAGTTTCGTGATACGACGAGGGGGGGACGGGTA
>Ga0179591_1370250_pt1 | contig 15298 bp, 19 predicted proteins | sample CZOMad2_1_08_16f_FD_182891 | JGI IMG/M metagenome (GOLD analysis project Ga0179591, IMG submission 182891) | Vadose zone soil fungal communities from Angelo Coast Range Reserve, California, USA - CZOMad2_1_08_16fungal (PacBio error correction) | ecosystem: Environmental > Terrestrial > Soil >...
GGGGCCGGTGAGGTGGGTCAGTGAAGGGGTAGAAGCACCGAACGCGGAGGTGGCAACAGGGGGATATCATGTCTGTCTTTCAAAAAAAAAGGAAGCTTGAAAGACCAGAGAGAAACCATCACGGGGGGGCCCCCCACGAAAAGTTAGGTTCTGCATGAGGGGGAGTCAAACAAAAAAAAAAACCGTGCACTGTCGCAAAAGGAAGGGGGGGCACCACGAGAAAAGGGAGGGGGGCAAGGGTTGGAAGGGTGATGTCATGGGCGGCACCTTCAAACATGTGTTGAGATCCAAAAAAAAAGAAAAATGCAAATTCTCTCCCGGAAAAGGGTGACTGGGGGGGGCCGAAAAAGTGCAGAGACTCTGTGCCGAAGAAGGCCTAAGTTGCCAACCTGGGAAAAACGGGGGGGAGCCAAAGAAGGTGCAAGTGGTTTTTCAAGAAAGCCATGGACTAAAGGGTGGTTAAAAAAAAAAGGGGTGAAGGGAAAGGTGAAGGGCAGGTTGGAACGAAACACGCTAATGACCAGATGGAGATAATTGGGGAAGGGGGGGGTCAAACACCCAGTATTTGCCCAGCTTCAGGTCAGTGGGGGGGGGGGTCCACAGAGACCAAAACAGGCGGTCGTGCGGATCCGGGGAGGAAGAAGAGCGCCAGGATAGGACAAAAAAAACGGTGAATGGTGAAGCTGGGAGGGTAAGAAGGGAACCAGGGGGGTCGGGATCAGGGGTCTAAGGCCTCCAAGCGCGGCAGTGGTTTGAAAGGAAAAAAGGGGGGGAGACGTGAACAAAAAAAGGGGTGCAGACAGGCCCATTGTCAGCAACGCCGAAAGGGAGGGGAAGATCAAGGGAGAGTACGGGAACGCGGACTACACCGGAAGAACTCATAAAAAAGCGGCGAGAGAAAAACGAGAGAGAAAGCGTATAAAATTCAAAAGGGGGAAAAAGGAAGAAGCTCACGTTGGAGGAGGAAAAAAAGGAGGGGGATGCGGGGCAACACGAAAAGTTATAGGCCCATAAAAGGTCAACCTTCAGGAAACTCTCCCAGGAGAAGGGCTGACCGGGTGAAAAACGGGAAGAAAAAATGGGAGGACCGCAGGGGAGAAGGACAAGTCGGTGTGGCAACATACGACATCACCGGAAAAGGTCTTGGAAACAGGGCAAAAAAACAAATAGCACGAGCTCGTCATAATTCGAGAGAAAAAAAGACAAGAAAAGGGGAAAGAACCAAATCCATTTGAAATAAAAAAGGCCTGGAATATCAAAAATCATAGAATCCGTGGGGGGGGGGCGGAACGCAAAAAACCACCGTTCTGCTGGAGAAAAAACTTTGTGAAAACAGAAGGGGGGGGCCAAGGGAAACTCATCAACGAAAAAACATTAATGGTCACTGACACTAATAGAGGCATCGGAAACGCAGGAAAGGGTAATCTTTGACCCGAAATTCCCCTAAAATACCAGGGTTAAAGGGGGAAAGAAAGACCCACAAAGGGGAAAAATCTAAAAGGGGTCAGGGGGGGGGAAGACCAGGGAAAAATCACCACGCCTTCTCAACTAAAACAGACTTGGGGGGGGGGGGGTGAAAAAGGCGTGGTGGAAGCAAACTGGGACCAGTACCCCGCGCAGAGCCCAAAAAGCGCGAAGGTAAAGCAAAACAAACAAGGAACACTATCTTTTTTGGGAGTCTTTATCCTTTTAAAACGGGGTGGGAAAAGGAGGGGAAGTGGAAAAATGTAAACGTCTGGATTGGCAAGGTCAGGGGGGGGTAGCGTCATAAGAGGCCCAGAGCAAGGGGGAGTCCGGGAGCGCAGTGTGAGATCGGCACATTGGTCGGATTGACTGCAAAAAGGGGAAAAAAAATGTCAGGGGGGGGAATCAGGGGGTGGGGTGGCAGATTAACATTTTCAGACAGCAAAGTGGGGGCAATTGCAGAGAATAGGAAAAGCGCCGAAGGAAGATACCCCACCGCAAAAGCCTATCAGATTCAGGGAAAGAAGGGGGCCCTCAAACCACACTTAAAACAAAGGGGGCGACTCGCACAAGCAAAAAGCGAGAAACCATCGATCACGATCAGAGGAAGAGCCGATTTCCGAAGAGGCGAAAAGGACCTATGGGAGGGGGGATGGGGGGGGGGCGGTGGAGAAGTTCCGGGCGACGATCCTGACCAGCGAAAACGTGAGCGGGGAAAACAGGGGGCGCAAGGAAGAAAAAAACAACTTACCGGCGAAAAAACAAGAAAAATGAGGAGGACTGCAAACCAAAATCCTCAAGCTAGACAGTACAATCGGTGTCATCGTTAAGGAACGAGCCGAACAGGCGAATAGAGACCGTAGCCTTCCGTAGAATTGGTGGGTGCGCCGGAAAGAACGGAAGGGCAGGGGGAAAAAGCAAAGCTCAACCGCCATCTTGAAAACGGGACAGTGGGGGGGACGAAAAAAAAGGACGAAGTTCGCAGGGAAGCGTAATCTTTCGACGGTGTTCTCGGGGGGGTGGTGAAGGCTGACGGAAAAGAATGGGAGGATGACTGGGAAATAATCGGACGAACGGACTTAAACTCGATCCGGAACCAATTCTCACGCTGCGAGAACAAAGCCGAACCCTGTATACCTGAAAGGGGGAAAAGGGGAGCCCAAATAAGACCAAAGATGGAAGGGACCTCGCGAAAAAACTTGAGCTACGAACGTGGTGTGCTGTCGGGCAGGCCCGAATAAGGGGGCAAAAGACACCGGCACTCAATGTGTCACGTGACCGTGCACATCACCGGGGAGGGGGTGGTTTGCAGGGGAGGGGGATAGGAGGATTCAACAACAAAAAGGGGAGGGAAAAGGAGATCCTAAGAGCACACTAAAGGGGATCTGCCGAGGGGGGCCGAGAATTGTAGGGGCACGAGGGGAAAAAAAAAAAAAAACCAAAAGTTGAAAAAAAAAAGCAGAAAAAACGGGACGTAGCGTCAAGCAACACGGGCGGGAGCAAACAGGAAGGGTGTGGACGCCAACCATAGGTCTAAAAAAAGAGGGAAGAAGGGATTGGTTTGTCAACGTCGCAAGCGAGAAAAGCAGAAAAAATCTTGCCAAAAAACAACCGAAGCGTACCAGTTAAAGAAAAAAATCCTATTTCCGCAAAAAAAAAAAATCGGGGGACCGAAAAAAGGGGGGACGTCCTCAGGAGATAATCAGAGGGATATTCCTCATCTACTGCCCAAGGGGAAAAGGGGGGAGAGCAAGGATTAAGGGTTTAGAGGTTCAAAAAACCTACTACGGGCGAAGGAAAAAGACGAGGTTACCGGCTCTTGTTGATCCCTCTAAACCTGAACAAAAACAACGGGGGACTATAAAAAACAACATGTTGGGACGGTGAAACGGTCCTGTCATTGAGATAGGGCAGGGACGAACTTTGGGGGTCTTTGCGAAGGGCGTCAAGGGAGAAGCGGGTGGCCTCCCAATAACGAACAGAAAAGACCAAAGCATGGGGTTAGACAAGGAGAGTACTGATCGGAAAGAAGGACAAACCTCATTCGGCAACAGGGGCCCACTTTAGGACGTTTGCTACCCGTGCTAATCTTGGGAACTGAAATGGGGGGGAAACAGTCCTGCGAAAGTCCAGCGCTGACGTTTGTTGTAAGTGGGGAAAAAAAAAACCGTTAGGAACGGAGGCAAAGGAGGAGAAAAAAGGGGGAGGGTCTTTGGGAATATAAACGGGGTCAGTAGTCGGCTTCCCCGAAAAGGACGGCGGAAGGATAAGGGGAATCCTAAAGTGGAGATAACCCCCAAACCGATTGAAATGAAAAACTGGGGCAAACTCGAGGGAAAACCGAAACCCCAATTGCGCCAGTTTTGACTGAAAATGAGGCTATCTCAACACTGACTTTCCACCCCACCTTCTCTGGAAAGGGGCGGCGTCAGGGGAACTCCACCAAAAAAAAAAGGAAAAAGGGCAAGCCAAAAAAGGGAACAGGGGGAAGTCGTGCAAAAACTCATGCCTGTAAATCCTAAAAAAAAAAAAAAGATTATGTTCCCCTGGGTTGAACAGGGGGCAGGGGACCGGAAGACAGCTGGAACGGGCGACGGGGCGGACCTGGCTGAAAGAAAAAACCACCCAAAAACACAGGGAGCAAGAAAAAAAAGGGAGGGGGGGGGGGATTCCCCGTATAGAATTCAAAATCCGAAGCCGGGATTCTCCAAATTGCTGGGGGGGACCTGCCACCGTCACGGGAGGAAAAAAAAAAAGTACAGGTGACAAGGGGAAATGGGGGTCTTGGGGTAACTTCATTGGAAAAAACTTAGAGAGGAAGGCCAGATGGGCCGAAGGAAAACGGTTGGGTCGGGGGTAAAGGAATGGGAACCCATGAAAAACAGGGTAAAACAAGGGTGTTGCTCACAAGAAAAGGTGTGGGGCAACGGGGAAAGGGACTTAAGGAAAAAAGAAAAACAGTTTTTGGTGATCAAGTCCCAAAAAAAGGAGAACGGTTCACTTTAAATCAAATTTGCGAGTGGGGGGTAAAAAAGGGGATGGGAAAAAAGAAGGAAGAAGGAATGAACTCCAAAACCAAAAGAATTGGCTGAGGGCGTCAACCGCCGACAGGCAAAAAAAAATCAAAGATTGACCCCCGGGCCCTTATGTCGATATTTGCGCATATCAAGCAAAGGGACGAGGAAGAAAGTCACGAGACATACAGGCGGCCGCAGAGCACGACAGGATGGAAGCCCAATATGCGGTTTATCAACTTCAAAAGGCAGGGTCAGAAAACTCCATAGCCGGAATTACGGCGCCTGGGAGTGTTATCAGTGATTCCGCATTAAGCGGGGCTCACCTCTAATCCAAACAAGGCCTTTGCAAAGGATCCAGGGGGTAAAAATCGCCCCCAGTCTAAATCGGAAGTGAAGAAAAAAAAGAGGGAAGACGAACGAATTATTTTAGGGTAACGATTTCCCCACACCGCCCTCGTCTTCCAAGAGCCGAAAAAAAAAGGGGGAAGGGGAAAAAAAAGGATAAGGTGCCCGGGGTGTGAGGGAGAGTTTGAAACGAAAAGCCACCGACAAGGGGGGGGACTAATCAGATCTGGTTAGAGCCGACCCATAAAAAAAGGGGAAAAAGGGGGGGGAATACGTTTAAAAAGCACAAAACCCCAGCGGATGGGGAACACAGCCCGCCCCAACCCAAAACAAACCAAAAAAAAAAAAATAAACGCCGTGGGGGGAAATGGGGAAACGACCCCGTCTACAAGAGGATAGGCAACAGGAACAGGATTGACTACCAATGCAAAAGAGGGTGGTGAGGAATAATGCGGGTTCGAGGTCCACACCAACCAGTGCATCAAAACGCACTGGTTAAAATGGGAAAAAAAAGACCCCTTGGGGTTTGCATTCCAAAAAGGGGACTGAAAAAGACACCCTAAACAAAAGTGCTCAAAAAACAAAAGATTGGGAACCTCAGGGGAGGAGAAGGAAAAAGGAAGGAAAAAGGGAACAAGACGCAAGAAAACCAGCATGAATTAAAACCGGCCCCCTTGGCCTGGGACAAAAACCTTGAGAAGGTGGAAAAGGGACAAGCGAGGCAACGTTGGGGAACAGAAGAATGAAAGTTTCAGAAAACACTCTAGGCGATGGTTGTTGGGGCTAAGACAGGAGTCAGGGTGGGGGAAAAAACTCATGGTGAGAGGGGGAAGTGTGCTGGAAACAAGAAGAGGGTCAAACCGGACCCAAAAGGGCATTCCAGAGGGGTCAAAAGGAAATTGAAAAAAAAGTTGAAAAAAAGAACCTGCCTAAAACGGGAAAGGAGACTCCATCTCAACACAAAACAAAAGGGAATGATTATATAGAACAAGGAAGGGGGGGAAAAAAACAAGAACAACAGGTTGGGGGAAAAAAAAAACCTCCAAAAGGGGGAAAGAAAAAAAACAAGAAGGGGGGCCCACCATTGAAATGATCAGGACTGGGCAGTGCGCCACTTGAAAGCCACTCGAGACCAGCGTTGGAAAAAAAGAGACGGATTGGGCATGAGAGTGATCCCAAAAACATCCGCCAAAAAAAAAAGTCAGTTCACTGGATTTAGGACGGTAGGGAGGAAACGTGTTCAGAACACTTGGCTTTGAGGGGGGATCAAAACTGAAAACAAAAAAAAACAAAACCTCAATTGGGTGGGGTCAACCCAAAACAACAAAAGCGGGGACAATGAAAAAAGGGGGGGTAAAAAGGAAGGGCACGCTGGGGGGGGGGACTGACTGCTCTCTGAAAAGACAGACGCCCGAGGGGGGGGTGGGAAAGGGGAAATGGGGAAACAGTATGTTCAATAATGAAAAATAAAGGGGGGTTGGAAAAGACACAAGCTCGCGCTTCGGTGACATAACACACTTTGTCATGCAAAAAGGGGGACCCTCAAACGAATAGCCCGCTTTAGAGGGGGGAGGGGAAAAAAAACCAGGTGAAACCAAAAGGGAAAAAAACATGGTCGATCTGGTTAAGAAAGGGGGAACCCTGAAACAAGGGAGAGGGGGGGGTGAATGGGATCGCAATCAGTGTCTCTCCACTAAGGGAAAAGGGGGGTAGTGGGATACGTCCAGAAATCGAAGAACAGGGTAGGGGGGGCAGAGTGGACCCATGGTCTCGTGCCGTGTCCATGTGGACTAAAATGTCCAAGAAAGTCGGAGGGGATCGGAGAGCCAGAAAACAAATAGGAAAAGACAAGACCGTCAAGCCGTAGGTATACACCCGAAAAGGAAGTGACTCATACTGCATCAGCAGAGTCCAACGAAGGGAGCATCATCTAAGTAGCTGTACGACAGACAAGAGGGCATTGACAACGGAAAAAGAAAAAGCTACTGACCCACTAAGAGAAAAGAACGAAATAAAGTAAGAAGGGGGGCGGACAACGGCGACCAAGGGAAAATAAGAGTGAAGGGAGCAAAGAAAAGAAAAGGAGAAAGAATAAATAGGCGACAAAAGAAGACACAGTTGGAACACAGCAAAGTAATATAGTCAATCATCGCAAAACGACGCCGCTGAGAGTAAGGATAGCGTCACGCCACATGTTCCAAACGGACTGTCGAACGAGACGACCTCTTTGCAGAAAACTTGAGCCAAAAAGAAGGAGGAGGAAGAAGGGGGAAGGAAGTCAAGGAAAAAGAGCGAGAGGATAGAAAGAGAGGGGAGAGAATCGAAGTCATCACATTCTCTACAGAGCACTCTAAGCGACCTCCCGTAATGCGGGACTAGGAAGTAGTACTGCTTCGTACGTAGACGTAACGCGGTCTGCACCGCAGTCGGGGGGACACTTTGATGCTCAGCAGTGCGCCACACGCGAAGAGAAAAAAAGGGAAAGAAACACACAGGACTTTTGTAACTGGAGCACGACAGCAAGAAAGGGGGGCAGGGGATATGTGCCTAATATACTGGACGAACTCACGTGAAAAAGAAAAGCTCGAAAAAGGTCTATCGGCACATACAGCAGGGAAACCGTCATGAGGCCGGCCTCGCAACATCGCTACAAATGCAGAGAGACTCAAATCACCAGTGCAAAAAAAACGCGCTATGAGCAGAGCAGGATCACTACTTGGGGGGGCTGGAAGCAAGGGCCGGAAAAACAAAAAGGGAGAGGGGGGAAAATACGGGTCTCAGTGACACCAGGCAGGAAAAAAGAAAAACGAAAAACAGTACTCCGAGGAGACGAAAAAGATTAAAAGAGGAAAAACGCCGAAATGGTATAACGGGGGGGGGAAAAAATTCCCAAAAAAACGCGGTTCAAGCGGAGAGGAAGTGAGGGGGGGGAAAGGCTTGAAAGGAAAGAATCCCACCGCTGCTATGAAAAAGAACTGTGGGTGCAAACGTCTGGGTGGTCCAACGGGTGACACAGGTCCGCCTCAACTAAACCCCCTTAACGCCAAAGTTAAAGCAAGACAACAAGGGAATTTTCGCAGGGTTACACGGCAACTTAAAGGGGGGGCACCAAGAAAGGAAAAGGTCACCCGGGCCAGGGGATTTTAACAGGGCAGGGGGGGTGGCGTCTACAAAAGGAGCATCAACCAGCACTCAATCCTGGCAGAACTCGGTGGAAAGGAAGGGGGCGGAAAGGGGGGGGGGGTGAGGGGATTGAAAACTGCTTTGAAGGAAAAGATTCACTTGCCTCCCAAAAGGTGGGGGTCGATCCTTCCAGGAAAAAAACGCGGTTTCCGGAGACCATAATATTAAGCAAATGTCACGAAAAGAAAGAACACCCAGAAAAAAGGAAAATGGGATCGGGCGAAGCCCGAAAGTCCTTCCAAACAAAACTGAAACAAGTAAAGCCAGGCGCCCTGAACTCCAACAGAAGGGCCACTGAAGGGAAGCAGGACCCGAGACCTTTCAGAACAACAAACGAAATTCCCGAAGTGGGGTGCGGTGTGCCTAAAGGGGGCGACAATGCGACCAGGCAAACAGCAGGTAGCCGAGCTTACAAGTAGAGGAGTAACAGCACCAAGAGGGGGGAGTCGGCGAGTGCAAAAGACCTCATCATTATAAGGACAATTCGTTCAGCAAAGGGGGCACCTCTGTGCCGCCTCCTGGGCAATAATAAGCACCAAGGGGGAGTATTAGGAGGCTAACTTGGGGGTGTCCACAAAAAACGGACCTTTGCTTGCATAAACAAGCCCTAAAAGACTCGGCAGAAAGAAGGAGGGGGGACAAGAAGAGGGAAACATTTGGACCGAGCGAGAAAGTAGTGGGGGGGGCAAAAGGGGGAAAAAGGACGGGGGGACTCGGGGGGGAGAGGCGGGGAGAAGTTTTCTGCGCTGCCGCGTCCACGGACGACGGAGGGTTGGGAACAAAAACGAGACCTCTCTGCAGGTCTTTGCGACGACAATCAGGGGTCCTGGAGGACAAAGGGGGGGAAGATGTGGGACCACCTGGGGTTCAGCAAACCGGGACAATCCTGCAGACTGGGACTCCTCGAACTGAGAAAGTGAATGCGTGTCAACAGCACCCCTCAAATTGACTCCCTAAGTGCCTAGTGGTCAAAAAAGCTCAGGAGACAGACCGGAGGGGAACAAAAATCACTAGATAACACACAAAAACAAAGGGGGAAAGGAAAAAAGAAAAGAGAAAAACCATCGCAAAAAAAAGGGGATGAATCTGCGAGGAACGGGGGCCCTAACATTAAGTTGAGGGGCCAAGGGGAATTGAAAAGCAAAAGAAGGAGGGGGGGGCCAAGTGGGCGACCCTACACACAAGTTAAAGTAGCAGATCGCGAAGCGTCAAACAGCCTTCACGTTGCGGTTGTGAGAAAAAACCAAGAAGGTGGATCAGTGGGAACAGCGAGAGAGTTGTTCCTCCGCGAAGAGCCGATCGGAGGGAAAAAAAGAAGTCTCCGAAGCGAAACGCACTCACAGAATCGATTTCCGCCGCCAAAAAAAAAATGAAAGGAAAAAGAGAAAGAAATAAGTCAGGCGAAAAATTACGATCCACTCAAGAGAATCTGTCCGTTCCCAAAAGGAACGCCTGATGAGCTTGGTTTAACGGGGGGGAACAGAAGGAGGAAAAACAGGGCCTAAGGGACAAGTAACACTACGGGGAGAGTCCATTGGCAAAAAAGACCGGCCGCAGAATAGAATCAAAAATGGGGAAAAGGGGGACAAAAGGTACAAATTGTCAGTTGAAAGGACCTTATGGGAAATTATCGGTATTGCATAAAACGCCGAAGGGGGGGGCGATGGGGGGGAGCACCGGGATGCAGCGTCTGGGGTGGGGGGCACTCATTTACTCCCTTGGGCGCAAAAGGACGAAACTGGCCACAGCGATCGGGCATCCAACAAGCAACTTCAGAAGCATGGGGGGGGATGGGTGCAAACCCGCTTTCGGAAAAGGCGGGCGAGTACAGCGCTTTGCGAAGTGTGGAAAGGAAAGTCGGTCTGGGATCCTCAGAGGGGTTGGGTCAGTGGGGGGGAGGGAGCCGGGGGGGGCGCATCTAACGTCCTGGGGGTGAGGAGGGGGTGGAAGAAATCGGGCAGGAAAATAGCTGGCTCTTCTCACCGAAAGAAAATACGGGGTCCGAAGAAAAAAATTAGAAGAACCAAAAAAAACGAGGAAAAATCTGGGAACTCGAAGCTAGTCCAATTCCGAATGGGGCCACGAGAAAAAAAACAACATCGTAACTCTCGTCAATCACCTAAAACAAAGGTGGAAAAAGATAGGGGGGGGGAAAAATGGGAACCAGGGGGGATCGATTGAGAGGAAATCTCAACAAAACGACCCAACTTAAAATTCAACGGTAAAAGGGGAAGTCGAGACAACAACCGGCAAGGCCTGGATTGAACCTTCAAAAACCCTGGGTGGGGGGGGAGGGAGGGTTACAAAAAAAAAAAAAAAAGGGAAAAATAGGGGACTTACGGTCCACGACCAGGATGCACCGGACATGACCAAAAAGCCACCGCAAAGGACTCGAAGGTGGGCGGGGGGAAGGGGGGGAGAGAAGGAAGCCGAACCTGAATGACCCCATGGACAACATGGAGTAAGTAACCTGCCTGCTTAATTGCTTTAAAACACTGTGGGTTAGAAAAGTGTAATAAGGTTGGAAGAGGCCTTTATTCCCGCCAATCGGCTTCCGAATGAAAGATGGTTGCGTTGTTAAACATTCCTTAAAAAAGAAAGTGAGAGAGGGATGTTGGGAAAACAAGATTCACAGAACCAGGGGGGGGGGGGCCGGGAGTACGTAAGCAACAAAATTTGATCTCCGAGGGAGAGAAAGAAGGAAAAGCGAGAGGTTGTGAAAGAAAAATTGCTTTGCGGAGGAATGGGGGGTTCAACGTGGAGGAAGAGGAAACCTGAAGTGGCTTTCGGGAACGTCGCACGCTTCTAAACAGGCTGAAAGATTCAGGAAAAGGGCCAAAGGGGTTAAGGTGAGAGGGAGGGGGGAAAAAAACGAGGGTTTTGCGGAAGAGAGGTTGACATTGGGAATCAAAAAAGCGAAAGAATGCATCATCAAAACCGCTTCGATCTAAGAAGAATCAGGAGAGGGAGTGGGGGGGGGTGCCAGAAAACAACTGCAAACACAAAGAGCACAAGGCCTCGAGACCACCTTTACTTTACAATCGTCCGGAAAAAAGGGGGAAGAGGGGGCGGAGGGGCAGAAGGGGGGGCTGAAAATCAACTCGAAAGCCTGGGGCGATTTGCACACGGGGATGGAGCAAGGAGATCAATGATCGGGGTGAAAAAGTGCAGAAGCTTGCAAGAGACGACCATATCGTCCAGGATAAAACAACAGGTCCTCGGGCTGGAACAAAAAAAAATAGCATGGACGGAGTAGAAAAAAAGGAGCACGGGGGTGATGAACGATCCCAGTCTCCCCAGACAAAATTTCCCCTCTCTATCTAACCTGAACAAGCTCAACCAGGAAAAAAAAAAAACAAAAGAGGAACAAAGCCCGAATTCTGGACGTCAGTAAAAAACCAAAATCTGGACCCCATGAAAAGGGGGGAAGCAAGAATCCCGAAGAACCCTCCTGGGGCTAGGACAAGCGAAAAACAGAGGGGCAGTCGCCTCGTGGGGTTTAACCCCAATAAAAGCAACGAAAGAGGGGAGGGGGGGGGGTCATAAGATTTCATGAATCAAAAACGCCACCAAACAATACAGAAATGTGGGTGTAAACTTTCAAAGGGATTTGGGGCACGAGGGACAAAGTTGGAAAAGCTGCAACTCCGTTACAAAAGGGATCAAAGACGAAGAGCGAGAGAAAGGCAGTCCCCAGTTGCCCCATAAGGGGTGGCCGACAAGCCGTTGAAAGCCAACCCGTTTTAAAGAACAACATGAGATGGCCCGCACTAACACCAAACGATCGCGCAAAGGGGGGACAGAAAAAAAAAATGCACGCCGGTTGTGGGTTGTTTTTTGGAGAACTGAGACAGAACACTCCAGGGGAAAACACTCCGTCGAGAAGCAATAATCTGGGAGGGCAAAGACCTCAAAGGAAAGCATGTAAATGGGGTGGGGGGGGCCATTGGGGAGTGACAGAAAGGGGCAAGCCTGACCACTTCACGGGACTATCAAAAACAAAACACTGGGGGGGGGGGGGGGGAAGAAAGAAAAGTAGGGTATTAAGGGAAGTGGTCATTCCATGGGGTTCAACGCAGAAAAGGGTCAAGGCGAAGGGTGAACCCCATTGCAAGACCAGAAAGGTGAACCGATAGTGGAAACAGCAACCAAATGAAGGAGAAAAAACATACCGTTTCCAAAAGCGAACGTATCCAGCCAATCGGTTTTTAAAACCAGAAAAAAAAAAAAAAACACAGAAAAACGACAGGGGGGGGGGGTTGGAGGCACTTGACGGACGAAATCACTTGTTCGTCACTTGGCCATGGCAACTTCAGGGTTGGATCAATTCAAAACCTGTTCTGGGAAAAGTACTAGGGGGGGGGGGCTGAGGTTCCGCTGTCCAAAAAATAGGCAAAGGTGTCCTAAAAACTTGAAGTCCCCGGAAGGGGGCCCCCTGGACCGGTGCCGATACGTAAATTGATTTTCAAGAAAAAGTAAATGAAAAGGGGGGGGAAAAAAAAACAGGGGGGCAGGGAACATGGAGAAGGTGAAAAGTGGACACTCCGCACTTGCAGCTTGGCGGGGCGGGTAGGGGGCAATGGTCAACGCCGAGGGGAGGAGGGGAAAAAATCACTGAGGGGAGGCATTGGCACCAGAAAACCAACAATAGCCTGGGTATGGAAGTTCCCGCAGGGGAAAAGGGGATATACTAACCACCTGGTCCGAATGGGGGGGGGGGGGGGGGAAAAAAGGGAAAATCACACAAGGTTAGAGTAAGGGGGACCATTGGGAATCAGGTACCCCAAGAGAACGAGTGGGAAAGGTTCCCAAACTTGTCTAATCAAAAGGGACGAACGCGGAGGGGGTGGACATCGCAGTGGGCCCCAAAGCTGTCGTGAGGCAGTCTTGGAAGGAAAAAAAAGTCACTGGGAGAGGGTGGGGACCGGCTTAAAAAGGGAATAAAATAGGGAAAAATTCGGAAGAGTGGGTAGGGAGGGTCAAACAAAAAGGACTGTGCAGGGGCCGTGAGTGATAAAAAGGTCAAGGGGGAACAAACGCTCGGGGTGGGACCGTTGAGGCACCCCAAAAACGTGGAGGATGAGGGGGGGAGAAGACAAAGGATCCTCATTTACGGGAAGCTGCCCACCAGGTTCAACTCCGTAACGGGAACGGCCATGGCAAGGGGGACAGCAATCGACAGGCCGTGGGACGTCGACAGAAACAGGGGGGGGGAAAGAACGTAAGGGGGAAAACCAGGGGGAAGCAGCTAGGAACGAAGAAAATGCGGAGAAAAAGGGGCGAATGAAGCTATCCACTGAAAAAAACCAAATCGCCAGAAGACCGCTGGCACAAAAAAATTCAAAAAACCACACACAAAAAATACGGAGAAAAAACAGGGGGGGGTGGGTGGGGGGGGAGGGGGGGGTGGGTCGACAGCAAAGGGGAAACCGGGAAGGCGAGGAAAAAAGTCCTTTATCAGGCAAGGGGAAAAGCGAAAAAGTAGAAGACACATCAGCTGACGAAGTCGAAAAGCAGTCAAGTTGAGTAAAAGGGGGGGGGGGGGGGCAAGTAATCCCTAACCGACAGGGTGCAGGGCAGGGGAAACAGAAGAGGGGGGTGGTCGGGGGTTGAGGCTCCGAACGCGTTGCTGAAAAGTCCCCAGGTTGGAGGGGCGGGGGTGGGGGGGTCTCATCGTAACGACGGCAACCTAGCATAGAGGAAGAAGTAAGGAAAAGAAAAACCTAAATTTTTCAAAGGTAGACATTTTCAAAGGGAGGTGCGTCGACTGACAAAAAATGTGAACGGAGGGGGGGATGAAGGGGGGGGGGCAAGGGGGGTGGGGAGTCCCGAGCCGTAATTCAAAGAGAGATCAGTCCCGGAAGACATTGGAGACCCATGGTCGGGGGGAAAATGGAACGGCACGACAGAAAAAAAAGGAAGTTCCTAAGTGGGGGTGGGGTCAGCACTTCTGTCAAATTGTGTTTGCCGGGTTCAAAGGGAGAAAGAGAAAAGCCAAAAAAACATGAAAACTACCAAAACGGAAAGGGGGAGAAGGGGAGCCAGAAACCGAGCCTCACACCACCAACAACGTAAAACAGTGAGCGCCTAAGCCCAGGTAAGCGGCAAACATCGAGGAAGGAGCAGACGTATCAAAGGATAAGAAAAAACACCTGAGGGACGTAAAGTGGGAGTAAATCGGTGTCCCGAAAACGACTATCTTGGCGCACGCTTGCTTCGCAGTGAGGAAAAAGGAGGCAAGAATAGGGGGCCTTATCCTCCAAACCGGCAGACAAGCATAATGAAAAAAAGGTGGCGGACGTGCCACAAAATCCAGTACAATGACAAGGAAATATTCAAACCAATTAAAAAAAGGGGACGAAGGGAGGGGGGAGGCGCAGGAGCGGCGGCTGACAAGAGATAACGGTAATCGTCTGAAAAGTCGAAGCATTGGCCAGGAACGACGAGCCCCGTATTATGAAATTTCAAAAACAGAGGGACGAGTGGGAACAAGGTGGGGGACGAGAGGCAACTGGTAGTGAGGAATTCGCCTGAACGTACGACCTTCCGAGGGTGAGGGGGTCAGGGGGCGGAAGGTAATGATTTGAACTCGTACGACCCTTGGTCGGGGGAACAATAAGGAAAGGGGGGGGGGGACTCTATCCTTCAGGTCGACTGGCGACTGACAAAGCAATAAATCGCGGGCGAACTTGGGAAAAAAAAAAAAAATGAAAAGCAAACCCTCCCCTTTTACTCGAAAACGCGCAACCCTTCTAGAAAGAGGTGATGCAAGGGGGGGAAGAGAAAAGGGCCCCTCAGCGGGAGTCCTGAAAGAAAGAACCCTAAAAAAAGGGGACCTATTTAGCACTCGCAGAAAGAGACAAAGGAGGGGGACGGATGGCGTAAGAAAAACAACACAAATTTAAAAGAGAGAGGAAACAAAAATCACAAGCAAAGCCCCCGTTTGCTAGGCAGGTCAGTGGCCCCGACAAGGGGGGGAAACTTGGTGGGGGGGAAAGGGGGGGGGGAGTGCTGCACAGGGAAGAAGGGCAGGGGGCGGGCCCAGGTTGAAAACGCAACGAAAGAAAAGATCGTACCAGCCTGGACTCTAAGCAAAAGTAAATCACTGTAAAGGGGGAGGGAGGGGGTGGGGAAAAACCAGACACCCCAGAGGGGACCAAAAGCCTCCAGACGCAAAGGGTTTCGTCGCGCGGGGGGGAAGACCTCTGGGGGACCCCCAACAAGTAAAAAAGAGGACGGGAAAGAGACCGTAAATGATTTTCCGTTCCGCCGCCTTCAACAACGACGAA
>Ga0179591_1179779_pt1 | contig 15297 bp, 28 predicted proteins | sample CZOMad2_1_08_16f_FD_182891 | JGI IMG/M metagenome (GOLD analysis project Ga0179591, IMG submission 182891) | Vadose zone soil fungal communities from Angelo Coast Range Reserve, California, USA - CZOMad2_1_08_16fungal (PacBio error correction) | ecosystem: Environmental > Terrestrial > Soil >...
GGGAAAAGAAAAAAACGCACTCTTGAACCTGCTCGGCGTGTTTCACTTAGAGTTAGTTTTGTTGGGTTGATTCCTATGATTCCAGAGAAGAGGGGGCAAAGGGAGTCAGAATGAAGAAAGGTTGAAAAAAAGAAAGAAAACATAAAGAAACAAGGAAAAAGCTAGTATTTCGTCACGTTTATATGCAAGAAAAAAGGGGGGGTGGGTTTCTGAACCAGTCATGTGAGTCAACCTCCCATAAAGGGCACATAAAGGGGGGTTGAAAGGCCTTTCGGAGGGAGAGAGCAGGAAAATTGGATTGAAAAATATAGATGAAAAAAGGAGTAGGGAAAGAAAGCCCCGGTGATTCTTGAATATTAATTTTATCTGAAAAGGGTACCTGGAAAAGGGGGCGCGGTGAAACGTATGGTAAGGGGGGGGGGTACTAGGGGGAGGCTGGGAAAGAAGTGATTTGAGCAGGAAGAATCAACCAGGGCCAAGGGGGGTAAGGGGTTAAAACCTTATCCTGACGAAAAAAATCCACATTAATACAGTTAAGAAAAGGAAATAGACTAGAAAGAAGGGAACCGGGATTGGAAGTACTGCTTGAAACACGAACAGAGACGAAGAGGAGCTGGAACAAGGTTGTCCAGCAAGGGAAGGAAGGAAACGTAGGAAGGAAGAAGAAAAAGCACCTATCATCACCCTAAGACCTATCGAAATCAGTATCTGAAGGGGGTCAATCTAACACGCTCTTCAGCCGAGAAGGGTCGCAGAGCCAAAAGGAAAAGAGTCCGCAAACACGAAGAAAGAAAAAAAAACCAGAGATTTCCGAGTAGTCGGAAGTCTCAAAAGTCTGGAGAAAAAAGAAGACAAACGATGTCCGATCATGAAAAGTTTTCCCCATCAATTGAGTGCGGTAAGATCGTGCGCTTGGGGGGGAAAGGAGATCTGGGGGGAAAAAATGTATTGGGAGTGGGGACACCCTCGAGCGATGGAAGGAAGTATGTAATACCGGGCTTGGTGACGATTCGCTTTCCAATTTTAAGGAAATAACCCAAAAAACAGGTTTTGGGGACACACCAAGTGAGCACAGAAAGGAAATGGGAATAAAAAATAAAAGGGAGGGGAGAAAGGGAACAGGGCGCAGATAATGGCAAGTGAGAGAGAAAAGTATTGTACGTATCACAGTTGGTGTGCAAAAATTGGGGGGAGGAAAATGTGGAGAACCAAGATTAATGAAGAAAAGTCAAAGGGGTTTCCGTGAACTTACCCGCGTAGAAAAGGACATAGCAAAAAGTGGAAAAGGAAAGAAGGAAAAGAAGGGGGGAAAAAAAGACAAGGATCCATAATAAGGAAGAGAGGGGAGGGGGGTAATAAAAAGAAACTCAAATGGAACTTGGGGAGGGTCAAAGACTTTTCAGATACAAGGGAAAAAAACCCGGGACAAGAGGGAAATGCATCCAAAAAGGGACGCGGGGAATTTGGCCTCTGACCGGTTAGTCGAAAGGAAAGACATAACCGGGGTGCCGCCAGCGGCGTAAGCGTCCTAAAAAATTTCGAGAAAGACGGAGCAAAACGCCGCAGACAGGGAAAGGTCGGCACCCGGACTGATCTGCAGCACGAGTACGCGAACGACAAAAAAAAGGACACACTGAAATGGAAGATGGGGGGGAACATCCTACCTGAGAAATAATTTCAGAATCACACAAAGACAAGAACGGGCCTTTGGAAACAAGGGGGAGAGGGTAACCAAGGGAGAATTACAGGTGGCAAAGAGGGCAAGAAACAAGACGAGAAGAAACCTTTGTAGAGCGAGAAGGAAGGAAGAAAGGATCGCTTATTGTACAAAGAAATTCGCGTCATCAGTCAGGGGTGAACAAAAATCACAGGAACGGGGAGGGAGGAGGGTGTCAAAATAGGGAAAGGAAGGGAACTGGATCAAGTGAATTCCCCTCCCAAAAGGGAAAAAAATGAAAGGAAGGAAAAATGCTTGAAGGGGGGAGGTATTTTATTTCGGATACACTTTTAGTTCAAGAGGGGACAGGAAAAACGGAAGGGCAAAGGGCACCATAAGAAGGGGGAGTTGTGTTAACAGTGGAACTTGGGCAGGTTTTGGTCCGATTGAGGGAAACGCCTTGAAGACCATGGGGAAAAAAAAAGCGAATAAGGGGAATAAAGAGGGGGCTCGAAATGAACGGACAGAATCGACATGGTGATCTACTGTCGGACACAAAGTATCCCTTTTGTGCACTGAATCTGGGGAAAGGGGAAGAAAAAAGCGAGGAAGGGAAAGGGAAAAAGAGTCCAGATCTAACAGACGAAGAGGAATCTCTGGCAAAAGACGCAGGAGGCACGATGTTGAACAACCCTCAGGAAAAAAAGGCTTAGACACAGCGGGAAAAAAGTGCAAAAAGAGCAACACATGACAAACGGAGGGGAAAAAGAAAAAACTAGGAGTGTAATGTGGGAGCTCAATGAAAGAAAGAAAGGAAAAAAGGGTTTTTACACAACCTTCTCTCTCATCTCGACAAAGAGAAAAAATCAAAAAACAGATGGGAAAAAAATTGGACTGGGGGGAAGGATGCCCTAGGAAAATAAAAAGAAAAGGCAAAAAGTATGGACGAATTCGGGGAAAGGGTAAAGGGAGAGAAAAACATGAAAACTCTAACTTAAATAAAACAAAGGCGAAATTTCAAACTAAGGGAGTTACGACCGAAACGGAAGGGTACAAGAAGAGACATTGTGGGGAGGAGGGCCGAGCTGTAAGGAACTTGCTTTATCTCGGCGGGTGAGGACATCCAAAGGGGGGGTTGTAAATGAAGTGGAGGAAGTGTGGGCCAGAAGAAAGAATTTAAAAAGAGGGAACTCGCAAAATCCTCAAAAACGTTCAAAATTGGAAGGGTCCCTTACATCAAGAAGCAATGGAGCCTTAAGGGAAAGGGGAACTATAGAGGTCGGGAGGAAAAGGAAATACTTGAAAGAAAGAGCGCGATACAAAGATTGAAACGGAGACTAGGGGGTTGGGGGGAACTAGGGGCTTCCCGGAAATCAGAGTGAAAAATATCAAAGACGGGGGAAACTAGAAACTGGGGATGCTCAAAGGCCAAAGGCATACAGACTGTAGCAGATGAAAAGGGTCAGGGGGTAAAGTTTTAATAAGTTGGGTCATAGAAAAAGCCCTGCAAGAACTATAAGGGGAACGCGGAAAACTGAAAGATGGGGGGAGAAAAAGGAAGCATTCCGGATCTAGCCATGGAAAAAACAAAAAACAAAAAAAAAAACACACCCAAACCAAAACAAAACAGAAAAATCATAATGTGGAGAATTGGGGTCATAGGGAGAAAAGAATGAAGGAAAATCACGGGGCTTGTTGAATTCAGAGAAACGTCTCGCAAGATGAAGAGCCCTGGCGGACTTCAGATCGAGAGCCTCAAGGGAAAAAGCTAGGAAATCGTAAAGAGGGGGTTTGTCGGAAGAAGAAAACCGAAAGGAAGGGAAAAGCAGAATGGGGGGGGCGACTTGGACGGAGGAGATCAAAAAGGGAAGAACCCAGTCGAGTCACGCAAAAAAAAAAGCTAAAATTCAAAAAGAGGACTCTCTGAGAAGAATTTGGTCGAGGAAAAAAAAAAAGGAGCAGAAACCGAGCGTATAACTAGCAAAATCGGGAACACAGCTGATCGCCCAACATTCAAAATCCCGATCTCGCGGCACAGAACCAACCGCCAGGCATCGGAATTGGGTTGAAGAGAAGAAGCCCGGAAGGGAGAGAAGCAGGGGGGAAGGAGGAGTACAAAAGCAGAAGGAGCGACCGGGGCATTCAAGAAAAGAGTAGGAAATGGAAAAGAAACAACATAGAAATTCGGAAAAGATTACAGAGACTAAACAACAACAGAGTATAGAAAAGAGAGATAAGAGAGAAAAAGGGGTGGGGGGGGGGACATACGAAAAAAAAGAGATCGGGAAGGGGGAATCAAAGGAGAGAAGGAGGATCGAGAAGAAAAATGAAGAATTGAGGGATAGAGTCTCTACCAACAAGAGAAAAATTAAGGGGAGAGGGTGTGGTATGGACCACGCGAGATCGGGTAAGGGGGATAGAGAAAAGATCAGCTTAAGAGAAGGGACGAAGGAGACCGCCTAATGGATTGACTTAAAGAACTTCCTTCAGCAGAAACCCAAATCTTCCAATGAAAAATAGGGGGGTCTGAGTAATTTCGAGATAAGGTATTGAAGAACCAGAAGCATCCACAGGACTCCGAAGTGACACAGCAGGGACTCGGGATTGCCGGTGAGGGAGTAAGATAGAGAAAAAAAATCAGGAAAAAGGGAACAATATTCTGTTAGAAGTGACGCGATCAGATTTAAGTTCCTAAAAAACGCGTAGAAGGAAGGAAGGAATGACAAAAAAAAAAGAAGGAAGCAAAGTCGGAGGATCGGGACCCAAGATGACAGACATTAGGAAGGGGGGGTGGGGGGGGACGGAGGATCAAACTATTTACTGAGCAAGTTGATCAGCGACTAGGGACTATAGGTTCAAGAGTCGACCTGATGGAAAGCAGGGCATTGGGGAGAGGGGAGAAAATCCCGAAAGAAAATTGAAAAAACATACGTAATCTGCGAAGTGAAGGGAGCGAGTGGGGAGGATGTCCCCTCATGGGACGACTTATAAAAATTCTTATGTATAAACCGAGGATCAAAGAGTTCGAAAGAAGACATAGATGGAAAAAAAAGAGGAGGGAAAAGTTGTTAAAGACTCGGAGAGAGGGAGGGAATCGGGGATCATATATGCCGAAAGATAAGACTCCTTGAAAGGTCTCCGTTCGGAGTCGATGAGGGACAGCAAGGGAAAGGGGGTGGAGGGGGAGGGGAGAGTAAACCAAAAGCGGTAGCAAAGGAGAAGTGCCCAGCGGAGACGACCCGGAAGATTGAAAAAAACCAATTGGGAGTGCAAAAACCGACGACATGCAGGAAATCACGAAAGGGTGAATGACAGATCGGAAGAAAAACCACTGGAATCTGCTGGAACTTCACTTATCGGGTAAAAGGAAATAAAGGAAGTAACGTCTCCCATTTTCGGGTGACTGAAGCTGGTCGAGTGTGGTTAACCAAAGGGGGATATGACCTAGAGAAAAAAAAATTAGAAAGACGTCTTAAAAAAAAAATTGATGGAAGTAGAGGTTAAAGGTCGGGCTAGGACGTCAAGAAAGCCAAGAGGGTAGGTCTCCAACCTTTGGAGTGGGAGGGTGTGCTTTTTCGATAAAGTGGGGGGACACGGAGGAAAGGGCGGAAGATTAGGGAAAGGGAGAAAAAAAGGATCACGAGGGGCCTCCCTCGAATGTTCAGGTTTGACGCACAGTGTATTTGGAACTGGGGGGGAAAGGGGGGGTCAAACGATGGTGGCTCAAGCGTGGGAAATGAGGGGGGGAAAGGGGACAAGTCTTGAAGAAAGAGAAATGGTCCATAGACTGTCAAGGGAGGGGGGGTGCTAAGAATTGGGCAGAAAGAGAGGTGGGATGAAATTTCCTAATCACAACCTTTGAAAAATGAGAAGGGGGGACCGGAAGATAGAGAAAGGGCGAATCTGGAAAGGGGAAAAGAGCGAACACATGGGAGAAAGGGAGGAGCCTGGGGTGGGGACCAATGGATACGCAATGGGAAGAAAAAGGAGAAAAATACGAAAATGATTCAAAAAAAATTCTGTAGGGTTTTCAAGGAAATCCCGCTTCCTTGGCAAAGGCGAGAAAAGAAAACGGCAACAAAATCAAAAAAGCCCCGCCAAAAGTAAACATCGGGAAGTAAGGCCGGAAGGGTCTTCGAGGGCAAGATTCAAAATCATGCCCTGAGGAAAAATTTTGACAAAAAGAGCAGAAAAGGAAAGGGCCGAGGGGGGGGAAAAAAGAGCGATAGGACACGTGAGTCGTGGAAACGCATCGAGAATGGTGGAGGAAAACGTTCCCAAGGAAAGAAGATAACAGGGGGGGAGATGCGCAGGCCGGGAGGTGTGGGCTTGTGCAGGGAGGGGGGGGAACAACGAAGGTCGATCTTTGGGCAAAACGGGGGAAGAATCTGGTCAAAGGGCAAGACGGCGGGGAAAGCCGGGGTTACCTCTTGAATCCGGAAGTCCGGCCAAAGGAAAAAGATTGGGGGACAACGGGCGTAGGGAGTCAAAGGAACAAAAAAAAACAACCATCTTCTTTCCTTGCAGCATCCCTCGCCCGGGAAACAATCAAGTAGGTGATGGCAGGGGGCGAGAAAGTTCATAATATAGCAGGAAAAGGAAAAAAGGGGTCACCAAAGCTTCCCGGGAAGAAAAAATCGTTAGATGAAGGGGGCCAGAAAAAAGGTTGAAACTGTGGGGGGGGGGTAGCTAAGGCGGGTTAGTTTTGGGGTGCTGAATTGAAAGAAAGGAAAAAAAGAGACCGCTGCCCCACTCAAAAAAATGAAGAAGTGGGTAGGGTATTTAATTTTAGAAAACCTGAACAGAGGAATTTTATTAGGTCTGTTAAAAGGGGGGGCTTCTAAAAACAAAACCCCAGAGGAGGGAAATAAAGAAGTTGCGCCAAAGGGGAAGCGGTATGGTTAAGGAGGAAGTCACTGAAAAAACTAAATTGACAAGTCTGGGGCCCATTAATTCAGTTAGAGACCATCGCTGGGGGGGCTCATCCCCTGCCAAAAAAAAGAGGCTAAGGACAAAAGAAGGGAAAAGGCATCACATTGAAGGAAAAGCCGGCGAAGGGGGAACGGTGAGAAAGGAAAGGAGTTTCGGGGGTGTCTTACAATTTTCAAAGGGGGCTTATGTGGATACAGCGTATCCAACAAGGGTGGGTTCATGAAAAGGAAACGAGCGAGTGGAAAGAACACCGGGAGGGACACGAAGGAAGGGTCAATAGATCGATGTGGCCACATCAAAAATGTCTGTTACGAAAAATTCCAAAGCGAATTCAAGGAAAGGGGAGAAGTATATGGGGGAAAACTGTCATATGGAACGTGGACAAGAGTTGGGTCTCTGGACTAAAGAAATGGTGGCGCAACTGAGTCAAGACAAAAATATCAGGTGTTGCTTAGGAGGGAGAGGGAAGAAGATTGCAGTGGGTGAAGGGGGCAGGGACAAGAAAACACTCAGAGGGGAATCGGGAAAAAAAAAAGAAAAAGGGGGGAGCAGGGAAGAGGGGGACTCTGTATTCTTTAAACTTCGGGGCTATCTTCCTAACGATCAAGGAGATGGAAAGGGGAAAAAAGGGATCTCAAAAGCTAGAAAGGGAAAAAAGGTCTTGCTGTCAAAAAGGAAATACGGGGGGGGAAAACTCAAATGGGGGAAATAGCGTGCGAGGTGCAAGCAAAACTTATTTAAGTCTGCGAGGGGGGGAGGAAGAAGAGATGAAGGAGAAAACTCAAAATGGTGGCAGAACTAAGGGGATATAGCAGAAAAGAAGAATAATCTTATTTGACCATAAGAAAAGAGTCCACACGCATGAATTTGCAAAAAAGCCGCGTCTACAGGAAAAGCGAAAAGGAGATTAATATGGAAAAGGGGGGAAAAAAGCTCGACCGAAAAGAAAAGAAAAAGTGTTCATCTATATGGGGGAAAATAAAGGGCGAGGACGGAAAAGACGTAAAGCACGGTACAAAAATCTGGCAACTTTCTGGACAAACAGTTCCGTGGGAGATACAAAGGGGGAAATGGTTAAACCAGAAAAAGAGGGGAGGGAGTTGAAGATAAAGGAGACACGACGAGAGGGGGGACGGCGGGGAAAAGGGGGTCTATGGAGGCAACAGTGTCCTTAAGACGAACGATCCTCACATTTAGCCAATTGGGGAAGGGAAAAGGAAGAGAGGGAAAAAACAAAGAAAAGAGAAGGCAACCAATGGAAGAGCATTGCAAGGGAGGAAGTTTTAAAGAAAGAAAAACAACCAACGGCGTAGAGTGAAAGGGGAAAAAAGGAAAAGTACTAAACAAAGGAAGAGGGAAAGAAACTGAGGTGGGGGTTCCCGAAGGGGAGGGTCGTGTGGGATGCAGAGAGAGGGGCCAAGAAGAAGCTCAAGGTCTAAAGGGTGGAGAACTAGGACCTTCACAAGGCCCGTAAAAAAGTGAGGAAACGCTACCCAAAAAAAGAGTAGGGAGAAGAAGGGGGGGATGATAAACTAAAGAGAACGATTGGGTTGGAGGAAAGTTCAATGGGAACTGCCCTGCCCCATAACGATCCGAAAGTTAAGGTGGGACCGTGCCGGGGGACTATGTATGCGCAGAAGGGGGAAGAAAAGTATAGAGGAAAAGCATTTCAGTCGCGATCAAAAGGGGGAGGAAAAGGACAGAGTAAGTGGCTGAAAAAGGAGATGTCCATGAATCGGCTGGGGTCAAACTATTATATTGGGAAACTAGGGGAAAGTAAGTACGTAGGTAAGTGGAACGGACGGATATACCAAGGAGGGAAGGGGAAACATTGGAGAAGTTTAGCACGACAGGATCCAGTCAAACAGACGACAAAAAGCTGAAGAGGAAAACGCACGCCTACGGACTCAGAATCAAAGTCAAAAAAAGGGCAGTGAAGGAGGAAAAAACAAAGAGAGGAGAGAGGAAGATCAAGGTTGTCATCAGGGGGAAGTCCTAGAGGATGTCGAATACTACGAACAGCCTCAGCAGGCCCCTCCTAAAACACTACATAGTTAGGGAAATAAGTGGGAAAGATGAAACTAAAAAGAGACATGAAAAGGAAAGACAGAAGGCAAAACAAGGAAGCATGCCATCGCCATCCGAATACCACAAGCAAAAAAAGCAAGAAAGGGCAGTCAAGGACTCCTCTCAGCCAATCTTGGAGAACAAAACGAGTGAAAAATATTAGAACCGGGGAAAAAAACATCAGAAGGAGGGGGGAGGAGTCCATGCAGCGGAGAGGGGAAATCGAAGTCATTGGGTCGAAAAGAAAGGGTATTGAAGAAAGACGAGCTGCTTGAACTCCAATTATTGGGGACAATACTTGAAAGACCAAGCAGGCTAAGGCCATTGTGCAGGAAACCAACATTTTGTGGGGAAATTCAAGAGGGATCAAGAGAAGGACCTTTTCATCCCCCTAACACGAAAATTGTTCTGAAAAGTGAAAAGGGGAGGACAGAACTCATGCAATGGGGAAGAAGGCGCCTAGTTTGCAGTGAAAAGAGACACGGATATTTGGGGGGGCAGGGAAGGTTAATAAGCAGGGGCATCAAAGGAAGAGAAGTTTCGACCATGTTCAAACGGAAGTGAAGGTACGGAATCCCTCAGAAATACTAAGGAAAATTGCGGCAAGCAAGCGGAGCCTGAAAAATATTATTTGTCGGGGTTTTCTCCTGGGAAGGTAAAGCAAGGAAAAGCAAGAAAATGAAAAATACGGTGAAGGATATTTAAACCTTCCGCTAAATCAATAATCCCCTCCCCTTTAGAACTTGGGTGTGTGTAAGGTCCGACCCTGTACGCGTGCGGCGTTCCAGTGGTCGATCCGCGCCAACCTCCATGTTGGCGGACCTCCGTCCATTGGGCGCCCCGGTCACAAACGTTCTCCGCCGGGTGTGTTGTCACACATGCTTGTCCTGATTCAGCGAATACACCGGACCCGCCGGTAGTAAACGGGGGGGCCGGGGAAAAGCGGGGAGCTCGGAAGCAGCTTGTTACATCTAAAGGCACTCTTCAACAAAGCCACAACGAAATTCGACTGCATTTGACCGCCGACTCTTTCTGCCAGCCCTCGGAACACGAAAGAAAAACGAACAAGTAACACAAAGGGGGTCTCCTCGGTGGGAAGACTGCCTACAGGACCCTTATTTCAACAATCTCCAAACGAGAAAGCAGAAGGGAATTTTCACCCAGATGAGAGTTTCAAAAACAGGAAAGGAATTGTCAAAGAAGGGGAAAACAGACGTTCGAGCCCTTTCAGGACTCCTCAGTGGCCATGGAAACAGGAAGAGGGAAAGTGACACGAAGGAACGTGAAGATCGGCATCTGTTTCACAACATAGGTGGACAAGGTTCCAATCTTAGATCGGGTGTCAAAAGGGGAAAAGGATAGGACCGTGATGAATGAAAGAAGAAAAAAGAAAAAGAAGGGGGAGGAGAAAAGGCCGGGTTGGGGGGTGGAGGAGGAGACGCCGGGGCTTGAGAAGAAGGGGGACAGGGTTAACGGCACCTACAGTTTCTTATGTGGTTCAAGGTAAGTCTGGATGTGGAAGCAGGAAGGGAGAAGTTCACAGCGAGAAAGGGGTTCACCAGGCAGAATACATGCTACAGGGAGGGAGCTTCAAAACTGAAAAAGCCAATTTGATAAGAATTGTAACTGCCAAAACGGCAAATGTGAAACAGGTGGGGCAAATAGATAAAGGGGAAAGCAACACGGGAACTGCAAGGCCACAAGAAGGTCAAAGAAGGAAAGGAGAGGAAAAGAATCAGTAGGAAACCGAATTTAGCAAAACCCCCGTACTGGAAAAACGTTAAAAGGGCACCACCAGAAAAAAAATAAGCAGGGGGGGAAAACAAAACCATGGCGGAAGTGTAAGGGTAGCTAAGTAAAAGAAAAGAAATGAAAGTGGGGACCAAAAACCTTCTCTCTATCCATTCTACGGGAAGGCCAATACCTACAATATTTGAGCCTCCTAGACTTGGGATAGAGATCAATAAATGAAAAAAAGGATGGAAGAAAATTCTTGAGAGAAAGCAAAACAACAGGGACCAACTCGAAAGCGAGGTAAAAGAAAGGGGGACGTAAAAGACTTTGCTAAAATGGTACGAAAGTGGGTTCATAAGAAAAGGGTGGATGGCAGAGGGAGGAATAAAAAGGACGGGAGAGAGGAGAAATATGGTGCTTGCAGAAAGAAAGGGGGGTGGGCAAGGACAAATTGGGGGTCATTGTGAAAACAAATGTTACACATCGAAAGTGCGACCCTGGAAAAAAATCAAAAAAAGCACCAAAGGGCCACTTGCCTGTCCCTTAGAGGAGAAAGAAGAAAGGGGGGACCTTAAGAGGGCAGTATACATGTTATCGTCCTTCTGAAGCACAAGTATCTTGAAATAAGCGAGATAGTAGAGCACAACGCAACTCCGAGGGAGGGGGGAAATAGGGAAGAAAAAGAAAAAGATCTGGACAGGGTCCAAGAGCAGTGGGGAACTAACGAGGGGCACGGAATAGCAGGGCTCATCACCACCGTCGCTCCGCGTATAATTCAAGTAAGGGGTTTAGTGGGGAGGGGGGGGAATTGGGGGAGAGAAAAAACCTGCGCAATCCAGGAAGAGGGAAACACGCAAAACAAGGAGCACCCAGAAAATTCTCAGTGAGAAAGTTTAAAAAAAAAAAACTACGCGGGAAATGGGTTAAGGTTTAAAAAACCTTGACAGGGCGAAAAGGGTTGAGTCTAGAACGAGAGAGAGATCTGCCCAGCATTCAATCCCGATCGAGGAAAACTCAAAAACTCTCTTTTCATCTTTCAAAAACAAAGTTGGGGGGTAAGATCAGCAATAAAAAGCTGCTTCTGGGGAGGAAAAAGAAAACTGAGCGAGAGCCGGGAAGAGCAAAAGACAAGAGAGAGAAACCAAGTCCCTAAAAAACCTCGGGAAAGATGTCATAGGGGTCGTCGATAAGAAGCCCTTCTGCTCCGGGATTCAGAGACTTACGTCAAAAGAGAAGTCGGAACTGTAGAATTAAAAAAATCGACAGGGAACGAAAAAAAAAGCAAGGAGAGGAAAAAGTTGTGGTGCCGGAAGAAAAAGCCTGCAAGAAGAAAGGGGGAGGGTTGAGGGAGAGAGACGTCTCGCAGCGGATAGCAAAAATTCAGCAGTCCATCAACGCTGGATGTAAAAAAACACACCTCGAACTAAAGAAGACGGAGGTCGCAACAAAAAGGGAAAAGGAGAGTAAGAGGATAGACCGCAGGGGAACGGGGGGTGTGGAATAAAAAAATCGGGGAAAGGAAGGAAAAAAAGGCGTCATGCGAGAACGTCAGACTAAGAGAAAAAACGGGGAGGCCGAAAGAGTTCCTAGAAGACCAAAAGAGAGAGGAAAGGGAGAGGGGGGGGGAGGGGGAAAAGGAGAAAGTCTGTTTGAGGCCGCAGGGCGATGCAAGAGAGCGTTGACAGAGGGGCGAACTCCTCCTTGCTTTTGAATGCATGGGAGAGTGGAACGACGCCCAAATCGGACTGGAAAAAGAGGTGCTTTGAGTGCGAAGATAGGGGAAAAGAAGGAAGGCGGTCAGAACAGAGGAAGAAGAAGGAGAAACCTCGGGATGCCTGAGAGGAGGGATCGCAAAGCAATCTGACATATTCACAGAACTGCATTGCTGTGAAAATCCTAGAAGATTACTCTCAATCAGCATGCGAGAAGGAGGAGAAAGGGGAAACAGCCTAAGAGGGAAGGCAAGGAGTCTTGATCGATGACAAAAGATACAGCAAGGGAGAGAGAGGGGGACAGGGGGAGAAAGCAATATTTAAGCTTTTCGACAGCTCTAGGAAGGCTAGAGGAAAAATGGAGTAGGGGAATCCCTGGATGGGGAAAGGGGGCTCAACCAAAATAACGAAAATTGAAAGGACCAGTGAAAAAATCTGCTACGGCCAGAAGAAATTTGCCGGTCTGATCCTATCAAGACGACTTCGTAAAAAAAGGGAGTTAGGGGAGAACTCAAAGCCTCTTCAAGACCTATCGGACAAACAATAGGAAAGTTGGAAGGAAGGCGCGCAGGGGAGGGGGCCATCTCAACACCGAGAGGGGAACTCTAGAGAGAGGAGAAAGGGAAAAAGGCTCAAAGGAGAGTCTCTGATTGCCGATACGGAATGCAATTGCTGTTGTGGATGATTGCAGTGGCAAAAGAAGGGGGGAGGCAAGAGTGGACGGCTGAGGGACACAGGGAAATGGAAGGCCAAAAAAGGGGGATGATTCCAAGCAAAAAACTCCCAGACCTACCGAGACAGCAAATTGGAAGACAGCTCGGAGACTAAAAAACAAGGGGGAGAGGGATGGAACGGGAAGGTCTAAGGAAATTGATATCCAGCGGAAAACCAACATGGTAAGGGGAAAAAAAGAAAGAGGGAAGGAGGGGTTCCCCGTTTGTGAGCGATATGCCGCTGATAAACATTCTGATTCCATCGTTGCTTGTCGGGGAAGGTATAAGACGGGAGAGGGGAGAATCCAGATTAGGGAGAAAGAGGGGAGGGTGATTGATTGGGGGTATCTTTGCGAAATGATAAGAAGCGGGGGTGTAAAACGTCATTTCGTTCGCAAAATCAGGATGAATTGAGCTCAAATTACACTTCAGACTTGCAAAAAAGGGGAACATCGGGGGGGGGGGGAGAAAGGGGAAGAAGTTTTGTTTTTTACCAAGTGTGATCAAAGGGTTTCCCTGCGGGTGGCCGTCAATTCGTTTGAAACCTGAAGGGGGGCAAATAGAACTTGAAAGAGTCGATGGGAGCGAGAGGAACGGGGACAAGGTCATGAAAGAGAAGGGTGGCTGGAAGGTCGAAAGAAAGGGGAAAACAGGGAACCGCAAGGCGAATTGGAGGAACAGTGATCCCATTGAAGCTTCCATGAAACAGGAACTTGGGAGGGTTCGCAGGGTTGAAAAAAGGATTGAAGCCGGAAAGGAGAACCAAGGAATGAGGGGACACAGAAAGAAAAGGACGGAGGGAAAGAAAAAGTCAATTGGACCTGAAACTCCCGTCGAAGGGACCACGCGACAAAAATAAAAACAATACGAAAATGAAAACATAGGAAGAATTGTGGGGAATTAAATATGCTCGGAAGGGGAAGAGGAATATACAGGAAGGGAAAGGTAAACTGTCTTTAAAACCTATCTGAAAAGTGTACATTAAATGTGAGGGGTGAAAAAGAGGCGAGACTGCACGGGAATGGGAGGGGGGAAAACGCAAGCTACAATTTAAAACTTAAACTTAATTAACGCTACTGAGGGAAAGCCGTCCCCGGGGGATGGAGGGACGGGGGGAAAAAAGGGAAGGAGCAAGCTTTGGTTAAAAACCGTCTATATCCAATGCCAAAGAGGAGGGACAGTTGGGGGAAAGGGCGGAAAGCAGGGGGAAAATAGTCAGAAGGACAACGAGGATAACAGTGGGGGGGGGTCCCCTGTTCGGTAGTTCGCTTACTAAAAAGGGAGGAATCAACATATGCGGTGTAAAAAAAAGCAAGACAAGTAGTGCTGGTTGAGGAAAAAGCTGTGGGCAGGAAATTCAAAGGAAAAGAAATCGACGAAAAGAGGAGGCAGTAGAAAGGGAGTCGGTGCTTCCGGGACAGAATGCCAATAGGGGAGAAAAGGGGGGTTGGTAGAATGCGAAGGCCCTGGAGTGGATCGGAGGAACAAACTTCAGCCACGAAAAAAAATTGGTCCATTGGGTTGGGGGAGGTTGAGGGAAAAAAGGGAAAGAAGGAAAGGGGTTAAGGAGAAAGGGGGAGGGGGAAAAAAAAAAGGTTGGAAAGGAGAACAAAAAACCCATCATAAAAAAAATGCAGCAATGGTCCTCTTATTATGTAGAGGTAACGGGAATCCCGGAAACAGGGGTTGTGTAAAGGGACTTCCCGGTAATTCATGTCGTAATACTGAAAAGCAAGCCCAAACAACATTGCACGGAAAGCAGAGGGAAAGTCGAATCCATTAGACCGAAAGGTCAAGGGTAAACCGGATTGTAGTTTTGAAAAATTTGAACTTGGGAAAAATTTGCTACCAGCGGAGGAAAAAATGGGGGGGGGGGGGAGGGAATGACACGACAAGAGCAAGGAGATGTCACAAAAAGAAAAGGGGACACGATGACGGGTCAAGCGCTCTAGGTGTCAAAACATAACTGGGCAGGAACCAAAAAAGGGAAAAAAAAGAAGAACGGGATGAAAGAAACTCCCTCCGATAGGGGAAAAAAAACGGAACAGAAAAGGACAAGGGGGATCTGGATACAGAAATGGGCTACGAAACCAGCCAGTCGTGGGTGTATTTGGTGGGAGGAGTGGGATGGAGAGAGGGGGACGAGAACATAAGAGAACGACCGAGAAGAAAAGCTGACCCCCAAATACGCAAAGGGATGAGGGAGAGGGGGGGAGGATGGGGACGAGATGCTGGTCCGACACTCGAAAACAAAGAGGAAGTTCACAAGCCCTGATCTCAGATACGACTCTGTATTGGAAGGAGGGGAAAATCCGACTGAAACGGAAAGTGTGGAATATCGATAGGCCTAATTCCTAGCGTTCGTCTTCAAGAAGCCATTTGTAGGATTATGGCCGGGATCCAGATCCACGCCAAGGGGCAAAAAGAAGGGGGAAGAGAAAACGCAGAGGAATATTACAGAAAGCCAGAGGACAAATACATA